>Ga0315336_1001301_pt1 | contig 50828 bp, 50 predicted proteins | sample ASW5metaG_FD_204512 | JGI IMG/M metagenome (GOLD analysis project Ga0315336, IMG submission 204512) | Ammonia-oxidizing marine archaeal communities from Monterey Bay, California, United States - ASW #5 | ecosystem: Environmental > Aquatic > Marine > Intertidal zone | place: USA: California...
GTCTGAAACTGCTGTTGGACGAAGTCGTCGGCGGGCTCAACGAGAGCTATACCCGCTATGGCGCGGTGCTGGATGATCTGCGTTCCCGCCTGCACGATCTTTCGGATCAGGCCGCCGAGACCGGCGAGCCCAGTGCCTTGTCCCAACCCGCCGGCGGCGACGCCACGGCCAATGCCGGCGAAGCCGATCTGCAGGCCCGGTTCGATCAGCTCACCGCGAACCTGGAATCCACCTTGGACGCTTGTTCCCCAGCCGTTTTGAGCGAAGAGGTGGCCAGCCTACCAGCCGACACGGAAGCCCAAATTCAGACCCCGGACATGGCGCCTGACCTTCAGGTGCTCCAAGCCTTGGCCGATCGGCTGGAGGGTATGGAGGGCTCGTTGATGCGCGCCGAGGCCCATGCCGCGCGAGTTGAGGCCATCGAGAATCAGCTCGTCGAGCTGATCGATTTGATCGGGAACCCCGGATCCCAGATCGAACAGGCCGCGCAACGGGCTGCCGCCGAAACGGCTAAACGCCTGGAGGATGAGAGGCAGGCCAGCGGCGCCGCCGAACGGCTTGATGCCATTCAACAGGAGTTGCGCGACCTGAACCAGCGCGCCAGCCGGATGGATGAGCGCACCAGCGGCGCACTCGATGCGATCGGCGAGCGGCTACAGAGCCTCGCCAAGCGATACCGCCCGAGCGACCGGGCTGACGCTTTGCTGCGGCCCGGAGCGAATGATCGCCAGAACGGCAAAGGTAACGGTAGCGGCAACGGTAAAGGTAACGGCTATCACCGGTCGTTCCGCATGGACAGCGCCGGAGAGCCGATCATTGTCGGCAATGGCACCGGGCAGGACAGCGCACGAAATGGTCGTGTGGAATCCGAGAACGGCCAGGGCGATCATACCGAGGCGGACGATTGCCCGCCCGAACCCAGACCCTATTGGGGCAAGCCAAAGCCTGACCACCGCACTTCGATAAGTGTCACCACTCTGGCGGGGCCGGCCCAGGATGCACCGCCTTCAGAGCGAGGCGAAGAGAATGACGCGGCGGAAATGGAGGCAGCCCAGCCGCAGCCGGAAATCTCCGGCGACAGCGAGACTTCGGAGCTATCGAAGTTGGAAATTCTGCAGGCAAGCCTGCATCAGGTCTTCGACAATATTCCTGACGACGACGACCGCTTTGAGCTGATTCTGACCCGGGACAAACCCGCCAGGCTGCGTATCGACAAGTTCACCCATGTGGCGATGAACCCCGATGCGCGGATCTATCGCCTGATCCGGAGCACCGCCAAGGGGCGCAAGGTGTTGGTGGAGTCGGAGGACGTTGCTGAAATCGGCCAGCACGTCACCGACTATGTGGTCAGTCAAATGGCGGTCCGGCAGCGCCAACGCAATGGATTTGCCAAGCATCTGTTATCGGCGCCAAACGGCGATCAATACAAGCGGCGCAGCACGGGTGTTCTGTTCTGGGCCTTTGCCATCGGGCTGTTGACGGGCGGTTGCGGCCTCTTCGTCCTGGGCTATTTGCTCAGCCAGTGAGCGTGACGCGATCAAGCTCCTCCACCTGACCACCAGGGGTGGCCAATCCCCGAACTGACATCTCGCAGGCCCAACCGCCATTGCCGCGAGATATTTCATAGAGATGATAGGCGGCGAGCGCCCAAGATCCTTCCCGCCCCACCGACGCCGAAGGCGCGCCGATAATCGGAACCGGCCCTCGGGAGCTCTCCAGGACGACATGGGTCCGTTGATGGTCGTGCCCATGGAGCACCAGATTGGGACCTAGCTCCCGCAATACCTCCTGCAAGGCTTCGGCGTCATGGAGACCGCGCCGCCAATTCGACATGCCCGGCAGCGGGGGGTGGTGCACCAGGACGATCTTGAAGAGATCATGGTCGCCAAGATGCGTAAGAGCTGCGCGGAAGGCTTCGATTTGGGGCTGCTTCAAGCGGCCTGTGGCCATGAAGGGTAGGGTGGGGCAGGCCGAGGACAGCCCTATCAGCGCGACCTCGCCGAGAACCCGCACGAACGGAAACCCGGATTGATCGGCAGACACAAAGGCTGTCCCCTTCTTGTCGGAAGTCATAAAGGCCGACCAATGGCCGAGGCCTGACTCAACCGGCACCGGCACATAGGCGTCATGATTGCCCGGCACCACGGTCACCCGGTCGGGAGGGCCGAGCTCCCGCAGCCATTCGGCCGCCTGTTCGAATTCGAGGGGGAGCGAGATGTTCGTCAAATCCCCCGTCACGGTAATGTGGTCGGCCTTGCGGGCTTTCAAGTCAGCCGTCAGCCGGTCCAGGGTCTTGCGGTCGTGAAAAGCGCCGCGGCCCGCGATCCAATTGAGGTAGCCCAATAGGCGCGGGCCCAAGATCTGCCCCGGCCTCACGGGTGGCAGCGGGCTCAAATGAACGTCGGTCAGCTGGGCGAGAGTGAACATTCTGGCAGGGGCTATACAAGGGAAATGCCGAATGCAAGTCTGCGGCCCGTGAGAGTGAACCGGCTAGCGCTGAAACTTATGCAGCCCTATTGGCGGCTGAGGCGGGGTTTGACCCTTGGCGCCCAGGGCGCGGTAATCGACGCTGATGAACGCGTCCTGCTGGTGCGCCATAGCTATCGGCCGGGCTGGTTTTTTCCAGGTGGCGGTGTCGAATGGGGCGAGACCCTCGAGCGGGCACTGGCGAGAGAACTGGCCGAAGAGGCGGATGTGGAGCTGACTGGCCGTCCCCAACTCCACGGTGTTTTTTCCAATTTTAGGCGGTTCCCCGGCGATCACGTGGCTCTCTTCGTGGTCCGGCAATGGCGCCAACCCGATACGCCAAAGACCAGCGCCGAGATCGCCGAGGTGGGATTCTTTGCTCTCGACGCCCTGCCCGCGGGAACGGACGCCGCGACCCAGCGTCGAATGGCGGAAATCTTCGACGACGCTGCGCTCGGTCAGAATTGGTGAGACCGGCGGATAGACCGCGGAGGCGGCAGGTATTTCAGCTTGCGAGTCTGGCCCGGTCGTGGGGTTGCGAATAGTCGAAGACGGGTCCTGCTGGCACCACGCCGGTCGGGTTGATGTTGCGCTGGCTGAAATAGTAGTGGTGCTTGATGTGATCGAAATCGACGGTCTCGGTGACGCCGGGCACTTGATATAGCTCGCGCAGATAGTTCGAGAGGTTGGGGTAGTCCGCGATCATGCGCAGATTGCACTTGAAGTGGCTGTAATAGACCGGATCGAAGCGCACTAATGTGGGGAAGATCCGCCAATCTGCTTCGGTGGCCTCGTCGCCCACCAGAAAGCGCTGATTGCCAAGTAGCTCCTCGAGCGCGTCCAGCGTGACGAATAGGTCGTGAAAGGCCTCTTCATAGGCCTCCTGAGAAGTGGCGAAGCCGCAGCGATAGACGCCGTTATTCACGCAGTGATAGACCCGCCCGTTCATCTCATCGATCTCGTCGCGGAGCGGCTCGGGATAGAAATCTCCAGGCTTTGCGCCGACGCCGTCGAAGGCGGAATTCAGCATCCGGATGATCTCGGAAGATTCGTTGCTGACGATGGTCTGGCGCTGCTTATCCCAGAGAACCGGAACCGTGACACGACCGGAATAGTCAGGATCGGCTTCCTGATAAACCTCGTAGAGCCGGTCCTTTCCGTTGATCTCATCGGCATCCGCGCCTTCGATGCCGGGCTCAAACACCCAGCCATGATCCAGCATGTTGGGGCTCACAATGTTCACGCTGATCGCGTCCTCAAGGCCCTTGAGTGCGCGGAATATCAAGGTTCGGTGGGCCCAGGGGCAGGCCAGTGATGCGTATATGTGGTAGCGGCCGGGCTCTGCCCGAAAGCCATCGGCTCCACTCGGGCCCGCGCTGCCGTCGGCCGTGATCCAATTGCGGAATTGCGCGTCCTGGCGTTGAAACCGGCCGCCGGTCAATTTGGTGTCGTACCAGCGGTCCTGCCAGACGCCGTCAACCAGTAGTCCCATGGGGTCGTTCCTTTCCGCCTAATAATGGAACGCCTTGGCCGGTGATTCCAGAGGGCAATGTCCCCTAGTCGTTTATCAACTGTCTGGCGATCCGGGCGACGTGGTGGCCCTGAAAGCTCGCCAGATTCAGTTCCTTTTGGGAGGGCTGGCGCGAGCCGTCCGGTGCCGCGATGGTCGCCGCGCCCAGAGGCGAGCCGCCGCGCACTTCGCTGACATCGGCAAGGTCGGGCGCCGAATAGGGCAGGCCCACCAAGATCATGCCATGGTGCAGCAGGGTGGTGTGAAACGACTGAATCGTGGTCTCGTTGCCGCCCCCGGTGCCGGTGGACGTGAAGACGCTGCCAATCTTGCCGATCAGCGCGCCCTGGGCCCACAACGTTCCCGTCTGATCCAGGAAATTCCTCATTTGCGAGGACATGTTCCCGAACCTTGTGGGTGTTCCGAAGATAATGGCGTCGTATTCGGCGAGTTCGCCGGGCTCCGCCAGCGGGGCGGGCTGTTCCACCTTCATGCCAGCTGCCCGCATGGTGTCGTCGGGAATCAATTCCGGCACCCGGCGGATCATGATTTCCGTCTCCTCCACCGCCTGCGCCCCGGTAGCGACCGCATAGGCCAGGGTTTCGACATGGCCATAGGCGCTGTGATAGAGGATCAAAATCTTCGCGACTCGAGCCATAACCCCTCCTCAAGCTCGCCCAACAGGTGACGGTCTGCCTGTATAGCGCAGTTACCCAACAGAAAACGCGACACAACGTAGACGAGATTGTGGCCATCAGAAAGCACCTGTTCGCCTGGACCCCGGCTCTAGCCCCGTGTTAAGGCAGCCGCCGAACCGGCGCGGTGCATGATCGATTCCCCGTCCCAGGCACCAGCGCGTCGCATCTGATTACCCAGCACGCGCACATGGCGGACGAGAAACTTTCAATTCTTCCGGAAGAACCAGCGGATCTTGCAGCCGTCGCGGCGCTCTCGGCCCGCAGCCTTGGTCCTGGGCGCTTCGCCCGGACTGCCTACCGGGTGCGGGAGCGTGCGGCAGCCGTCGAGGGGTTGAGTTTCGCGGCATGGATCGGGGATGAGCTGATCGGTTCAATCAGATTCACCGATCTTGCCATCGGCGGGGAGGCGGGCGCGCTCTTGCTGGGCCCCCTGGTGATAGATCCGCGTTACCTGAGCCGGGGATGCGGGCTTGCGCTCATGGAACGGGGTTTGAACCAAGCCCGGGAGCATGGCCATCGGCTCGTTATTCTGGTGGGAGATGTCGAATATTATGAGCGGGCCGGCTTTGTGCGTTGTCCGGAGGGGCAAATCACCCTGCCAGGACCGGTGGATCCCCGGCGCTTATTGGCGGCAGAGCTGGAAGAGGGCGCGCTTTCCAATTACCGGGGCTTGGCCCGCAGCGTACAATCGCCGGGCTAGCGTCCTTCGCGGAACCAGGTGGCCGCGATTGCGCCCAGAAGCAGCGCCAGGGCCGCAAAGCCCGCAAATAGCGGTATCAACCGGCGCCCCTTGGTCAGGGCGGCATCGCGCCTTTTCAGCCCCATCCAGTCGCCGCCATGCATGACGCTGCCCGAGCGCAGCCGCGCGATCCTGGGCAATTCGGGTGCTGCCTGAGAGGCCTGGGGGCCCATCCAAAAGGCACCGCCGCCAGTTGCCTCCAGTACGGGTGCGAGCAGTTCGTCCGACGCCGTGAGGCGGGAATATTCGCGCGTGCTCACCTGTCCTACATGGGCAACGCCCGCGAGCTCGCCGCTCTTGGCCCGATAGATGCCTTGATCGGCCTGCCGGATCGTTCCGCGCCACACGCCAGGGCCCGAGCGCTGCAGCGTGATTTGGCTTTTCTCGCCCGAGGGGGCCGTGAGCTCCACCGGGTCGATTTGCTCCTGCATTGAGTGCCGCTCAATGACCAGGTCGTTCCCGCGGCTCGAAACCTGCAGTGAATCCTCTTCGAGGTCGGGCTCCTTCATCAGCCAGTGGGCGAGCCGGCGGAGCAGGTCGGTATAGGGTCCGCCGCCCTCGAATCCACGTGCCCAGAGCCAGGCGTGGTCCGACAGCAGCAGTGCGATGCGGCCTTCGCCTTGGCGGTTCAGGATCAGCAAGGGCGTCTGACGCGGCCCCTCCATTAATACGCTGCCCTGGGTATCGATGGTTTCAATGATGCGGAACCAGCGGCCCCAGCTTGGCGTCTGGCTGGATGAGCCGATGAGGCCACGGGTGACGGGATGACGATTGCCGACCTTGGTCATCATCGGACGATAAGGTTCTTCGATCACGCGCCCGGTCGGCGTGGCGGGCAGAATATGCGAGAGCGGCGTGCGGTACAGGCTGGTTGGCGAGGCGTAGTGCTCGCCGGAGGCGACCAGCACAGCGCCCCCGTTTTCCACGTAGCTCGCCACGTTGTCGAGATAAAGCAGGGGCAATACGCCGCGGCGGTGATAGCGGTCGAAAATGATGAGATCGAAGTCTTCCAGCTTTTCCGAGAACAGCTCTCGGGTCGGAAATGCTATCAAGGAAAGCTGATTGATCGGCGTGCCGTCCTGTTTTTCAGGTGGACGCAGAATCGTGAAGTGCACGAGATCGACCGCCGCATCCGATTTCAGCAGGTTGCGCCAAACCCGTTCGCCCGCATGGGGTTCGCCCGAAACCAGCAGAACGCGAAGGTTTTCGCGAACACCCTCCGCCGCCAAAATGGCCCGGTTGTTGGTGGGGGTTAGCTCGCCTTCTGCGCCTTCGACCTCCAATTCGACGATATTCATGCCGGAATGGGGGAAGCGCATCGGAATTTGGATCGTCTCTCCGATCCTCACGCGACGTGTTTCGCTCTCCTCGCCTTCGCGCTGCAGCCGTAGCGTGACGGTTTCGCCGGCGGCCTCACGTCCCGCGTCGACCACCCGCACCTCGGCGTCGCGGCTGCCTCCAACGATGCCGAAGCGGGGCGCCTTGACGACTTCGAGACGCCTGTCGAATTCGCCGGGCTGCCCGGTCAATAGGGCGTGCACCGGGACGTCGAGACCAAGCTCCACGGTTACAGTAGGCACGTCATGTACCTGTCCATCTGTAATGAGAATGACGCCGGCCAGCTGGTTCGCCGGCACCTCCGCCACCGCCCGGGCGAGATCGGCGAAAAGCAGTGTTCCATCCCGGGGCGTGGCCTCAGCAGAGCCCGGCGATTTGACGAACCGTGCTTCCAGCCCTGGAATTTCCTCCAGCTTGGCGTCAAGCGCCTCACGCAAGCCTTGGCTCAGCTGTTGGCGCCCGGCGACGCGCTGGCTCGCGCTCTCGTCGCTCACCACGATCACCACATCGTTCAGGGCTTCGCGCTCGACTTGCTTCAAGCTGGGATTTGCCAAGGCCAGCAGCAGCAGGGCGAGGCTCGCCAAGCGCAGGGTCGCACCCCGCATTCGGCGCACGAAGAAGAACCCGATGAGCGCCAGCGCGGCCGCCGCGCCCACCCAGAGCAGGACCATCGGAATCAACGGTGCAAAGTCGACTGTCCAACCCATCGGCGTTCTATTGCCCCAACCGTTCGAGCAGAGCGGGGAGATGCACCTGATCGGCCTTGTAGTTTCCGGTGAGTGCGTACATCACGATGTTTATGCCGGTCCTGAACGCCATCTCACGCTGGACCTCGCCGCCGGGCACTACGGGAAATAACGGCCGGTTTCGATCGTCGAGTGCCCAAGCAGCGGCCAGATCATTGGACGTGATCAGAATGGAGGTCACGCCATCGGATCTCCGGGAGCGGTTCAGCCGCTCGGCCGGTTCGTCCGGCTCGGCTTCCGCCCATAATTGGCCGCCATCCCAGCGCCCGGGGAATCCGCGCAACAGATAGAACGACTTGGTCAGCACGTGCTTGTCGGGAACCGGCTCGAGGGCCGGGACGTCCAGCTTGCCGATCAGTCGCGTGAGCGCCTTGGATCCCGGCGATTGATCGGCCCGGCCGGGAAGCGACGACGACACCGGATAGTCGCGGGTATCGAACAAGACGATGCCGCCCTGCTTCATGAACGCGTCGATTTTGGCCAATGTTGCGTCCGAAAGCGATTGAGCGTCAGGATCGACGGGCCAATAGAGCAGGGGGAAGAAAGCGAGTTCATCGCGCTCCACGTCGACGCCGATCGGCTCAGCGGGCTCTACCGCGGTGCGCGCGCCAAGCACCTTGCCTAGACCGATCAGGCCGCTGCGGCTCACCCGGTCGATTTCATCGTCACCGGTAATGACATAGGCGAGCCGAGTTTTTAGGGCGGCTTCGAGTGCGAAATTGTCGTCCGCCGCGGGCTGTTCCTGGGCCAGCAAGGACGATGCGCCGAATGCCAGCGCCAACGCGAAGATCACGAGCGCCGTTGCGGGCTGCCGCAATTGGCGCGCGAAGCTAAATTGGCTCGAAAGCGCCAGCACGGCGATGCCGTCGATTAGCAACAGAATGAAGGCGGCCGCCAATGTCCACGGCTTCAACTCGACGGAGCGCTGCTGTCCGTAGCCCATTGTCTGTGCGCCGGGCGTCGTCGCGGCCAGCGGCGTCATTACGGTGTCCGCGTCGACGGCGTTGAGCGCCCGCATCGCGCCCGCGGGTCCGTAATATCCGGGCGGGTGATCGAAGCCGGGTTCGGCCCGATCGACTTGCGACAATTTCAGGGGCACAACGGAAGCGGATGGCGAGGTCAGTTGCCCGAAGCCATCAAGCACCCGTTGGGGCTCCAGCAGCCCGTCTTGCGCAGTCGGAGCGGCGTCCGGTGCGCCTTCAGCCTGCTTGGCGTCTCTGCCAACGCTCGTCGCCACGGATCGCTCGACGATCCGCTTCAGCATCTCGACGAATAGGCCTGACATCGGAAGGTTGGACCAGTCGGAATTGGCCGTGACGTGAAACAGCACGACCCAGCCGCCACCGCGCCGCGCCGCGCTCACAAGCGGCGTGCCGTCTTTCAAGCGGGCCCAGACCTCGGCTCGGGCGCCCCGGGCGGGATCGGTGAGCACCTGCCTGCGAACCACAATGTCTGCGGCGGGCTCGAGGCCGAAGAACGGACTGCTCTCTTCGAACTCTCCCAGCGGCTGCGGCGAGCTCCACGAGAGCGATCCGCCGAGTGCGCGGCCACCCTGGCGCAGGCCCTGGGGCAACAGCGTATCGCCGCCCCTCTCCAGCCTGTTGCCTGCGAAGCGGACCAGCGTTCCGCCCTGCTCTACCCAGTCCTCGATGTCTTCCAGCGTGCTGCCGACCAACTTCCCGATATCAGCCAGAACCAGCACGGAAATGTTGTGCGCGAGCGTGTTCTCGACAGCGGTGGTTACATTGCGGTCCTGGGTGGAAACGATTTCCGAATATGGCGAGAGCGCCCGCTCGACATAGTAGAGCGGCGATAGCAAGGGCTGAGCCAGCTCCCGGGATTCGCCCGATATTATGCCCACCCGGCGCCATTGGGAGCGTGCATCCAGCAGGTGAACCGCGCCCGCGGAGCGCTCACCCGCGATCTGAAGCCGAGCCACCTGATTGCGGATTTCAAGCGGCAAGACGATCGGTGTCGTCGTCTGGGCGGTATCCGGCCCAAGTTCGAAGTTGGCCTCGCCCAGCCGTTCGCCGCGGGTGCTGAGCGCATAGACCAAACCGCCGCGCGCCGAACCGCCTGGACGAATGATCTTTGCCGCCAATTCGCCCGATTGGCCAAGACTAGCCGAAAGGCCAAGTGGCGTCTGAGATTGCGCGACCCGCGCGAGGCTGAAACTGCCATCGCCTCCGGCAAGTCTCCGCAATTCTTTGGCGAAGGCTTGAGCGCCGCCATAGTCGCGCCCGTCCGAAAGCCAGATGATGCTGGGCGCAGTTTTTCCATCGAGCAATTTCGCAAGAGATGCTGCCAGCGCGGCCCGGTCGGGATCGTAGGGCGCGGGCCTGAGCGCCGCCGCGGTTTCGCCCGCCTGGTCCCCATCCTGTATCTTGAGCGGCAGCTCACCGGCCGGAGCTGTCGGCGCCAGTACGACCATTCGATCCTCACGCTGGGCCCGTCCTATCAGTGTTGCGACGAGGTCCTGACGGTCCTGCCAATGGCTTGCCGCCGCCCAACCATTGTCAACCACCAACACCAGCGGGCCATCGCCAGCCAGGCTTTCGCGATCGGGATAAAGAACCGGGCGGGCGAGGCTCACGATAATGAGCGCTGCGAGGCATATGCGGAGTGCGGTCAGCCACCAGGGACTGTGCTCCGGCGTCTGCTCGCTATCCTCCAGGCCTTTCAGCAGCCTGGTCGGTGGAAACTTCACCACCCTGGGCTTCGGTGGTGTGAAACGCAGCAGCCACCAGATCACAGGAAGCGCCAGAAGCCCGGCGAGAAGCCAGGGCGACAGAAAACCTATGGGACCGATCGCGATCACGACTGAGCGAAATCCTGTTTAAGGTCCGACTGCGCTTCGATTGCCGGCCGATAGCGGTAGTCGGCTTCAAATCCCGAGAGGCGGGCGTGCAGGGCGAGCAGCGCCTCCTCCGCTGGGCGGTCGGTGTGGTGTGGCAGAAACGACCACTGCAGCCGTCTTGCCGTTTCCGCCAGCGCCTCGCGATGGGCGGACATGCGCGCCTGATATTTTTCGCGCAAGGTCTCGGCCCGGCCGGCCACGACCCGTTCGCTGCCCTCGCTGGCGGTGAATTCGGTGCGCCCCGCATAGGGCAGCGTTTCCTCCGCAGGGTCCAGGACCTGAACCAGGTGACCCCGCACGCCCTGCGTCGCAAGTTGCTCAAATCGTGGCGTCATGGCCTCTAATGGCTCGATAAAATCGCTGACCAACAGACATTCGGAGAATCGGCTGATCGCGGATTGGGGCGGAAGGCTCGATTGCTGCTCGCTGCCCGCCACCTGTTGGGCCAGCGCTTCGGCGATCCGGCGCGGCGCCCGGCGACCGGTCCAAGGCCGGCCGCCAAAAAGGCCGACCCGTTCACCGCCGCGGGCCAACAGCTCCGCCATGGCGAGCCCCAGCACCACGGCGCGATCGGCCTTAGTACTCTGGGCGAGATGGGATTGAAAGCCCATGGAGGGCGAAACGTCCAACCAGATCCACACCGTATGGGCCGCCTCCCATTCGTGCTCGCGCACGAATAAATGGTCGGAGCCCGCCGAACGGCGCCAGTCGATTGCGCCTGCTGTGTCGCTTTGCTCGAAATGTCGAAATTGCCAAAACGTCTCGCCGGGCCCGGCGCGCCGGCGGCCGTGCAGGCCATGGGTTATGGTTTGGGCGACGCGGTGCGCTTCGACCAGCAATTCGGGCAAATTGGCCGCCAAGGCATAAGCGTCGCTCTCAAGCGCGTTTGGCGGCGAGCCCAGCGGAGAGTCCTGCGATTGCGGCACCCGCGGCGTTACTCCAGGCGTTCGGTGATTGTGGTGATGATCTCGTTGATGCCCAAGCCCTCCGCGCGGGCGCCGAAGGTCAGCGCCATGCGGTGCTTCAACACCGGCTCGGCGAGATCGACCACATCGTCGATCGAGGGCGCCAAACGGCCCTCCATAAGCGCCTTCGCCCGCACGCCCAGCATCAAGGCTTGGCTAGCGCGCGGACCCGGCCCCCAGGCGACGGACCTGTCGATCGTCTCGCCGGCACCGGTGTCGGGTCGCGCGGCGCGCACCAGCTTTAGAATTGCGTCGACGACCTTCTCGCCAACCGGAAGCTGGCGGACCATGCGCTGCGCCGCCATCAGCTCGTTGGCCGAAAGAATCGTCTTGAGCTTGGTTTGCTCCGTTCCGGTGGTAGCGAACAGCATGCGCCGCTCTGCCAACTCGTCCGGATATCCAACATCGATCTGCAGCAAGAAGCGGTCGAGCTGGGCCTCGGGTAGCGGATAGGTGCCCTCTTGCTCCAGCGGGTTTTGGGTGGCCAGCACGTGAAACGGCTTGGGCACGTCATGTCGGGCGCCCGCGACCGTCACGTGGTGCTCCTGCATGGCTTGCAGCAGGGCCGATTGAGTCTTCGGGCTTGCCCGGTTGATCTCATCGGCCATCAGCAGCTGGGTGAACACCGGTCCCTCGATGAACCGAAATGCGCGCCGCCCGCGCGCACCCTCTTCGAGCACTTCGGAACCGACAATGTCCGAAGGCATCAGGTCGGGCGTAAACTGAATCCGCTTGTTGTCGAGGCCTAATACGGCGCCCAGCGTTTCGACCAGGCTGGTCTTCGCCAGCCCCGGCACACCGATCAGTAGCGCATGGCCGCCCGCCAACAGCGTAATCAGCGACAGCTCCATGACGCGTTCTTGTCCGAAGATCACCGTAGCGGCGGCCTCCCGGACTTTTGCAATTTTCGCGCCGATCTTCTCGAACCGCGCGACGAGGTTCTCGTCGGTTTGACTTATCTTGGCCATGGCGATGAATATAAAGACGAATTGCCGCTTCAGAAATACTCTGACTGAGAAATCGCTCAATTTTGCGTCATTGGCCCGATTTCCCGCGGAGGCGGCTGTGCCGGGCCTGGAGTGTCATGAGTTCGCGATCCACAACAGAATCCCCGGCCCGAAAGAACCCGCTCCAGGCGCTCGAATCCAGCATTTTCTCTCTTGAGCAGAAACAGATGCCTCCGGTGCATTTGTGGAATCCGGCCAATTGCGGGGAAATCGGCTTGCGAATCGCCTCTGACGGGACCTGGAATTATTTGGAAAGTCCGATCGGACGGATAAGCCTGGTGAAGCTGTTCGCCTCTGTCCTGCGCAAAGATGAGGACGGCCGCCATTATCTGGTTACGCCGGTCGAAAAGATCGGGATCGAGGTGGAGGATTCCCCGTTTCTTGCCGTTGAAATGGCGGTTCAGGGGGAGGGAACAAGGCAAGCCTTGGTGCTGCGAACCAATCTGGATGATGTGGTGACCGCCGGACCCGAGCACCCCTTGCGCTTTGTCAAAGACGTGCAAACCGCAGGTCTGAAACCCTATGTTCTGGTCAGGGGACGTCTGGAGGCCCGATTGACGCGGGCGCTCACTTACGATCTGGCGGAGCTGGGCCGAGTCGAGACGGTCGATGGCAATGAGAGTTTTGGTGTTTGGAGCGGCGGAAGCTTCTTTGCGATGGCGTCCGCTGATGAGCTAAAGTTCTGAAAAGATGGAGCAAATTAAAAAAAACAGATCGCATGTCTTCACGGCGCAGGAGCTCCGTAGCCGTGCGGCGGGCGTCTTGACGCCGCCTGCTCTGGTACCAAGCGTGCCGATGACGGGCCAGGCTCGGCGCAGCGATCTCGACCTCAATTCGGATGCGGCCAAGGGCCATGCCGATGACCGGACGCGGTCTGCGGCGGTTCTTGTGCCGATCATCGACCGCGAGCCGGAAGCAACCGTTCTGCTGACCAAGCGCACCGAGACCCTTCCGGTGCATGCGGGCCAGATTGCGTTTCCGGGCGGCAGAATGGAGGAGATCGACCCCAGCCCGATGGACACGGCGCTTCGCGAAGCCAACGAAGAAGTCGGCCTCGAACGTGACCATGTGGACGTGCTGGGCTTTCTCGACACCTATCAAACCATCACGAACTTCCGAGTGGCACCCGCAGTAGCAATCGTTTCGCCGAGCTTCACCCTGCGGCTCGACGAGATCGAGGTGGCGGAGGCCTTCGAGGTTCCGCTACGCTTCCTGATGGACGTGGAGAACCACGAAATCCATTCGCTCATGCGGGAGGGGACCGAGCGATTCTATTATGCGATGCCCTATGGAAGGCATTACATTTGGGGCGCGACCGCGGGAATTCTCCACAACCTTTATGAGTGGCTCTACGGCTGATGCTGCGAATCATCATCATTAACGCATTGATGTTTGCGCTGCCGTTCCTGATTTACGCGGCCTATTTCTATTTTGTCAGGGGCGGCAAGGACGAGAATGACATGTGGAGCGAGGCGCCCATCCTTTGGCTACTTGGCGCGGGCGCCGCGCTGGTTGTCGTCGCGCTTGTGAGCTTGGTTTCTTTCACCGGATCCGATCCCGGGGGCACCTATTTCCCGTCCCGGCTCGAGGACGGCGTCATTAGGCCGGGGCGCATCGAATAGGCCGGTTGGTCCGAACTATGAGCAGTTCGCACGTATCTCCGAGAAATCCGCTCGCCTTGCCGAGCTTGGCCAGCGCGGTTTGGTTCGATTGGCCCGAGACCAGGAAACTGTTCGGCGTACTGACGGGCAAAGGCGTAGAGACGCGCGCGGTGGGGGGCGCCGTGCGCAACACCTTGCTTGGCCGACCGGTTAGCGAAATCGACTTTGCCTCGACCGCACCTCCTGAGCAGGTGACGTTGCTCGCAGAGGGCGCTGGGCTAAAGGTCGTGCCGACCGGCATCGACCATGGAACCGTCACGGTTATTGTGGGCAAGCGACCCTTCGAGGTGACGACCTTGCGCCGCGACATCGAGACTTTCGGCCGGCATGCCAAGGTCGCCTACACGGACGACTGGGCGATCGATGCCGGGCGGCGCGACTTCACGATGAATGCGCTCTACGTCTCGTCTGACGGGGCGCTGCACGATCCCCTTGGTGGTTATGGCGATATCGCCGAGACGCGCGTGCGCTTTATCGGTGATGCGGTTGAGCGGATTCGTGAGGATTATCTGCGGATATTGCGGTTCTTTCGCTTCAACGGCGAATACGGCAAGCCGCCCTATGACGGGGAGGGAATCGCGGCCTGTGTTCGCGAGCGTGCGGGCCTGGAGCAGCTGTCGGCGGAACGCGTCGGCGCAGAGCTGATGCGCCTCTTGGCGGCTCCGGGCGCGGGCGATGCGCTCGCCGCCATGTATGATTACGGGCTGTTGGTCGCGTTGCTGGCGAGCGCGCCATTGCTGGCTGATTTGGAAGGCTTGGCCGCGCTGGAGAGCGCCATAGGAGCCGCGCCCGAGCCGGTTCTGAGGCTTGGTGCGCTGGCCGTTATGGTGCCGGATGACGCCCAGCGCTTAGGCAGCCGTTTCCGGCTGCCCAATGCGGATGTGAAGCGTCTCGAGGCCGTCGGCTCATATCGCGACTTTGCCGCTATATCGACGGAGGAGACGGCGAAGGTCCTGCTCTACAGGGTGGGTGAGAGCGGCTACCGGGACAGGTTTCTGACCGCTTGGGTCCGATCGGGCAACGGGCCGGACGATGCCGATTGGAGGGGGCTCTTGGAGCTTCCCGACCGCTGGAAGGTTCCGCAACTGCCGGTCAAGGGCGCGGACCTGATTGCGCTCGGCTTTTCGAAAGGTCCCCGGCTTGGAAAGGCCCTCAGGGCGATCGAGCAGAGCTGGATTGAGGGGGGCTTCACCGGCGATCGGGCCGCGCTGCTGGAAGCGGCGCAAAAGATCCTGGGGAAGTCCAAGACCAAGGCTCCCCAACGCGCATCCTGAAATTGCTCTTCCCTTTATGGCCGCGGGCCTGGAGTCGGCTGCTCGCCGTCGCATATGCTCGGTCAAATCGGTGCTGGGTTTGACAGCAGTCGCCTATGAAGGCTGCCAATCCCTTGAATTCACGAAGAATTTCCTCTTCGTGTAGCGGGCAATGCGGTATTCTATTAGACGCCTTCCGCGATTCGTTCAGCGAAGAGGAGTCGATGGCCGATAGGGATTTTGCCAAGCTGATTCATGGCTCCAGCCTAACCACGGCTGAGATCCTTTACCGAATGCCCGACCATCCCGCGATCCTCCAGAGCTTCATCTGGCAGGACTATGACACCGCTCCGCGCTTCCCCAAGCTATTGGATTTTCTGGATTTCTGGTCCACCAATCTCGATGGCGCGCTCTACAAGGTGAGGGTCGCGCACCGGCGGCTGGTCGCGCCTGCCGAAATCCGCCTGGTCGACGGTGAGTTCAGGATCCACTGAGCGACCGCCCGCGCCGCCATGGACGGCGCGACCTGCAAATCACGTCTCGCGAATTCTAGTGACCCAATTCGTAGATATGGGCGCCTTGGCGTTCGAGCACGGGGCGAACGTCGTCGAAGGCGCGCGGATAGAGGTAGAAGGGAATCCGCGGATAGAGGTGGTGGATCAGATGGTAATTCTGGAAGCAATAGACCCAGTTGGCGACCGTAGCCAGCGGCCCTTTGACCCAAAAGATATTGGTGTCCCGGTAGCGGGCGGTCTCGAAGTGGGGCATGTGCACCATATAGGCGAAGAAGAAGATGATCAGCGCGCTCGCCAGGATATGGGGGACGAACCACAGCATGATCATCGGCAGCCCGTAACCGAGGATCAGCAGCCAGAATGCGATGGTGTAGATCCCCCAATAGGTGGCGATCACGTGCATCGCGGTCTCCTTGTTGCCGGGCACCTCCGGTCGGAACACCACGTGGCTGAAAAAGAAGTAGTGGTAGTAGGGAACGATGGAGAGGCAGCGCAAAAAGACGCGCAGCGGATTCTTCACCTTTACCCAGTGATCGGGATCGAATTCGGCATCATTGGTGTCGCGGTGATGCATCAAATGCAGAGCGCGGAAAGCCTTGTATTCGTGCAGCAGCAAGGCGCCGCAGACAAAGCCGATCAGGTGGTTGAGCCACATCCAGTTTGAATCTCGCCCGGCTATGTTGCCGTGACAGGCCTCGTGGAGCGGCGTCTGGATCGCATAGAGCACGAGAGTGTTGAGGATCATGCCGAGCCATAGCGGGATCACGCCCATCACGGCCAGAGCGCAAACCAGTATGAAGGCCGAGATGCAACCAAGGCCGAAAAGGGCCGAAGGCCAGGCCACCATGCCCTGATAGGGCTTGATGAGCTTTTGGGCCTCCCGGTCGGCGTCGCCGACGCTCGTTGCAGCCATCACATTCATGGTCTCTCGCCTTTCTGGTCGCCAAGTTTGCCTATGGTAGCGCCTGGCGGCCCGTTTGTACGCCCGGCATATTCAATTTTTCACGAGCCGGCAAGGCGGCGCGGCCGTGCCGTTTTACGGCCATTTGGCCACTGGCGGCATGGAAGACAAGATCGCCTCCACATTTCCGCCGGTCATCAGCCCGAACCTCGTGCCCCGGTCGTAGAGCAGGTTGAACTCAACATAGCGCCCGCGGCGGACCAGCTGTTCCTCGCGGTCGGCCTCGCTCCAGGGCGTGTTCATGTTAGCGCGGACCAGTTCGGGATAGACGCTTAAGAACTGGCGGCCCACGTCCTGGGTGAAGGCGAAGTCGGCCGACCAGTCGCCGGAGTTCAAATAATCATAGAAAATCCCGCCGATCCCCCGCATCTCGCCGCGATGCTTGAGGGTGAAATAGTCATCGCACCATTCCTTGTAGCGCGGGTAGTCCACCTGGGCGTGGGGCTCGCAGGCCGCTTCCATGGCTGCGTGAAAGGCTTGTGCGTCCGGATCATCCTGGTTCCGGCGCCGATCCAAGACAGGCGTAAGGTCGGCGCCGCCGCCAAACCACGACTTCGAGGTGATAACGAAGCGCGTGTTCATGTGAACGGCGGGCACGTTCGGGTTCTGCAGATGGGCAATCAGCGAGATGCCCGAGGCCCAAAAATTTGGATTTTCCTCGGCGCCCGGAATGTCCTTGCGGAACTCGGGTGCGAACTCGCCGAATACGGTGGAGACGTGGACGCCGACCTTCTCGAAGACCCGGCCCCGCATCAGGCCCATGACGCCCCCGCCGCCTTCGATTCCGGAGTGATCATTTCGGCTCCACGGCTCGAGCTCGAAACGCCCTGCGGGTTGGTCGGCAAGCGGCCCGGTAAGGTCGTCCTCCAGCGTCTCGAAAGCCGCGCAAATCTGGTCACGCAGCTCTTCGAACCAAGACTTTGCGCTGTCCCGCTCGGATTCGAGCTCGCCTATCACGTCGGTCTGCTGATCGCTCAGCGCCATGGAATTCATTCCTCTGGACCATTGGGCCCGCGGGCACCATATCCGTTAGGACAACGATGTGAATGCGGCATCGCGCCGTCAGCGATTTTCGGACCCGCCGCCACCATTCCGTCCAAGTCTGGCATTACAGAGCGGCCATTCAATCGCAAGGAGACCGTCGCATGACGCGGATCACTGTACGCAGCCTCTGACAGGCGGCCATCAGATTCGTCCCTCTTGCGAAGCCCGCCCAGCGCGCTTCGCCCGGCCGCACTCAACCGATCTTTCGATCGAATGCAATTCCGTGTGGCAGGAGCGAAGCCATGTTTCGCTGGTTTGAACAACGACTGAACCCCTTTAAACCTTCGCCCGGCACCAAGCCGCCGGAGCGGCTCGGCGCGTTCTATTGGCACTTCCTGCGCCAGGTCTGGCCGAATGTCGCCGCCATTCTGGTAACCGGCTTCTTCGCGGCTCTGGTCGAGGTCGCGCTGTTCGCCTATCTGGGCCAGATCGTCGATATGGTCAGGGATGCGAGCAACGCTTCTGATCTGTTCGCCGATCATTGGCGCACGTTCCTTTGGATGGCCTTTGTCGCCGTCATAGCGCGTCCAATCCTGTTTGCCCTGCATACCATCCTGGTGAACCAAGCGGTCGTGCCCGGCTTCACGAACATGATCCGCTGGCAAACGCACCGCTATGTGTTGCGTCAAAGCTTGAGCTTTTTCCAGAACGATTTTGCAGGCCGGATCGCCGCCAAGATCATGCAGACCGGCCCGGCGCTTCGGGAATCCGTGGTCCAGAGCGTGGACGCCATGTGGTTCATGGTGATCTACACGGTGATGGCGGGCGTGATCTTCTTCGACAACGATCCCTGGCTAATGCTGCCGCTGGTCGTTTGGGTCGTCGCCCTGGTCGTGGCGATGGTCTATTTCGTGCCGCGCATCAAGGACCGGTCCGCGATCATTTCGGAAGCGCGTTCGTCGCTGACGGGTCGGATTGTCGATAGCTACACCAATATCTCGACGCTGAAGCTGTTCGCCCATACCGATCGCGAGGACGATTATGCCCGCGAGTCGATCACGGACCACACACGGAAATTCCACGATCAGCAACGGCTGATCACGCTGATGGAGATCGTGGTCTGGTCGATTAACGGCGCCTTGATCGTGGCGACCATCGGCCTGGCGCTCTGGCTCTGGAGTCGCGGACTGATCACGATCGGCGTGATCGCGCTGACCGCGGGCCTGGTGATCCGCATCAACAATATGGCGGGCTGGGTGATGTTCATTGTCACCAGCATCTTCGAGAATATCGGCATCGTCCAAGAAGGCATGGAGACGATTTCGAGGCCCCATGGGTTGGTGGATGAGCCGGGTGCGCAACCGCTCAAGGTGAGCAAGGGCGAGATCCGGTTCGATCATGTTCGCTTCGGCTACGGTCTGCAGCGGGGCATTGTCGACGACCTTTCGCTCGTTATTCGACCCGGCGAAAAGGTCGGCGTTGTCGGACGCTCGGGCGCCGGCAAGTCAACGCTGGTGAACCTGCTGCTGCGATTTTACGACCTGGAGTCTGGCCGTATTCTGATCGACGGCCAGGATATCTCCCGGGTGACTCAGGACAGCCTGCGCGCCCAAATCGGCATGGTGACACAGGACACCTCTCTGCTGCATCGCTCGATCATGGAGAATCTACTCTATGGACGGCCCGATGCGGGAGAGGAAGCCGCGATTACGGCTGCCAAGCGGGCGCACGCCCACGATTTCGTCGGCGACCTGGCGGACCCGGAAGGTCGGTGGGGATATGCGGCCCGCGTCGGCGAGCGCGGCGTCAAGCTCTCGGGCGGGCAGCGCCAGCGCGTTGCCATCGCAAGGGTTCTGTTGAAGGACGCCCCGATTCTGATCCTGGATGAGGCGACCTCGGCGCTCGACTCGGAAGTCGAGGCCGCGATCCAGGAGCAGCTCTATAATCTGATGCGCGGCAAGACCGTCATTGCCATCGCACACCGGCTATCCACGATTTCGGCGATGGACCGGTTGGTGGTGATGGATCGCGGACAGATCGTGGAGCAGGGCGCTCATGAGACGTTGATCCAAGCAGAGGGGATCTACGCCCAACTCTGGGCACGCCAATCAGGCGGGTTCCTGGCCGAAACAGCAGCAGCTTAGGTCAGCGGCTGAGGCGGGCTCATGATTGGCTCAAATTGAGCCAACCGAGCCTTGCCGTGGCGCGCCCCAATCGAATAGGTTTGCCTTGCGTTTTGATTTTTGTCGGGAAGCGCGGGTTTGGCCAAATCGAGGTCAACCGCTCTCGCCGACTATATGGGAGGAGAAAGCCCGTGCCCGCATATTTGGTCGCCGGAAACGACGTAACCGATCCTGAATCCATGCAAAAATATGCCGAGGCCGTCGGCCCGACGCTGGCGGGCTACGACGTCAAGGTGATAGCGCCCGCGCCCGAGAAAATCGCGACCGGTGGTCCGGTGGTCCACAAGGAGGGCGACTGGAAGCCGAGCCGCGTCGTGATCTTGGAATTTGCGAGCATGGACCAGTTGCAGGACTGGTACCACTCGCCTGGCTATCAGGAGATAATCGACCTGCGCTTGAACGGCTCGGAAGGCAGTCTGCTCTTCGTCGACGCCGATTAAGCGACGTCGCTCCGCCGCCGCGTCGATGCCTCGGGCGGGAGCATATCCCGCCCCCTAATCTCAGTATTGTGCTAGCCGCCGGTGAAGTAATTCAGCCGGGTGAAGAGCGTGTAGTCGGATTCGAAGGCCATGATGGCCACGAACACCATCACCAAAATCGGCGGCACCAGAATGGCGTAGGCGAGCGCAAGCCGCTCCCAGGCCATATGCATGAAGATGGCCACGATTAGCCCTGCCTTCAGCAACATGAAGATTATGATCAGCGACCAGCGCAGATAGCCCTGCAGCTGAAAATAGTCGACCGCGTACGAGCAGGCGCTTAGCACGAACAGCCAGAACCAGACGACCAGATAGACCTTGATGGGGTGTTGTTGCCCCTCGACCTTAGCTTCCGCAGCTTGTGCCATGTCGTGCCCCTACCAAAGATAGAAAAACGCAAAGATGAAGACCCACACCAGGTCAACGAAATGCCAATAGAGTCCCATGATCTCGACGGACTCGTAATTGCCCTTCCGGCTGGTGAAGAAGCCCTTCCTCTCGGTATCGTAGTCGCCGCGCCATACCTTCCAAGCGATTATGAATAGAAACAGCACACCGACCGAGACGTGAAACCCATGAAACCCGGTGATCATGAAGAAGGTGGAGCCGAACTGAGCGGCTCCCATCGGATTGCCCCAAGGGCGCACGCCCTCTTCCACGATTAGCTTGGTCCACTCGAAGGCTTGCATGCCGACGAAGGTGGCGCCGAAGAGGGCGGTTACGACCATCAGAATCGCGGTCTTGTTCTTTTCGCGCCGATAGCCGTAATTGACCGCCATCGCCATGGTGCCGCTGGAGCTGATCAGGATGAAGGTCATAATGGCGATCAAAATCAGCGGGATGTGCACGCCGAAAAGTGTAAGCGCGAACACCTCGCTGGTGTTCGGCCAGTCCACCGTGGTGGAGCTGCGCACCGTCATGTAGGAGAGCAGGAAGATGCTGAAGATGAAGGTATCGGAGAGCAGGAAGATCCACATCATGGCCTTCCCCCAGGGGACGTTCTTGAACGTCCGCTGGTCCGACGACCAGTCGGAAACCAGGCCCTCTACTCCTTCGGGACGGACGGCCGTTCCGCCAGCTTCTGTCGCAGCCGATTGCGCCATGTGCCCTGTCTTCCCCTCTTGTTAAGTCGCTAGCAGCAGGCCGAATAGGACCAGCCAAATCAGCAGCAGAAAATGCCAATAAACCGTGCACAATTCAACGGCCACCGCGAGGTCTGCGAGCCTCGCGCCGCCCCAAGCCTTCGCCGTGGTTTTGCCCCAGGCGATCAGACCACCGATCAGATGCAGCCCGTGCAGGCCGGTCAGTAGATAGAAGAACGATGCCGCCGGATTGGATTCGAGAAAATAGCCAAGATCGACCAACTCTTGCCAGACCACCAGTTGCCCGACCAGGAAGGCTAAGGCAAACCCGCCGCCCAGCAGAAGTCCGCGCCTCACGTCCTCTAAGCTTCCCCGGTTCGCTCCACTCTGCGCCCACTGCATGCCGACGCTGCTCATGAAAAGCACCCCGGTGTTGAGCCACAACAGGCCCGGTGCCGGCAGCGGGGTCCAGTCGGAGAGTTCCATCCGCATGGCGTAAGCGCTGATGAAGAGCGAAAACAGCGAAGTGATCGCCGCCAGCAAAACGAACAGGCCGAGCTTTGGCGTCGTCATCGCCATTGGTCCGTCGGTCGGGACGTCGCTGATCGGGCCTTGCTCGAGCCAAGGCTTGGCTGTCAGCCTTTGCATATAAAGCCAGCGGCCGAGAATGGCGATGATGACGCCGAGGACTATGACCGTGATAGTCACGCTTTGGCCCGCGCCTTCCGCTTCTTCTTAGTCGCTTTCGGGAACGCTACGTCATTGGGCATGTTCTGGGGCAGGTAGTCCTGGATCGCGCCCGGCACGCTGTAATCGTAGGCCCAGCGGTAGACGATCGGCAATTCCTTGCCGAAATTACCGTGACCCGGCGGGGTCTCGGAGGTCTGCCACTCCAGGGTGGTGGCGTGCCACGGATTGCCGTCGGCCTTCTTGCCCTTGAAATAGCTCCAAACCAGGTTGAACAGGAACACCAGCTGGGCAAAGCCCACGACCAGCGCGATCACGGTGATGGTGGCATTCAGGGTCTGTGCGGACTCGGGGATGAAGTTGGTCTCTCCGATCTCGAAATAGCGGCGCGGCACGCCTATGAAACCCAGATAATGCATCGGGAAATAGATCGCGTAGGAGCCGAGGAAGGTGACCCAGAAATGGAACTGGCCCATCCCCTCATTCAGCATGCGCCCAGTAATCTTGGGATACCAATGGTAGATCGCGCCAAAAATCACCAGGATCGGCGCCACGCCCATCACCATATGGAAATGGGCGACCACGAACATGGTGTCCGACAGCGGCACGTCCACGCTCACATTGCCCAGGAACAGGCCGGTGATGCCGCCATTCACGAAGGTGATGATGAAGCCGATCGCAAACAGCATCGGCAGCGTCAGATGGATGTTGCCCTTCCACAATGTGAGCACCCAGTTGTAGACCTTGAGCGCTGTCGGCACTGCGATGATAAGCGTGGTAGTGGCGAAGAAGTAACCGAACCACGGATTCATGCCGCTGACATACATGTGGTGAGCCCAGACAATGAAGCTGAGGCCGCCAATCGCCACGATCGCCCAGACCATCATCCGGTAACCGAAGATATTGCGTCTCGCATGGACGGCGATTAGGTCGGACACGATGCCGAAAGCGGGCAACGCCACGATGTAGACTTCCGGGTGCCCGAAGAACCAGAACAGATGCTGGAACAGCAGTGGGCTGCCGCCGCCATAGGAGAGCTGCTCGCCAAGCTCGACGAGAGCCGGCATGAAGAAACTGGTGCCCAGCAGCTTGTCGAAGGTCATCATCACGCAAGCAACCAACAGTGCCGGAAATGCCAGCAGCGCCAGGACGGTGGCGGTGAAAATTCCCCAGACAGTCAAGGGCAGGCGCATCATCGTCATGCCGCGGGTTCGGGCCTGCAGCACGGTGACCACATAATTCAGCCCGCCCATGGTGAAGCCGACGATAAACAGCATCAGCGAGACCATCATCAGGATGATGCCGGTTTCCTGACCTGGCGTGCCTGAAAGGATGGCTTGGGGTGGATACAGTGTCCAACCGGCGCCTGTGGGCCCGCCCTCCGTGAAGAAGCTTGAGGCTAGCACCAGCACGGCGAGCAGATAGATCCAATAGCTCAGCATGTTGACATAGGGGAACACCATGTCTCGCGCCCCCACCATCAACGGAATGAAGTAGTTGCCGAACCCGCCCAGGAATAGGGCGGTGAGTAGATAAATCACCATGATCATGCCGTGCATGGTGATGAACTGGTAGTAGTCGGCCGGATCAATGAAGGAGAAGAAGTCCGGAAAGCCCAGCTGCAGCCGCATCAGCCATGAGAGCACCAAAGCCACCATGCCGATCGCGATGGCCGTGAGCGAATACTGAATGGCGATGACCTTGGCGTCCTGGGAGAAGACGTATTTCGTGATCCAGCTTTTCGGATGGTAAAGCTCGACGTCCTCGACCTCGGCGGGTGCGACATAGTTCAATTCGCCACGTGTTACATCGGCCATCTAAACGTCCTCATCGTTCACTTCATCTTCATGGGACTCACTTGGCGTGAGTCCTTGATTGTCAGCGTGTCTCTATGGAACCGGAATCGCCCTCATTTGATGTGAGGCGCGATGCGCTGGGCGGCGCGGTCTTCAGGCTTGCTTGGCTCTGCGCAAAGGTCGATTGCTCATCGAGCCAAGTCTGAAAATCATCTGGCCCCTCAACCACCACCACGCCACGCATGATGTGGTGACCGACCCCGCAGAGTTCGGCGCAAAGAATGTCGAACGTGCCGTTCCTGATCGGCGTCAGCCAGAAATAGGTGACCATGCCGGGCACCATATCCATCTTCGCCCTGAATTCCGGCACGTAGAAATCGTGCAAAACATCTATGGAGCGCAGCAGGAATTTGAGCGGTGCTCCGGTCGGTAAGTGCAAGTCGTCGGCTTCCACCAGCACGTCGTCCTGCCCATTGGGATCTTCCGGATTCAACCCGAATGGATTCTCCGGGGTGATGAACCTGGCGTCTGTGGTCCCCATCAAACCGTCTTTACCGGGAAAGCGGAAACCCCACTGCCATTGCTGTCCCATGACTTCGACTTCGGTCGCCTCTTCCGGGACTTCGATGAAATCGTGCCAAACCAGCAGACCCGGCGCCAACATGGCCGCCACGCCAATGGAGGTGACAATGGTAAGGGCCCATTCGAGCTTGGTGTTCTCGGGCTCGTAAGCCGCCTTGCGCCCCTCCTTATGGCGGTACCGGATCAAGCAATAGGCCATGAAAAGAACGATCGCCACATTGACCGTTCCTGTAATCCAGAAAGTGAGGATGATTGTGTCGTCCATGCCGCCCCAATTGGAGGCGATCGGCGTCCACCACCATGGGCTCACGAAATGGAACACCACGGAGCCGACGATCAAGATTATCAATATGATTGCGACGCCCATTACCCATTCATCCCTGCATTGAATTCGGACCGGACAGGAATTCGTAAGCCCTGCCTCTGTTTCCGCGCTTGAGAGTCGTATGTGTAACGGAACTCAACTAGCCGGTCCAGGCGCTCAATCCAGATATAACATACTACAAATTGATGATACCTGGCTGACGTCTTGGGCCCGATATTCCGTGGGATTCGGCGTGAAAACACCGTCTGCGGTATGGCGATTCCGGAGAACCCTGTAGACCATCGGACAATTCGCCACACCCCGCCTCGGGCTGGGCCGTGGGAAGTTGGATAACTCGCGAACCGATGCCGGCATCGAGCGACAATTCTTGCTGACCGTCGTATAATTGGGCGGCCGCCGAGGCAAATAAGCGAAGGCGAATTGAGGAGGGACTAGAATGGCTACGGGAAAGTCACTGGCGCAGGAATATGCGAGCGCTACCCAGCCGGCAATCCGCCGGATTGGGCCTAAGGACTTGCTTGATGCGCTGGCCAAGGGTCTTGACGACTTCAAGGCGAAGCCGAGCCATTTGTTGTTGCTGGTGCTGATCTACCCGCTGGTCGGGATATTTTTGATCCGGTACACCTTCGGCCAAGACATCCTGCCGCTGGTTTTTCCTCTGATCACTGGCTTCACCCTGATTGGTCCAGTGGCCGCGGTCGGGCTCTACGAAATCAGCCGCCGCCGGGAACTTGGCCTCGACATTTCCTGGCGGCACGCCTTCGACGTTTATCACTCGCCCGCGTTCCTCTCCATAGTGGCGATCGGCCTCCTGCAGATGATGATTTACTTCGCTTGGCTCGGGACGGCGCTGATCATCTACGAGGCGATCTTCGGCAGCGAGGTGCCCGATACATTCATGGGTTTCGCGCGCGAAATATTCACCACGCCGAAAGGCTGGCAGCTGATTGTCATCGGCAGTGCGGTGGGTTCGCTGTTCGCCCTGCTGGTGCTGGCGATCAGCGCGGTGTCATTTCCGCTTCTGCTCGACAAGGATGTGGGCGCCAGGGTTGCGGTTCAGACTTCGCTCAAGGCGTTTCGGGTGAATCCTCTAACCATGCTGCTCTGGGGCGTGATCGTCGGCATTGGGCTGGGGCTGGGTGCGCTGCCCCTGTTTGTCGGCCTTGCCGTGATAATGCCGGTTCTGGGCCACGCAACTTGGCATCTCTATCGCAAGGTGGTGGCGGATTAGACCGGCCAACCGCCGGTTTGCCGCAGACCCTCGCCGAGCACGAAAGCTGCCGCCACTGCGACATTGAGCGAACGCGTATCTCTGGCGATCGGTATTCTGAGGCGCGCACCGGCGGCGGCGTGGACGTCGCCGGGCACGCCAGCACTTTCCCGTCCCAACAGCAGCACATCGCCCGTCTGGAACCTGAAATCCGCGTAGCTCTGTTCCGCGCTGGTGGTGAGCAGCAGAAGCCTAGAACCATCAGCTTCGCGCCATTGCTCGAATGCCGGGAAGTTGCCGTGACGCAGCAATTGGGCGTGCTCGATGTAATCAAGCCCGGCCCGCCGCAGCGCCCGGTCGGAGGCGTCGAAGCCGGCGGGTTCAATGATGTGGAGAGGTACCCGGAGACAGGCAGCCGTGCGCAGCAGAGTGCCGGTGTTCTGCGGGATATCGGGCTCGAACAGGGCAAGCTGCACGATTGTTCGTTCTCCTTGAAAATGCGGTCGGTGCCGCGCCCTCGCCGGATGCGCCAATTTATCACGTTTGGCGATCTGGACATCGCATCCCAACGATGTAAGAACCCGCCTCGCACCAAGTCAATTTCCTGGTACCACTCGCAGATTCTAGCGGCCGCGTTTATTGGGAGTACGTCCGGAATCGCATAGGTGCGAATACCGCGAATGGCCGGGACCAAGTTCAAGGGAATAAGCGCGCAATATGGTTCAGGCTGGTGCGGAGCCACAAATTGGTCCGCCGCGCCTCCACTACCGTAGAGCTAGGGCCGCGCTTTCGTTGGCGAACAGAGAGGCGTTCAGACTGTGGCCGATACTGTAGACACACTCGATTCCGACCCAACGACACGGCGCGATTTTATGACCGTCTGGGCGGGTGTTTTCGCGGCGGTGGGCGCAGGCGCCCTGCTGTGGCCCATGATTGACCAAATGAATCCCGATGCCTCAGCCCTCTCGTTGGCGTCGATCGAGGTCGATTTGAGTCCGATCGAAGTTGGCCAGGCGATCACCGTGATGTGGCGCGGCAAGCCCGTATTCATTCGCCATCGCACGGCAGAGGAGATCGAAGGGGCGAAAAATGTTCCGGTTTCGGCGCTGCCCGATCCGCTGGCGCGTAACGAGAATCTGCCTGAGGACGCCCCGGCCATAGATTTGAACCGGGCCAGCGAGAGTCACGAGAACTGGCTGGTGATGATCGGTATCTGCACCCATTTGGGCTGCATCCCGAAGGGCCAGCGGGCGGGCGACTTGAAGGGCGAGTTCGAGGGTTGGTTCTGCCCCTGTCACGGCTCGCATTACGATACCGCTGGGCGTATCCGCAAGGGTCCGGCACCCCGCAATCTGGAGGTGCCGCCCTATAGCTTCCTGACCGACTCTAAGATCAAAATCGGCTGAGGCCTCCCATGGCTGGCAAATCGACATACAAGCCTTCGACGGGAATTGAGCGCTGGTTCGACGAGCGCCTGCCGGTGATCCGGATCATGCACGACCAGTTCGTGGAATTTCCGACGCCGCGCAATCTGAACTACTGGTGGACCTTTGGCGGAATCTTGATGTTCTGCCTATTCGTCCAACTGGTGACGGGCATAGTGCTCGCGATGCACTATGCGCCCAACGAGGCCCTCGCGTTCGACAGCATCGAGCACATTATGCGCAATGTGAATTGGGGCTGGCTGATGCGCTACACCCATGCCGTCGGCGCCTCGATGTTCTTCCTTGCCGTCTATATCCACATCCTGCGCGGTCTCTATTACGGGTCCTACAAGGCGCCGCGCGAGATTCTCTGGATCCTAGGGGTCATCATTTTCATGCTGATGATCGCCACCGCCTTTATGGGGTACTCGCTGCCCTGGGGTCAGATGAGTTTTTGGGCGGTGACCGTGATCACCAACCTTTTCGGCTCCTTTGATGCACTCATTCCGGGGCTGGGTACCGCGATCGTCGAATGGGTGTGGGGCGGATTTGCGGTCGGCAATCCAACGCTGAACCGGCTGTTCAGCCTGCACTATCTGTTCCCCTTCATGATCGTTGGCGTGGTGCTGCTGCACATTTGGGCGCTGCACATTCCGGGCAACAACAACCCGACTGGAATCGAGATAAAGGCAAAGAAGGAAGCGCTCTCCTTCCATCCCTATTACACGGTGAAAGACGCCTTCGCTCTCTCGGTTTTCGCGATCCTGTTTGCGGGCTTCGTGTTCTATGCGCCTAACGTGCTGGGCCATGCCGACAACTACGTGCCCGCCGATCCGCTGGTGACGCCGGCCCACATCGTGCCCGAATGGTATTTCCTGCCCTTCTACGCAATTCTGCGGGCGATCCCGAGCAAGCTGTTTGGCGTGATCGCCATGTTCGGCTCGATCATGGTGCTCGTCCTCGTGCCCTGGCTCGATACTTCGCGGGTGCGCTCGGCCAGCTACCGGCCGATCTATAAGTGGTTCTTCTGGAGCTTCGTGGTGACCGGCATTGCGCTAGGCTATCTAGGCGCCATGCCGCCCGAGGGCTGGTATCTGATCTTCGGACGTGCCTTCACGCTCTACTACTTTGCCTTCTTCTTGATCGTCATGCCGTTGGTGGGCTTGATCGAGACGCCGACCAAAATGCCGGGCAGCATCACCGAGGATGTCTTGGGGCGCTCCAAGGGGGCAACGCCTACCGCTGAGGGCGCGGCAGCGAGCGGGGCGCCAGCTGCGCCCGAGAAACGCTGAGGGTTGGCGCCATGAGGAACCTCGCTAGCCGATTGCTCTGCCTCACGATCGCAGCCGCGTTGGCCGGTCTTGCTTTGAGCGCGCCGGCAAAAGCGGCTGAGGACGATGCGGTCATCGTCGACCAGAGTTGGAGTTTCACCGGACCCTTCGGCGCATTCGACCGGGGGCAGCTGCAACGCGGCTTCAAGGTCTATCAAGAGGTTTGCTCCTCCTGCCACGCCATGCATTTGCTGCATTACCGCAATCTTGGCGAGTCCGGCGGACCCGAATTCTCCGACGGTGCCGTCAAGGCAATCGCGGCCAGCGCTCAGGTCGAGGATGGTCCCGACGACGAGGGTGAAATGTTCGAGCGTCCAGGCCGCCCGGCCGATGCTTTCATTTCGCCGTTCAAGAACGCGCAAGAGGCCAGAGCCGCCAATAACGGCACGGTTCCACCGGATCTTTCCGTGATCGCCAAAGGCCGCGAGAACGGCGTCAACTATCTCTATTCGCTTTTGACCGGCTACGCCGAGGCGCCCGCAGGTTACGACATGGCGGAAGACATGTATTACAACTCTGCCTTTCCCGGCCACCAGATCGCTATGGCGAATCCACTCTCGGCGGAGGTCATAGAGTACACCGACGGCACACCGCCTACGGTCGAGAACTACGCCAAGGATGTCAGCGCGTTCCTGATGTGGGCGGCCGAGCCCAAGCTCGAAAAGCGTCACAGAATCGGGTTCCGTGTCATGGTTTATCTGATCCTGCTCGCGGGCTTCCTCTACGTCGCCAAGCGGCGGATCTGGGCCCGCATCGATCACTAAGCGGAACGAACCTGCAATTGCCTGTCCCGCTTCTCCCGCTGCAAGGCCAGCGGTTGCAATCTTTCTGCCGGCCCCTTTTTTCCCATGCCGAATTCGGCTCAAATGGCGCCGCGTCCAGTGAGGGACGCTAGGGAGGCGGCTAGCCCATGACGATCTCGAAGATACTGCGAGCGCTGGCGGCCCTGTTTGCCGTTTTTGTGCTTCTTGGCGCTTGCGAGCGTGGGGTGGAGAAACCAGCCGGCCGAGTGATCCTCACAGCATCAGGCAATATCACCGAGACCAATCGCGGCACCTATGACGAAAAGCGCGACGTGTTGTTCAAGTATCACGAGATCAGCTTCGAAAAGGCTTTCGAGTTCGACGAGGGAATGCTGCTGCTGCTCGACCAGGAACGAGTGAGGGCCCAAACGCCCGAAACCGGTAAGCCGGTAACTTTGCAGGGGCCGACGCTCAAATCGGTATTGAAGATGCTTGGTGTGGAGCAGCCGCAAATGGTGCGGTTTCTGGCTCTCGATGGCTACGCCACCGAGCTCGACGCCAAGGCGATCGAAGCAAAGGATTGGATCGTCGCGGTAACGGTCGATGGCCGCCCGCTGGAGATCGGCGGGCTAGGACCGATTTGGGTAGTCTATCGGCCGGACAATCCGCCCCATGTTAACGAGGACGACGAGCTGACCTGGCCCTGGGCAGTGTTCTACATGGAAGTGAAGTAGTAGGCGGGTGGCAGGCGCATTGGGGGCAAAATGGTGAAATCCGTACTTGGCGTCATTGGTGGAACCGGCGTCGAAAATTTGCAGGGGCTCGAGGACGCCCGCAGCCAGCGCATCGAGACTCCCTGGGGTGAGCCTTCGGACGAACTCATCTTCGGTGAGCTGGATGGTCTCTCCATGGTCTTTCTACCCCGCCATGGCCGCGGTCATAGGATCGCTCCCAATAAGATCAATTACCGGGCAAATATTGATGCCATGAAACGGTCCGGTGTCACCGATCTTGTTTCAATTTCGGCCTGTGGTTCCTTCCGCGAAGAGCTCGCACCCGGCACCTTCGTGCTCGTGGACCAATACATCGACCGCACCATCGACCGCGTAAAAAGCTTCTTCGGCGAGGGTTGCGTCGCCCATGTCTCGATGGCCGATCCCGTGAGCCCTGGGCTAGTCGATTTGATTGCCGCAGCAGCAAACGCCGAAAAGGTCGAATACGTAAAGGGAGGCACCTATCTGGCGATGGAGGGGCCGCAATTCTCCACCCGCGCCGAATCCAACCTCTACCGTTCCTGGGGCTGCGACGTGATTGGAATGACCAACATGCCCGAAGCCAAGCTCGCCCGGGAAGCCGAGATTTGTTACGCCAGCATCGCCATGGTGACCGATTACGACTGCTGGCACGACGATCACACCCATGTCGATATCGCCAGCATTGTTCGGGTCATGGGAGAGAACGTGGCAAACGCTAAGCGTCTGGTAACGCGCCTGGCCCGCGATTTCCCCCCCGAGCACCTGCCCTGTCCAATTGGCTCGGACCGGGCGCTCGACCTCGCTATCGTCACGGCACCCGAGGCACGTGATCCCGAACTGATGAAGAAGCTCGACGCGGTCGCGGGCCGGGTGTCGGCGAAGGCGAAAATAGAATGACCGGCTCCGAATTCGACTTGCGCGAGCTGGTGCGCACGATTCCCGATTATCCCAAGAAGGGGGTGATGTTCCGGGACATCACCACCCTATTGGGCGATGCCAAGGGGCTCACCACTTGCATCGAGCGTTTGGCGGCGCCCTATGAGGGCCGCGGTGTCGAAGCGGTCGCGGGCGTCGAGGCGAGGGGCTTCATTTTGGGCGGAGCGGTCGCCGAGCGGCTGGGATGCGGGTTTGTGCCGATGCGCAAGAAGGGCAAGCTGCCCGCCAAGTCTGTCGGCCAGGACTACGAGCTCGAATATGGCGTCGACGTCATCGAAGTCCACGAAGATGCGTTGCGAAAGGGCGAACGGGTTCTGATTGTCGATGATTTGATCGCGACGGGCGGAACCGCCGAAGCTGCGGTGAAGCTGATTGAAAGACTCGATGCCGAAGTCGTTGGCGCCACCTTCGTGATCGAACTCCCCGAATTGGGCGGATGCGCCCGCCTGAAGGCCCGCGGCATCGAATGCCACGTGCTGATGACCTTCGAAGGTGAGTAAAAGTAACGTTTTTTTGCATAGAGATTGTTGACCTCGGGCCGGTGCTGTGGAAACTGCCTGAGTTCAAAATTTGGTTTCGGAATTATCCATTGGCTGGGGGTCAAGATGAATCCGATTGCGAGAGCATTGGTGCCCGTTTTGGGCGTAACCGCATTACTTTTTGCCCTTCCGCAACCGGCGGTGGGCGCCAACTGTCAGCTGGTCAAGGGAACTCAAGACGGCCGCAACAAGCAGCGGGCCGTTGAGAAGTCCCGGGAGACGCTCGAACAGGGCGTCAGAGAGGTGAAGGCGCGGCGAGGCTGGAAAAATGTCAGCGTCACGCCGCGGCAGCTGCGAGCCGAACCGCTTTGGAAGATGGTTCGGACATCCGTGCCGAAGGAAGCCTATATGTGGCCTGCCGTGAAGTCTGCCCGCGCCTATACGGTTTGCTGGGAGGGCGTGTTTTCGCCGGCGGTCTGCACCTCGGGCGCGCTGGTCTGCCAGCAATAGCGGCACAATCGGGCTAGTCCGGCGCCGCTCTCGGGCGTACCAATACGCCTGACGGAGCGGACCCATGAAGGTCGACGGAAAGCCCTACCGCACGATTTGGCTCGGGCGCGATGGCTGGTCGGTGGAGATTATCGACCAGACCAAGCTGCCCCATGCCTTCGAGATTGCCACGCTTCGAAGTGTGGGCGAGGCCGCCCGTGCGATCTCGACCATGCAGGTGCGGGGCGCGCCGCTGATTGGTGCGACCGCGGCCTATGGGGTTTGCCTGGCGCTTCGCGAGGACGCCTCCGACGAAGCGCTGGACCGGGCCCGCGACGAGCTGATCGCGACTCGCCCGACCGCGGTCAATCTGCGCTGGGCGCTCGACGAAGTCGGCCACGCGGTCCGTAATCTGCCCCGGGACGCGCGCCTGCAAGCAGCCTATGCCCGCGCCGCCGAAATCTGCGACCAAGATGTGGAGACATGCCGGGCCATCGGAGAGCACGGACTGGCGCTCATCAAGGACCACGCGGCCCGCAAGAATGGCGAGCCGGTCAATGTGCTGACCCATTGCAATGCGGGTTGGCTGGCTACGGTCGACTGGGGTACCGCGACCTCGCCGATCTACCAGGCCCACAATGCCGGCATCCCGGTTCAGGTCTGGGTGGACGAGACAAGGCCGCGCAATCAAGGCGCGGCCTTGACTGCCTTTGAGCTGGGCCAAGAAGGCGTCTCCCACACGATCATCGTCGATAATGCGGGCGGCCACGTCATGCAAAAGGGCGAAGTGGACCTTTGCATCGTCGGCACCGACAGAACTGCCGCCAATGGCGATGTGGCCAACAAGATCGGCACCTATTTGAAGGCGCTGGCGGCCCAGGACAATGGCGTGCCGTTCTATGTGGCGCTGCCCCACTCGACAATAGATTGGACCCTGGATAACGGCTTCGAGATCCCGATCGAGCAGCGCGACGCCGACGAGATTACCCATATGACCGGCCGGCTCGATGACGGTGAAGTCGTCAGGATAGAGATCGCCGCGCCCGGCAGCCCGGCCGCCAACTATGCTTTCGACGTGACCCCGGCGCGGCTGGTGACCGGATTGATCACCGAGCGCGGTGTTTGCGAGGCGAGCCGCGAGGGGCTGCTGTCGCTCTATCCCGAGCGCTCTGAGACCTGAGGTCCGAAAGCCACATCTGGGACAAGAAGTATTGCGACCTTCTAACTGCGGCATCCGGGGTGGGGGATAGATGGTCCGCATCGCGACCATATGCCTGGTCTTGCTGGGGCTCTGGGGAAGTGCCTGGGCACAGCAGACTACGGCGGATCGGCACGGGCATTCGATGCACCGGCATCCGCTTGAGGCTTGGTACGACCTGAAGTCGCGGCTCGCCGAACGCTATGACCTCGAACTCAGCATCGCCTATTCCGCGCTCTATATGCAGGCGAACAAAAGCGCGCCCGATCCGGTGCGAAGCGCGGAGCGCGGATTCCCGGTCTCGGGGCGCAAGCAAGCGTTGGGCGGCGACGTCGAGATCGACGGTAATCTTGGATTATGGGGCCGGGACACGCTGTCGCCTGGCAGAATTGTATTCAAAGGCGAGAGCCGTCACGGCCTGGGCTTGCCCGTGCTGCCCGCCAGGCTGAACCGCGAGATTGGATCCCGCTGGCCCACCGGCACCGGATATAGCGAGTTCGACCTTTCGCTGGTGGAGTTTTGGCTGAAGCAGAACTTCGCCGGAGATGCGGTCGAAATCCACATCGGCAAGATGTTCCCGCTCACCCAATATGATTATTTCCCGCTGGACAATTTCAGAACCGACTTTTCCGACGGCGCCTTCAGCTTCCATCCAGCACTTGCGTTGCCCGATTACGGGCTGGGGGCGAACGTCACGGTGAGGCCGCGCCGCGAAATCTATCTGCGGGCCGGCATCGATGACGCCAATGGCCAGCCGGAGCGCTCGGGCTTTCAAACTACCTTTGGCGAGCGGGAATATTTCACCGTCGTGGAAGCGGGCTGGGATCCGGGCTTCCTGGACCGCGAACCTGGATCGTCCTATGCCGACTATCACGTTACGGTATGGCACGCCGATGAACGCGAGAAAGCAGGCATCCCGGAAGGTTGGGGCGTCACTCTTTCTGCCTTCCAGCGGATTGGACGTTGGCAACCCTTCCTGCGCTACAGCTATTCCGAAGGTGATATGGGTGGCCCATCGCCGGTGGAGCATCTGGTCACGACCGGCTTCGCCGTCGACGATATCCTTGGGCGCACGGCTGACCGGGTGGGAATTGGCCTCGCCTGGGGGCGGCCCTCCGACGCCTTGCTGCGCGATCAATTCACCAGCGAATTCTATTATCGGATTCAGCTCACCCGCGAATTCGCACTGACCCAAAGCGCCCAGGTAATCGTCAATCCGGCCGAGAACCCGGATGTGGACACGATCCTGGTGGGTGGTCTACGGGGCCGGGTGCAGTTCTAGGTACTAATCAGCACCGAACCGGCCGGCCTCCGCATGGTCTTGCATCAGGTGGCCAATGAAACGTGCTGTTTCCTTGATCGTCCGTTCCGGCTGGTCCGATTGGGGCGCGTGGCCGCAATCGGCAAGCACGATCGTTTCGATCGGGCAGGTGGCCTCCTGCTCGGCGGCTCGGAGTTGCTCGAGGGTGCCGTATTCGTCGTCCGCGCCTTGCATGATCAGGATCGGCACGCGGATATGGTCGAGGCAATCGAGGATATTCCACTCGCGGAAGCCCGGCGCCAGCCAGGCATCGTTCCAGCCGCGAAACGCGCACTCCACATTGTCCCCGTGATATTTGGATAGCCGCTGCTTCAGGTCGCTACCGTCATAAGCCTTCTTGGCAGCGGCGATGCTCTCGACAGAGATATCTTCGACAAAGAAATGCGGTGCGTAGAGCACCAGGCCGCGCACCCTGTGATCTTCGATGCTGCCTGCGTAGATCGCTGCGATCGAAGCCCCGTCGCTATGGCCCAGAAGCGCGCCCCGGCGAAAATCGATGGCGTCGAGCAGCTTCGGCAGTACCTGGCGCGCCTCGTCCTCCATATAGCTGAGCGGACGGGGCAGGGGCACGGGATCGGAGGCGCCATATCCCTGCCTCGAATAGACGAAGACACCGCAGCCGGTCGCTTCGGCGAGGCGGTCTGGAAAATCACGCCAGAGCGCCAGGCAGCCCAGGCCCTCATGCAGCATCACGATGGTGGGCGCGCTATCGGCAGGCGGTCCTATCCAGCGGCACTCCAGCCGCACGCCGTCGATTTCCAAACTGTAACCGGCGGGCAGTTGATTCATTCGGCGGCGTCGCGCGGGGCGCCTTGGCGAAGCTTGAAACGCTGGATCTTGCCCGTCGCGGTCTTGGGCAAGTCATCCATGATCTCGATCCAGCGCGGATACTTCCATAGGCCGGCTACCGCCTTGACGTGGTCCTTCAGCTCATCGACCAGGCCGTCATAGGCCTCGAAGCCCCCCTTGAGCACGATGAAGGCCTTCGGCTTCACCAGCCCATCGGCATCCTCCGCGCCAACCACGGCGGCCTCCAGAACGACGTCATGGGACATCAGCGCGGACTCGACTTCGAAGGGGGAGACCCAGTTGCCGCTGACCTTGAACATGTCATCGGAACGGCCGCAATAGTAGTAGAGGCCGTCCGTCCCGCGCCGGTAATTGTCGCCCGTATGGGTCCACTCGCCCACAAAGGTCGCCCGCGTCTTGTCGCGCTGATTCCAATAACCTTCGCCCGCCGAAGGCCCGCTAACCAACAATTCGCCGATTTCGCCGTTCCTAACCGGATCGCCTTCCGCGTCGACAATGCGCGCCGCGTAGCCCGGAACAGGCGTGCCGGAGGATCCATATGTCACGTCGCCTGGGCGATTGGAGATGAAGATGTGCAGCAGCTCGGTCGAGCCGATGCCGTCAATAATGTCAACGCCGACGGTCTGCAGCCAACGCTCGCCGATCTCTTTGGGGAGCGCCTCGCCAGCCGACACGCACAGCCTCAAATTCTTGGAGCCCGCGCCTTTGCCTAGTTTTGGATGCGCCAACAGGGCCGAAAACAGCGTGGGCACGCCGAAGAACAGGGAAGGATTTCGGCTTCCCATCACCTCCAAAACCGGATCGGGCGCGGGCCGGCCGGGCAGCAAGATGGCTGTGGCACCGACCGACATCGGAAATGACATGGCGTTTCCCAGACCATAGGCGAAGAACAGCTTGGCCGCCGAAAACACCACGTCGTCCTCGGTAATGCCCAGCACTTGCTGGCCATAGAGATGCGCGGTCTGCATCAGGCTTGAATGCAGATGCTTCACGCCTTTGGGGTTGCCGGTCGAGCCCGACGAATAGAGCCAAAACGCAACCTCGTCAGAGCAAGTCTCGGCGATAGGCGCATCTGGACTGCTCCCCTCCAATACTTCGTCGAAGCGGAGGCCATAGCCTGGTGCCTCGCCATCGGAGACGATGACGGTATGGATTGACGGATGGTCAGCGAGGAGTGGCTCGACCTTGGGCAGCAGTTCTCGCGAAATCACCAAAGCAACCGCCCGGGCGTCGGCGAGAATGAATCTATATTGCTGGGTCGTTAGCAGCGTGTTCAAGGGAACCGGCACCACGCCCGCACGGATCGCGCCCCAGAAGGCGACCGGCATGGCGACGGTGTCGAGCATGATGAGCGCCACGCGTTGCTCAGGTTGGACGCCCAAGTGGCGCAGCGCATTTGCGAAGCGGCGCGACTGATCCTGAAGCGCCCCGTAGGTCAGTTCGCTATCGGGATCGATGAAGGCGGCCTTGTCGGCGCGCCCCTCCGCAATATTGCGGTCGACGAAGTCGCTGGCCGCGTTATAGGCGCGCGGGATTTGCAGCTCTTTCACGCTGGGGTCTTCAGTCCTCGAACTTCACATATTCGTAATCGCCGGGCTTGTTGTTGATCCCGACCTTGGGTGGCGCGATCCAGCTGGAATAGTTGCCGGCGTCGCGTTCGGCGGACTGCTTCATCAGCCCTTGAATGAACTCTCCATCATCGGCATTGGGGAGCACATCATCCTTGCGGTTTTGCCAATTCTCAGAGCTCAAAAGGTTGCCTTCAAGATCGGTCTCGATGCCGCTGAACTCCCCGATGGCGCGGTTAAATGCGACGCTGGGGAGCGCGATTTCAAAATCAATTTCGTTTTTCTTCGCGATCCGATTCCACTGCAGAATGCCCCGCTCGCAGTTGTCCACATAGTCGTCCCGCAAGCGCATGTTAAGCGCCTGCAGCGCGGGCACGTCTTCATTCTTGATCTCGCCGTCGATACAGCGCAGCACCGGATAGGTATCGTTTTCCAGCCTGTGGTCGTCCTCCAGCTTGTCCTCGCGGAAGCGGCCCTTGAGGCTGGCGTTGAAGGCGTTTGCGGCGTTGGTCGAGATCTCCGAACCGAACAGATCGAGGGTCAGGGAAAAGTGCAGATTGGCTTTCTTTTGAATGGTTGGCAGGTCGATAACGCCCAGATCCCGGACCTTCTCGATTGCGTAGGGATCGTCGATGCCGGCTTCTCTCATCGCCTCGCAAGTCCGCTGCACGATGCGGCCGACGCCTGTGGTGCCGACGAACATATGATGGGCTTCTTCCATCAGCATGAAGCGGCAGGTACGCGAGAGCGGATCGAAGCCCGACTGGGCGAGGGAGGCCAGCTGCATCTTGCCGTCGCGGTCGGTGAAGTAGGTGAACATGAAGAATGAAAGCCAATCGGGGGTCGCCTCGTTGAAGGCTCCCAACAGCCGCGGCGTATCGGCGTCGCCCGAGCGGCGCTCCAGCAGCTCCTGGGCCTCGGCGCGGCCGTCGGCGCCGAAATACTTCTGCAGCAGATAGACCATTGCCCAGAGGTGGCGTCCTTCCTCCACATTGACCTGGAACAGGTTCCGCATGTCGTAGAGCGAGGGCGCGGTGGTGCCGAGATGGCGCTGCTGCTCGACGGAGGCAGGCTCGGTGTCGCCCTGGATCACGATCAGCCGGCGAAGCATGGCGCGGTATTCGCCCGGAACATCCTGCCAGGCCGGTTCTCCGACGTGATTGCCAAATGGGATTTTCCGGTCTTCCTCCTGGGGCGCCAACAAAATCCCCCAGCGATATTCGGGCATTTTGACGTAGTCGAACTTGGCCCAGCCATCGCTATCCACGCTGACCGCCGTGCGCAGATAAACCGGCACGTCCTGAAAGCCCTCCGGCCCCATATCCATCCACCAGTCGATGTAGCCGGGGTGCCATTTCTCCAGCGCTTTCTGGACCCGCTTGTCTTGGCCGAGGCCGACATTGTTGGGGATCAGGCCTTCGGTATCGACTTGCATGACTTGCGACATCTCAGACTCTCCTCTTGTCGTAATCCGGCTGCAGACCGGTGCCGTAGCGGCTGAGCGCGCCCGCTTCGCCCACAGCATTTTCGCGCTGGAAGATCCAGTTTTGCCAGGCGGTCAGCCGGCCGAATATTTTTGTTTCCATGGTCTCCGGACCGGCAAAGCGCAGATTGGCCTCCATGCCGGTCAAGGCATCGGGCGAGAAGCTTTGGCGCTCCTCGAGCATGATCCGGACCTCGTCCTCCCAGTCGATATCGTCGAAGACGTAGGTGACCAGACCGAGTTCCGATGCGGCGTCCGCATCTAATGGATTCCCGATCTCTTCCCGCGCGGCATCGACATTGGCGGGATCCGCCAGGAACCGGGTTTCCAGCCGGGTGAGTCCGTTGCTCATCGGATAGGCGCCGAAATTCAGCGCGCTCAAGCCGAGCGTAGCCGGCTCGCGGTTGTCACCCTCTCGAACGCCCTCCAGCATGACGCTTCGATCGGCCGCAAAAACGACTTCAGCCAGCGTGCCCGCGAAACAGCTCCCGGGCTCGATCAACGCCAGCAGGCTGCGCGACGTCAGATCGACGCGTTTGAGCACGCGCTTCAGCAGCAGCCGCGTCTCGTTGATGAACCAATCGTCCTTGTGCTGCTCCAGCACGGCGTCATAGGCCAAGACGTTTTTGGCCTCGCCCTCGCTGCGGAATACAAGAATGCCAAGCTCGGGCTCGTTCGCCCTCAAATGCAGAATGGCGTCATCCAGTTCGCGCGCGAGCGCCAGCGGCCAAAAGCGGGCGCCTTGTTCGATTGCTTGTTTGGCGGAACCTGGGGGCGCATCGCTCGGGCCCCGGAGCGTGATGTCGACCCGTCCAGCTTCCCGGTCCATTTCCAAGCTCACATGGCTGTAGCGGACGGCGTTGGGCTGAATTTCGCGTTCCAACGGCGTGAGCTCCACGCCTTTGGCATCGCTCGGACGGTTCGAGGTATCGGCGAGGGCTTTGGCGCGAGCCTGGACGCGCTCCTCCCATTGGGACTTCGGCGCGATCTCGTCCACCAGGCGCCATTCGACCGCCTTCTTGCCTTTAACGCCTTCCTCGATGGTGCAGAAGGCGTCCGCCAAATCGCGTCTTACCTTGCGCTTGTCGGTGACGCGGGTGAGGCCGCCGGTTCCAGGCAACACCGCGAGCAGCGGCATTTCAGGGAGGGATACAGAGGCGCTGCGATCATCGACCAGCATGATGTGGTCGGTGGCAAGGGCTAATTCGTAGCCGCCGCCCGCCGCCGTACCGTCGATCGCGCAGAGATATTTCTGGCCGCTATTCCCGCTCGCATCCTCGATCGAATTGCGGGTCTCGTTGGTGAATTTGCAGAAATTGACCTTATGGCCATGGCTCGACTGGCCCAGCATCCGGATATTGGCGCCCGCGCAAAACACGCCCTCCTTGCCGGAACGCAGGATCACGGTTTTGACCGAGGGGTGTTCGAAGCGAAGCCGCTGAATCGCGTCGTTCAGCTCTATATCAACGCCTAAATCGTAGGAATTCAGCTTCAGCTCGTAGCCCTCGCGCAGCCCGCCATCCTGCTGGACATCCATAATCAGCGTAGCGATGGGCCCGTCCACCTCGAGCCGCCAGTGCCGGTATTCGTCAGGCGAGGTTTGGAAGTCGATCATCTGGGATTCCGCAGCCCCTGCGGACTTTGGAATAGGGGCGACCTTGGCGGTGGGCATGTCAGCGGCGTCCATGCTGGCTAGGAACGGAAGCGATGGCGAACACTGGACCATCGGACCAGTGCGTTTTCGGCTTTGGTCGCGATGATATAGCGCAAATGGCGATCATTCCCGCCAATGCCAAATATGCGGGCATTGGCCAAATCACGATTGAGCGAGTGCTGCGCCCTCAGGCGGCGCCTATTAGCTCCAATTCGGCGGCCGGTCTTCGCGATAGGCCGTCATGGCTTCCTCGAAATCCGGTGACTCTACAGCCCGGCGCTGCAGATCGAGATATTTCGCGAAAAACGCGTCATAGCCTAAGTCGAAGCACACCTGCAGCATAGCCTTGGAATAGCGGGCGCCCGCCGAGTTCGTCTTGGCATATTCCGCGATCCAATCCTCAAATTCGGCTTCAATCGCGTCCTCATCCACCAGGTGGTCGACAAGCCCAATGCGCTCGGCCTCCCGTCCGTCGATCATGTTGCCGCGAATGATCAATGATTTTGCGCGCCCCATCCCGATGTAACGGGCAAGCCGCCAGGTCCCAAGGCCAGGCAACAGGCCCTCTTTGATGGCCGGCAGGCCTAGCTGCGCCGAGGGCGTGCAAACCCGGATATCGCAGGCGAGACATAGCTGCAGACCGCCCCCCAACGCGTAGCCCTTGATCAGGCAGATCGCCAGCTTGTCCATCGTCTCGAATTCGCGAAGCGCGCTGTCCCAAAGGTCAAAATAGCTGTGGTCGATACGCCCGGCCGAGAGGTCCTTTAGGTCGATTCCGGTGCAAAAGGCCCGGCCCTGGCCGGTCACCGCCACCATGCGGATATCGTCATCGCCCGCGATCTCCTTGGCGACCTCCAGCATCTCGCGAGCGCCCTGCATCGCTATTGCGTTGAGGCGTTCTGGCCGGCGCAATTCGAGCCGCCCGAGCCGGCCCTGTTTCTTCAATTCAAGGGTATCGTACTTACCGGCCATACTTTCTCCTCCCCTTCCGATAACTCCGGAACTAGTCTAGCGAAATGGCAAAGGCCGCCAAGAGCGACACATCCGACGAAATCTGGCTCCGCCAGCAGGTGATCGACACCGCGCTTGCCATGAACCGGGAAAGGCTCTCGCTCGGCTCATCGGGAAACGTCTCGGCGCGCTGGGAAGGCGGCATGCTGATCACGCCCACCGGCGTTCCTTACGAAGATCTGCTGCCTGATGACGTCGTATTTGTCGACGCGGACGGCACGCCCGCCGAGGGTGCCCTGAAACCCTCGAGCGAGTGGCCCTTTCACCTGACGGCGTACGATGCGCGCCCGGACGCGGGCGCCGTCGTCCACTGCCATTCCCTGAACGCCATCGCGCTCGCCTGCGCGCGCAAATCCATTCCAGCCTTCCATTACATGGTGGCCGTGGCGGGGGGTAATGACATCCCGCTGGCGCGCTACGCGACCTTCGGCAGTGACGAACTCGCCGTGAATATCGGCAAGGCGCTCACCGACCGCAAGGCTTGCTTGATGGCCAATCACGGCCAAATCGCCTGTGGCGCGACCTTGGAGGATGCCCTCCATCTGGCGGCGCAGGTGGAGGAGCTTGCCGCGCAATATATCAAAACAATGGAAGCCGGCACGCCCCAACTGCTTGGCGATGAAGAGATGGCGCGGGTGATCGAGAAATTCTCCAGTTACGGGCAACAGCCCAAGGATTAGAGCCTGGCGTCCGCCCGCGTCGCCGCGACCTCCGCCACAAAGCCCGTGACAAAGCGGTCGAGCGCCCGCCAATCGGTGAACTCGGTGGTGCCCGACGGGTCCAGCTCCACACCCTTTATCCGCATTATCGCGTGGATTACCAACCGCTTGAGGATGCCCGTTTGGCGGTCGCGCACAGCACCCGCCACATATTGGGTATGCTCGGGGCTCCAGCCGGTCTCCCCCTGGAACTCGAGCGCGTCCTTTTCCGTGCCGACGAGATCCAAGGGATCACCGGAGGCGGCCGACAACGAAACCGAGAGAAAGGCCGAAGGAACTTTGTTGAGCTCGCCGGAGTGCCTTGTGACGAATTCGGCGAGGTCCGACCCGTAGGCGCCCATATGGAGTGATCCCGCGACGATCGCGGCGTCGAATCCGCCGACCTCGGAGATGTCGTCCACGTCGTCGGTTTGGATCAGCCGCGCTACCTGGCCGTGATTCTCGATCTGGCGCGCCACATGGTGCGCGACCTTCTCGGTTTGTCCCTCTTCGCTGTGATAAGCCACCATGAAACGCAACATGACAATTCCCCGCCCTCAGTTGAAACCACGCCGGCCGGATCGTTGGCCATCAGGTTACGGGCGACATTGACGCCAATCAAATCTGGGGCATGCGATATCAGCTCTCGCGGCGCGCCACGAACAGATTGCTGGTCATGCGCATCACGACTTCGCCGTTCTGATTGATGCCCTCATCCTGGTGGAGCAGCAATCCCCATCCAGGCCGCGAGCGCAGAGGCCTCTTCTCCAGATATTCGATGGAATAGGTGATGACGTCGCCGACATAGACGGGAATCGGCCAGGTTAAATCGCGAAAGCCGGGGGAGACGCCGAAGCCGAACGCGGGCTCGCCGGACGTCACCAATTCTTCTCGAAGCCGTTGTTCGTGCTGCACCATCAGCCGCATCCAAATGCATGCGGTGTGCCAGCCCGAGGCGCAAAGGCCACCGAATAGGCTGGCCTTGGCCACCTCTTCGTCGAGATGAAAAGGTTGGGGATCGAAGCGTTCGGCGAAAGCGACGATTTCGTCTTGGGTGAACTTATGGCTACCCAGGTCGATTTTGCGGCCAGGCTCGATATCCTCGTAGAACCCGCTCACTGCTGGCGCTCCCCATTCCGGCGCCGGAAGAAATGGCTGAGCCGGCAGCTCATCACCACCAGATCGTCTTGATTGATGACTTCGCAGACCACTTTGCAAATGCCGACATCCGGCCGGCTTTTGGAGGCGCGGCTTTCCAAGCAGGTATAGGTGCCCCGGATCACGTCACCGGGTCGTACCGCCTCCGGCCACTTGACTTCTTCGAGCCCGCCCGATCCCAACGACGCGCAATCCTTGAGCAGGCTGTCGTACAACATGCGCATCAGCATCACGTTGGTGTGCCAACCGCTCGCGATCAGCTCGCCGATCATCGTGTCCTTAGCTGCCTGCTCGTCCAGATGGAAGGGTTGGGGATCGAACTCTTGGGCAAAGGCGATGATCTCGTCCTTCTCGACCCGTTTTTCTCCGAGAGCGATCGTTTTGCCGACCTCGATATCCTCCCAGTAGAGCTTTTCCGACACCGCCATTCCCTCTCGTCTTAACTTTGGTAGAGACGTTCTGGCGCCATATCAAGACGCGGCCCGGAAGCGCAATACGTCGCCGTCTTGCACCACGTAATCCTTGCCCTCCAGGCGCATCTTGCCGGCGTCGCGGGCGCCGGACTCGCCACCGCATGCCACGTAATCCTCGAAGGCAATCGTTTCAGCCCGCACAAAGCCTTTTTCGAAATCGGTGTGGACCACGCCCGCGGCCTTCAGCGCGCTGGTGCCGTTAGGGATCGTCCAAGCGCGGGTCTCATTTTCGTTTGCGGTGAAAAACGTGATCAATCCAAGCAACTCATAGCCCGCCCGGATCATCCGGTTGAGGCCAGGCTCATCGAGTCCCAGTTCGGCTAGATACTCTTCGCGCTCGGCTGCGCCCAATTGCGCGAGCTCGGCCTCGATCTTGGCGGCAATGACGACGACGCCTGCGCCCTGCGCCCTAGCGAAATCGGCGACCATGGCCGAATTTGCATTGCCCGAAGCCGCCGCCGTCTCATCCACATTGCAAACATAGAGTACGGGTTTTGCCGTAATAAGCTGAAGCGTGCCAAAGCCTTCGCTGCCCTGGGCGGCATCAGCCGACCGCAGCGGTTGCCCGGAATTCAACGCTTCCATCGCCTCGCCCACCAAGTCGAGCGTGGCTTGCGCGTCCTTGTCGCCGCCGCGAATTTTCTTCTCGAGCGGCGTCACCTGTTTTTCCAATGTCTCGATATCGGCGAGCATGAGCTCGGTTTCCACCGTTTCGACGTCGCCGACCGGGTCGATCCGGCCTTCCACATGGGAGACATTGTCGTCCTCGAAGCAGCGAAGCACGTGGGCAATGGCATCCATTTCGCGGATTTGAGCGAGGAACTGGTTGCCCAATCCTTCGCCCTTGGAGGCGCCGCGGACCAGGCCGGCGATGTCGACAAAGGTAAGCCGCGCCGGCGTCATCGCCGCTGAGCCGGCGATATCAAACACCTTCCCAAGACGCGGATCTGGAACCGGGACCTCGCCAACATTGGGTTCGATCGTGGTGAATGGGTAATTCGCGGCTTCAGCCGCAGCTGATTGAGTCAGCGCGTTGAAGAGGGTCGATTTGCCCACATTGGAGAGCCCGACAATTCCGCACCTGAAGCCCATCGGCTTGCTCTAGTTTTCGCCCGGGCCGAACCAGCGGCGCAGCATCTGTGCGAGAGGTCCCGATGACTCGGGCGTTGCCCCTTGATCTGAGGAACGCTGCTTCGTGGCGCCTGCGCGGGCAAGTTCGCGCTGACTCGGAGCCTTTGACCGCGCGCGCGCAGGCTTTTTGACTGGCGGTGCCGCAGCCTTTTCATCGCCCCTGACGCGGCGCGCGACCTGATTCATGAAATTGGCGTCGTTGTCCTGAGCCAGAAGTTCGGCAGCGCCCGCAATCTCGTCCAACAGGGGCTCCAGCCATTTGGCGTCGGCCTTGGCGAAATTTCCCAGGACGTGGCCGTGCACGCGGTCCTTGTGGCCTGGATGCCCGATGCCGATCCGCACTCGCCGAAAGTCCTGGCCGATATGCTGAGCGAGCGATTTGAGGCCGTTATGGCCTGCGACGCCGCCGCCGGCCTTCACCCGCACCTTGCCGGGCGCGAGATCGAGCTCGTCGTGGAAGACGATCACGTCCTTGTTTGGGATCTTGTAGAACCGCGCGGCTTCGCCCACCGCGCTCCCCGACCGGTTCATGGAGGTGGTCGGCATCAGCAGCAAACATTTTTCGCCGCCGAGTTTGATCTCCGAGACCAGGCCGTGAAACTTCTTGCGCCAGGCCGGCGCATTTGCGCGCTCCCCGATGCGCTCAAGCGCCATGAATCCGACATTGTGCCGGTGCCGCGCATAGTCCTTGCCGGGATTGCCCAGACCCACCAAAAGCTTCATGGGACGGCGCCTCGATCAGGCCGCGGGCGCGAGGAACCAAGCGGCTATTCTTCCTTGCTGGCTTTGCCTTCGCGCTCGGCGCCTTCGCCTTCTTCGCCTTCGCCCTCTTCGCCTTCGACCTCTTCGCCTTCTTCGCCTTCGATCTCCTCGCCTTCGAGGCCTTCTTCCTCTTCGACCTCCTCGACGATCTCAGCCATGCGTCCAACGATCGTGGCGACGGTGTAGTCGCGGTCGGTGACGGTGAGCTCGACGTCTCCGGGCAGCGTGATTTCCGAGACGTGGACGGAATCGCCGATCTCGAGGCCGGTGAGGTCCACCTCGACATTCTCAGGGATGGCGTCCGCGCGGCAATTCATCTCAATGGTATGGCGCACGATGTTGAGGACGCCGCCACGCTTGAGACCTGGCGATTCCTCTTCATTGTAGAAATGCACAGGAACCTCGACGGCGATGGTCGCGTCTTCGGCGAGCCGGAGCAGGTCGACATGGATCGGAAAATCCCGCACCGGGTCCAGCTGCAATTCGCGTGGGATCACACGGGTCTTGGAGCCGTCGATGTCAACGATATAGACGGTCGAGAGAAATATGCCCGTATGCACTTGTTGGAGGACTTCGCGGTAGTCCAGGGCGATCATTTCCGGCGGCTCAGCTTCGCCGTAAATGATGCCGGGCACCTGTCCGTCACGCCGGACGGCGCGCGCGGAACCTTTGCTGGTCCGGGTTCTGGCCGTCGCCTTGAGTTCCTGAAACTCCGCCATCAATCGTCTCCAAACAAGATCAAACCGTATCGGGCCGCTGCACTCTCGAGTGCATTGCAATTCGCGCGGTCCCGATCGGATGCGCGCTTATAGCGCCGGGGCGCGCTGGTGACAATGGCAGGCCGCGCTGGGCCCAATGGGCAGTACCGGTTGCCGTAATGCCTAATAGAAAAGGCTCGAAACCGATTCCTCGCCCGCAGTGCGCGCAATAGCTTCGCCGATCAGGGGCGCGATCGACAGCACGCGTATATTGCTGGCTACGCGCACCGCCTCCGTCGGCAGGATGGAATCGGTAATGACGAGGGTCTTGAGTTCCGAAGCCGTGATCCTGGCAACCGCGCCGCCCGAAAGCACGCCGTGGGTGATATAGGCGGAGACCCCAGTGGCGCCTTGCTCCAGCAGGGCGTTCGCCGCGTTGCAGAGCGTGCCGCCTGAATCAACGATATCATCGACCAGGATGCAATTGCGTCCATCGACATTGCCGATCACGTTGACCACCTCGGACTCGTTTGGCCGTTCGCGGCGTTTGTCGATGATGGCGAGCGGCGCATCGATGCGCTTGGCGAGCCCGCGCGCTCGCACCACGCCGCCGACGTCCGGTGAGACCACCATCAGGTTGCCGTTGTCGAAATGCTCGTTGATGTCGCGCACCATCACAGGCGCCGCGAACAGATTGTCCGTCGGGATATCGAAGAATCCCTGGATTTGGCCGGCGTGCAGGTCCAGCGTCAGCACCCGGTCTGCACCCGCATGGGTGATCAGATTGGCCACCAATTTCGCCGATATTGGCGTGCGGGGTCCGGGCTTCCGATCCTGTCTGGCATAACCGTAATAGGGAATCACCGCCGTGATGCGTCGCGCTGAGGCCCGCCGCAGCGCGTCGATAATGATCAGCAGCTCCATCAGATGGTCGTTGGCGGGGAAGGAGGACGATTGCACAACGAAGGTGTCTTCGCCCCGCACGTTCTCATGGATTTCGACGAAGATCTCCATATCCGCGAAACGGCGGACCACGCAGTTTGTCAGCGGTGTTTCGAGGTAGGCGGCTATGGCCTCGGCGAGAGGGCGGTTGCTGTTGCCCGCGACCAGCTTCATGAGTTCATCATCGCAGCAACGAGTCCGCGCAAGGCCTTACGGGGTGCCGTGGAGGGCCGCTTTGTAGCAGTGGTGCGAAAGCGTGTAAACCGACCGGTAAATCAGCCGGTGCAGAAGGCTGAAGCGCCTCAGTTCTTTGCTTTTGGCAGCAGCTTAATGATGCCATCGGCAGCTGCGGCGGCGGCCGCGTCGGCGTTCTTGCCCCATTGGTTGTTGAGCGAGCCCTTGGCGATCGTATTCTCCTGCGAAACGGTACCGAGTTTCTTGCCCGAGGGGTCGGAGACGTTCCACTGGATCGCGATCTTCTCCTTGTCCTCAGCTAGCGAGTCGAGCTTCACCAGGCCCGCGACCGTATAGACATTCGTGCCCTTGGAATTGGTGAGCTTTACGCCCTTGCTGAAGAGCTGCTTCTTGAGCGCCAGGGTGAGGGTTTTTTGCCCATCGCCGGGCGCGCCTTTCACGGCTGGCACCATGGCGAAGAATTCGCCGGGTTTGGCGGGCACGCTGCTGGGGCTCGACCTTTGCGTGGCTGCGGCAACCGGACGCGAGGCTGGTGCCGCGGCGGCTACAGGCGCCTCCTTGGCACTTTGTTTCGGCAGCCAGGCTCCGAGATCGGCCACGGTCTTAGTAGCGATCGCATTCAATGTCTTTTGATCGACCAGCGACCAGGGATTGGCGCCAGGCCTGCCTGCAACAATCTGCTCGCCCAGCACGCGGTGTACGCGCTTGCCCGATTTTTCCGTGACGTCCCAGATATAGGCGAGCTTGTGGTTCTTGCCGTCGGGCGACGTGGTGAGGTAGCCGCGAACCGTATAGACGGCGGCTGAGCCCGAAACCACCGGGATGTTTTGATTTTTGGCGGCAGCCGAAATTTCGCCGGAGAGTTGCTTGGAAATCTTCGCTGGCGGTCCGATGATCGGCGCCAGGGCGATCGGCTGGGGCGGTCCCGAATTACCGGACCTGTTAAACAAAGACCCCACATTGCTGAGCGGTCCGCCGGCGCACCCTGACAGTCCCAGGACAAGCAGGCAGAGGACGGCCAGCTGTAAAATCGGCCACACCGAGCGCTGCGCGTGTTGTGCGCACATGCTCTCCACCTTTAGGAAACTCGCCATACGATCCCGGCGCTCCAGCCACACTTCGGGCGGCTGTGCCAAATTGGCCGTGCCAAAGGAAAATTTTTATCCCGTCTCACGGCACGCGTCCAGCGCGCCCCCGGCCTGAATTGGCTAAGTCCAATTCATCGTTAACGATGATCACGCGAGCAGAATGGCAGAAATTTGGCGTCCATAGTCGGATTCGTCGCGTTTTACCGCCCTCCGGTAGCTGAAAAGCCTACTTTCATCGGCATATGTGCAAAACTTCAAATCTTCGACATGAGCTAGCCTCGCGGCCTTGAGGCGGTCGGCCGAATAGCGCGGCAGATCGAAATGGGGCTTGGTGCCGGGGCCACCATCGATGAAGTAGGCTGCATTTCCTTTGTCCGCTTGCAAGAAAAGCGCCTTGAAATCGTCTCCGACTTCGTAAGCCGCTTGCGAGATCGTCGGCCCGACTGCCGCCACGATATTGTTTCGCTGCGCGCCCAAGGCCTCCATCTGCTCGATGGTGGCCTCGAGAATTCCCGACAGCGCACCCCGCCAGCCCGCATGGGCGGCAGCAACGATCTTGGCTTGCGGATCGGCGAACAGGACCGGTGCGCAATCGGCGCTTAAGATTCCCAATGCGAGGCCGGGGCGATTGGTGACCATGGCGTCGGCCTTGGGCGCGTGGGGACGCTCCCATGGTGCTTCGGCTACAACGGCGAGTGGAGTATGGGCCTGGTAAAGGGTGGCCAATTGACCGCGTTCCGCGCCGAGACGCTCGGTGGCCCGGCCTCGATTCTCGCGTACAGATTCCGGCTGATCTTTTGAACCCAGGCCGCAATTGAGGGAGGCATAGAGTCCTGACGAGACGCCGCCTTCTCGGGTGAAGAAGCCATGTGAAATGCCGTCTAGGGAGCCGAGCGCAACGGATTCGATCATATAGCCTTGATCCAACCGGTACGTCGCTGCTTCACGCTTGGGCCTCGGCTGGCTCTGCCAGCGCAGGCGGTGCGGGCAAGCCCGGACTGGCGAGCGCGAGCACCTTGAAGAGGTGACCCATCTGGTCCGAATTGACCAGGCGGCCCGCTCCACTGACGATCAGCTCTGCTTCTTGCTGGCTGGCACCTGCCAAAAGCGCCTGGCAGCGCTCTGCCAATCCCAGCGTCAGCAAATACATTCGTTGCGTAACCGGTCCCCAAGCCGCCAGGCCCTCGGCTTCAGCTGTCGCCGCGAGTTGGGCAAAGTCGACATGGGCGGTGAGGTCGGCGGATCCCGGGGATTTGAGCGGGGAGACATGGTCGTGGCGCTGGACCGCCTGCAGCGTGTCGCCGGGGGTGCTTGCGGTGTGGCCATAGTCGATGATCAGGGCTGCTAGCGGATCTCGACTGGCGCGTTTGCCAAGCCCGGCAATCAGCTCATCGGCGGTGGGCCGGACTTCGACAATCTCTCCAGGCTTTACGTCGGAGCCGTAGATGTTCGAAATAGTCTTTGCTTCGCTGGCCTGGCGTTTTGCGACGCTAAAGGCGAGCGCGCCCTTGGCATTCGCGGTCACGCAGCGCTCGTACCAGCCCTTGCCTCTGCGGACGAATTGGCGAACGGGGAGCGCGTCGAAGAATTCATTGGCGATGATCAAGGCCGGCCCCCTTGGCACGCGCTCCAAGCTCTTGCGCCACTGAACCGGTGCCCCGCAGTCCCGAAGTGCCGCCTTTTGCTGTTTGCGCAATCCTGGACTGATCTCGACCAGCTGCACCTTTGCGGCCTCGAGGAAGCTAGGGACCAGGCTCGCCGCACGCAGGGCGTCGGCCATCAGCGTGCCGCGTCCGGGACCGAGCTCCACCAGATTGAAGGGAGTAGGCGCGCCCATGGCACGCCAAAGTTCGACGCACCACAAGCCGATCAGTTCACCAAAAACCTGGCTTACTTCGGGTGCGGTGATGAAATCCCCCTCGGCGCCAAGAGGGTCCGCGGTCCGGTAATAGCCGAACTCGTCATCCAACAGCGCCGCCTCCATGAAGTCCGCTACAGATAGCGGCCCCACGCGGGCGATCCGTTGCTTCAGTTTTTCGGTCAGATCCATGGGGCCTTCCACAGGCCCCCTATCCTCGGCTGCGCTCATGCTGTCGCCGTCCGCTTTTCCCTCGCGCGCCAAAGCAAGTACCCCCCGAAGAGTACCATTGGCAGCGAATAGACCATGCCCGCTGTGGTGAGTCCGGTCGAGAAAATATGGGTGGGATCGTAAATTCGGAAATTTTCGGCGAAAATCCGGGCCAAACCGTAGCCCGCGAAGAACACGCCCGCCACTACGCCCGGCGAGCCCAGGGATTTTCGCCAATGGGTGAAATAGCGGCACAGCATGAACAGCAGCAATCCCTCGAGAAATGCTTCGTAGAGTTGGCTCGGATGGCGGGACACGTCGTCGACCACCGGAAACACCATCGCCCAGGGCACGTCGGTCGCGCGACCG
>Ga0315336_1001302_pt1 | contig 50796 bp, 46 predicted proteins | sample ASW5metaG_FD_204512 | JGI IMG/M metagenome (GOLD analysis project Ga0315336, IMG submission 204512) | Ammonia-oxidizing marine archaeal communities from Monterey Bay, California, United States - ASW #5 | ecosystem: Environmental > Aquatic > Marine > Intertidal zone | place: USA: California...
GCCTACTCCGGGGGATTAGTCTTTTGACGATGGACCTAAGTTAAGTGGGGTTAGTCGTTGTCCCCGGACGCCGGCGTTGGTTCTGCCACTGCGCCGCTATCGACGCCTTTGTCCCCATCGTGGGCCAGACCGTAGTTGATGGCATAAAGCCGGGCGTACACGCCTTTATTCTCCAGTAGTTCCTCGTGCTTGCCGACCTCGACCACTTTGCCATGGTCCAGCACTACAATCTTATCGGCGTTTCTGATTGTAGATAGGCGGTGGGCGATGACGATGGACGTCCGGCCCTCCAACACCCGCTTCAGGGCTTGCTGAATCAACAACTCGGTATAGGTATCTATGTTGGCTGTGGCCTCATCGAGAATGATAATCTTCGGGTCTGCCACCACGGCCCGGGCGAAACTCAGCAGTTGCCGTTGGCCGATGCTGAGGTTGCTGCCGCGCTCGGCTAATACGGAGTCATAGCCGCCTTCCAGGGCCATTATGAAGTCGTGGGCTCCCACGGCTTTGGCTGCGGTCACCACGTCTTCTTCGCTGGCTCCAGTATGCAGGTACCGGACGTTTTCGATGATGGTCCCGGAGAACAGATAGGGCTCCTGCAGTACCATGCTCATCTGGTTGACGAGGGACGTGCGCTTTACGTGGCAGATATCATGGCCGTCCACCTTGATCGCGCCTTCCGTGACATCGGCGAACCGGTGAATCAGGGTTACCAAGGTGCTTTTACCAGCCCCGGTGGACCCTACAAGGGCGACGTTCTCTCCCGGGAGGATACGAAGGTTGATGTTCTGAAGAACTTCGATACCGGGAACGTAGTGGAAGCTGGCATTATCGAACTCAATCTCGCCCTTGACCGGCGGCATATCGATGGCGTCAGCATCGTCTTTCACTTCCGGTTCGAGGTCGATTACTTCAAATATTCGCACACCCGCAGCCATTCCACGCTGTAGCTGGGTGTATTGCATAGTCAGGTGCCTTATGGGCTCGAAGAAGCGCTGGATCCACATGGGGAACGCCAGCAGGACGCCCCATGATGGGTCGCCGGTCCCAAGAACAGCGGAGCCGCCCATGACGATAACGATACCGAAGGCAATACCGATAAGGGACTCTACGATGGGCTGGAGACCGCCGGAGAACCGGCTGGCCTGCATGTTGGCGTCCAAGTGTTCATAGTTGAGTTCGTTGAAGTGCTCTAGGTTCTCGTCTTGACGGTTCAGGCTCTCCACCACCCGAATTCCCGTGATGTTCTGGTTGTATTCGCCGTTCACCATGGCGATGGCCCGGCGGATGCGGGTGAAGGAGCGCCGGGCAAATTTCTGCCAGTAGCCCAAGACGAAGAAAAGAACGGGCACTACGCTTAAGCAAACCAGGGACAACCGCCAGTCGGCCAGTCCCAACATCGGCAGTATCACCACCATGATGAGCATGATGCCGAACAGGCTCAGGATATCGGCGACGCTTGTCACCATCAATTCAAAGGTCTCGGTGAGTTGCAGTACGTCGCTTTGGCTGCGGGACATGATGCGGCCCACCGGCGTCCTATGGAAGAACGATGGGGAAAGGTCTTGTAGGTGGCTGAACATCTGAGTGCGTAACTGGTATAGGATGCTCTGGCCTAATTTCGGCATGAAGGCGGCCTGGATGTACATAGCCGCAAAGTAGCTCAACGTCATTCCCAGAAATACCAAGGCTACTAAGTGGAGACGCCAGGACTCAAAAGGGAGCCAGGCAGGGGGCCCTTCGTCATACCCCTGATTGATTCCCCACTGGATGCCCAGCAACATGAATAAAGGTATCGTTACGTTGCCAATGGTGTAGGTAACGATAGCGCACATGGTTATGAATACGTCCCGTTGGTGGGGCTTTAAGTAGGTTGCGAGGCGCATGACCACTTTGTTGTCGTATGCGGCGCCTGCGACTCCCTCGTCGGTCAGGTTGTCCATATTGGGCGAGTTCATGCCACCGGATTGCGTGCCGCGCATGCCGCCCATCATTCCGCCGACGCCGCCGCCCATGCCGTGTGAATGCATCTAGTCGTCCCCTCCGTCGTCCCCGCCGATGGCCGCATCAAGCAAAACCTCATCCTGGGGACGCAACTGGAGATCGAATATCTCCCGGTATGTGCCGTCACGGGCCATCAGTTCGGTGTGGCTGCCTTGCTCGGCAATCTCACCATCCTTCAACACTAAGATGTTGTCTGCGTTTCTCACTGAGCTGAGACGGTGGGCGATGACGAATGTCGTCCTGCCTTTCATCACGTCGGTCATTGCCTGGTGAATCTGCCGCTCGGTTTCCACATCCACGCTGGAGGTGGAGTCGTCCAGAATCAGCACCGGCGGGTCGATAAGCACGGTCCTGGCGATGGACAGACGCTGCCGCTGTCCTCCGGACAGCGTGGTGCCCCGTTCTCCAACCCAAGTGTCGTAGCCGTGAGGCAGGGACATTATGTGGTCATGGAGTTGGGCTACTTTAGACGCTGCAATCACGTCTTCTTTACTAGCCGAGGACACCCCGTAAGCGATGTTGTCCTGGATGGTGGCGTTGAACAAGAAGATGTCTTGCTGGACGATACCCACGTTCCGGCGCAAAGACGACAGAGTCACGTCCCGAATGTCTTGGTTATCGATACTGATGCGGCCCTGCGTAACTTCGTAGAACCGTGGCAGCAGATTTATTACGGTCGTCTTGCCGCTGCCAGGGGCCCCCAATATGGCAGTGATGCTCCCCGGCGCTGCGGACACATCAAGGTGCTTCAACGCTGGAATCCTTGGATCGTAAGAGAAGGACACATCTTCGAACCGCACGTGTCCTTGGGATCGAGGCATTTCCGCAGCCTCTGGATTCTCTACTACTGGCGACTGGGCGTCTAGGACCTCGAATATGCGGCGTCCCGAAGATATCGCCCGAGAGTAGCTGCCGATGATTTGCGGCGTCATCCGTATCGGGAAGGTAAGTTGGTTCATCAGTAGAAGGAAGGCCGCGAATCCGCCTGGATCTAGGTCTCCCCTCATAAGTTCCATTCCGCCGAACCAGAGAACCAGGCCCAGAGCCAGGGTAAAATACAGAGTCAACCAGGCCGTGGTCGACTGCTGTAGCCGTTCGTTACCGTAATATTCCCGGCGTAGCTCTTCAGCTTTGATGGCGTATTTATTCTTCTCGTATTCTTCGGACGCGAAAGCTTTGACGACATGGATGCCCGAAAGATTCTCTTGGAGAATGGTTACCAGTTCGCCCATGACCTCTTGCACATGCAACCACATGGCCCTTAGCCTGACGATGACGAAGGAAGACTTGACGACCAGGAAGGGGAGGAACACCAGGCTGAGGAGGGTGAGTTGCCAGTTAACCGTAATCATCAAAGTGACTATGGCAATCACCCGGAGCGGTACCTCAAGACCTCTAACCATGCCCATGTTGACATAGCGGCGAATCGCTTCTACATCGGATGTGACCTTGGACATGAGGTTGCCGGTGTGTTCTTTGTCGTGGTAGGCAAAGCTCATGTGCTGTAACTTGTCGTACATCGCGCTGCGCACGTCGTAAGCGACTTTTTGGGAGAGGGAGTCGGTGCAGTAAGTCCGGGCGAAGTCTACGAATCCCCTGGTGATGCTGGCTACCAGCAGAATCAGGCCTAAAATGACCAGGGCGCTGACTTCGGTATCATCTATGGTGGTAATCGCCCCGTCCTCGAAGGCAACTAACTTATTGATGGCCGCACGAAATGTGAGGGGTATGACAAGCGATAAACCTACGGCAATGACAATGGTGACGTAGCCGAGAAGGAGACGAATACGATGGCGAAAGGCCATCCGGTTTATTCGTAGTAATATCCGCATCTAGGCGATTGCGCCTCGTACTCCTGATGCCAGCTAAGCGGGTTGCGAAGAAAAGGAGATTACGTTGATGGCCCGCCCAGCGGCCATGATTCTACCGAATCAGTCAAGTCAGGATGGTCCCTCTACCGCTGGTTAGAAAAGGCGCCCGTCAAGACGGTGCGCCAGAACATAAGACTGTTTCGGTTCGACCAACTGCACCTACTATAAACCCATAGTCAGACAGATTCAAGCCGGGAATGTGTCCGGCCGGCGTATCTGGCCCTATTGACCGTCATTTATGCAGGATAGATTCGGCTTTCCGTTGGGTTCTCATTCAACGCTTAAAAGAAAGGCTTTTGGTGCCCTGGATCCTATAACTTTCGTGGCTACACAGGTTAGGGCTCCCATTGTGGATCGCCTTGGCTCAGGAGTATGACGCCGCTTGCCGCACTAGCAGGCCTTTGCCCTTCGGACTATACTGGGCTTATGTCTAAGATGTCCTCTAATCCGAATCATGTCGCGCCGTCTCTCTGGCGGCGGCCCAATCTCATTGTCGGCCGGCAACCTGAGATGCAAAGGTTAAACTCAGCATCGGGCGGCCTTATGACGGAGGGCCAGGGCGGCTTGGTGTTTATCACCGGGCGTGTAGCGGAAGACAGGACCTGCCAGCGATGAGGGCAGTTTACAGTCCACGTGTCAAGTTCCTGCGTATGTGGGGGATGAGGGGCGGCGGAGATGGGGAGTTCGGTTGGCCTCAGGGCCTAGCCATAGACGGGGGCGGCAACGTTTACGTGTCAGAGTGTAGTAATGACAGGATACAGGTCTTCGACCCACAGGGCAGATTCCTCCGCAAGTGGGGGGGCGAGGGCAGCGGAGACGGGGAGTTCATCCGCCCCCAGGATCTGGCCATAGACAATGAGGGCAACGTCTACGTGTCGGATCGAGACAACAATAGGATACAGGTGTTCAACCCACAGGGAAGGTTCCTGCGCAAGTGGGGGGTCATGGGCATCGGAGATGGGGAGTTCAGGTGGCCCCAGGGTCTGGCCATAGACCGTGAGGGCAACGTCTATGTGTCAGATCGAGGCAATGATAGGATCCAGGTCTTCGACCCACAGGGAAGATTCCTGTCCAAGTTGGGGGTCACTGGCAGCGGAGACGGGGAGCTCAGGTTCCCCCAGGGTCTGTGCATAGACAGTGAGGGCAACGTCTACGTGTCGGATCAAGGCAACGATAGGATCCAGGTCTTCGACTCACAGGGTAGGTTCCTGCGCAAGTGGGGGAGCGTTGGCGGCGGAGATGGGGAGTTCAGTTGGCCCCAGGATCTGGCCATAGACAGTGAGGGCAACGTCTACGCGTCAGATCGAGGCAATCATAGGATTCAGGTCTTCGACTCACAGGGCAGATTCCTGCTCAAGTGGGGAATCAGGGGCAGCGGAGACGGGGAGTTCAGCCAGCCGCAGGGTCTGGCCGTAGACGGTGACGGCACCGTCTACGTGTCAGAATACGGCAATGCTAGGATCCAGGCCTTCGGGCCACAGGGCAGGTTCCTACGGGAATGGGGGAGCGAGGGCAGCGAAGACGGGGAGTTCAGGACGCCCCAGTGTCTGGGTATAGACAGTGAGGGTAACGTCTACGTGTCGGATTATTGGAATGATAGGATTCAGGTCTTCGATCCACAGGGCAGATTCCTGCGCAAGTGGGGTACCAGGGGCAACGGAGACGGGGAGTTCAGCCAGCCGCAGGGTCTGGGCATAGACAGTGACGGCAACGTCTACGTGTCAGAATATGGCAATGATAGGATCCAGGCCTTCGATCCACAGGGCAGATTCCTGCGCAAGTGGGGAATCAGGGGCAGCGGAGATGGTGAGTTCATCCGGCCTCAGAGTCTGGCGATAGACTGTGACGGTAACGTCTACGTGTCAGAATATGGCAATGATAGGGTCCAGGCCTTCGATCCCCAGGGCAGATTCCTGCGCAAGTGGGGAATCAGGGGCAGCGGAGACGGGGAGTTCAGCCAACCGCAGGGTCTGGCGATTGACGGTGAGGGCGACATCTACGTGTCAGAATATGGCAATGATAGGATCCAGGTCTTCGACGCACAGGGCAGATTCCTGCGCAAGTGGGGGAGTGAGGGCAGCGGAGACGGGGAGTTCATCCGTCCCCAGTGTCTGGCGATAGACAGCGAGGGCAACGTCTACGTGTCAGAATATGGCAATGATAGGATCCAGGTCTTCGATCCACAGGGCAGATTCCTGCGCAAGTGGGGTATCAGGGGCAACGGAGACGGGGAGTTCAGCCAGCCGCAGGGTTTGGCGATAGACAGTGAGGGCGACGTCTACGTGTCAGATCAAGGCAATCATAGGATACTGGTCTTCAAACCAACCGTCTAGAAGGGCTATTCAAGGAGACTCATTTAGGTTGCTGGGGGTGATTGCCCGGTTACATTCGCTCGGGCGCGCTCATTCCCATCAACTCTAAAGAGCGTCGAAATACAATCTGCGCCGATTCGACCAATTTCAGCCGGGCTAGATTCATTTGAGAATCTTCCTCGTGAGACGAAATGACCCGGCAATTCTCGTAGAACCAATGGAAGGCGGTGGCCAACTCCATCGTATAGTGGGGTAATTGGTGGGGTTCCAGCGCACGGGCCATCTGCTCCACCAACTCGGGCAATCTCAACATCGTGCGGATGAGACTCAACTCGCTTGGGTGGGTTAGTAGGTTCACGTCTCCGGCGCTCCAGTCGATGTTCTGCTCGCGCGCCGAATTCAAGATGCTTGCGATTCTGGCGTGTCCGTACTGGACATAATAAACTGGGTTCTCAGATGACTCCTGTTTTGCCAGTTCTAAGTCGAACTCCATCTGCGTGGAGGGAGTCCTAGCCAAGAAGAAGTAGCGGCAGGCGTCAGCACCCACCTCGTCGGTAAGTTCCCGTAGAGTCACGAAGTCTCCGGTCCGTTTGGATGCCCGAACGACCTCGTCGCCCCTCTTTAGAGTGACCATCTGGGATATCAGAACAGTAAGCCGCTCCTGCTCAATGCCCAGTGCGGCGACGGCAGACTTCATCCGGGGAACGTGGCCTTGATGGTCGGCTCCCCAAATATCAACAACCGATTGGAATTCGCGGACCACAAACTTGTTGTAGTGGTAAGCGATGTCCGAAGCGAAATAGGTTGGTTCGCCGGAGGAGCGTATCACCACGTTGTCTTTGTCGTCGCCAAGTTGGGTGGAGTTGAACCAGAGGGCGTTTTCACGCTCCGATAGGAATTTTTTATCCTTCAATACCTGAAGCGCCAGATCGTAGTCTCCCTGATCGAACAGGGTCCGCTCGCTGAACCAGTTATCGAAACCCACGCCGATCTGAGTCAGGTCGTCGCGAATCAGATCAATCATCTTTTCCCGGGCGATGTCTCCCATCTCCCTTAGTGCCTGCGCTTCATCCATACCGATAAAACGGGTTCCTTCCGATTCGGCGATCTCTTCGGCTAGATCGGCGATGTATTCTCCGGCGTAACCGTTGGCGGGCATCTCGGATTCTTGGCCCAGCGATTGTAGGTACCGGGCGTAGACCGAACCGTAGAAAGCTTCCATCTGAGTGCCGGCGTCGTTCACATAATATTCCTGGGTAACCCGGTACCCAGCGGCCGACAGGATGTTGGCTAAAGCGCTGCCAAGCACCGCGCCGCGGGCATGTCCCACGTGCACCGGGCCGGTGGGGTTGACGCTGACGTACTCCACCATCATCTTCTGCCCTTGGCCCAGGTCCCCACTCCCGTAGTCGTTTCCTGCCCGGCGGACCTCTTCCACCTGCTTCTGTACCCAACTATCGTTGAGGTAGAAGTTGATGAATCCGGGATGGGCGGCCACGACTTTTTCAATCTCATCGCAAACAGGGATGAGTTGGACCAGCGACTCGGCCAGTTGGAGAGGGTTGATCCGGGTAGCCCGAGCTAGCCGGAGAGGTAGGCTGGTGGCGAAGTCGCCGTTCTCTAGTTTGCCCGGACGTTCGATCTGAATCTCGGGCGTCGTTTCCAGTTTAAGCAGGCCATCTTTCTGGGCCTGCTGTACAGCTTGAGAAACCAATTCTCGGACAGTGTGCAAGACCATTGGGGTTGCCATGTGTAGCTAACCTATCTTAAGTTCTGAACCTGACGCCGGGTGGCTGAAAACAGCCCTTTTAGCGGTCAAAATTTCGAATCTCAGGTAAATTTTCTAGCTTTCATCCTATCACATCATGTGCCCGTCATACCCGCAAATTAAGCCGCTTAATCAAGGGTTCTGGTGAGCCTGATAAAATGACCATGGTGTCGTTCTGTAACACGTTTTATCGGGAGGATAGGATGGTTGGATATATCGGATTGGTTGGCGGGGAAGAGTTCCGCGTAGGTTGCGAGGAGATGGACCGGGAGATAATGCGGGTGTCGGGTCAGCAGCCGGCTCAAGTGCTGGTGCTGCCGACGGCGGCTGTTACCGGACCGGCGAAAGCAGCCGACGACGGCGTTGCCCACTTCAGCGGTTTGGGGGGCGACGCCCGGCAGTTGATGGTGTTGGACCGAACGCAGTCCTTGGACCCTGAATATATCAGTGCGTTTGGCGGGGTTGGTGTTGTGTATTTCACCGGCGGCAACCCTGACCATCTGCTGGCGTCGCTGAAAGATTCTCCGCTCTTGACGGCCATCTTGAAGACGGTGGAACAAGGCACCGTTCTGGCCGGTTCCAGCGCCGGGGCTATGGTGCTGGGGTCCTATATGCGCAGATCGGGCGGATGGATCGAGGCGCTGGGCGTAGTTCCCGGAGTCGCCGTCATGGCCCACCACGAAAACAGAGACCCCGCCGAAACGTCACGGGAAATACAGACCGAGGCCCCATCGGGTCTAACGGTGTTGGGAGTTGATGCTCGTACAGGATGCCTGGGCAAACCAGGAAACTGGCGCGTTGTTGGCTCCGGCAAGGTCACCGTATACCAAGGTTCGGGATGGGCCGTGTACCAGTCCGGGGATACCCTGCCGTCGGATGTTTAAGGTCCTGCAAAAGCCACCAATTGTGGGCGCCTTAGCAATAGGACAAACATAATTGGCAGGTCCGCACCCCCTAGACCAAACCAAAAACCAATCTCCGTGCCCTCTGTGACTTGTGGCTAATAAATAGTATTGTAACCAAAGCCCAACCCGGAGTAAGCTGGCATCAATAAACAATCAATGAGGAGGATCGACATGGCCAGAATCGCTAGAGTTAGCCACGTGGTGCTCAACGTATCGGACCCGGAAGCCTCGGCCGAATGGTACCGAGACGTTTTGGGCATGGAATGGATGAACTACTCGCCGGGTTTGGGCATGTCCTTCATGTCCTTCGGCACTCTAGACCATGACATGGCTCTGATGAAAGCGCCGGAAGGAGCGGAACTGGGTAGCCCTGGTCTCGCACATACGGCGCTGTGCATCGACGGCGGTGAAGAGGAACTAAAGGAGATTTACCAGCGAATCAAGGCCAGCGGGGCCAAGATCGACTTTGTGGCTGACCACGGACTGACCAAGAGCTTCTACTTCTTCGATCCCGATGGCAACCGCTTGGAAGTCTTTTACCAGTACATGCACGGCGAAGAAGCCATGAATTACATGAGGAACGCTGGGGCTGTCTTGGACGCCTACGACGAGTTGGAGGCTGCCCCACCACCACGGCTGACTAGATGCTCGTTCTAAGGTGATTAGCATTCACCTTCACGGTTAGACAATATCGCCATGACCTGAGGGTTAAATGGCGATAAGACAAGAGCCTCCGCGTAAGCCGGGGCTCTTGTTTTCGTTCGGTACCTAAAAAATGGAATCAGGACAATTCTTATATTTGACTAGAGGAAATTGGAGTCTCTTATCCCCTCCGGTTTCGCAGTTCCTCCCAGACTTGGTTGGGCGTTACGCCTGACGCGGCCAGAAGTACCAGCGTATGGTATAGAAGATCGGCTACCTCTTTGGGCAGGCCTTCTTGGTCTTCTTGCATCGCTGCGATGGCGGTCTCTCCCGCTTCCTCAATAACCTTTTGGGCGATGCGGCCCATGCCTGCTTGAAGCAGCTTGGCCGTATAGCTGTCCGCTGGCGGGTGTCGCTGCCGGTCTTGAATCACCGCAAACAGTTCGCTCAGGATCCCTGGGCCGGTTTCCGTAGCTTCATATTCCTCGGGTACGCCATCCAGAGGAGTGTAGAAGCATGAAGTTTCGCCGCTATGGCAGGCAGGTCCGTCGGGCTTGACCTTGAGTAGGAGTGTGTCGCCGTCGCAGTCCAGCCAGGCTTCTTTGAGGTTCAGGTAATTGCCTGATACCTCTCCCTTGTGCCACAGGTCTTCCCGGCTACGGCTGTAGAACCATACCTGGACGCCCTCAACGGTTCGTTTCAACGATCCCGGGTTCATGTACCCAAGCATCAGGACTTGGCCGGTGTCGGCGTCTTGGGCGATGGCGGGTACCAGACCTTGCTCATTGAGCTTGATATTCATCTATTATTTCCCCCTACCTTCCCCTGTTTAGGCTTTACCCGTGGTTTCCCCGGTCAATATGCTCGGAAGCTCCAGCAGGCTGTTTATCTGGTAGTCCGGCGTGGGTAGTTTGGGATTCAAAACTGCGCCGGTACGGTTTATCCACACGGAAGCCATGCCGACACCACTGGCGCCCTTAACATCTTCGTACTGCCGGTCGCCGACGTACATGGCCTGACTGGGTGCTACGTCCAACCGGCTCAGCATCTCCTGAAAAAGCCCCGGCTCCGGCTTATAGCAACGGCATTCTTCCGAGGACAAGACCTCTGCGAAATCCAAACCCAGGGCGGCTGCGTTTGGCAACAAGTAGCCGTCGTCGGCATTGGAAAGAACCGCCGTGCGCCAGTTCTCTTGCAAGGTTTTGATGGCTTCAATGGTTTCCTCATAGGGGATCCGGAGGGACATGTCCTGGATGGACTTGTGGGATGCGCTCTCCGGGTCTCCTTCTATGCCCAATACTTGAAACGCACCAGCGAAGCAGTCACGCCATCCCTCGAAGTAACTCTGGAAGGTAGCATCGGGCTTGACTCTCCGGTCGCGAAAGCCCACCTCTATCTCCTTCCACTCTCGCCACAGGTTATTGATAGAAACCTGGAGTTGCTGAGACTGTATGATTTCCTGAAATGTGGACTGCCAAAGACCGGGATTGTTTTCCACCAGAGTTTCGTACATATCGAAGATGACTGTGGTGATTTGGCTCATGTGTGCGTCACTTGCTCTCTGTCATTAGTTGGCGATGGCAGTGCCCTGGTTCGGATCCTATGATTCAGGGAACTGCTGGGGGCGCATGGGTACGCCTTTAGATGTTAGGTACTCTTTAGCTTGGGCGATGGAATATGTGCCGAAGTGGAAGATGCTGGCGGCCAGCACTGCATCGGCTTTGCCATCGGTGAACGCTTGGTGCAAGTGGTCCAGGTTGCCGGCTCCACCGCTGGCGATGACCGGTACCGGAACCGCCTCGGAGATTGCTTTCGTCAACTCGAGGTCGTACCCAGTCAATTGGCCGTCGGCGTCCATGCTGGTTAGTAGAAACTCCCCGGCTCCCAATTCCACGGCCCGCAGCGCCCACTTGACTGCGTCTATACCCATGGGAGTTCGTCCGCCACGGGTGTAGACTTCCCACCCGGATTCCGAATCCAAGGCTAAGCCTTCCTGCTGCGTTTCGTTGTCATTTACAGGAGCGGAGACTCGCTTGGCGTCGATGGCTATGACGATGCATTGGTTGCCGAATTGAGTTGCTCCTTCGTGAATTAGGTTGGGGTTGTTGATGGCAGCGGTGTTGATCGAAACCTTGTCTGCCCCAGCGTTTAGCATCCGCCGCATGTCTTCCACGCTGCGGAGGCCGCCGCCCACGGTCAACGGTATAAATACTTGTTCGGAAACCCGGCCCACCACGTCTACCAGGGTGTCACGGGAGTCGGAGCTGGCTGTGATGTCCAGAAAGACCAATTCGTCGGCGCCCTCTTGGTCGTAGAAGAATGCGAACTCAGCGGGGTCTCCGGCGTCCCGAATGTTAACGAAACTGGTTCCCTTAACCACCCTTCCTGCGTCCACGTCCAGGCACGGAATGATGCGTTTGGTCAGCACGTGATTGCCGCCGCTCCTATCAGACCCGAGATGTAGCTGGGCTGGAAACTCAGATCCCTCTCCCTCTGGGAGAGGGGTGACACCGAAGGTGCCGGGTGAGGTCCCTATACTACAAGAAGTATATCACCAGGCCATGTTCGTCCGGTACGCGGCCGCAGCCTGTTGGCAAACCCAATCGCGGACGTTAGAATGGCCGTCTGACGCTGGGTGGAAGCTTGATGGGGATCTCAGGCGCGCCCAGGGAATCTGCAAAGTAACAAATTAGGGAGGGAACTTATGGCGCTCACACTAGCCGAAGCCAACGGAATCGTTGCCGGGACCATCGCCAAAGCCGCCGAGCTTGGCATCAAAGTGAACGTAGCAGTCTGCGACGCCGGTGGGCGTTTAATTGCTTTTAACCGGATGGACGGCGCCATTTGGGCCGGGGTCTATGGCTCCCAAGGCAAAGCAGTCGCTTCTGCCGCTTTCGGGCGCACGAGCGGTGAGATGGCTGAGAGAGCCACCCAGCCCACACCGGCGGGAATTGCCGCCGCCGAGGGCGGACACATGATTATGGGCCAAGGAGCCGTCCCAATCATCCGCAACGGAGTTGTTGAGGGAGCCTGCGGCGTCGGCGGCGGGACTTCCCAGCAGGACGAAGACTGCGCTGCAGCTGGAGCCGCTACTCTGTAGGTTAGCTGGGAGCTATCAGCGTTGAGCCGTCAGCTATAAAGAGCCGAATCCATGGATTGCTGATTGCTCATTCCACGAATGCTGTTACCGACACTGGAGACCCGCTGCCGCCTTGCAACCGGAGAATCCCGATAACCAGGGTGATGCCGGTTGGCGGCAGTTGGTCCAGGTTGGTGAGGTTTTCCAGGGTGATTCTGGGTTGTTCCAATACTAGTTTGTTTACTGTGAAACCGGTGTCAGAGCCTGGCTCCAAGCCTGGAGTATCGGTCCCCAACCCAGCCACGTCGCGCTGACTGATTAGCAGATCGGCGGCCTCGTAGCTGAAACCGGGGAACCGTGTTTCATTCTTCGGCCCGGATCCCAGGTAAGCTACAGGCCCATGCCACTTTTGGTGCCAACCGGTGTGCAACAGAACCGCGCTTCCCGTAGGTACACTGCCATGGCAGTCTTCCCACGCTAGAAACTCAGCACTGGTCAATGCGTAGTCAGGGTTTTTGGCGCATCGCTCCGTCACGTCTATGACTACGGCGGGCACGGTCAATGACTTGGGCGGATAGGCGTCGATGCTCAGGCCGTCAGCGTGGAAAGCGATGGGGGCGTTCATGTGAGTGGCGCTGTGCTCTCCCATGGAGAACCGCCGCAGGTAGTACCCATCCCGGCCCAGCCTAGCTGTCTCGTGGAATTCCACGAGTGGGTCTCCGGGCCACTGGGGTATGCCGGGATGTATTGGGTGGGATAAGTCCACCACGCGGCTATAGGTGATGGTCCTAATTGTCTGGGTGTCTGGTTTACGGTCCGGTTCTGTCATTGATTGTCCCTCACACCCCGTTTGATGCCTCAAATTGGCCCGCCTAGAATACCAAAATGCTGCGGCTTGAGGCTGGTTGCTGAGTACCTACTCTCTGTCAAAACATAATCTTATGGAGTTAGAACGTCGATGAATGGGGTTTGGATCGCATTGAAAGCCGGCGAACTGAAACAGGCCATTGAGCTTTACGAGCCTCCTAGTGATGGGCGACATAGGCGACCGTCACAGCGTCTCTGCCGTATCGATGGGACTGGGGATGACCGCTCACTTCCGAGGCGAATGCGAGAAAGTTCAGCCACTCCTGACGGAGACTCAAACCAACTTCAGAGAGGGTGTTGGCGGCCAAGGATTATCTTGGCCAACACGCACACACACGACCTGCTGCTTCAGGCGACTCGCCGGTATGAGAGTAGCCTGAACCTGCCGCCCGACGATTGGTGTCGGATGGTGATTGCCGGGGCGAGGCCTTCAGAGGGTGAGTCAGGCCTGAACTTTAGAAAACTGGAACGCAGCGGCTATGCCCAGGAGTTTTAAATCGTCGGCGGCGAACGGAAATCCCCCTTTCGTAAAGGGGGGATTTAGGTTTTTATGGGTTGTTAAATGACGGCTAGTTCGGACTCCCGGGACGGCGAATGCTCCCAGCGCATCGAGTGCAGGTCCACCCATCGCATGGCTTCTCGGGATGTGCCACAGGCAGCGAGTTCCATACGCTCCGGGCGTCGGCTGAAAATCGTGTAGCAGATTGACGGGATGTCCTGGTGAATAACGTAGCCCCGATAGAAAAGATTCATAAGGACCGCTTCTCCTTCCTCCGCTCAACAGCGTGAAAATAAAATAGATTAGGAACTCATGTTCTAATATGACGAGTGGATAGTCAATGAGGTAGTGTCATGTGGGGAGGTGAATCAGTCTACATCGGGTACGGGACTGATTTCCAGGCGTCTGCTAGCTGCGTACCCAATCGGCCCATATGCAAGAACTAGGGCTTGTTACAGCCTAGCGGGTAACCCTAGAGACTGATAAACGCCGGGTCTACCCCCCGCATGCATTGAAGTTAGCTTGAATCTCTCCACTGGTGAGGGCATGGTTGTAGGGTTGGCTTCGTCAATCGTACCGTTGAAGGACTGGATATTGCCCGGGTCCCCTGCACCAATTGCACGTGCCTGTACCTGGTTGAGAACGGTGATTGTAGTCGTCAAATCTTGGAGACCATCTGCGTAGATAGTTGTGCCGCCGTTAATACTGCTCTGAAAGGTCTTGGTGACGTGGTGGAACTAATCATCGGCAAGATTCACGCCGGCCAATCTGGTTTGGCCGGAGCCCCAATCATGGGGCAACCAGAACACCGTTCTGTAAGAATAATTCATAGACTCCCCATTTCACGACGAACCCTCCTGAAATCTCCTCCAGAGTTGGTAGTTTTGATCCAAGCTTCCAAGGCGCCTTTGGAAATCTGAAGGCGAGAGGCATTCGAGATTGCCACATGGTCGTTTACTCAGCCTAGATCGAAAGCTTGGCTCACCCTTCCGTTGGCAAAGGTTGCAACTTTCCGAACCGTCCCGTTGACACTGCTGACGATATCATTGGCGTGGCCGTTGCCGGGTCACCAGTGAATCAGTCCTGGTGGAGATGGAGCCGGCGTTGGTGTTGGGTGGCACTGGAGTAGGCGTAGGTGGGATCGGCGTGGGAGTCGGAGGCACTGGAGTAGGTGTCGGCGGAACCGGCATGCTTGTGGGCGGTGTCGGAGTAATTGTTGGTGGAACCTGTGTATTCGTGGGAGTTACGGGAGTCGGTGGCACAGCCGCGGGTGGTACGGGTGTGTCAGCCTGTGCGTTGGTAGGCGCCGGAGCCGTAGCCGGAACGATGGTAACCGGTGCGGCGATAGGCGGTACGGTTGTGGGTGGGACGGTGGCGAGTGGTTCAGCATTGGTTGGTACGAGCCTGATGAGTACGGTTTGGCTCGAAGTCATGTTTATCTTGGCGGAAACTCTGGCCTCATCGTGGACCGGTCTGGCCCATTGCTCAACTACCCATCCCTTGCTGGGTACGACTGACGGTACGGCTATGAACATAACGCCCTCCCTCGATCGGCTTGGGATTGAGAAGGACAATCGCAGCGTCGACTGGGTCCGATATGATTTCTAAGTCATGGGCGATGGTTATCGGATTGGATGTGGCAGTTGGAGGGGAAATCGGTGTCCGGGAAATGGTGCATGCTGCCCAGGCCAGGGACGCAATAACCACCATTGAGATAATCAGAGGCCGTATCAAGAACCCTCGCTTGGTATTGGCGCGCTCGGGCTGGTGCAGATTCGCCCTGACCGGTCCCAGCCAGTGCAATCATTCGATATTGGGGCATTTAGGCCCCGGCGCTTTCCAGAAACTCCTGCAATGGCTTAATCTCTTGGGTTGAGGCTTCCATGTCGCGGATCATGACCACGCCCTGCTCAATCTCGTCGTCGCCCAATATCAGGGCATAGGGAATGCCCAGGGCATTGGCTTGGCGCATCTGGCCTCGGAGTGACCGGGTACCGCGGCTGAGCATGGCTCCCACACCGGTGGCACGTAGCCGGGCGGACAGTTCCAGAGCGGCAGGACGGGCGGCGTCGCCAACGTTGGCCACCAAATATTTGGGTGCGGGACCGTCCGGTACTTCCACTCCGTCCCGTTCAATGTTCAAGACCAGGCGTTCCATGCCGGTGGCGAATCCGATTCCAGGCGTGGGGCGTCCACCCAATCCCTCGATTAGACCGTCGTAACGGCCACCGCCGCATATGGTGGATTGAGAGCCGCCCACCAGTGGTTGAATCTCAAAGACCGTGCGGGTGTAATAGTCCAAGCCACGCACCAAACGATGGTCTATCCGGTAGGGTATGCCCATGGCGTCCAGAAAGCCGCGTAGGCTGCTCCAGTGATTCTGACAGGGTTGGCACAGGTGTTCCGACGACCGGGGCGCTTCGTCTCCCAGGGCTTGGCAGGTGGTTACTTTGCAGTCCAGTAACCGGAGTGGATTGTGGTCCAGACGCTGACGGCACTCAGGGCAGAGCTTGCTTTCATAACCCTGGTAGTAGTTCTTCAGTTCGACTATGTATGCGGGACGGCATTCGGCGTCGCCGATGCTGTTGATAAGCAGACTGGTTTCTTTAAGCCCCAGAGATATAATCAGACGCCGGGCAAATTCAATCACTTCGGCGTCCACCGAAGCATCGGCGTCTCCCAGTACTTCCAGCCCGAACTGATGATGCTCCCGGAACCGGCCGGCCTGGGGCCGCTCGTAGCGGAAAACCGGGCAGAAATAATACATGCGCACAGGTTGTGGCAGGTTGTGCATGCCGTGTTCCAGGTAGGCTCGGCAAACCGGAGCGGTGCCCTCAGGACGCAGTGTCACGCTATCGCCTCCCCGGTCATCGAAGGTATACATCTCTTTTTCGACGATGTCCGTGCCTTCACCCACCGAGCGGATGAAAAGGTTCGAATCCTCGAACACGGGGGTGTCGATGCGGCCAAAGCCGTACTGCCCCGCTAGGGCCATGGCTTTGGATTCGATGTACCGCCAGTATTTCTGGTCCTGGGGTAGCAGATCGCTGGTGCCTCTGGGAGCTTGGAACAAGAGGGTTAATCTCCTTTTCTAATGAGGGTCAGACGGCCAATTATAGGCGGTCTGACCGCTAGTGGGAATCGTCACGGCTTGGGTGCTATGAGGCCAAAGTCTAGATAATTCGGTCCGTCTCCATCCCCAACAGTTCCTCTTCGGATAGCCCGCCGATGGAACAAAGGATATCCCGGTTGTGTTGGCCCAACAAGGGTGGCGGACCGGTGGGGGTGTCGGGACAGGCGGTTAGGTTGATGGGAGTGTTGGCGGTTCGGAAAGAGCCGCCCAAAGTGTCGCCGCAGTCGATGAACATCTTGCGGGACTCCAGGTGGGGGCAATTGTCCAGATCGGCGGTGTTTTGCACCATCCCCATGGAGTAGCCTATCTCGATGAGCTTTTCGGTCACCTCCCATTTCGACAAGTGCTGGGACCATTTCTCGATCTCAGGAACGATGTTTCCGAAGTAGAACTCACCACTGACTCCGACTCCCAGATACCTGCGGTCCTGGATCAGATCTCCCCGGCCCAGAAGTTGCCACAAGGCAATCCACTTCTCTTCCTCCCCCGCTCCGGCCAATACGGCATACCCATCGTTGGTCTTGAGAGCAAGTTGGGCGCTGAACATGTTTTCCCGAGCCCGGCCGCTGGACTGGCCGGTTAACTGGTACAGGGGCATGCTGCTGGTGGTGTGGGCGACCATGCAGTCGTACATGGCCATGTCCACGTGCTGTCCCTTGCCCGTTTTGTGACGGGTTTCCAAGGCTAGCATGACCCCCAAGGCGGACCACACCCCGGGCACGGTGTCGCCGATGTTGTCGCCAACCATCTGGGGCGCTCCGCCGGGCGCTCCGGTGATTTCCATCCAGCCGCCCATACCTTGGACGCAGGGGTTGTTGGCTGGCCACTGGGAGAAAGGGCCCTGCATATCTTCATCGTCGCCGTAGCCGGTGATACTGGCGTAAATCAGGCCGGGGTTCATCTCGGATAGAACGTCGTAGCCTAGGCCTAGCCGGCGCATCGCTCCGGGACCCCAGTTGTCCAGCAGGATGTCCGACTCTTTTACCATCTTCTCGAAGGCGGCACGGCATCGGGGGTCCCGCAGATCCATGGTTACGCTTTTTTTGTTGCGGTTGACGCCCAAGTACCTGACCGACACTTTTTTTCCGTCGGATCCGTCCTTGAATGGGGGGTTGATGCGGGAACGGTCTCCAGCTCCGGGCCGTTCAACTTTGATAACCTCAGCGCCCATGTCGGCCAAAATCATGGAGCAGAAGGGACCGGCCACGATGTGGGTAAGATCCAGGACCCGGATACCTTCCAGGGGCAGGGGTAACATTTCTCCGTTACTTGTCATAATTAAACCTTTATTGGCCGATGGTGGGGATTTGCTGCCCCAAGCCGGCGGCGAGGTACCGTTTCATGTTTTCTACGTAGATACCGGTCGGGTCTTCCAACCGCTCCCGGTTCTCCGGAGTAAGCGGACGCACCTTGCCGGGCACGCCCAAGACCATGGAGTTGTCGGGAATCACGCTGTCGGCCAGCACTAGGGCCGACGCGCCGATGAGCACATAGTTGCCAACTTTGGCGCTTTCCAGCACGGCGGCGTTCATACCCACCAAGACGTTGTTGCCGATGATGCCCCCATGGATGACCGCGCCGTGGGTCATCAGCACGTTGTCGCCCAGCTCCAGATAGTCGTCGGTATGCAGGACGCAGTTATCCTGGATGGAGCAGGCTTTGCCGATTATTATCCTGCCGTAGTCGCCTCGAATCACGGCGCCCGGCCATATGTTGGTGTTCTCGCCAATCTCCACGTCGCCGACTATGTAAGCGTTCTCACTGACGAAGCAGGAGGGGTGAATCTTCGGAGTTTTTCCTTCGAGGCTGCGAATCACGGGAACCTCCGGTAATGCTGATTGGGCCTTCGCCCTTCGGGTAAAAGGATACACGGTGACTGGGAGTATCGCTAGGGGCGGTTAGGCGGTTAGGCGGTCAACTATCAGCGGGCAGCCACAGGCTTTACATTCGTCTTTCCGGCGCAGGACAGACTCCAGGGAAGTTCCAATTCCAAAATGTACGCCCCTTCCATCACGCAGGCTGGATTCCCAAGCGCACGGGAATGACGAAAGCTTAATTGCCAGACTCCGCCATTCCAGCGCAGGCCGGAATCCAGGGAGGCTTTGCTACAGCAGTGTTTCCTGGGTGCAGGCCTCAGGCGCAGAGAGGGTTGGCCCTCTCAAGACCTTGGTGGCGGGGCGAAATCTCCCTAAGTCCACCTTTACGAAAGTGGGACTTTTACAGTCCGAATACTTCGGTTAGCCAGGCTAGGCTGTACTTGCAGGCGTAGGCGAAGGTTAGGAATTTGAGGGTTTTGCCTACCCATACGACGCTGAGGAAGCTCCAAAGCGGGTAGTGAAGAGCGCCGGCGGCGATACCGAGAATGTCGAAGATGGGATTGGGTACGAGAGAGACTAGGAATAAGGGGAGCCAACCGCGGCGACGGACCAAGGGTTCAAGACGTTTGTACAGGCGGGACTTGGTGGCTACTTCGCGTCCGCTGTACCCAAGGAAGTAGCCGGTTAGCTCGCCGATAGTTTCACTGGTTCCTGCAATGAGGCCTAGGAGAGCTGGGTTCAGGTAGACACCACCGGCGCATACCGCTCCCAAGGCGGGTACAGGGATGATAAGACCGGCGCTGGCGACCAGCGATGCCAAGGCAACGCCGCCGTAACCCGCTTGTGTCACGGTTAGCTGGTCCCGCAGTAAGAGAACGGTTGCGGAGGCGGCTAGGACCGCTAGGAGTATTCCCCCTCGAAGCAGGGTGTTGGGGTCCCTCCAATCCCACCTGGATGGCATGGACAGGACTCTGGCGAGTATATTCATACGTGAACGGGTCAAGGGATGGACCCGTTCTGGTCATCCAAACTGCAGCCAAGGAATCGAGTCAGCAGGTTGTTGAACTCGGCGGCTTTTTCCATGTGAGGCTAATGCCGGCATTGAGGCAATGTGCGAACCAAACTTTGGGGGATGGCATTCTTGATTAAACTTGAGTGGCTTACCGGGATTATGTTGTCCTGCTCGCCCCAAAGACACATAAGAGGAGCCTCCAATTGCGGGAGTCGATCAAGGACTTGCCATTCCGGACGCACTCCCTTGAGGTTGATGCTGAATCGTAAGGAACGAAGGGTGGCTCGAATGGAGCCGGGCAGAGCGTGGATCCTGGCCGTCTCGGTCAACACCCCATCGGGTACCGACGAAGGCTCATGGAAAACTCTCTTGTCGATACCCATTAAGTGGCAGGTCCAGGGATGATATAGGAACTCTCCGATGGCCGGTACGGACATCAAACGAAGGGGCCAGGATATCTGGCCTCCCGGCCCTCCCGGCCCTCCCGGCGCTACCAGTGCTACCAGTGCTAGCCGGCCGGTTCTTTCAGGGTGCTCCAAGGCGAACATGGTAGTGACAAGACCACCGCCCGAGTTGACGACCAACGACGCTTTCTGGACACCCAATGCGTCCAACAACCTGCTTGTGAAATCGACTGCGGCAAGGGGATCGTAGTCCAGCAACACAGGTTTGTACGAGTCGCCGTGGCCGGGCAAGTCCGTGGCCAGAACTCTGTACCCAGCGTCGGCCAGAGGTTGGACGTTGCGGCGCCAGGTGTCCAACGACGAACAGATCCCATGCAACAGCAAGACTGCCCGCCCCTCGCCCGCCTCCACGCAGGAGACATTAACCCCGTTAATGGCAATCGTTTTGTGTTCTAGTAGAGTTTCCAGACTAGTCTCCGCTCGTGGTGTGCTCGTAGAACTATCCTTCCGACGAAGGACCCTTTGACAAGCTCAGGGCGAACGCGGATGGTTTCCCGTTCGCCCTGAGCTTGTCCAGCCACCTGGATTATTTGACCCTACGCCGTCTGTGCCGCCAATTCCCGGGTGGTCAGGGTTAGGCCGATATCTTCGTCGGTGTCCACCTCAACGTGGTCGCCTTCCTGAAGTTCCCCGGCAAGTATCTTTTTGGAGAGATAATTCTCCAGGTGACGCTGTACGGCCCGGCGCAGAGGCCGGGCTCCGTACACCGGGTCGAAGCCCGCTTTGGCCAGCCACAAGCCCGCAGCTGGAGTGAGGCTAAAGGTGATGTTCCGGTCTTGCAACCGGTCCTGGACATCCTTAACCATCAGGTCCACCACCCGCACGATCTGATCTTGGGTCAACGAGTGGAATACGATGGTCTCGTCGATTCGGTTCAGGAATTCAGGCCGGAATGCCCGTTTCAAGGCTTCTTCGACCGAGTCTTTCAACCGTTGGTAGTCGGTAGCCTTTTCTTGGCCGTCGGTGCGGAAACCGAAGGACTGCCTACGCAGGTTTTCGATGCCCAGGTTGCTGGTCATGATGATGACTGTGTTGCGGAAATCCACGGTGCGGCCATGACCGTCGGTCAGGCGGCCGTCCTCCAGGATCTGCAACAGGATGTTGAAGACATCGGGGTGGGCTTTTTCGATTTCATCGAAGAGGACCACCCTGTAGGGGCGGCGGCGTATCGCCTCGGTGAGTTGACCCGCTTCGTCGTAGCCGATGTATCCCGGAGGCGCTCCGATGAGGCGGGATACGGTGTGCTTCTCCATGAACTCCGACATGTCCAACCGTATCATGTTGCTCTCGTCGTCGAAGAGGAATTCCGCCAGTGCCCTGGCCAACTCCGTCTTGCCCACGCCGGTGGGTCCCAGGAAGATGAAGCTGCCGATCGGACGCTTCGGGTCGCTGATGCCCGACCGGGAGCGGCGGATGGCCTCGGATACAGCCGTTACCGCTTCCTCTTGGCCGATTATCCGCTGGTGCAGACCGTCCTCCATGTTGACCAACCGTTCAGCCTCGCCGCCCAACAACCTGCCGGTGGGGATGCCGGTCCATTTGGAGACAAGCTCCGCTATATCTGACTCGCGCACCACCATGTCGATGTTGCGCTCGCCCAACGACTGTTGTTTCTCTGCTTCGTACTCTGCTTCTAAGCGGAGCCGTTCGGTGCGTATCTGGGCTGCGACTTCGTACTCCGAACGCTGGGCGGCGGCTTCTTCCTGGTCCGCCAGACGATGAATCTGTTCTTCGGACTTCTTTAACCCCGATGGTAAGCTTTCGGCGTCGATACGTAGCTTGCTTGATGCTTCGTCAATGAAGTCCACGGCCTTGTCCGGAAGGTGTCGGTCCACGATGTACCTGTCACTGAGACGGGCCGCTGCATGGAGCGCCGAATCGTCTATCTCGACCTTGTGATGGGCTTCGTAACGGGGCCGAAGAACTTTCAATATCTCCACTGTTTCTCCCACCGTGGGTTCTTCCAGGTATATCGGTTGGAAACGACGCTCCAATGCCGAGTCTTTCTCGATGTAACGCCGGAATTCGTCGGTAGTCGTTGCGCCGATGCATTGTAGCTCGCCTCTGGCAAGGGCGGGCTTGAGGAGGTTGCTGGCGTCAATCCCGCCCTCGGCGGCTCCGGCTCCCACCATGGTGTGAATCTCATCCAGGAACAGAATCACTTCTCCCTGGGCCTGTTTGACCTCGTCCACAACCGACTTGAGGCGTTCTTCAAACTCGCCACGGAACTTGGAGCCGGCCACCAGGCCGCCCATGTCTAGGGCCAACACTCGGCGGTTCTTCAGCGAGTTGGGTACATCACCGGCGACGATGCGAGCGGCCAGCCCTTCGGCTATGGCCGTCTTGCCTACACCGGCTTCACCTATGATGGCCGGGTTGTTCTTCTTACGGCGGCTCAACGTCTGCATCACCTGCCGGATCTCATCGTCCCGGCCGACTACGGGGTCCAATTTGCCTTCCCGAGCCAGCTTGGTCAGGTCGATAGTATATTTCTCCAAGGAACGATAGTGGCTCTCGGCGCGGGGGTCGTCTACCCGGTGGCCGCCACGAACCGTCATCAGAGCTTGGTACACCTTTTCTTGGTCGATGCCGAACTCTTTGAGAATCTCAGCGGAATCGCCCTGGGTCTCCACGGTGGCGGCGATGAACAAGTGCTCGGCGCCGATGTATTCATCTTTCAGCCGGTCAGCCTCGCTCTTGGCGTTTTCTAACAACTGGGCCGCCCGAGGTGTCGAGTAGATCTGGTTGTTCTGGTTGGTTACCTTGGGGGCTGCCTCCAGCATCTGGTGAAGGCGCGCTTTAACCGCATCGGCTTCAATGCCTAGCTCGGACAGAATGTCTTCCGGCGTGCCCTTCTCCAGGTCTAAAAGAGCCGTCAGAACATGTTCAACGTCCCACTGAGAGTGCTTATATCGGCGGACCATCTCTTCAGAGTTGTGTAATACTTCTTGGGCTTGCTCAGTGAATTGTTCCGGTTTCAGTGCCATGAGTTGGTCTCCTAGATTTGTTGATTGGGTCCGCGCCGGCGGTTGGTTGGGCTGTTCTGCCCCTGCAGGCGGTTGACTTCATTGGTTAGGGTTTGAACGTCGGATTCTAATTGTTCGATGCGGTTCATCAGTTTAAGAGCCACTTCCGCGCCGGCCAGGTTGACGCCCATATCTTCGGTAAGGGTTTTGATGCGATGTAATCGCTCTATGTCGGCCATGGAGAAGAGCCGCTGCCTGCCTTCAGTCCTTGACGGCGAAATCAGGCTCAGCTTCTCGTAATATCGCAAGGTTTGAGCGTGCACGCCCACCATGCGGGCGGCCACGCTGATGACGAAGCAAGGGTTTTCTTTGAATTGGTCTTCGGTAGCCATACTTAACTCCCCTTCCCAGCCCTAAGTTCCTTCAGCCGTAGGAACAGTTCTTGTTCCTCCTGGTTCAGATCTGTGGGCAGTACCACTTTGATAGTGGCGTACAGGTCTCCCTTCACTTCAGGATTGTTCAGGACCGGCATACCCTGCCCGGACAGACGGAACCGGCGGCCGTTCTGGGTCTCCGGTGGAATGGTCAGCGCCAGCCGGCTACCGGTGATGGTCTCAATCGTCAAATCAGTACCCAAGATGGCGTCCTCTAAGGATGTCTCCACCTCTAAATATAGGTCCTTGCCTTCCCGCTTGAAGCGCGGGTGCTCCTTGACAGACACCACCAGATAGAACTCCCCTTCCGAGCCGGCGTCGGGGGCCAGGTGGATTCTGGAGCCGTTATCCGCTCCTGCCGGAAGCTTCACTTCCAGGCGGCGTCCTCCGGGCAGGCCAACCAGTCTGGTAGCGCCTTTATGGGCTTCTTCTAACGTTATCTCGGCAGGGTATTCCGTGGGCGGCGGCTTTGGAGTTCTTGGCTGAGGGCCTGTTTGGCCGATATCGTTGAACAGACTATCGAATATGCTGCTGCTGTCCATCCCCGAGAACGAGAACGATTGGTTGCCGCCTGGATTACCCCAGCGGACACCGCCACGGCGGCCTCGGGCAGCCTCTTCGATGCGATCGGAATTTGCCCAATTCTCCCCGTGCCTGTCGTAGCGGCGGCGTTTGCTGGCGTCGGATAAGACGCTGTAGGCCTCGTTGATTTGCTTGAACTTTTCCTCTGACGTCTTTTCGCCACCGTTCACGTCGGGGTGGTATTGCCGGGCCATACTCCGGTAAGCCTGCCGTATGTCTTTTTGGCTGGCATTACGGGGGACGCCCAATGTTTCATAGAAATCGGCCATGGAACGCTCCTGTATTACTAGGCTATATTATAGAGAAATTGACCATATTAGTCAATATATATGATAGATATATTATAACTATAACTATATATAAGCCATAATTATATTTGAGAATAAGAATTAAAATATATACATCAAATTTTGCAAGGTTATGGAGGGCATACAGACCTAACCGGAGCCGGAATCTACTTCACACCTTTGAGGAGGAACACATAAAATGTTGTTACAGCGTTGGAACCCACTATTCGGTTTCAAGCGGAGGCACTACATCGCGGATCCCACACGTCTCGGATGCCCTCAGACCGTAGACGCCGTGGAGCCCAAGAGGTGGTCAATAGCTTTAGATGGCGTTGAAGAGTACGAGAAACTGGTGGTTCGCGCGTCTTTACCCGGTGTCGATCCGGATGAAATCAAAGTGACCATCGAAGACGGCGTGCTCACCATCGACGGTGAAACCAAGGTGGACGACTAAGCGAAGGTAGGGAACTACCTGATTCGGGAGCGCCGATTCGGCTCCTTCCACTGATCTGTCCGTCTGCCCGACTCGGTAAACGTCGACCAGGCGCAGACCAACTACGATGATGGCGTTCTGACCATCATCTTTCCCAATGCGGAACCCAAGCGTGCCAAGCAACTCACCGTAACCAGCGGGAAGGCTTTAAAGAGTGACGAAAAGTAAATCTCCGCTCTTCCCCCTCAGGTGTTGAGGGGCGCTCCACTCGAGGGGCGCCCCCATCGCTTATACCCGGCGGGTGGGCCGCTCAGAAAGGAAGAAGCGAAACAATGGTAACCCTGGACGTTAGACCTCAAGAAGAACAAAAGACAAAGGTGGCGGTGCGAGAGACGGTGAACAACGATATTGATTCATCCATCGTGGAGCAAGGCCGTAGTAATACATCCACCTGGTCCTACTCTATGACTCCTCCCGGAGCGCGCTACTACGTTTTCACCCGGCCTTAAGCGATCAAGACCACGTGCAAGGCGAACGCCACCTAGTAATCCTAGAATCGGCGGGCGCTTGGCGCAGGGTATGTCCTTAACTGGGCTCGCTCCGCTAGGCCATCGCCGCAAATAATAAACACCCAGGCCAACGGTGTGGAAACATATTGGGGATCAAAGGGATGGCCTGGGACGCAAAAAAATAAGGCTGGGAGTCTTAAGACTCCCAGCCTTATTTTATCCTTGTGGAACTCCGAAAGAGAAAAATAAACTACGGAGTTCCCCGCTTGGGAGGCGGCCCTGGGGGGTCGGGCGCCTACGCTGGGGGAGGTAGTGATACATACTAAGATGCCGAGCAGGAGCGAGCCCGCTGTTTCTCTCATCCGTAAGACTCTACAGATGCGAAAGCCATCTAGATTTGCTTTCCGGCACTGGCTTCAACGAGTTTTGACCCCTGCTACTAGGAATCCACATTCCGGATCAAGCCTTTGGGATATAAGTACGGTTGAGTGTTGAACCGGTAGGTGCTAAAATTCTTTCTGCCACCTTAAGGTGCGCTTTGTTCCTGGCCTCACGGTCCCGAGTAGCTCAGCGGTAGAGCGGGCGGCTGTTAACCGCTAGGTCCGAGGTTCGAATCCTCGCTCGGGAGCCAAACCTAACCATACGCTGTATACAGATACGATATCCCTCGATCGCCCCTCAACTTAGAGGAGGAGCATCATGCAAACAGCGGGCGGTTTCCCGGTTTTAATCAGAGCCTTTCGCTTGGCACTTGTTGTCGAGGGACTCAGGCCTCACACAGTCTACAATTACACAAGGAACGCAGAAAGGCTAGCCACCTACTTCCAAGACCGAGTACCTAAGTCGATTTCTGCCTCCGACATCCGGACTTACGTTGCTACCCTACAAGAACGCTTAGCTCCCAAGACCATCCACGAGGATCAGCTCGCCTTGCGTCGCTTCTTCCGTTACCTTGTTAGAGAAGGGGAGATACGTCGCGACCCGACCAGCGACATGAAGCTGATGCGCTACCGAGTGAACCCCCAGCCCACTTACACGGAAGCAGAAGTACGACGTCTACTCACTGTCTGTGACCAGCGGACCAGGAAAGGAGTCCGTGACCGTGCGTTGGTGACCGTACTCTTCGACACCGGCGCCAGGGAAGGTGAGATCGCGTCCATGGTGCTACCGGATTGGGAGCTCCGCACGGTATGGGTTGACGGAAAGATAGGGAAACGTCAGGTCTACTTAGGGATGGCAGCCCTACAGTCTGTCGAACGTTACACCAGGCGTTGGGGAATCATGGAAGGGCCGCTCTGGATAGGTAAGAAGGGGCAGTTGACGGGCTCGGGCATCTTGCAGATCATCCGCAGGCTGTGTCTTCGAGCTGAGGTAGAACATAAAGCAGTGCATGGGTTCCGCCGAGCAGCTGCGGCCCAGATGAAGCGTCGATATACTTCCGTAGTCGCAGGTGAACTCGCGCAGTTAGCCCACGACAGATACAGTCCTCGGGATGCCTTAAAACGACGGTGAATTATTGGATGCATGGCATCCCCTATGGAGCAGTTTACGCCTAGAAACCATTGTGGCCGAGGCTAATTGCTTCCAGATGGGCGGGAAATTCCCGTACTGCCAGTTCCGGACACGGAGTCTTACTTTATAAATAAGACTTGTCCGAAACACCCCAGTCTGCCCCTTTCCTTCGCCTGACACGAACACCGAGTTGGTCGCCTCCGACAGCCCGGGTGCATTGCGCTTGATCCACTTTATCTGGCTATCTCTCTTAGCAATGTCATCTTGTGGGCCACATACCCCACGATAGGAATATACCAGTTGGAGCAACGTCACTCCCTCGCCGCATGCACCGAGGAGTTTATCCAAGCAGTCAAACATCCTCCCGTCTCTTCCAAAGAACGTGTCCACGGGTACCCCTGGCACATCGGTGAAAATGAGAACCTCCCTCATACTGGTGGCGGGGGCGAAGGGACGCGGACGATGGAGGACTTGGTACAGTTCGGATCGCGACTTCTGCATCAGGATGGCGTTGAGACGGGCGTCTTTGTAGCCAAACAAAGACTTGGACACGGCCACTGAGTTACCATTCCTTAGTCTGATTCGGTCCGAATATGGGGCAGGCTCTGTGAGGATGGGCTCTGGGTCATCTTGGAAGAGTACGCAACATCCTTCGTACAGCCCCTGTGGGTTTGGCATCGGATAACCCAACAAGATCAAGAGGTCACAGCCTGTGAAGTCATTGGCTCCCCGTAGATTGTAGTAATAACCTGTGACAACTTCTGTAGTCGTCCGATCTTCACTGAACTTATAGCCAAGCCCCTTAAGCGCATCAAGGCAGTCGGGAATCAACTCCCTAAACGAAATGATGCCAACCTTCTTGGCCTGTCCTAAGTCCTTCCTGGCTTTTATCTCTTGGCACAGTAGGTCTATGTATATGGTTCCAATTGCGACTGAGCCCTCCCAATCGAAGTGTTCTAACGTTGTCTTACCCAATCTTGTGTCTCGCATCTGCACGATGAGCATAGCCTCAGGGAACGGCATTCCAGCGGGCGAGAGAAGGCTGTTGCCTGTCTCACCCTCGGTAACGGGTGCGCCGAGCACGGTGGACCAAAGGGTTGGGTCACCGGACGCGTCAAACACCACTAACTTGTGTAGCGCATCCTGCGCTAGAAACCTTCGCCAAAGGACTCGGACGTTGCTTTGTTTAGGCTGCCCATGCTTGGGGCTATCCCACACTACGTGCACCAGTGGGTTGCCTGGCGGCAGACCCGTTATGTGTACCATCCATTCGGTCGTCAGAAGGTCAACCAACCGTGGTATGAAGTTGATGGGCAGGGCTTGTGTTGAGTGCTCGTCTGGCATCCATGGATCATCTGGCCAGGGTTGAGGGTTTGCGCGAAGAGTCCGCACCGACCAGGACATAGACGATCCTGAAGCCTCAAACGCAGCTACGAGGTGTTCATATAAGTTCGTTCCGCTCCTGCTTCGCCGCTCATCCAGAGGTTTCTCTTGATTCTCCAATGTGTGTCTATCTAGGACATAGATCAGGGCGCGGGCTAATTCTTGAGCCGACTCGTATGGGTGGTGTTGTGCTGTCAGCTCCACGTCATGTCTGTCGATGACCATCGTGTTCACGAATTTGTCCAAACCCACATCGTCGAGAACCCACAGTGGGAACTGCATGGCTTCCTTCCGAAGTGGTTCAGAGTTTGGAGAGTCGGCCAGGGCGTACTCCACAGGAGCAACCGTGGGAAACAAACCCTGGGCAATCGTCCCTGCACGCCCTGAGCAATTGCAGTAATGTCCTGTTCGATAACCTTTGTTTGCCAGCACGTAAGCAGGGCAGGCATCCCTACCGTCTTCACCGATATCATGGCCACGCCAATGGCCCCACCCTGCACACCGGGTTACGTTGTAAAAGGACTTGTGCCTGGGAACTAGATGTAACATGGGCACTCGAGCCCACACGTAGGGTTCCTGGGCCAATTCGACCATTAGATGGGTCTTACCCACACCTGGGGAGGCACCGATAAGCCGAGGCCCATCACGTGACAACTCTGAGAATTCTTGCGAGGACTCCTGGCTGGCTGGACTTCCACCACTGCCGTCTTCTCTGAGGAATTGGGCAGCACGTGTTCTTACCGCCAATACCTGATTTACTGCCCGTAAAAGGCCAACCTGGACGGCACTTCCAGCTGCTTTCACTGCTTCGCGGACGACTGATTCGGACTCGGCTGTGGGCTCATGTGGTGTCGAAGCACTGGTGCCCACTGGCTCCTGGATGTCGATCCTTGCATGGGCATTGGCGATAGTGCGGGCCACATAGTCCGGCCTGCGTTGCACCTTGGGCCGCTGACCGAGCTCGGACGATTTCCAGACGGATGCTACCTCCGAGTCCGATAAGCCTGCCTCGATGAGCTCGGACACGGTAGCGAAGTCCACCTCAGACCGCAAGGAGAAGCGCGAGTGTCCTGCTGATGCTTGTAGCTTGGATTGCAGGCGTTCTGCCTGTAGTGGGTCGATAGCGTTTAATGCCTTGTCTAAGGCTCCCTGGGAGTCAACACCCTCGGTATCGACTGTAGTACATCCCAATGACTGCATGGGAGCCCGTCGTAGAGCTATTCCAAACCTATACAGGGCCTCTGTTAGCCAGTCGTCAGCGTCTTCGATTGTACCCGTGGCATTATTGGTGATGGGCCTGTAATGTCCACTCCCGATTCTGGAGCCAGGGCCAACCACGTATCGGCCTGCCCGTTGAATCTCGCCCAGGCGTCGTCCGTCTTGGCTGAACAGTACCCGACTCGCATGGACAGGGTCGTCCTCCTTCAGGTAGATGTGGAGCCCGTTTCTGCGCAGGGTTGAGACCATGCAGTGGTGCTGTTTGAGTTCCGCATGTTCCTTGAGTAGGGCAGCCAGGTCCGTATCGTAGATGTCCACCACAGTCACACCGGTACAGGCGATGCCCCAGTTGGCACGAGGCCACCTGTTGGACCAAACGTCCACTTGGGCCAAGTCTGTGGTCGCATCATCGACGCCGTGGGCGGTGAGAGGGGATTTCCCCGCGTTCTTGGGGCTGTGGTGCCTTCTGCCGGCGCAACCCCCGGCTTCGTCTGTCCAACTCAGTGGTAGGACGGACCATCCATCAGCTATCAGTTGGTGCCCCGAATAACACATCACCCACCTCTACTCAAGGGACAATCGGTTGTTACTTCCTTCCAGAATGAGGGGTCGGAAGAGTTTACTGGACAAAGCCTATTCTTAATATATAGGGAATGTCCGGAGAAACGGAACTACCTTCCACGATGCCCCAATGTGCAACCGGGTAAAGGGATCCTCAGGGAAGTTTCTGGTCTGGCCTGAGTAGCCAGGTGGGTTATTGTAAACCATTGGACGGCTTAATCTAGTCTTTCGACATCGCTTTGGGGGGGTCGGCCCAGCCTAGCAGATCGTTGGCCAATGGAGTCCGATGGGGATTGCGGTAGTATTCGACTACCGGGCACCTGAGTCCCACCGGATTCTAAGGCGTAATCCGTTGCCTGTAGCTGACATTATCGTCTGGCCCATCAAAGGGAGCTCAATGCCAGCGAAATTGCACCGCTATCAGGTTCATTGTTGATCAACAAAGAGCGCCCTCTGATTCGCCCCTTCGCAGGATTAAACTCATAGGCACAATATTCAGATTACAGAGGAGTGCTATATGGAAATCTCGGTTGACCTCAATCAATTCGTCCTAGCTATGACCGAATCTGCATACGCACAAGTTAAGGCAGCATGTGACGGCCTAACCGATGAGCAGTTTTTCTGTCAACCAACTCCGGAAACCAATCCCATCGCCTGGTTGACTTGGCATATGAGCCGTGCCAGGGACATCATCACCAGCAACATCAGCGGTGAGGACCAAGTATGGATATCAAATGGCTGGGCTGATAAATTCGGTCTGGATTCAGAAGACGTCGGTATAGGGGATAGCCCCGAGAAAGCGCCGCATTCCATGCGGAAAGGTCTCTAGTGATGGGCTACTTGGACGATGCTCTCGAAGCCACCATGAGACGCTTGTCCATGATTCCCACTGAACAGTTTGACGAGCCTGTGGTATATGCCCTTGGCGACACACGGCCGGTTTGGAGGGCACTTGTGGGAATGGCAGGTGATTCAACCCAGCATACCGGGCAGATCGCCTATCTGAGAGGCATGTTTACAGGAATGGGCTGGAGGCGGCGTGCCGGCTGGTACTGAATAATCCAGGAATAACCCTCTGACCTCACCTCCATGCGGTCCTGGAAGTATCGCTAAACCATAAAAGCCGCCCGGCTTAAAGGGGACTTCTGTCATGGATGGCTCTGGGCAAAAAAAGAGCTCCCTCACCAGTTTGTGAAAGCACTCGGCGTTATTGCCCTGGGCACGTTGAAATCGCGTTCTTTTGTTGTTCGGATAAGGGCACCGGGACAGACTGCCACCCTGAACCGGATAATATCACGTTTGTGGCACCACATAGATTGGCACCTGATAGATTGGCATCGGTCAGGTCTGCCCGGGACAGGTCGACACCGGTCAGGTCTGCACCGGACAGGTTCGCAGCGGTTAGGATTGCATCGATCAGTTTCCCATGAGCGATACTGGCATTCGTCATATTGGCACCACTTAGGTCCGCACCACTCAGGGAGGCGTCTCTTAGGATGGCATCGGTTAGGTTGGCGCCGCTCAGTCTCGCAGCGGTCAAGTTGGCACCGATCAAATTGGCATCCACTAGGTCAGCATCGGTCAGGATGGCGCTGGCCATGTGTGCGCCTCTCAGATTCGCACCTGTCAAGTTGGCACCAGTCATGTAGGCTGTGAGGTTGGCGTTGGTGAGGTTGGCGTTGGTGAGGTTGGCGTTAGTGAGGTTGGCTCTGGTTAAGTCGGCTTTGCTCAGGTTCGCACCTGCCAGGTTGGCACCCGCCAGGTTGGCATCTGTCAGGTCACATCCGGGACAGTCGCCCCCTTGATATTGTCCGCTCCAAGGGGTTGATTCAGGTTTGGTATCCTTGCTGTCTAAGTTGGCATATACGCTTGGGCTTGATTTAGGTTTGCCACTAGCTTGTCCCGATGCGGCATCGCCACAAGCACTGCCGAGGATTATTAATACCATAGATATGGAGATAAACAACCCGGTGAACGACCTCTGGATCAACGTTGGTTTAACGCCCAAAAATAGATACCCATACGACAAATCGATGAATTAAAGGTCGTCGTTAGCATAATAACCACTTAGTCTTCCCGGGACAAATGTCCCGGTGATGCTACATTTTCATATTGTAATAAATGCATAACGCTCGCGGACTAGATTTATTTCACTGTAGTGACGCTTTCACGATTGGCATTCCCCTATCTATATGCGGGTAATGGGTTGACAAAGAGATAGATGACTCCATATCGCCTAATGCCGCCCGTACCTAATCCGGCCATTCTCTGCGTAAGGTATCTTGTAGTCGGGGTTCAGTCTGCTAGAAAACGTAAGGGGACCCCACTCGGTTGAAAGGGCTTCCGTTAGCTGTGGTCGTTGGGCAAAAAAAGAGCGCCCACATCAGTCTGTGAAAGCGCTCCGCTACTTTAGCATGTTGCGGCTAGTACTGTCAATCTTTCGTGCCTAAGATTCAAAAAAGCCCCGGCTGTGACTATCACCCTGGTACCCTCCGTTATGCTAGGCGTGGTGTAGGCACTGGAATCACCCCCGGACTCACCAGACCGGTTATAATCCCCGGCAACAACCTTGCTCCAACGGAATGGCAGAATCCTTTGGAGTCCCGCCCATAGTGGTCCAAGCCGCATTCGTTATCGCTACATTTCTCTCGATTCTCGGCCTCATCGCCTATTTTATACTTGCCGGGTGGATGCCTAAACGGCATGCAACAGACTAATCACCATTGGGCCAAACTCACCGGTATTCCTATCTTGGTCCAATGGTGATTCGATAGCTAGGAGTCAAGTTTCTTCCAATTTCCGTTAATAAACCTGAGGCCGTCCATTTCAACAGCGAACCTGGAATGGGCTACCCTCGAAAGGGTTACCCGAAAACGGGTCGGGCTGAGAGTCGATAACTTTCCCCACAACTATCCGTTGGTCGGCCTCATGGTGTGCCAGGTTGTGGCTTTCTCATAGGTGTGGGCGACGTTCAAAATGGTGGCCTCGCCCCCGGGTCGTCCCGCAATCTGTAGGCCGATGGGCAATCCTTGGGCTCCAAATCCGCAGGGTACGGAGACAGCCGGTGTGCTTGACAGGTTAAAGCTGTTGGTGCTCATGAAGGGTAGCCGGGAGGTTGCTTCTTTGCTTGTCACCACTGGGTCATCTTGCAGCTTGGGAGCCACTTTGCCCGATGTCGGCATTATCAGAACGTCGTACCTCTCCAATGTATCAAGTACCTGCTGCCGGAGCATAGTCCTCAATTTCTGGGCTTTGTAATACACTTGGGCCGGGATGATGCTACCAGTCAGCAGGCCGATTCGGTTGTCGTGGCCGAAATCCTGGAGTCGCTCCCGCACCCATTCCCGAAGGTTGGCTGCTGGCTCTGTGTTCAACAAGACCGAACCAATGGAGTTAGCGTGGGCAGTTAATGGAATAGCGACTTCCTCAACCACGGCGCCTAATTCGACCAACAATGCCGTCGCAGCAGTTACTGCGTTCTCCACGTCCGGCTCCACTTGGTCGCTGTAAAGCAACTCTTTGACGATGCCCACCTTCATCCCTTTGATGTCACCGGTCAGTGCTCCACGGTAATCGGGCACCGGTATGTCCCAAGTAGTTGGGTCATTGGGGTCGTATCCGGCGATTGCGCCCAGGGTGATTGCTGCATCCTCAACAGTGCGTGATATTGGGCCGATGGTGTCCATGGACCAGACCCCTTTCATAACCCCATACCTGCTCACCCGCCCCCAACTAGGCCTTAACCCCACCAATCCGCACCAGGCTGCCGGCCGCCGTATCGACCCTCCGGTGTCCTCGCCCAGTGACGTGGCGCACAGGAAAGCTGCGGTCGCCGCACCCGAGCCGCTGCTGGAACCTCCGGCTGATATATTCAGGTCCCAGGGGTTACGGGGAGTGCTGAATCGGTGAGTGAATCCGGTGATTGCGAACTCGGTCATGTTTGTCTTGCCCAAGAGCAAGGCCCCGGCTTTTTTTAAGTTGGCAATCGCTGTCGCATCTTCTTGAGGAACGAAATCGGCTAAAAACCGGGAGCCGCCGGTCGTTCGGACATCTTTGGTCCAGAGTTGGTCTTTAACGCCCACTGGAATACCGTGCATAGGACCCAAGTACTCGCCTTTGGTGATTGCCGCCTCTGCTTCAAGGGCTTGTTCCAGCACCTCTTGACGGCAGACTGTGAGATAGGAGTTGAACTTGAAATCCAGGTTGTCTATACGACTCAGGTAGGCTTCCGCAACCTCTACTGGAGAGACCTGCTTACTCTCGATAAGCTGAGACAGCTCAGTGACAGATTTGTAGACAATGCCAGTCTCGCTCATCTCCCCTCCGCTGGCTTCGTAGGTTTCTGACGATAACAATGCTTTCGCTATCATCACCGAAGTTACGTGTTATTGCAATGACCGGCATCCACCGCAGTGGGATGATTCCTAGTAGTCCTGCGATCTGTTTGCCATGCATCAACTGGACCATTGCTAACGACTACGGCTTACCATAGCAAAGTCTATTCCTCATCCTTCAGGCGGCCGTAACACCGTCCTAGTCCGACTACGAGAAGGGTTAGGTGGTCAGTTTGCTCACTGGGCGGTGGCCCCGCCGTCTATCACCAGTTCGCTGCCAGTGACGAAGGAAGCCTCATCGGAGGCTAGATATAGCACCCCGTAAGCAACGTCCTCCGCTGTCCCTACCCTACCCAAGGGTATACGCTGGGTTCGCTCCTCTCGATGTGCTGCATCGGCTAGTATGTCCTGGGTCATGGGTGTTTCCAGTAGGCCGGGGTGGACCGAGTTGCACCTGATGCCCTCTTTGGCGTACTGGATGGCCGTGGCCTTGGTGAAGAGGCGCACCGCCCCTTTGGTGGCGGCATAGCTGGCCCCGCTGTAGGGGCTGCCCACCAGCCCGGCGGTGGAAGAGATGTTCACGATGGACCCGCCGCCGCTCTTCCTCATGGCCGGGATAGCCTGCTTAGTTCCCAAGAACACCCCCTTGGCGTTAATCGCCATGATGCGGTCCCAATCCTCTTCAGTGGTGTCCTCTATGGTCTTGCGGATGGTGATGCCCGCGTTGTTTACCAGGACGTCCAGCCTGCCGTACCTGCTCACGGCGGCCTCGACTGCAGATGCCCAGTCGGCTGCATTGGTCACGTCGAGGTGGATGTAGAGGGCCTCGCCGCCCACCTCGTGTATCTCCGCCTCCACCTGCTTTCCAAGGTCGTCCAGGATATCACCAAAGACTACCTTCGCCCCTTCCCCGGCAAAGAGCTTGGCTTCAGCGGCTCCTTGGCCTCGGGCACCACCGCTAATCAGGGCCACTTTCCCCTCGAGTCTCATTGTTGCTCCTCCCGGTAGGCTGGATTGGGCCAGTCTAGAGGCGGTTCCACATGGTGTCAACGGCCACACTGGCGGACAGAGTTCAGTTGCCCAACCGGTGCCCGAAAAGGCAGTCGCACCTATCGATCTAGGAATATCCCAATCGTCCCGTGCCGACCCGCTATAATGCCCGTCAACAACCGGACTCCAACACCGTGGTCTTCTCGAAGTAGTCATGTTGTAGCTAGCACCTGCGTCCACCCCGCCAGTACACGTATTCCAATTCAAACACTTCACGGGCTATGGACACCAATAGTGGGGTAAGGTCAAAGGGCGAACGCCTTTCCTGGTCGGCATCTTAGCTGGGAATTGATACCCGTGGTGTACCAGCCTCCCACTTAGCTTGAGAAAAAATCTTGACATCGTGTGAGCCCTATATATATACCTTTCTTCTTTAGTACTCTTTTACGGTATATAAGTAACTAGGCACACGGTGGCAGAAAAGTTTCTCAGTTGCCGCTCGGTTCGTTATGACTGTTGAGCGTTGAGTTAACGTCGCAGTTGTTATATAATCTATATATCATGACAACCCCGGACGAGCAGCGAAAGCTAATTGCATTACGGATGCTGCCCAGCGCCCATCGGCAGGCCAAGATAGCTGCAGTGACCGAAGGCAAGACGTTGGGAGTGTGGATTGAAGAGGCGATACGAGAGAAGGTAGAACGGGAGGGCTCGCCCCGTTAGGATGAAAAGCTAAGAGCGGAAACGTCATGCGAGGAGCGATAGAGCCGATGGTTAGTCGGTAATTAACTGACGAACCCGCTGTATACAGATACGGTGCATTCCCGAGTAGCTCAGCGGTAGAGCGGGCGGCTGTTAACCGCTAGGTCCGAGGTTCGAATCCTCGCTCGGGAGCCAAAAATCGTTCATCAAGACGGCGAAATGCTAAGCATGTGGACGTCGAGGCTGATGGGAGAGTGATTCTCAAGTCCAGAAACGTCGACTATCCGGATTTAACGACGGCGAGGTCGAGAGCTGGGGACTCAGCTGGAGGAACCAGTAAAGAAGGCTCTTGGCATAGATTGGCGCGCTGTCCCTTCGTCCCGCACGGAGCTAGAATAGGAGGTCACCAGGCCGTGCCTCCGTTCGGTTTTAGAAGCGGACAACTGTTAACCGCTAGGTCCGAGGTTCGAATCCTCGCTCCGGAGCCAACCTATTTCTCGTCAAACTCGGTCCCTCTATCCCTGGTTCTTTTCGTGTCCAACCGCTTAGACTAGATTCATGTCAACCCATGTTCATATCGCTGATGGCTCACGCCTCATGGAATCGATGTTTGGGAGTCGGAGGAGAGGTTGGATTACAAGTTGTACGACGAAGACTCGAAAGAATTTCTGGGTTGGCTGCGGAACCAGGGGGTTCCGGCGTCAGGGAATATCATTTCCTGGAAGGGCATAAGTCGCAAGTTGACTGACTTCGAAGTACAGAAGACAACCCAGACTCTCAGCGCAGCGATCGTCTACGCTCGGGTGATTTAGGCCCAAGGCAATGATGGCAAGCTACCTTTCAAGAAGTTTTAATCTTGGCATCACTCGATGATAGTGATGCACAAAAATTAGCTGCGCTTATTCTTATCTATTCAAGTTGCCACGGCATCCAAGCCTTGCCATTCCCATTGCCAATTAATAGACTCGGCTTACATCCGAAAATAAAGGAGCCTTTATCGAATGGCCGACCAAAATCAGCCGAATATCTTTGCTCGGCCAGTTGGAAGGGAGTCGGTGATTACCGTGGTTGGCGCTCAGTTGGGGGCTAGGGGGCCGTGGTCTTTCGTTAGCGGGATTCCCAATCCCAGCTTGGATATGGTTGGGCCTCCCCCTCAATACTTGTCCGTAGCGGCTTGGGCTGCTTGAACCGTCGTCACAGTGGTAGGCGTGGCCTACCGTGGCAACATCGCCCTGGAAGACATAACGGTCGACTTTGAGGTGGAGCCTGTAGAGCTTCCCAACGCTATCGGATTCGGCGTTAGGGAGTTGGTCACATTGCAAGGAAATATCTCCGAACAGGAGCGGGTTCGGCTTGAACGGGCCTCCCGGTTTTGCCCGGTGGGCCAGGCCCTCACCAAGGGTTCCATGCAGGTATCAGATGAGGTGCGATGGGCTTCCGGTGAGGTAGCGGCAATCTCTGCCGGGCTGGAAGCCCTCCCCCAACTAGACGGCGCTCTCCCCACCATTCCTTCGGGTTCGGTTCACGCCCAGTACTTGCTGGACACGAAAGAATACGACGATGCCGGGAAGATGGAGCATGAAGGCGAGGCGAAGATTTCCGTTAGTTGCGAAAATCTGACCCGGACCAGCCGCTGGACCTTGCAGGGCGGACATAGCTCAGATGGCTGGGTACCGCCTCCGTTCCCGCTGGCTCACGGCGGATGGGCTGCCTCAACTGCTTCTACCTTGAGCCGGTTGTTGCCTCAGGTGGATGATTCCAAAGGCGTTAGCGTGGAGTTGTATATATCTGCCGGTGGCAACCGGGGCGATTCCCAGTCCAACGCCGCCGATGGCATCGTGGCGCATCGTCAGGTATCTCGCCGGATAATCGTGCCTGGATCGCCTAGCACCACCCCCATGGTGGCGGTTCAAGCTGCACTCCAGCGAGACCCAATCTCGCTGGCCTATCTGAGCGGTGGTGTGCTGCTACACGACGAGGTGGTTGTAGAGTCATAAGAGTAAACCCGGTGGTTTGGGCTCCGGGTCTATTCGTTCAGAAAGTCGATGATGTGGTCGCAGACTTCATTGAACCGCTCCATCATCACCAGATGCCTGGCTCCCTTTATCACGACTAACCGACCGTTCTCCACTCCTTCCGCGATGCCCCGGCCGCCGATGCCCTGAGGGCCGGTGTCCACGGGGGAATTGGCGGAGAACTCGCCGTTGATGACCAGGGTCGGGGCGGAGATGTTGGGCAGGTCTGGCCCTAGATCCACGTCGTCACACGCTTCCGATGTTGCGATATAGGTCTCCGGGGCGATTTCGCAAAAAGTGGCTCGCATCTGGTCCATTAGAGGGCCGGCTTCCGGACTGTCCAGAAATTCCGAGGTCAGCACCGCCTGAGCTGTTAGTTCGGCAACTGCCACCATCCCTACATTGGCGGCCAAGGCTTTGGCTAGCTTACGGTTGAGACGCAACGCCGTGTCGTACTTGGCCACGACGCCGACCAACGCCATCTTCATCACTCGCTCCGGATTTTGGGCGGCGAATTGCAGAGCAACCAGCCCTCCGGTGGATGTGCCGTGCAGATGGGCTCGGGGAATCTCCAGATGGTCCATCAGGTCCACGAGGTCGTTAGTCCAGTTCTGTATCTTGTAACCCGAAGGCGTCGGAGTACTCTGACCCGTGCCAATCAGATCGAAATCAATCACCCGGAAGTGAGGGGACAGTACCGGCGTGACCTTGGAGAAATTCTTCATCCCCAAGGCTCCGCCGGGAATCTGCATCAACGGCTCACCCTCTCCGTTAATCTCGTACCAGATACGTTTCTCGCCTAGATTAGCAAATGGCATCTCATCCCCCTTGAAAGTGGAGGTGACAGGTCAGCGCAGGTGCTCGGCAAACGCACCGCGCACCTTATCTACCTTTGGTTTGATTACGATCTGGCAATACATCTGATTCGGATTGTTCAGGTAGAACTGGTGGTGGTCTTCCTCGGCCTCGTAGAAGGTATCCAGGGGCACGACCTCGGTCACTACCGGGTCCTTCAAAGAGCCGGAGGCATCTAGTTCCTTGATGTATGCCTCTGCCTGCTCTTTCTGGTTGTCGTCGGCATAGAGAACCATCGAGCGATAGTGGGTACCCCGGTCAGCTCCCTGCCGGTTCAATGTCGTGGGGTCGTGAGTTTCAAAGAACACGTTCAGCAGACGTTTGTAATTAACTTGATCCGGGTCGAACTGAATCCTTACGGCCTCCGAATGGCCGGTACTGTCAGTGCATACCTCCCGATACGTGGGGTTCGCGGTATGGCCGCCCGCATAGCCCGGTACAACCATCAGTACACCTTTAAGTTGGGCAAAGACCGCTTCGGTACACCAGAAACACCCTCCGGCAAATATCGCAATCTCATGTTTGTCCACCATATTTTCCACCTGCTTTCTGACTACTTCGGTTTACTGAGTCCGAGTCTACTATAGACCATGGTGGTATGACCACTGTTGGATATAAGGGGAACGCCATGGACAAGCAGCCCACCCAGACGTAACATGCCTAATGTTGGCATCGGAGTAATCGCCGCCGAACGAGGTGAATTCATGGATCGGATTGGACTTTCTTTCTCCGGGGGACTCAATCCCCCGGATATCGTAGATTGCATCCAACTGGCGGATGAGTTGGGGTACGAGTCGGCGTGGATGGCCGAGGGTCATGGTGGGGATCAGTTCTCTATCTTGACTGCCTGCGCCTTGAGGACCAAGAATATCCTCTTGGGTACCAGCATCACCAGCATATTCGTACGCAGCGCCCCCACCATCGCCATGGCCGCCGCCTCGGTGGACCACTTTTCCAATGGAAGGTTCGTGCTGGGCCTGGGTACCAGCCATAAGGTACAGGTGGAGCCGGAGCACGGGTTGGTGTTCGACAAGGCGGTTCCTCGCATGCGGGAGTGCGTGGAAATAGTAAGAGAGTTGTTGCGGAAGGGGGAGGTCTTCTACCAAGGCGATGTATACAACATCGAAAACTTCGACTTTTGGTTCGAGCCGCTACGTCAGGAGATACCGATCTACGTCGCAGCGGTGTTCCCTAAGATGCTGGCGGTCTGCGGAGAGATATCCCAGGGCGCTTTGATGACCTGGTGCACCTTGGAACACGCTGCAACTGCGGCGGCTCATGTTGCGGAGGGAGCTAAGCAAGCTGGTCGAGACCCCAGCGAGGTGGAAGTAGCCACGTTGATGCCCTGTGCGGTGGGCAGCTCGGGCGAAGGGGCAATGGAAGGCCTGAAGACCAACATAGCCAGATACGCCACCAAGTTCCCCCGTTATCGAAAGCTTATGGAAAACGCTGGCTTCACTGAGGAGTTACAAGAGGTCCGCCGGGCCTGGAATGCAGGTAACGAGTCGGAAGCGGTCCGCCTGGTGCCCGACGAACTCGTCGATGCGATAGCGTTGGTGGGCAGCGCCGATAAAGCCCGCAGCCGGTTGGACGAGTACTGCCGTGCCGGCATCACCCAGGCAATCATTTCTCCCCGGGTCTCCGGCGAAAATTCCAAAGAAGAAGCGATGCAGATTATCCGGGCGTGCGCGCCGAGATAGTGATTTCGGCGGCTTCTGTCAATTTGAAACGCAGAAGGAAATATGGGATTTAGAATAACGACACTTAATCTAGAACAGGATCATAAGCGTTGGGACGATCGGCGGGAGTTGATTGTCGGGCAATTGGGGGAGTTGAAGCCGGATATTTTCTGCATCAACGAGATTTGCATTCCACGGCAGACGGGCCGCTACCTCCAACACGCGGCCAAAGAGCGCCATGGCCTTGAATATAACCTGGTTCAACAGTCCAAGATTGGTGGACTGTCCGTTGTCGACGGAGAAGGTATCTTGACCAGGTTCCCCGTCAGGGAGACGGCGAACTTTGACTACCGGGCCCGCGAATCGGTTGCGCAGGTTGCCCGGGTTGAGATAGAAGGTCACTTAGTCGACGTGTACGTAACCCACCTGTACGGATCGGTGGGAAGGGACTCCGTCCGTTTGTATCAGGTGGAACAACTTCTCGACTGGATCGGTAGCAGGGACGATGTTGAGGTCAAGGTGGTCTGCGGCGACTTCAATGCGACACTGGACATGGCATCGGTGGCCCTAATGGCAACCGGGTTCAAGCCAAGCCAGACTGAACCCACGGGCTTCACCCCATTACAAGAGAAGGATGGCGTGCCATCACACCCAGACTGGGAGCGCTTCGATCGTTGTATTGACTACATCTGGGTAGCCGGTCCTATTAAAGTGCGGGCCAGTGAAGTGTGCTTCAACAAGCCCAGCCTAGACGACTATTCCCTATGGCCGTCGGACCATATGGGCGTTTGCGCGGACCTGGAGTTTGAGTAGACTTGGCCCCGGTGATTCTGGAAAGCGTGTGAATGATGTCTAAAAAGCAGCGCTGTTCTACGACTATCCAATCGAGGATGGTGAAGTCTTTGGGCAAGGTCGAAGACAGACTATCGAGAATCTGACAGACCTCTATCCGGAGGTAGTTAACGCAAAGAATTTCGATGAGCATGCTCCCAATCTTGGCGATATAGAAGTTATTTTCGAGACATGGGGGATGCAGCGGTTATCGGATGAACAACTTGGGAAGATGCCCAAGCTTGAGGCCGTCTTCTACGCCGCTGGCAACGTGCGAGCTTTCGCTCAGCCAATCGTCGACAACGATGTCATGCGTGTCGGCGCTTGGGACACGAATGCGATACCCGTGCGGAGATGGCGCTGGCCCAAGTTCTTCTTTATTGCCGGGGTTACTACCGGACGATACGGGACTATTACGAAATCCATGACCAAGGCAGATCCAACGAATGCCACCGGTCCGAAGTCAACGGCGAGACTGTCGGGCTGATCGGGATGGGGATGATTGGGAAAAGGCTGAGCGAGTTGCTCACAGGCTTCGGCTTTAGGGTCATCACCCAAGACCCGTTCTTGAGCGATGAACAAGCGATGGAGATTGGCGTGGAAAAAGTTTCTCTGGAAGAGCTATTCATACGCGCCTATATCGTGAGCAATCACATCCCGGACCTTCCGTCCACCAAGAAAGTTCTTGATTGAGCGTTGTTCGATAGCATGAGATAGGGCGCCATTTTCATCAACACTGGCGGGGGCGCACAAGTGGACGAAGCTGGTTTGATCACGACCATTAAGAATCGTTCTGACTTGACCGGTCTCCTGGATGTAACGTACCCGGAACCGCCCGGCGCCGAGTCCGATTTGTGGACGCTTCCCAACGTGTGGATAAGCCCTCATGTCGGTGGGTCAGTTGGGGACGAAGTGGTTAGGATGGCCGATTGTATGATTGAGGAATTTCAGGCTTGGGAGTCTGGCAAGCCGCCAAGATACCGGATTACAAAAGAAGTGCTGGCGACGGTGGGGTAGTTAGGCGGCAGTGGTCCTGGTAACCCGCCAAAGCACGTATGCGCTTATGAGAGCCGTAACCGCCCAAAGGCCTGATGATTAGCAACGCCAACGGGATGAGAAGGAACTAAAAAACGTCGCAAGCCGGGTTACTTTCCTGCACATCAAATCTAGCGGCGTAGTACCCAACCGCCAGTAATGGCAATGCCACCCTGATTATCCCAATCAATCCAAATGTGCTCGCCGCCTTCCTTACCTGGCTGTTGGCCGATGCCAGCTATACGAACGCAACAAGGTCCATCGATTCGGGTAGCATTGCCAGACGGATGTGATTCAACTGTCACCACGGTTCGTATATTCCGCAGTTGGGTAGGGTTAACAAGATTCCCATGCTCACCGGCAACGTCACAATCGGCGATAAAATCACCAACAGTCGTGGCCAACGGGGGCTGTTCAGTCTTGTCAAAATGTTCGGTTTTTGGATGGGCTCGTGCTAGATCAGTTTGGCGCACTGGTCGGTGATGGGTAGCACGGTGTCACGCTCGGCCGAGGGCAATCCAAAGATGACCCGGTCCACCCCCGCCTCTTCTAATCTGCGAATTGCGTCGGGCTCTGGCTGGGACCCGTCCGGAACCCGAAAGGTCGTGATGTTTATGGATGCCGGGTCCCGTCCCGCCTCTTCGGCCTGTCGGCGCAGCATGGCAATCTTCTCTTGAAGGCTGGGCCTCCCGGATTGCGGACGGCTGCTGATGGGCATCCAACCGTCACAATACTCGACGACCCGGTCGAATGTAGTTGGCCCGTCGCCTCCCATCAATACTGGTGGATGAGGGAGTTGCACGGGTTTGGGATAGGCCCACATCTTGTCGAAGTTCACAAACTCGCCGTGGAACTCCGCCTCTTCCTGGGTCCAGATTTCCTTCATAGCTAGGATTCGCTCCCGTAGCAACCGCCAGCGGCTACGGGACCTGGTGCCATGATTCGCCATTTCCTCATGGTTCCAGCCGCCGCCAATACCAAAGATGAAGCGGCCATTGGACAGATGGTCCACGCTGGCGACCTCTTTGGCCATCATGATGGGGTCCCGCTCAATCACCAAACAGATGCCGGTACCCACCTTCAGCGTAGTTGTAGCCGCTGCGGCAGCGGTCAGCGCCACGAAGGGGTCGTAGGTGTGCCAGTATTCCTGAGGCAGTTCTGCACCCCCCGGCCAGGGGCTGCGCCGGTCGGCGGGGATATGGGAGTGCTCCGGTACCCACATGGACTCGAATCCCCGGTCTTCCAGCATCTTGGCCAAGTCGTCGGGGCGGATGGAAAACTCAGTGCAAAACATCATCGCGCCAAAGTCCATGGGTATCTCCGTAGGAAGTGGAATCGTGAACGTCGGGCTATTGTAGCATCGCCGACAACCGACGATAACGCGATTATACACCGTCCACTGTAAACGGCGGAGTAATAATGTGCCACAGAGGTGGTAGAGCCGCAACGGTAACGGCGGTTTAAAATTGTACCGCCACAAGCCTTCTCTCTAAGCTAAGGGTAAGCAGCGGGTGGGAGGGTGGAGGGATGTACGTCGTGGATCTGTACGGGAGAGTTCGTCGGGCCCACTTCGTTGAAGGTATGAGCATCCGTGAGGCGGCCCGGGTGTTCGGGTTGCGGCGCAGTACGGTCAACAAGATGCTGGAGTACTCGGCACCTCCCGGGTACCTGCGGGAACAACTACCACGCTGACCGAAGCTCGACCCGTACGAAGAAGTGATTGGCCGTATCCTGGAGGACGATCAGTCGGTGCCGAAGAAGCAACGTCACACGGCCAGGCGTATCTTTGATCGCCTGACAGATGAGCACGGGTTCCTAGGCAAGTACACCATAATCAAAGACTACGTCCGGAATCGTCGTCGCCAGACCAGAGAGATGTTCTTGCCGCTGGCACATTCTTCAAGGCACTCCAGGCCGATTCTTCGGCAAGCTCAGGACAGGCTTTGGCGAAGCTTGGGTGGTCATCGGTGGAGCGAAGTAGAAAGCCCACTACTTGGCCATGAATCTCCCTGACAGCTATGCGTGCTACGTGAAGGCGTATCCAGCGGAGACCACCGAGGCCTTCTGCGATGGACACGTCTCCGCCTTTGCGTTCTCCAGCGGGGAGCCCTGGAGCATTCTGTAGGACAAAACGACCCTGGCGGTGGCCAGGATAATGGGAGATGCCGCCGTCAGCGGACCAGGGTGTTCTCCGAGTTGCGATCCCACTACCTGTTCTATGACCGGTTTGGCCGTCCAGGCAAGGGAAATGATAAAGGGAAGGTGTAAGGTTTGGTGGGGTATGCTCGCCGGAACTTCCTGGTGCCCATCCCCTCGTTCGAGAGCTTCAAGGGCCTGAACCCCCACCTGGAGGTAGAGTGCCGCATGCGGCTCGATGCCCATCTGCGAGGTCATGACGAGACGATAGGAGAACGCCTGTAGCGGGACCTGGTGGCGCTACTTCCCTTTCCGGCAACCGCCTACGATGCCAGCGACAAGCACGCCACTCGGGCCAGTTCTCTGTCATTGGTCAGGTACCGGACCAACGACTACTCTGTACCGGAGGCCTATGGTCATCGGGACGTGCTGGTCCGTGGCTATGTACACGAGGTAGTGATCAGCTGCGGGTCGGAGGTAATCTCCCGTCACATGAGGTCCTATGAGAGAGATGACTTCGTCTTAGACCCTCTCCACTACCTCCCGTTACTGGAGCAGAAGACCGGGGCTCTCGACCAGGCGGCGCCACTGGTTGGGTGGGAGTTGCCCGAGGAGTTCGCCGTACTGCGGCGGTTGCTGGAGTCCTGGATGGGCAAGGGAGGGAAGCGCGAGTTGGTCCAGGTGCTGAGACTGATGGAGAACTTTCGGAAGCAAGAGGTCCACAGCGCCGTAGGAGATGCCATTCGACTCGGGGCCGTGAGCTTCGACGCTGTCAAGCACCTGGTGCTGTGCCGGATCGAAGGCCGGCCACCGAGGCTAGGTATGGAGATGTATCCCTATCTGCCCAGGGCCAACGTGACGACTACGTCGACTCGAGAATACATGACCCTCCTAGCGGAGAGCCGGTCATGAGCAACAAGTCTATGGTGTTGCTGGAGCACCATCTCAATGAGCGCAAGCTCCCTACATTCCCGAAGGAGTACGACAAGGTGGCAAGCCGGTGCGCCGCCCAGGAGGTTGACCATCCGGACTATCTGCTGCGCCTATCGGAGCTGGACCTGATCGACTGTAATCACCGCATGGTGGACCGCAGGATCAAGGCGGCCCGTTTCCCCACCGTAAAGAGCATGGACACCTTCGACTTCTTGGCGATGCCCTCGCTCAACAAAGCCCTGGTATTGGAACTGGCCTGGTGCGAGTCCATCGATCGCAAGGATAACGTCATCGCTCTTGGCAACAGCGGCACCGGCAAGACTCACGTCGCTCCCAATTTCGGCCTGGCTGCGTGTCAGAGAGGATTGTCCGCGGGATTCACTACGGCCGCCGCTTTGGTCCACGACTTGACTGAGGCCAGGGACGATCGGCGGTTGCTCAGCTTGCAAAGGAATCTGGCGAGTCTTAAACTCCTGATCATCGACGAACTGGGCTTCGTACCCTTGTCCAAGACCGGGGCCGAGTTGCTCTTCGAGGTCTTCAGCCAGCGCTATGAACGCGGCTCGACCCTGGCTACCTCAACCTGCCCTTCGACGAGTGGACCGAGATCTTTGGCTCTGAACACCTCACCGGGGCCCTCCTCGACCGTCTCACCCCCATGTCCATATCCTGGAGATGAACGGGGATAGCTTCCGCCTCAAGCAGAGCAGGCAAACCAACCAGCATCAGATAACAGACTAGCCCTAAGCTCTCACATGCCACAGGACTTTGACTCTCACACCGCGGCGTTCAGTGGCATAGTTTTGCTCCACTCTGCCGGTACAATTTCTCTCCGCCCTTGACAGTCGGCCCATTGAAGGTCGTCCAGTACGAATGCCAGTGGAATCGATGCAGCGGAATTCTTGGTAAATGTCGCGACGGAGTCGAATGACCGAAATCGATCCTGATCCGGTTCCAGTTGCGGAGGTTCTGCCAAGCCGGACAGCATTGCGGCAATCTCAGGGATGATGCTTGCGGTATCCGTGGCTCCGGGTCCCATCTCCGACTGGCCTAATTCGGCGGATACTTGTTGGGCGTAATCCCTGATAGTCTGTACCCAAGGCCAGAAGGAGGTGCTCCCAAGCCTTCATAACATCGCCCCCAAAGGACTCTGACGCCCTGGGATTGGGCTGCGGCGGCAAGCTCTTGGCGACTCGGGTCTTTCCGATGCCTGGCTCACCCGTGAGCATCACCATTTGCCCACGGGGGCTAGGGCGTCTTGGAGAATCGTCTGGAGTTCGTCCATTTCCCGCTGGCGCCCTACGAAGATGCTGTCGGCAAGGTTGGAGACTAACGGTGCTCGGTTCTCGTGGGAGGTTGGTTCAGTCATTGCGGCAGTATAAATGGATTGGCAATGGGATTCCAGTGGCGGTGGTCCAGCTAGCGTACAGGCGATATGAGCGTGGGTATTGAAATCTGGAACCTAATTAGATTAGATCGAGTGAACTGGGAAGAGCGCTTCAAGGCAATCGAACTGGTGCTTCTGGGTGGGCTGAGTGTGGGAGGCGGGTTGGACCGGAGTGTCAGGTTGAACGAGCAGCCAAACCAGCAAATGGCCCGTGCCGGGGGAAGGGGAATCGCCCCGGCACGGGTGAGTAGTTCTTCGTTAGACCCTTGGAATAAAAACCTTAGACGGTTCCGTTGACATGGCCGTTAAGAGCCTAGGCCATCACGGGCTGTTTTTCCTTGCTGTTTCTTCGGGAGCGTATCCCTTCGACGTAGCCGTCGACTTTGTTTCGAATCTCATCGGCCATGGTCTTAAGCTCGTCGGTTCGGGACGCCACGATCTTCCGTGAATCTTTACCGGGTTTGGGTGCGAACAATAGACCGGCAACCACACCCACGGCGACACCAGCGACGAGACCTGTGACCAACTCGTTTGTCTTAACCATTTTCATTCCTCCAATATCTTGTCCGTTTCGGCTGCTCTAACCTGTAGTCCTATTAAACAATACCCACCGTTACCGGGGAATTACTGTTGAATTACCGGCTTATTACCGGGGAGTAATTCCAGGGATTTCCTTCCTGACATCTCAACATTCCGACGTACGCCTCCGAGCAGGACAGAGGTGGAACGCTGAAGGAAGGACAGAGATATTGTGGCGGAGGGGTCTGGGTATAGGGGAGCGCCTTAACAGTTGGATTCCTGCGGGACGAAATCGACGCAAGCAATCGTGCCGCTAGCGTTTCCAGTGGGCGGACGAAGCGAGGGGAGAGGCGAATCGTGGTACAATCTGGCCGTTGGACATGGGCTGATTAACGGGCAATTCGTCTATTCTACTGGTCCCGGTAACCCCTGGGGGTTGCCATGTGTCCTTGCAGCAGGTAAGTGGTGGAGTTTCCGATCACTACCGTAGTGACCATGTTGACGTCCTCGATGATTCCTTCCAGGCCATCCAGGTCGGTTATCGTTACCTGCTGTCCCCGACGGAAAGCGTCCTTGACGATGCCCACCGGTGTTTTTCCTGAGCGGTGCTCCAGAAGAATGCTCCTGGCTTCCAGCAACTGCCAGTCGCGGGTCCGTCTGCGGGGGTTGTATAGCGCGACGACGAAATCGCCCTGGGCGGCAGCCTTTAGACGTTGAGTGATGGCCTCCCATGGTGTCATGAGGTCGCTGAGGCTGATGGCGCAGAAATCCTGCATCAAGGGCGCGCCGAGCAAGGCCGCGGCGGACTGCATGGCAGAGATTCCGGGCACTGTTTCAACGTGAGGGTTGTTCCCGTCCCACTCCAAACTGTTCAAGACCTGGAACACGGGGCCGGACATGCCATATATACCAGCGTCCCCCGAAGATACAACAGACACCACCCGTCCGGCGTAGGCCAGTTCCACGGCCTTGAATGCCCGCTCCATCTCCTGACCAAGCTCCATAGACACCAGTTCCTTGCCGGAAAGCAAGTCACCGGCCTGCTCTATATACGCTCGGAATCCAACGATTACGTCAGATTCCTTCAGCGCCGCCAGAGCAGCCCCCGTCAAGTACTGCGACTCGCCAGGCCCTAGTCCTACTAGGAATAGCTTGCCTTGCTTGTTTTCGTTAACCATTTGCCCTCTTTTTACCGCAGAGACGCAGAGAGACACAGCGAACGGAGATTAGCTCATCGATTCCATTTAAGCAGGAATCAAAGTTCAAGAATTTCTCCGGTCCCTTAACAAAACTTTGTGCCCTCTGCGCCTCTGCGGTTAATTCTCTCTTAATTGAATGCCATCCGAGCAACTGCGACAGTGGCGCGGTCGGTTTTGGTTTTTGTGACCAGTAGCTCCTCCGCTGCGGAGGCTAATAGGGCGGATGGTTCGCATACTCCCCAGATGCCCAGTAGTCTGTGTGGCTCCGGGGAGGGCGTTGGGACTGCTCCACTGCCATTGGGTGGGAACATGGAGTTCAACTCTGCTTCATCGTAGCAGTGTACCTGCACCTGAAGCTTCTCCGCCAATTCTTGGATGCCCACTTCGTCTCGCTTCAGTTCGGCGGTGGCGAGGCAATTGATGCTGGCTTTGGCCAGGTTATTGTCGTCAAACGCGGTGTCTATAAGCTGCTCCAGGGCGGCCATCGGTACCCCTCGGCGGCAACCCAGGCCGACAGCTAGGCTGCGGGGCCGATACAGTACTACAAACTTGCCGGGGAGAGCCTCAGAGTAGGTTATGCCGTCAAGGTCTTCCGGTGCCGCTCTGTCAGTGATAACCAACGCGGCGGCACACTTTGACTCCGCAAGTGATGTGAAGGATGGGTAAACCTTGACGTTCTTGGGTAACGGCTGGCCGGTTGGCCACCAACCCGTCTCCCCGGCTTCCCGGTAAATGCCAACCGGCTCACCGTTGATTGAGGCGGCGCTGGCTCGAGTGATTGTCTGGGAGTCCGCTTCCACGGTCCAGCCGCATTCCTTTCCCAGCAGGTCTACTGCGAGGCTTCCAGTTACGTGCGAGCCCGATGTCACCACCGGCGACGCTCCCAGAATATCTGCCACTTCCTGAGCCAACCGGTCGCCGCCGCCTATGTGGCCCGAAACCAGGCTCACGGCGAATCGTCCGGCGTCATCGACGCAAACGACAGCGGGGTCACGGTGCTTGTGATCTAAACAAGGAGCCAGCAATCGGACCGTCACCCCTACCGGCATGAACAGCACCAACTGGTCGAATTCCTGAAAAACGCGCTGCACCAAGGGACGGGCCGGAAGGTCGAAGGGGGTGGCGTTATCTTCTTCGTTCAAGAAGCGGCGATCTAGATAGAGGGTTGGGTCGTTGGCCAATCTCTTGGCGAGTTTGCGACCCAACGCGGCGCCGTTGCGGGAGATGGCTACTATGGCGGTGCGAGTCATGGTGGGGTGATTAATTCCCGTCGCTGCCTCCCTCCTCGTCGTCGGGAGACTCCCCATCGCCGGTTCGGTAAAGATGGGTATAGTCGCTTGAGTAGAGGTGGGAGGACGCGACACCATTGGCCGCGGTGGGTACTTGATGAATCAGGTTGGGGTCCATCGCCTCGCCGACCATGACAAGGGCCTGCAAGGTGAACTTGCCGTCTCTTACCTTCTCTGCGATATCGGAAAGGGTACTCCGAATCACAATCTCGTCCGGCCAGCCCACCCGGTAGACCACGGCCACCGGAGTGGACTCGGTATAACCCGCTTCCAACAACTGGCGAACCACGGAGACCATCCGGGACACGCTCAGAAAGAGAATCAGTGAGGTGCCGTGAGCGGCCAGGTCTTTCAGTTGTTCTCCGTCCGGCATGGAGACACGGCCTTCGGCCCTGGTCATGATTATTGATTGAGGTCCGCCGGGGACCGTCAGCTCCACTTTCAGCCGTGCTGCTGCGGCGAAGGCGGAGCAAACTCCCGGTATGATTTCATAATCGACATGCTCCGCTTCCAAGAGCCGCATCTGTTCCAGAACGGCTCCATATATCGACGGGTCGCCGCTTTGAATGCGTGCCACCGTCTTTCCCTGGCGAACCGCTGCCAGCGTCAAGTCCATAATCTCGCCCAGGTTCAG
>Ga0315336_1001303_pt1 | contig 50692 bp, 54 predicted proteins | sample ASW5metaG_FD_204512 | JGI IMG/M metagenome (GOLD analysis project Ga0315336, IMG submission 204512) | Ammonia-oxidizing marine archaeal communities from Monterey Bay, California, United States - ASW #5 | ecosystem: Environmental > Aquatic > Marine > Intertidal zone | place: USA: California...
CGGCTTCGGCATCGGCGTCGGCGTCGGCGTCGGCATCGGCGTCGGCGTCGGCGTCGGCGTCGGCGTCGGCGTCGGAATCCGAGTCCGTATCGGAGTCCGAATCTGCATCCGCATCGGCGTCGGCGTCGGCGTCGGTGTCCGCGTCGCCGTCTGAATCCACGTCGACTGGCCCGAGCTTGGAGCCACTGCAGCCACTGGCGAACACCGCCAAGAGCAACCAGGTCCTCGAGGTCACAGGCCCATCCGTCGCATCAGCATGTAGTCCAGCAGACCCGGGCTGAACTTGCGCAAGTTGATCGCCAGGGTCAGCAGCCAATCGTGGGTGCCATACCTGGCCTTTGGGTTTGGGCTCTGGATTGCCCTCATGGTGACATCGACCACGGCCTCTGTCGTCCACGCCCCGGAGTGCATCTGGTTGAGCTGGGCCAGCATGCCGGCGTATCCCTTGGAGTAGGGCGAGCTCGGGTTCTCGAGGATGTCGTCCGAGACTTCGGCCGCGGCGGTCACGAAGTTCGTCTTCACCGGCCCGGGCTCGATGAGAATCACCCGGATTCCCAACGACTTGACCTCCAGGCGCAGCGCGTCCGAGAGCGCCTCCAGGCCAAACTTGGTCGCGCAATAGGCGCCACTGAACGGGGTAGCGATGCGTCCAGCCACGCTGCTCACGTTGACGATGCAACCGTTTCGTGCAGCCCGCATTCCAGGGAGGACCTTCTGAATGAGCCGGACGCAGCTGAAGACGTTGACCTCCATCTGGCGGCGGAACTGGTCTAGCGGAATCTCCTCGACCGCGGCGCGCAGCCCATAGCCGGCGTTGTTGACCAGCACCACGCACGGGCCGTGGGCGTCGAGCACACCATCGATGGCGGCTTCGAGCCCCTCGGCGTCGGTGACGTCGGCGACAACGGCGTGCAGGTGCTCGTGCTCAGCAGCGAGCGCGTCCAGATCGACCTTGGACCGGGCCAGGCAGGCGACGACGTATCCCTCGCGGGCCATGCGGATCGCCAGCGTGCGCCCGATGCCCCGAGACGCGCCGGTGACGATGGCGAGGGGCCTACCGGCCAACGCTGCGCCCTTCGTCGTCCGGCAGCTCGACCCGTGCTCGTCGCTCCTTCGTCGCTCCGATTCTGGCCTTCGCTGCTGGTCTACGGGCTGCGCTCAATGATAGAGCTCCTCGATGGCCTCGTCCGCGCTCTCCATGGCCGTGTTGATGGACGACTTCAGGGTCGCGATGGTGGCGGTGTCCGAGGCGCCGGGAATGTCGGATTCGGACCACAGGGTCTGGTAGCGCCAGATCACCTTGCCCACCGGAAGCCAGGCATCGACGGAATACGACTGCACAACCTGGGACTTGCCGTTCTCACCGTCCCAGGATCGGTCGAGCCAGGATCGAGAGATGAACGCGGTGCCCCGGTCAGTCTCCACCCAGCGGAAGTCCTTGTAGAGCACCATGCCTACGCTCATGAGCAGGTTCTGGCGCTCGATGTCGTTGACCGTCGGGAACGGACTGCAGGACTGGTCGATGAAACAGTCGGGATCGTCGTGCTCGGGAAAGGTCCGGTCGTAGACCTTCGCAGTGGGCTCGGCAAGGAGCTGGTCGGCCTCGGTCTGAAGCGTCGCGTGGTCCTTGATTTTCCACGGCGAGAGGTAGCCAACGGCGACGCCCAGGGTGTTCTTCGGATCCGCGCCCTTGGGGTAGGGGATGTCACTCACATCGCCCTTGGTGATCGGCGTGAGCTCCCAACTTCGATCGAGGATGCCGGACTCGAGGTCTTCCTTCTTCAGGAACTGGTACAGGTTCTCGAGCCCCACCTCCATCACCGCGGGATCCTCGTTGTCCCATTCCTGGTAAAGGAAGGTTGACAGCTCGTTGAGCTTCTTTGGCGCCTCGGGTGGCTTCTTGCAGCCGCCGAGGGCAACGAAGGTGACGACGCTCGCGAGCAGGATCCGCATGCCTCTCCATTACCACGGTTAAGCTGCGACCGTGGCTGGTTGGAAGCGAGTGGTAGCGGTGTTGGGGGCGGCGGCGGCGCTGTTCGCGATCGCTGCTGGTGTCTTCCTCGGCTCGATATTCGGGAGCTTCCCGACCCCGCAGGGCGCGTTGGTCAAGAGTGGGCAGATCGTCGGAGTGGACACCGGTGGCGCCTATGTGTGGATCGTGCCGACTTCGGACCACGGCGTCGTGTTGATCGATGGCGGGATCGACCCAGACGCGATTGCGGTTCACGAGGCGCTCTTCGGGCGGAAGGTGCACGCCATCCTGCTCACCCACGGCCACGGCGACCACGTCGCGGGAATTGGATCGTTCCCGGACACACCGGTCTACGCGGGGCCCGGAGAGCTCCCCCTGGTACGCGGTGATGTGCTGCCAAAAGGTCTGTTGGCCCAGGTGTTTGCCCGCCTGATGCCGCGCCCCGCCCACCCGGATCTCCGCGAGGCCAGGAACGGAGAGCTGCTGACGTTCGACGACCAATCATTCGAGGTGGTGCATCTTCCCGGACACACCGCGGGCAGCGCGGCCTATTTGTGGGGTGACGTCGCCTTTACCGGGGACTCGCTGCTCGGACACGACGGCGCTGTCGCCCCTGTCCACTGGGTCTTCGCCGACGACTACAACCAGAATCTCGATTCACTCCGGGTCCTGTTGAAGACGGACTTCGAGCGCATTGCCGACGGTCATGCGGGGGTGCACGACGGGGCGAGGAAACACCTCCTGGAACTGTTGAAGTGAACGCCGGGTGGTTGCTGCAGACCTTCCACGTCGCGGGTTCGCCCGGCGCCATTTTCACCCAGATTGCGACGGGGCTGACCCTGATCGCGCTGGTCGTTCTCGCGGCGACCGAACTGCCTCGCCTGGTTTCCTGGGCGAGGGAGGAACGGAAGGCGGCGTTGTCGGTGGCGTCGTTGATGCTCGCTGGCGTGGTCATCCGGTTCGCTGCCCCGGCCTCGCAGATGGACATCCACTACCGAATGTCCCCGGCCGAAGGGCACGTGGACCTGGCGCAGAGTCCCTACGGTCTAGCCTTTACTTCGGTGGTGCGGTCCATCTGGTGGATAACGGGACCGGCCGACGCCTCGGTGCACGCCTTCAATCTCGTCGTCGGAACCCTCTCGATTGGCCTCGTCTACGCGCTCTGTCGCGCCTTGCATACCCACGTCTATGCGGCTGTCGCTGCAGCGGCATTGTTGGCGTTCAATCCGACGCACGTGCTGTTTTCCCACACCGATATCCAGACGATTCTCGAGGTGGCCCTGACGCTGTGGGGAATTGTGGCGCTGATATCGGCGACGGGTCCGCAGCATCGCCTCATCGCGGGGCTGGCCCTCGGTCTGGCGGCAGTCCTGCGTCCCGAGGCGATCGTCGTTCCGCTGATTGCGGCGTCCGCGTGGGCCCTGTCACAGCGCAAGCCCGGGCGCTGGGATGGGCTCCTGGTGGTAGGGCTTCTGCTCTTGCTGCCGAGCCTGGGTGCGTGGGCCGGGCTCGCGCTGTCTGGGGACTCGAAGACGAGCGCATTCGTCTTCAATCGGTTTGCCAGACATGGGCTGAGTCACTTCCTGTTCATGCTCCCGGCCTGGACCCATTGGCTGACGCCGGTGGGCCTGGTTCTCGCTCTGTTCGCGGCGCCATCGAGAAAGACCGTCGTGTGGGCGGCGCTGTGTGCGCTCGCCTTGTCCGTCCTGGTCCCCGGTTTCTCGGTTGCAGATCTCGCCCACGCCGGTGCACGCCATCAGATCCGCGCAGTTCCGTTTGCGGCGATCTGGGCTGGAATCGGTCTGGGCTGGTTCGTCGAGTGGCTCGAACATCGGGTTTCGTCGGCACCAGCGGCGGCGTGTGGACTGGGCGTGCTCGCAACCCTTCCGGTGATTCCCTATGGGATCGCGCCGACATCGTTGAGTGAGGAATACGGATTCGTGCGCGACCACATCCGCCAGGTGCCGCGCACGTGTCAAATCGTCGGGTACTACGGCCTGGCGGAGAAAGACAAAGGGCTGAAACCGCCCATGCAGCTCTCCAGACAGGCCGGCCTGGAACATCAATGGGTGGATCTGGGCTTTGACGACCTGCCGGCGGGATGCCGTGTCTACTACCGCGGGAACCACTGTTTCTCGGCGGCACCCAGGCAGCCGTTGGCGTTGCGGCAGCCGGACGGCAGGCTACTGGTCGGAGACCCGTGTCGACAGTTCGAGGCGATGTACGAGCTGACGCCAATAGCAACCGAGGAGATCGTCGGGAGAGGCCACGGAACGGACTACTACCCGGACGACAGCGTGATGGAGATCGGCTTCTTCGAGATCGGAACTCATCGGTAACGAATTCTCATCGGCAGGCCGTTCCGGGGCGACAGCGTCACCCGCGGATGTAGCACCACCGGGCGATCATCGACCCTCTCGAGCCGATAGCGCTGGGCGAGGCTGGCGAGGAGAAGCCGCAGCTCGAGAGCGGCGAACCCGGCCCCGATACACATCCGTGCCCCCGAGCCGAACGGCAGGTACGCGTGTTTCGGAAAAGCGGGGTTGTCGAATCGCTCGGGCCGGAACACCTCGGGCTCTTCGAACACGTTGGCGTTGTGGTGGCAGTGGTAGATCCAACAAACTACCTGTGCGCCTTCTTCGAGGTGCCAACCGGCAATGTCGACGGGTTGGCTCGCGACGCGGGCCACCGCATATACGGGTGGGAAGACCCGCATGGACTCGTTGATCACGCGGTCTGTCCACTTCAGCTCTGCCAGGTCCGCGACGGTCGGCGTCCGTCCGCCGAGCACCCGATCGAGCTCTTCGTGCAGCTGGGATTCGACTTCGGGGTGTTTCGAGAGCAGGTGCCAGGTCCACGTCAGCGCGTGTGAGGTCGTCTCGTGGCCGGCCAGGAACAATGTCACCAGCTCGTCGCGGAGCTGCTGATGGCTCATGCCCCCCTCGACATCGAGCAGCAGCGAGAGCAGGTCACCGCGTAGGCCCTCTCGTTTTCGCGTCTCGACGAGCTTGTCGATGAGCGCGTCGAGCCCTACCTTTGCGGCCTTGAGGCGGCGGCGGCGGGGTGTGGGGACCCAGCCGGGCAGAAACTCGGGCTGCACGCCCATTCGCAGGGCTTCCATGGCCGCCGCGACCTCGTCGGTCTCGTCGTGCACGTCGTGATCGAACAGGGTCTTGCAGACGATCTTCAACGTCAGAGCCATCATCTCGTGATCGATGTCGGAGGTCTGACCATCACTCCAGTCGATGCGGTTGGCGTGGTCGGTGATGTGCTGGGCATAGGTGGCAATGGTCTTGCGATGGAAGGCCGGCTGCATGAGCTTTCGCTGGCGCTTCCAGATCTCGCCGTCCGATGTCACCAGCCCGTTGCCCAGGATGGGTCGCAGCCGGTCGTTTGCGCCGCCACCCTTTCGGAAGGACGCGGTGTTGGTCACCAGCACTTCGCGGATGAAGTCCGGATCCCGGGCGATGTACAAGTGCGAACCCCCGCCTTCGTCGACGTGGTAGACATCGCCGTACTGGTCGAAGCGGCTCCCCACGAATCCGATCGGGTCTTGCAGGAGGCGTCGCGTGGACCACAGCGTCCGGAGAATAGAGCGGCGGCGGTGGCGTTTTGGACCGGGAGGGTAGGCGACCATCGCATCCGATATCACGCGGGACCCCCATCTTGGAGTGGGGCTTCGGGCGAAATCCTGTTAGAGACCGGCGCGACTGCCTTTGGGAGCAATTCGATGGGTCTGCTGGACTACACGGACGAGCTGATCGAGACCGTAGAGGCGTGGGACGGCACCATTGGCGCCCCGAGCCCAAGCAATCGCAAGATCAACCGGATCGCGGTTTTCAAGAACCCGATCATCGAGAACGTGTTCGCGACGTCGCACCCGATCATGCCTGGCGTCTGGTTTGGACCGATCATCGTGTACGGCTTGTATGCCTCGCTCACCAGCCCGGACTACGGATTCATCGCCGGTCTCGGGCTCTACGCGCTGGGTGTCCTGGTGTGGACCCTCATGGAGTACACACTGCATCGCTGGGCCTTCCACTGGCCTCCGGACGTCGACAGTTTCGACTCCAAGCTGCGCCTGTTCATGATGCACGGCTACCACCACGAGTTTCCCAACGACAAATGGCGTCTGGTGGCGCCGCCAGTGATGAGCTGGCCCATCGCGGTCGTCACCGCCACTTTCTACTATTTCGTGGCCGGTCCCGCCTTTTTCTGGCCGCTCTTCGCGGGGCACGTCGCCGGGTACGTCGCCTATGACTGGACCCACTACGCGACCCATCACTTCAAGCCCAGGACCGGGTTTGGCAAGCTGGTTCGACGGGCGCACATGGTGCACCACTTCAAGGTGTTCCACTTGAATATGGGCATCAGCTCTCCACTCTGGGACTTCATCCTCGGCAGTTACGCGTGGTCCGACGACGCCGTCAAAGACGCGGTTGCCGAGGCCAAGGCTCTCGAGGCGGCGCAAGGATAGTGTCTTCGGAGGTTTCCGCTCGCAGGGTCCGCATGACAGCAACGGGCTTCGACACCCCATTGGTCGTCGAGGCTTGTGAGGTCGGTGAGCCCGGACCGAATCAGGTCCTGGTCGAGGTCGATGCTTGCGCCGTCTGCCATCGCGACCTGATCGACCGCGCCGGCCGCTTTCCATGGATGCAACTGCCGGTCACGCCAGGCCACGAGGCGGCGGGTCGCGTTGTCGCCGTGGGCAACGAGGTGGAAGATTGGGTGGTCGGCGATCGCGTCGCCACCCTGCATCGCGACTGGTGTGGCGAGTGCGAGGCCTGCGCGCGTGGAGACCGCTCCCTGTGCCCGCGAGCGATGTGGGTGTTCGGCCTGCTCGTGGACGGCGGATACGCGACCCACGTGCTGGCACCGGAGCGCGCCCTCTATCGGCTTCCAGAGGAAATCCCAGGTTCCCTGGGTTGCTTCCTGCATTGCACGGTAGGCACGGCCTATCGGGGCCTGAAGGTGTTCGGGTTGCTGGGCGAGGGGCAGCGCGCGTTGGTTGTCGGCGCAAACGGTGGCGTTGGGGCCGCGGCCCTGCAGGTCGTGACCCGATTGGGTGCGACCGCCGTCGCGGTCATCCGAGACGAGCAACATGCAGACTATGTTCGCGCGCAAGGTGCTGCGAAGGTGGTGATCGATCCCGGCAACGCCTTCCACAAGAAGATCGGGCCGCCGGCAGACGTGGTCATCGATTGCGTTGGGTCGCCGACGTTCAACAGCTCCCTTCGGAGCCTGAGAATGGGTGGGCGACTCATCGCCGTAGGAAATGTCAGCGAGGAGAAGGCCAGGCTGAATGTGGGCTTCGCCATCGTCAACGGGCTCCAGATCATCGGCAGCAGCGGGGCCACTCGGGCCGACATGGAAGCGGTTGTCGCCCTGCACGCGCGGGCCCCTTTCGATCTGTCCGCCCTGGTGCACAGCGTCGCCTCCCTCGACGACGCGGAGTTGGCCCATGAGACCCTCAAAGCTGGCGGTCTACGGGGCAGAATAGTGTTACGCCCTCGCAAGTCGGCGGTGGCGGGGCCCGATCTCTCGAGGTAGTCTTTCGGGGGTTGGAGGAACAATGTCCCGTTGGATGGTCATCGCGATCATCGGCATGTTGGCGTGTACGGACTCGGAGAAGACCGACGACACCGACCTCACGACGACCTACGACACCGACACCGAGCTCGATGTGGACGTGGATGTGGACGCGGACACGGATACGGATCTCGACGTCGACACCGACACCGACGCCGACTCCGATGCGGACACCGACGCGGACACCGACGCGGACACCGACGCGGACGCCGATGCGGACACTGACACCGACTACGACACGTATGGCGATGTCGACAGCAGCGGCACTGGCGGACCCGGTGCCGGGCACACGGGCGATACCGGCGATACCGGCGATACCGGCGATGCGGACACCGACACCGACACGGATTCTGACTCCGACTCCGACACGGATAGCGACAGTGACTCGGACACCGATTCCGACACCGCTGTGTCGCCAATGCTGCCCGTCGTCGACACCTGTGGTGACCTGGTCGTCGGCAACGAGCTGACCACTGGCAATCACGTCCTGGTCGGCGACCTCTCGACCTTCGCGAACGATTTAGATCCGGCAATTCCAGGGCCAAGCTGTACAAATTACGGGGCAGCCTCGCCGGAAGGCATGGTTGGCATCCTCCTGCAGGCCGGTGAGTCGGTGGCGGTGGATTACGCCAATGACGTCGATGGTTCGATGTACCTGTTGACCGACTGCGCTGATACCAGCACCTGTGTCAGCGGGACCGACGCCGCATTTGCCGAGGCCCCAGAGAGACTCTTGTACATCAACGCCTGGCCCGTTCCGCGATCGTTGACGCTGGTGCTCGACTGTTACGGGATAGTCGGCGGCCAGAACGACTGCGGCGCCTTTGTGGCCGATGTCACCATCAGTTCGCCGCCCCCCCAGTTCAACGGCCCCGACACCTGCGCCGACGCCCAACTCGCCGGGCCGTTCGGAACCGGACAGCTGCTCCTGAACGGCAACAACACGAGCTACGCGGACGATCTGGACCTGAACAACGCCGTCATCAGCTGCAGCGGATACCGTTCCGAGGGGAACGACCAGATCGTGCCGGTCCAGCTGCTGGCGGGGGAAACCCTGACCGCAGCGTACGATCAGATCGGCGGAGATGGTAGCATCTACCTGGTGACTGACTGTACAGACGTGGATTCGTGTGTGGCTGGGGAGGACAACTGGGGAGTCCCCGAGTTCCTGAACTACACCAACATCAGCGGGGGCACCGAGGATCTGTTTCTGGTGCTCGACTGCTTCGACAACAGCGCCTGTGGCCCGTGGTCGCTGGACCTGAACATTTTCTAGTGCGAGTCCCTCTGATGGTGATGCTCGCCGGTTGCGTCCCGTCTGGGAACGGCGACGCTGGGTCCCATCGTCCAGGAAAACAGACGGTGCCGGTTCCGACCTCCGACGATCCAATCGAGGTATCGCTTCAGGTGGGGTGCAGCCTGGATCCGGAAAATGCGCTGCGCGCGTGGTGCGACGTTCACGCGTCGCCGCCTTCCAGAGTGGATATCAGCTTCGCGAAAAGCGATGGAACGGGCCTCGAACGCATACATTCCGCACCGGCTGGTGCTACCGAAATCGGTCTCTACATCATGGCTGGCGATACCGACTATCGCTGGGAGGCCACCGTTCCTTCCGACCCGACGGCGTTTGCTTCGGGCGAATTCACCACCGATATCGGTCCCGAGGGCGCCCGAGTGAGCGTCATCCCCACGGGAGTCTCTTCAGCCAACTACTTCCTGATGACCTCGCCGTGCCTGAGCTCTGGGGTCGCCGTGGTCATCACTCCCGATGGCGAGGTGGTCTGGTATCAGCGTGCGACGCCGGGAACGGAGGACAGCGAGCATCTCTTCGGAGTCTCTTGGACCGAGGACAACACCGTGCTCGTTGGGTACCACGGAGGTGTGACCGAGGTCGGCTGGATGGGAGACATCCGCTTCCGCGTCGACCGTTTCGTCGACTTCACCGAGAATATCCACCACGACGCTTTCAAGCGAAACGGACACATCTACGTCCTGTTCCACGAAAACGTCTCCTTTCACGGGGAGACGTACTCGATGGATGGCCTCGTGATTTTCGACGACGAAGGCGTGACCGTCGCCGATTGGCGCCTACAGGACGTGTTCCAGCCGCCCGCCCCTCAGAACGTGCCGGGGGTCATCGACTACACCCACTCGAACGCGGTGTTCGTGGCCGAGGACGGCGACATCCTGCTGTCGATTCGACACCTCTCGGCGGTCGCGAAGATCGATGGAGATCTGACCTCTCCGGATTTTGGCCAGATCATCTGGCGACTCGGAGGAGATGAGAACAACGCCGATTTCGGCACCGATTTCCTCCTCGACGGCCCGCCTGCCAAGGAGAATTCCTTCGCTTTTCAGCACAATGTGCACTGGCTCCCCGATGGGCGAATGGCGATGTTCGACAACCGCGCGGTCGGCGTGCAGGACTCGCGGCTACTCGTTCTGGATGTGGACGAGACGACGATGGTCGCCGAAATCGATGACGCCTATGACCTTGGGAAACACTGCCGATACCAGGGCAGCGCTTGGCACACGGCGCAGGGCAATCCGGTGGCCACCTGCGCCCCTGCCAACGAGTTGTACGAATTCACCGCGGGCGTTCACGACGAACCGGTGTACGAAGCGGTCGTCTATTGCGCCGGTGGGAGCGATACCTTCATTCCACGATTTGTCCCGGTTACCCCTTAGAAAGGCGGGTTTTCGTCGTCCCATACGGGTTCGGCCGGGGGCGCCTCGTCCCCGTCCCCGTAGTCGGGCGCGTGGTCCCAGTTTGGGCCGTCTGGCATGGCCGGCGCGTCGGGTGTTGCCGCCGGCTCGGGCTCGTCTACTGCGGGGAGTTCATCGACGACGGTGACCTGCTTGGCGTTGAACCAATGGGTCTCGCCGTGCTGGTCATTGACGCCTATCCGGTTCCCGCGGCCGTTTTTTGCGGCGCCGAACCAGAAGACAGTGCCAAAGCTCTCCTCGCCCTCACGACCCCACTTGACGTTGCTGCCCTTGGCCGGCTCGGGGCCGCTGGCCTCGACTTCGTTGACCTCGGTGGTCGCTTCGACGTCGTCCATCGGGACCCAGTAGGTCTCGCCGTTGTCGCCTTCGAGGCCGATACGCTTGCCTTCGCCGTACTTGTTGTCGCCAATCCAGAAGATGATGCCGGTCGTACCGATCGGCGCCTTTCGTCCCTGGAAGACCTTGACCCGTGTTCCCTTGTCCACTGATTCCCTCGCTTTCACCGGTGTCGGCGTTCCAATAGCATGGCCATGGCCTCTTCGACCGCCATCCGCGCGGCTTCTCTGATCTCCCACACCGCATCGTCATCGTTCACGTCGACACCCGCCGTGACAATCGGCGTTGCGAAGTGGAAATCGAAGCGTTCCGGTCTGGGTATGGGCGTTGGGCCGACGCCTCGAACCAGCGGGATCCGCAGGTCTTCTCGGAAGCCGAATGCGTCGAGGATCTTGCCGAGTGGCGTGCCGGCGATGTCGTCGGCATCCCAGATGATGTCCAGGGCTTGCTCGACGCCTACCTCGGCGAAGGGAACGATGGTCACCCCGTGCGCGACAGCCATCTTCGCGAAACCGCGCCGGTTGCCCCACACGAGTTGGTTGATCTCGGACCGCTTCTTCGCCACCTCTCTGGCTCCGCCCGGAAAGACGAGCACGCACGCACCAGACTCGAAGAGCGTCGCGCAGTTGTCTCGGTTGCCCTCGACGACCCCGAAGCGCTCGAGCATCTTGCCCCACCCCGGAACCTTGAAGTGTGCGCGGTCGCCCAATGCGTTCAAGAAGATGTCTTTCTGTTCGTAGAGTTCACGAAACAGCAGGGGCACATCGAGGAATCCGCCGACGGTGTGGTTGCCGACGAACAGGAGCGGCCGCTCGTCGGGGATGTTCTCCCAGCCCGTGAATGTGGGTCGGTGGATCATCTGATACCAGTCGAGGAGCCGGAGGGCGCGCCGGAGCTCGGGGGGCGGTTCTGTTCGCATCGCACCCAGCTAACCGGAGCGGAACGTCTCGGGGTCCAGACCGTGCTCGGCGAGCCATCGGTAGACCTGTTTGGCACTGCGGCCAAGTTCGCGGACCAGGGGAGCTACGGAGCCGCGGTGCGCGACCAGAAGGTCTTCGAGCTCGTCCCGGGTTGGTGGCGCCGGTCGACGGGGCGGCGGTTGGTGGCTCGGGGCGGTCTTCGCCGGCCGCATATGGGCGGACTGGAGGGCTCCCTGCACGAGCTCGACGACCAGTTCCTCATAGCCAGCTCCGCGAACCGACAGATCGATGGCGATTCGATCCAATTCCCGAAAGTTGTCGGGCCAGTGGTATTCCAGGAGCGCAGCGACCAGATCTGGAGACAGGGGTGGGTGTTCGCCGAGTCGATCGACGAGCACGCCGAGCATGTCCTCGATTCGCTCGCGCAGCGGCGGGATCCAGATGACTACCGCGGCCAGCCGGGCGTGCAGGTCGGCGCGGAACCGGTCTGCGGACACCTCGGCACTGAGATCCTTGTTGGAGGCTGTCACCAGCCGCGTGTCGAAGCGGACGGGGCGGGTCCCGCCGACTGGAGTGGCCTCGGCGTGGTCGAGGGCGTCCAGGAGCTTGGCCTGCAGCTCGAGCTCGAGATCGGCGATCTCCTCGATGAACAGGGTGCCGCCGTCGGCGTCTGAGAAATAGCCCTTTTGATCCTTGTTTGCGCCAGCGAAGGCACCTTTTGTGTGGCCGAACAGGGTGCTCTCGGCCATGGACTCCGGGATCGCGGCGCAGTTGAGCTGGATCCACACTCCGTCGCGACCGCTCAGTTCGTGAACGGCCCGCGCTGCCACCGCCTTGCCAGTGCCGGTCTCGCCCTGAAACACCACGGTGGTGTCGGTTGCGGCGACTTCGGCGACCGCGGCACGGACCTTTCGAGCCAGTGCAGAGACCCCGAGCAAACCCTCGACGTGGGCGTCGTCTGGACTGATCGGTTCAAAACGGATCACCGCAAAGGTGTTGCCGCAGCAGATGAGATCGCCGTCTTCGAGGGCGATATCATGGGCTTTCGTGCCGTTGACCAGCGACCCGTTGCGGCTGTGATCGTGAAACTGGACCGAAGTTGCGGAGCGTTCGATCGTTGCGTGCCTGCGACTCATTGCCGAGTCGTCGTACGTGAGATCGTAGGGCCCGGTGGTGGCTCGCCCGATCGCCATCTCGCCGAGCGGCAAGAGGTGTGGACGGGGATCGGTGACCGTCCTGCCACTGAACAAGACGCGAATGGTCCACGCCCGGTTCTCCTTTCGCGGGGGCGGGCTCTGACGGGTGGTTGGCGGCATCGGCTTGAGCCTACGCTTTTTCCTTGCCGAATTTTATGCACATATTATGTATCGAGTCATGTGGCGTGAGACTCTCAGAACCCTGATCACCTCCGGTTCGTTCAGAACCCAGGGGCAGCTTGTGTCGGCCCTCGCCGCCGCGGGGCACTCGGTCAGTCAGGGCACGGTCTCCCGCGAGCTCGCCACCCTTGGGGTCGAGAAGGCCAATGGCGCCTATCGGCTGCCGGCCGACGCGATCCTCGGGGCTCCGGTGCACAGCCTCAGTTTTGCAGCCAACGACTGCCTGGCAGTCGTGAAGACCGATCCCGCATTCGCGGGGATCGTGGCGCACTTCATCGACAATGCGAGCATCGACGGTATGCTCGGCACCATCGCCGGAGAGGACACCGTGTTTGTCGCTCTCCTCGATACCGCCGCCGCCGATCGCCTCGCCGCCCGCCTCGGACATCCATGACGCCGGCCGATAAATCGGCCTCCGCCCTGCGCTTCGCTCCGGTTGGCTCTCGACTCCATTCACAGTCGACACCCAAACCGGCTGGCGCAAGCGCTTTATCCGCCGGTTTGGGCGCCGACTGTAAACGGAATCGACGACGCTGATTCGGCGCTTCGGTCGCTCCTCCCCCTCCACCACCTCCCGCGAGGTTGTCTGTGAAACATCCCATTGCCGTTGCATTTTCTGGAGGCCTCGACACGTCGTGGCTGGTTGCGAAGTTCGCTGCCGAAGGTCACGCGGTCACCGCCATCAGCGTGAATACCGGCGCCTGGAACGACCAGGGTCTCGTCGAGTTGAGGCGCCATGCGCTGAAGCTGGGTGCATTCCAGCACATCGCTGTCGACGCCCGACAGACGCTCTACGACGAGCACATCTCCTGGTTGATCCGTGGAAATGTGCTTCGGGGTGGCGTCTACCCGCTGTGCGTTGGGGTCGAGCGCGTCGTGCAGGCCCGCTGCTTCGCAGAAGAGGCCACAGGTCTGGGTATCGCCACCCTTGTGCACGGTTCCACCGGCGCCGGAAACGATCAGGTTCGCTTTGATGTCGCCTTGCGCGCAGTCGCCCCCGATGCCCTGGTGCTGGCACCCATCCGGGACGAGAACATCAGCCGCGAGTTCAGCGCCAGTTGGCTCGCAGAACGCGGACTGGGAGCCATCCAGAGCGATGCAACCATCAGCGTGAACACCGGACTCTGGGGAACCACCGCTGGGGGAGGGTCGACCCATGATGCCTGGATGTCTCCGGAGGAGGCCTGCTTCGGCACGACAGTCGCCCCGTCCGCAGCGCCCGGCGATGGGGTCGAGATCGTCATTGGATTTGTAGAGGGATTGCCGGTCTCAGTCGACGGTCAGGCGCTCTCGGGGTGGCAGGCAGCGGCGCTGCTGGCCGAGATCGGATCGGCGCATGGCATTGGTCGGGGAATCCACCTCGGCGACACGATCCTGGGGATCAAAGGACGCATCGCCTTCGAGGCGCCCGCGGCGGCGATCCTGGTTACCGCCCACCGCGAGCTCGAGAAACTCACCCTCACCGGTGCCCAGCGGTTTTGGAAAGACCACCTCGGCGAGCTCTACGGGCAGCTGGTGCACGAGGCCCGCTACCACGAGCCCCTCGCGCGAGACATCGAGGCCTTCCTGGCCAGCTCGCAGCAGCGTGTGACCGGCGAAGCGCGTGTGCACCTTCGCCAGGGAAGCCTGTTGGTCACCGGCGTCCGCAGTCCGTTCAGTTTGATGGACGTGCAGCAGACCGCCTATGGAGAGCACACCTCCCTGTGGACCGGGGCCGACGCAAAGGGCTTTGCAAAGATCCACGGAACCGCGCAGATGTTGGCTGCAAAGGCGGGATTATGCGGCTGACTCTCGACAAGATCGCCTCGTCGACTCGCAACGTGGGTCTGCACCGGAGCGTGGTGGTCGGCAACACCATCCCGGCTGAGTCCGGGACGGTGGTTGCGGTTCGCGTCCTCGACGACAAGGCGGTCTACAACACCATCGAAGACGTGCACGGCCGCATGATGACCGTGCATGCTGGAGACATCGTCGCCGGCGTCCTCGGCGAGAGGCGCGCGCTGCGTGGTTATTCCGGTGTCGTCCCGCCGCACGTCTCTGCGGGAGATGTCCTGCACCTGCTCAACCTCGGCGGTGTCGTCGGCCAGTGCACGTCGGCGTCTCCAGAAGTGGGCCCCGCGGCTCGAGTAGAGGTCCTGGGTGCCGTGTTGAGCTTCCCCGAACTGGGCCGGAGAGTCGGCAGGCCCTGCCACATCTTCCCGGGCCCAGTGGCGACATCGGAGAGCTTGAATCCACTTCCGCCCTTGGTTCTCATCGTTGGCACCTGCATGCATGCCGGAAAGACCCGCGCGGCTTGTGCGCTGATTCGCGAGGCTACGGCCAGAGGGCTGCGGGTCGGCGCTGCCAAACTCACCGGGGTCGCCCTGCGGCGAGATGCCCTGGAGATGGAGGACCACGGGGCCGAGATTTCGCTGTCCTTCGCCGATGCCGGCGTGCCCGCGACTTGTGGGATCGATCCGCGGGGCGTCGCCCGAGGGTGCCTGAATGCCGTTGCAGCTCACGGAGTCGATCTCATCGTGGCCGAGCTCGGTGATGGGCTCCTCGGAAGCTACGGCGTCAGTGAACTCCTCGAGACCGAGGATCTACGGGCCGCCGTCAGCGCCACGGTGCTGGCCGCCACCGATCCCGTCGCGGCCTGGGGCGGCATCGCCCTGCTCAAGGAGCACGGGCTGCCGCCGGTCGCCGTCACTGGACCCGCCACCGACAACGAGGCGGGCATTCCGCCGAAGATGCAGTCGAACATCCCGGGGATCAACGCCAGGACCCACGCGTCAGAGCTCGCAGATGCCGTGCTCGATCGGGTGATGCCGTGAAGATCTCCGTCGTCGGAGCTACCGGCTACGTCGGGGCCGAGGTCGTGCGCTGGTTGTCGAGCCACGATGTTCAGATAGCGCCCATCTCGACCACTCGGGCCGGAGATCGACTCTCCGACGCCGTTCCGGGTCTCCTGGGCATCGCCGATCAGGTGATCCAGCCGTTCTCTGAGGCCGCGAAGGCGGATGCGGTGGTGCTGGCTACACCCCACGGAGCCGCGGCTGGTCTGGTCCCCGAGCTCGGGTCTGTCCCGCTGGTCGTCGATTGCTCCGCCGATCATCGCCACGCGGACGGTTGGGTCTATGGCATGGCGGAGTGGAACGCCGAGGCCGTGGCGTCGGCCTCGCGGATTGCCGTCCCGGGCTGTTTTGCCACCGCCATCGCCCTGGCATTGGCGCCGCTGGCGGCGGCTGGATTGCTCGTCGATCCGGTGCAGGTGGCAGCTGCCACGGGATCGACGGGATCGGGCGCGACGGCGAAGAACGCGACTCATCATCCGGCGCGATTCGCGAACTTCAAGGCGTATAAAGTTCTGGATCACCAGCATGTCCCGGAGATCGTCGCCTTCCTCGGTGGCCTCGGGGGCTGTGGCCCACTGCATTTCGTACCGCACTCCCTGCCGTTGGATCGCGGGATCTTCGCTACCTGTTTCGCGCGGGTCGATTCGGACGTGAATGCCGCGACGCTTTACGCCGATGCCTACGCCGGCGCGGGTCACGTTCGCATTCGCCAGGGTACGCCCGAGCTTCGCTGGGTGCGCGGGACCGCCTTCTGCGACTTGAGCGTGCACCGCGACGGCGACCAGCTCGTCGTGCTCTCCGCCATCGACAACCTCGGCAAGGGCGCCGCCGGTCAGGCCGTGCAGTGCCTGCAGCTCGCTCTGAACCTCCCCACTCTGACTCGGATCTCTCCATGCACCCCGTGAATGCTCTCTTGAACACCGTCGGAGGGGCCCAGTGGCCGATCACCTTCGTGCGCGCCCATGGGGCGCGGTTCACCGACGACCGAGGTCGTGGATACTGGGACTTCTATGGGGGACATGCGGTGACTCTCATCGGCCAGGGGCACCCGCATTGGGTGGGTATGATCGCCTCGCAGGCCGGCACGCTGTCGTTCATGACCACCATGGCGAAGATCCCGGTGCGCCAGCGCGCCGCCGAGGCCCTGTGCGCCTTCACCGGTATGGACGTCGCCTGGTTCGTGAACAGCGGTGCCGAGGCCAACGAGGGCGCGCTGAAGATGGCGAGAAAGGCCATCGGGCGGCCGGTAATCATCGCGATGGAGAACGGTTTTCACGGGCGGACAATGGGAGCGCTCGGCGTCACCTGGAAGTACCGCGACCAGCATGCGCCAGTTCACGGCAACACCCGGTTCGTGCCATTTGGAGATCTGGAGGCGCTGGATGCGGCACTCGATTCCGATGTCGCAGCGGTCATCACGGAGCCCGTCCAGGGCATCGCCGGGATCGTGGAGCCACCGGCAGGCTGGCTCGCGGCCGTGAAGGAGCGGTGTGTCGCCAATGGCTCACTGCTCATCTGCGACGAGGTCCAATCGGGAGTGGGCCGGACAGGCACCCCTCTCGCGACCACCGCCCAGGGCGTAGAAGCGGACATCGTCACCCTCGGTAAGGGCCTCGGGGGCGGGTTTCCAGTCGCGGCGGTCCTCATGACCGAGGCCGTGTCGCAGACCATTGGCGCCGGAGAGCACGGCACGACCTTCGGCGGTGGCCCCCTCGCTTGCGCTGCCGTCGAGGCCACCCTGGCGGTGATCGCGTCGGAGAAGCTGCTCTCCAAAGCCACTGCCCTCGGAGAGCAGATGCGGGCGACGCTGAAGATGCCCGGGGTGCTCGAGGTCCGCGGCAGCGGTGTCTGGATCGCCCTCGTCCTCGATCGTCCCGCAAAGCCCGTCGCCCAGGCGCTCCTCGAAGCTGGATTTCTCGTCGGGACATCCACCGATCCCACCGTGCTCAGGCTCTCGCCACCGGCGATTCTGCCCGAGCACGCCATCTCTGCCCTTGCGGACGCGATCCGCACGGCACTGGAGGCATCATGAACTTCCTCGACGGCACCGAATACGGGCCTGCGGGCATACGAAACCTCGCCCATCGCGCCCTCGCTCTCCGCGACGGCGCTGTGGAGCCCAATCGCTTCGACGGCGCTCGCATCGCCGCCGTGTTCCTCAATCCATCGCTCCGCACCCGGACCTCGCTGGAAGTCGCCGCCGGCGCGCTCGGGATCCAACCCGTCGTAGTCAACCCGGGAAAGGACGCCTGGGCACTGGAACTTCGCGATGGTGCGGTCATGGACGGTTGCGCTGTTGAACATATGGCCGACGCCGTGAAGGTGCTCGCCGAGTACGCGGATGTGCTCGCTCTGCGGGCGTTCGCACAACTGGAGGACGTCGATGTAGATCGCGCCGACCCGGTGCTCACGGCATTTGCCAAACACGCGCCCGTGCCGGTCATCAATATGGAGTCGGCGCTCTGGCATCCGCTCCAGGGGCTCGCCGACACCGCCACGTGGATGCAGCACCTCGGCGGCCTCACGCGCGATCTCAAGGGCATTCCCATCACTCTCACCTGGGCGCCCCATCCCAAGGCCCTACCGGCTGCGGTCGCCAATCAGGTGCTGCTGTCCGCGGCGATGCAGGGCATGCAGGTCACGGTCGCTCACCCCCCGGGTTTCGATCTCGATCCGGACATCATCGAACAGGCGCGCGCCACTGCGGGCACGGTGGAGATCTCCCACAACCAGGAAGAGGCGTTCGCAGGTGCGCGTGTCGTGGTCGCCAAGAGCTGGTCTGGGTTCAGCGGATATGGCGATCGCGAGGCCGAGGCGATCCGCCGGGCAGAGCACGCCGACTGGACGGTGACTGCCGAGAAGATGGCACTCACCGACGACGCTGGCTTCATGCACTGCCTGCCGGTTCGGAGAAATGTCGTCGTCGAGGACGCCGTGCTCGATGGAGAGAAGTCCTGGGTCCACGAGACGGCTGGTCTGCGGATGTGGACGACGATGGCGCTCCTCGAGAAGGTCCTGGGGGACGCATGAGGCCGCTCGGATTGCTTGAATCGATGCCGTATCTCCGGGCCTATGCCGGCCAGACGTTTGTCATCAAGGCCGGAGGAGATCTCTACGCCAACGAGAGGTTCAGGGTGGCGATCGCCCAGGATGTCTCGGTGCTGCACCGCCTTGGGATCCAGGTCGTGCTCGTGCATGGGGGCGGCCCACAACTCGACGCCGCCGCCGAGAGATTGGGGTTGGAGAGCGAGCGAATCGCTGGACGGAGAATCACCTCTCCGGCGCTCAGGGACGTCGCTGTGGGAGTGTGGCGAGGACAGATCTCCGCCGGCTGGGTGCAGGCTCTGAGCGAGCAGGGAGAGCGGGCCGTTGGCCTCTGCGGTGCCGACGGTGGCCTGATCCGCGCCACCCGCCGGCCGAACTTCGGCGAGGTCGGTGACGTGACCTCGGTGGACTGCGATGTCATCCATGCCATTCACGGCATGCCGGCGATTCCTGTGGTCGGGCCACTCGCGCTGGGAGCCCACGGAATGCTCAATGTGAATGCCGATACCGTGGCGGCCGAGCTCGCCATCGCGCTGGGTGCCGCAAAGCTGATCCTGTTGACGACGGCGCCGGGAATCCTCGCCGATCCGGAAGACCCGCGGTCGGTACTCCACTGGACCGATCTTCGCGAACTGTCGGAGATGACCGCCACCGGCGCACTGCGAGGCGGCATGCTTCCCAAGGTGGATGCCCTCCGAAAGGCCCTGAACAACGGGGTGCCAAGGGTGCATGTCGTCGATGGCCGCAACCCGGGGAGTCTGCTGGAGGAGGTCTTCACCACCGACGGTAGCGGCACCCTGGTCGTCGCCGAGGCCGATGCAATACCTGCCGAATTGCTCGCTGGAGCGGCCAAGTGAGCCCCGTCACAGATCTCCTCAGGCAGCTGGTCGCGATCCCGTCCGTGAGCGGTGAGGAGGACGCCATTGCGACGTTTCTCCAAGGCTGGTTGGAGGAGCGTGGGCTGTCGGTGCACCGCGCTGACCGCAATATCTCCGTGACAGTAGGGCAGGGGAGTCGCCGGCTTCTGCTCAACTCCCATCTGGATGTCGTGCCGCCTGGGGTCGGCTGGGACACCGATCCCTTCGAGCCCATCGTTGCGGGCGAGAAGATGGTCGGCAGAGGGTGCAACGACGCCAAAGCTTCGGTTGCCGCGATGGCCACGGCCATGGTCGAGCTGTCAAAGGCCGATCTCGACGGCCAGGTCGTCTTCGCAGCGACCTGCGAGGAGGAGTCCGGTCGCAACGGTCTGGAGAAGTATCTGCCGGATCTGGGTCGATTCGATGCGGCAGTGGTGGGTGAACCGACTGAGCTGCACCCTGCTGTCGCCCAGAACGGGCTGTTGATCCTCGAGCTCACAGCCCATGGTCGGGCGGGGCACGCGGCGAGACCGCACCTGGCGGACAACGCCATCTACAAGGCCGCGGCGGATATTTCGGCGTTGGCGGCGCTGAGCTGGGAGCCGATCAACGCCCATGTCGGCCCGATGACGCTGGCCGTGACTCAGGTGGAGGCCGGACACTCCCACAACGTGATTCCAGCGGCGTGCAAGCTCGTCGTCGACATCCGCACGATCCCGGAGATTGCGGCCTCGGAGGTCGTGGATCGCATCCGCGAGGTCGTGTCCAGTGAGATCTGGGTCCGAAGCGATCGATTGGCTCCGGCCCATACGCCCGAGGGATCGGCGATCCTGGATGCAGTCCGGGCGGCCATTCCGGGATGCAAGCCTTTTGGCAGCCCGACGATGTCCGACTGGGCACACCTGACTGGCATTCCGGCCGTCAAGCTCGGTCCGGGAATCTCCGAGGTGAGCCACACCGCCAACGAGTGGGTGGCCCTGCCAATGGTCGAGCGGGCAGTGGGAAGCTACGCGGCGATTGCGAGGTCGCTGCTGTCACTAAAATGATGTGCCGTCGGCACGGGTCCCCGGTGAGAATCGAAACTCGGAGATGCTCTCGTGGTCCACGAAGGGGTTGTAGCCGCCCTCCGGCTCCCGCACGATGCTGTTGCTGTTGTCGGCCTCGCCGAGACCGAAATGCACGTAGTCGAGTACCTTCCCGTCGGCGGCCTTCAGCGTCATCTCCTCACCCAGGGTCTCGCTGAGGTTGAAACCGTCGCCGTTGGCGGTGGCCACTTTCACCGAATCCGAGGCGCCTCCACACCACGGAAAGGGAGAGCCGTTGCCATTGCCGTGCAGACGGGGCTGTCCGCCCCCGAACAGGACCATGACATCGCCGGGTTGGAGCAGGGTGTCGTCTCCGCCAAAGACGTGCATGAGTCGGTTTCCAACCCGGTTGTTGCGAAGTTCTGCCCCTGCCAGATTCACGGCGAGACCGGAGATGTTGACGATCTCGATGAATTCGTCTGTGGCGTTGCTGCCATCTCCGTCGCAGTTCACGTCTGCGAAGTCGGGATCGGCGAGGATCTCGTTGATGACCACCGCTCCATCGCCGACGACGGTGTCGGTGTCGGTGTCCGCATCGGTGTCGGCGTCGGTATCCGAATCGGTATCTGTGTCGCCCTCGATGGTGTCGAGTCCGGAATCTGAGAGCTTGGCCCGACGGTCCTTGTGCTCACCCGGTCCGATCCATAAACAGCCAGCGGCGACGAGCGCGATGTACGGGTTGATCCGGATGAGTCTCTCCGGATCCAGACTACCGCTCTTCGTCTTCGGCCGAAACGCGGGTCGATGAATCGGTGCCGCGATCGGTGTGCACGGTGACCTCTCCGAACTCGCCGATGGTGATCTCATAGAAGTCCAGCGGAGATTGGGCCGGTCCGGTGATCACGCTGCCGTCACTACCGAACTGGCTCCCGTGGCAGTTGCAGGTGATGAGGTCCTGGGTCAGCTCGCCGTCCTCGCCGATGTCGCAGTCGCTATGCGTGCAAATCGTCGAGATGGCATAGAGCCCACCGTCGTCCTTGCCGACCGCCACGCCGCCGCCCACATACTTGAGCACGCCAGTGGCGTAGTCCTCGACCCGACCTGCATCGACAGGGCCCGGGGCGTCACCTCCACAGCCTGCGGTGGCTAGCACGCAGACCATGCATGCGGACGATTTGAGGAAGGATCGGCGGTCAGTGTGGGTCATGGTTGCCTCCCGACACGCAGAGTAGCGCGATATATCGGGGGTGGAGAACCCATGTTCACACTTGCTCTCGCACTATCCCTCACCAGTCACGCGGCCGACATCGCCCCTCCGGGCGTCGCGATCGTGAATATCGAGGGCATGGACTGTGTCGGTTGCAACAAGAAAGTCGCCACCTCGCTGGGTGCGGCTGACGGCGTGGCGTCGGTCTTCGCGAACTTCGCGGTGAAGGGCGCCTGCCTCGAACTCGATGGAAAACTGGACGAATCGACCCTCGCCGAGCGCTTGAAGAAGGACACCGGCTACATCGTCACCGGGGTCGAGGCGGCCGAGCGTTGTCCACGCGATCTGCGGCCTTCCAAGGTCGATCCCTGGGCCGACACCGGCGATCTGGACGCCGAGGTCGTCTCCACTGGAGACAAAGTCAAGCTCTCGTCGATCCTGGTCGCAGAGAAGTTCACGATCGTCGACTTCGGCGCGCCGTGGTGTGGGCCGTGCCTGCAATCCGCCGCGGCGTTCAAGACCTACCTCGGGGAACATTCCGACGTTGCGGTGCGCGCCATCTGGCTCGACGGAGAGGATCCCAAGGCCAGCTTCGCGCTTCCGGTCGCCGTCCAGCACCTGTCCCTCGCTCCGGGACTCCCTTGGTTCATCGCCTACAGCCCGTTGGGGAAAGCGATCTACAAAGGCCAGGACCACGACGAAGTCCTCGCGGCGATCGGAAACGCCAGGTGAGGAGACTTCTGGTCGCGGCGCTCGCGCTCCTCGCCATCGGACCCGCCCACGCCAGTTGACCGGGTTGAAGCAACCCCAACCTCCAGGCTGGAGGCGATCGACTGAAGCCCGCTCTGGAGGCGGGAAAGTGGCGAGCGGCGCTGCTGCTCACCGGATTGAGCATTCGCATCGATCACGAGGCGACTTGCCCCGAGATCTCGCCCCCGCTTTGTGCGACGACCGAGCTCCCCAAGCACGAACACCACCAGTCCGTCGATTGGTTGCGGGTCGGGCCGTCCTTTGGTGTCGGCCTGGGCAAGGGCATGCAGCTCAGCGCCTCTGTTCCCATCGATCTGCGCGCGCTGGGCATCGAATACACCCTGCCGAATGGCAAGGCTTACGACCCACCCTACGGAGACATTCACCATCGGAACGAGACCCTCTTCGGACCCGTAGATGGAACGCTGATGTTCCAGGGCTTCCGGGTATTTGGAGACAGTCCTTGGACGCTTGGAGCCGGGCTCGGTACCACGCTGCCATGGGGCAAGACGCACCCGGATCCGTTCGTGCTCGGATCCAAGGGCAAGACGCACCAACACTTTCAACTCGGCACCGGGACGTTCGTACCTCTGGCGGATCTCCAGGTTGTACTCGCGGGCCGCTTGGGCGGAAATGCGTGGGTAGTAAGCCGTGTTCCGCTCTACGCCAACGGTCACGGTTACTTCCCCGGATACCAGACGGGGTGGGGGATCGGCCCTCGGTACATGGTCGCGGCGCGGTATACGGCCGCCCTGACGGTCGAAGGCACGCACCAATGGCGCGACGCCTGGAACAACAACCCATCGCCGTCTTCGGGCCGGGATGCGCTCATGGCCGGGTTCGCCAATAACGTTCGCGTTTCCGGGAGGGTGGGCATCTACGGGAAGGGCGTAGTCACGATGTGGCAGGCGAGCCGATCCTCGAACGAGAAGGATCAGCTGCTGCAGCGCTTCGTGGCCACCCTCGGGGTAACGTTCCAGGGATGATCTACGTGCATCCGGTACTCGGAGCGCTCTCGGTCGGTCTCCTGGTTTGGGTTGGGCTCCAGGGACTGCGCGGGCGGCATCCCAAGCCCTACGCAGTGGTGGCGCACGCCCGCCACGACCGCTGGGTGCGATGGATCTACGCGGCGATCCTCGCCAGCCTGCTGACGGGCATGGCCTCGACGTTCTGGCTGAGGGAGGACCTCGACCTTGCCGGGTCTCCACACTTCTGGTTGGGCTGTGCGACGGCGGCGATTCTGACGGTCAACTGGGCGCTCTGGCAACTGAAGGACCGCCAGCGGTCGGCGACTCTGCATCGATGGCTCGGGATTGTCGCGCTGATGATGGCGTCGGTTCAGGCGGCTCTCGGGCTGGGCCTCTTGCCCTGATTCCATAGGGGACGAACCCTGCGGAAATAAGATCCCAATTGTCGATCTGCGCACGGATGAACCTGATGAATAGGGTGGCACAGCCGTTGCAATTGATCTGTGGGTTGATCAGCTTGCACCTGAGGTCACCCCATGCGCTACACGGAACACACTCGTCGCGAGGCCGCCGAAGCGGGTCGCTTGAATCCGCATTCCGGCTGGGGCCCAGTCGAGCCCGACCTCGAGGCTGGAAACGACTGGGAGGAGGACGACCTCGAGACCGTCGTCAAGCTGGAAGGCACCATTTCTCCGATCAGTCCTCGCCGAGTCGAGCCACGCCAGAAGCTCGCCCAGCCTCGCATCGTCAACAGAACACCCGGGCGGGCCGATCGCCAGGACCCGACGACTATGACGCCGCGCGCTCCCATGGACGTCCCGAACGCGCCGTCGTTGGCACCGCCGGTGCCGCAAGAGGAACAAATTCCCCCGACTGAGCAGAGCGTCGCTGGCACTGTGGCGAGGGTTGCGCTGGTCGTAGCCGGTGTGGGCGCAATGGCCATCGCAGCGCTGTTTGTCGGGGTCTCCAGCATGGTCTTCGCCACGACTGATGTCGGCCAGCAAGCCGCCGCATCCATCAGCACCGCCGTCGCGCAGGGCACCGCGTCGATGATCGCATCGGCCGCCCAGTTGGACGCACCCGACGCGCCCGAAAACGCACCGGTTGCGAACGACGAACCCGAGGAGGCTGCCCCCCTCACAAAGAGGACGCGTTCCGTACCCTCAAATCCCGTTCCGGCGCTGAACAATCAGAGCGGCGCAGAGTACAAGGTCGTCTATAAAGACGGTTTCAAGCCCACCAATCCGGCGCGCGTGTCGGTGACGGCTGACGCGGAGTTCGTCGTCGTCTACGTCGACGGCAACAATGTGGGGACCACCCCGGTCAACCTTGAGCTCGAGCGCGGCGAGCATCACGTGCGGTTGGCGAAGGGCATCGCGTGGGGAATCCACAAGCTCGAGACCCCGGAAGAGGGACAGGGGTGGTGTTTCGAGGTCAAGGGCGAGAAGATCATGCCCCGCGGCTGCGAGTAGCCACCAACACCGCGGCGAGGAGCTGCTCGAGCTGTTCGACCGCCGAGGCATCTGACGCGCCGCTGCCCATATAGAATGCCGTAGCCCGCAACAGGGCCAATTCGATCTCCGAGATCCACGCTTTGCCGCCCAGTTGCGCTGCGTTGGCGTTGTGTCGGAGCGCAGAGGCGATGCCGGGAACTGCTTTTCGGGCCCGATCGCCGAGAGGGGAGCGAAGCCATTCGAGCAGACCGCCGACTGGCACGCGGGATTCGGCCGGGATGAGCTTCGCCCTGAGTTTTAGCGTCCTGATGTCCAGCTTTTCGGCGAGCTGTGGCGCGACCCGTTGCAGGTTCAGATCCATCTCGCCGATATGGGCACCCGACTCGAGCGCGAAATTGGACAACAACTCGGTGGCGTGGAAACTCACCACTTCGCCCACCGCGTCGTTGTGCACCGACACACGCACCGGCTGGTTTCCCGTTCCCGTGAAATCCAGCACCATGCCAGGCTCTGCGCCCGGACCCATGACCACAGTCGTCTGCCCTCTCAGCCCCGCAGTTCCGTCGGGGATTACAGCGCGAAAGTGGCGTGGATTCAGAGGCGCTCTGTTGTCGATGGGTGCGCTGATCTCTATGAAGCCCAGACCATCCACACCGGACAGGAGCGCCGCGCCGTCGCTGTGAAACGTCCACTCGGTTGGGACATTCACGACGACTTCGACCCACTTCAGCGCTACGGCGACCACCTGCCCCATGAACGCAGTCTACCTACGTTGGCGTGCAATAGGCGCGAGATCCCCGTCGTAGCGGGAGGTGACCTGAAACAGGAGGTCCACGTGTATGCAAGTGAAGTGATCGCGCTCATGGTGGTGTTTGGTTCTGGCACCTTTGTCATGTCCACCTCGATCGTGTGTATGTCCTGGCTCGTCAACTCGTTGATGCGAAAGTACTTCGTGTTCCGCGAGCGCGAGCTCACCCTCCGGCGGTGGGAGGCGGAGGCGCGCCTCGAGACCTCTCGGCAGAGTGCGACCATCCCCGCCTGGGTCGACCGCGGAGATCCCCTCGAGGTCGCCGCCTGGAACCGGGCTGTCGCCGAGACCTGGCGAGTCAGCGCGACGCGAGCGCTCGCTCATCTGGATTGAATATCGTCCACGAGTTCGCTCGATAACGAGCCGTTTCGCTGGAAGTCCCTCATGTGCAGGATGGGTACGCAGCCCACCTCCGCAGCTGTGCGACCGCCGACAGCCTCGCTGTACAATTTCGGTTTGTATGCCGCCAAACTGGCGTGTGAATCGGTTCCTACCGCCGTCATCACCCCGATCAACGCATCGAGATCGTTCATCTTCATGAACGGACAGGTTGCGCATCCACCCGCCGTGGCGCAGCCTTCACCACCGAGGATGCCGGGAATGATCCCGAGACCGGACTCGGGGGCCTCGGCGACGGCTTCGCTGGCGACCGGGAAGACGATCTCGACCTCTAGATCGCGCTCGAGACGCTCCAACGCAGCGCGCACGCCCTTGACGATGGACGTGATCATGCCGGCCTCTGTTCCGAGGACGAACGACAGCTTGCCGTCAGTGGTGTCCTCGACCTGTCGGAGAATGAAGTTGAGGATGTTGGAGGTCGAACCCACCACGCCGCGTCCACTGCGCTGGGCCTCGACGGCGAGTTCGAACATCTCCCCGGGCACCTCGAGGTGAGCGGTGTGGAAGCTGTCGGCGTAGTCGGCTCGCACCCGTCGGGCTACGTCGTCACCGAACATGTGGTGCACGACACAGACGCCCTGCCGGAAGTAGTGGAACCGATCCAGCAGCCCCCGAATCGACTCCTGGCTGTGGGCGGGATGGATCTCCTCGATCGCGGCGTCCGACAACTGGGAGAACTGCGTGAGCATCGAGTGCAGGTTCGCGCCCATATAGGTGTCGGGCCCGTAGAAGATCGAGACATCGGGCACCTGGGCGGCTGCCTGCAGCACCGTCTGCAATACGTTTGAGGACGTGCAGGTGATCGTCGGAATGACGTGCTGTGACCTCGCTTTTGTGATGAGTGAGGTGTTGATGTAGATCACGTGCAGAGCGTTGTCGGTCTCAGTAGCCTCCGTCAGCCATGCGGCGTACGCCTCGCGCTCCGCGGCCTGGGCCAGCGAGCAGCCAATGGGATCAGCCGCGACTCGGAAGACCTCGACCTCGGTGTGCCCAGCGGCGTCGAGGACCGCACGCACGTTCTCGGACATGAAGTCGACTCCCAGCACTGCGATGGTTCGCACGCCGGCCTCGACCATCTTCACCGCTCGATCGGCCATTGCGAGGGAGTCCGAGATCTGGATGTGGGGCCAATCGCACGCCGCCAAGACGCCCTGGAGCTCGACGTCCATGTAGAAATGCGCCACAACACCGATGTTTTTGGCGCGGCACAGCTGCTCGAGCTCGGCGACCGCCGCGGGATCGGGATCGAGGTACATCGCCTGACTCTCGGCGAAGGAACCGCGTGGCGTGAGGCCGTCGCGACGGATGGACAACGAGGGGAAGGTGCTCATGGGGGCCCTCTAATTCAGAGTTCGTTATGGGGCTGCATGGTGGCGTGGATCCGAGACCTGCTCGTTCGCTGGGGCCTGATGTCCCCACCGCCGGCCCTCGACGCGGCGTCCGCGATGGCCGAGCTGAGGGCAAGCAAACGACGTCCCGCCGATTCCGATGACTGGGAGAGCCAGGTCCGCCGCTTTCGCACCAAGGTCTTTTCCGTCGAGGATCAGAAGCGGATTTGGCGGCAATATCGCAGGAAGTATGGCGGTACTCTCCATGAGTGGAACCAGATCGCCAACCCGTCGAGCGAAGACCAGGAGTGCCTGCAGCAGATCCTCGACGAGCTCGCCCGTTGACTCCGTTCACGGTCGGGGCCCAAAACGGGAATAAGGAGCTTGCTTCGCCCGTTTTGAGTGTCGACTGTGAACGGAATCTCCCCAGTGGCGCGCTTGCGCGTCACGTTACTGATGATGCGCCGCCGGGCATCGACGTGCGCCTCACCGAGGTCAGGTTGTCGGCCGTCGAGCAGGCCCCGGGTTGGAGCTTGTTGGCGTGGTTGGCGTGCGCCGTTGGTAGCGCATGGCTGTTCGTGGTGGGCGGCCCGGTTCTTGGCCCACTGCTCGTCATCGCGCTGGTCGCCCTCACCTTCGGCGCCGAGCGGACGTCTCGCACGAGGCAGATCCTGATCTTGACGCCCGATGAGGTCCGCGAGGAGGCGTGGCGGTTTGGCAGTCTCCTCTACGAGAAATCGGCATCCTTGGCTGAGATCGAGTCGGCGCAGGTGGTGCGGCGCGAGCTCGTAGTGACCTTCATGGGCACGAGCATCGTCATCGATGAGCTGAACGCCTCCATTCCCGCCATGACCTGGATGGCCGATCGGATCGAAGAGGCCGTTGCGGAACGCCATGAGACTGGACGCGAAGTCAGCCCGGTGCAGTCGCCTCCGAGGGCGTTGCGGAATCTCATGGAAGAGCCTTGATGGACGTGCCCGAAGGCATCGAGCTCGATCTCACCCAGGTGAAGCTGGTGGCCAGAGAGCCATGGGCTTCCTGGAGCTGGTGGGTCTGGACCCTGTCGGCGGGTTTGTGCTTGGGATCCGTCGCTGTGGCGTTCTCGCTGACTCCAATTGTTGGCGCTGCGCTGGGAGGACTCATTTTTGTGTTTGGACCTGCGATAGTCATGGCTGTGGCGATCTACGTCCTCAACTCTTCACGCATGACACAGACCCTGACCCTGACGCCAGACGAGCTCCGGGAGGAGTACCATCGCTGGGGGCGCATCCTCTACGAGCGGGCCGTTCCTCTCGACGAGATCACCAGGGTGTCGGTGGTGAATCGAGAGTTGATCATCGAGGCACCTGTCGAGGATATCGTGGTCGACGAGATCAACTCCTCTTTCGACGCCATGGGCTGGATGGAGATCCGAGTCCGCAAGGCCGTCCGCGATCGTCGCCGTTCTGCGCGGCCCGAGGTCGAAGAACGCATACCGCCCCAGGCACTGCGCCAACTCCTGCGCGAACCTGAGCGTTGATCGGGTTTTCGTTCAGGATCGGCGGTTTTCGAGGCGTCGTTTGACCAACCAGTCGCTGCAAGCGGCTCGATTCTGGGGATCGCGGGGAAGGGGACTGTTGTCCCGGGCGGCCACCAGCATGCGGGCGAGCGCGTCCCAGTCCGCTGTCCATCGCGCCGACTCCGCCTCGGTCAGGGGCTCCTTTTCGTGGGTCGAGACCTTGCGTTCGATGAGCTCCGAGATCTCGGAGAAGCCATAGATCGGCGCGAGCGTTGGCAGATGAGCGACCACCTCGCCGGTTGTCAGCAGGTGCACTCCGGTCAACGCAACTCTCCAGGTATAGAGGAGACTCTTGGCCCGTTGATCACGGCGGTGTTCCCGCTGCATGCCCCGGAAATAGCCCGCGTAGTGGTTGTAGCTGAGCCGCGACAGGCTCCCGGATGCCAGCTCTCGAAGCCTCGGGATGTCGGGGCCGTTGATGAGCTGGTAGGGGCTGAAGATACGCTCCAGCAGGTTGCCGTTGCCCTTGAGCATCAAACCCAGAGCCATCTTTGCCTCGTGGGTGGTCAGATCGCACTCGAGGTCCTCGAACATCTCGAGCTTGTCGTGGGTCTCGGCCAGTTTGTCCAGACCCAGCACCGCGCCCAGAGGCGCCAGATGAATACCCTTCAGGTCGATGTCGGAGTCCGGGGACGGGAAGCCGTAGTGATGGCTGCCGGTGACGCCAACGAGGAGGAGGTCTCCGGGCGGGGGATTGGCGGCGACGAATCTGCGACCCTTTTCGATGTCGGGCTCAAGACTCGAGTCGCCCGATTCGACTTCGGTCAATAGCCCCCCTCGAAACTACGTTTCGACGGCACATCGTGGTCGACCGTGCGCAGAGTCATGGTGTGCGGTCATCGCCGGTGGCGAATTGGAAAGAAACCGTTCGTGGCTCGCCTTTTGTGAATCGCAGATCCTTCTTCCAGCGGTTGATGCATTGCATGCGGTCGTTGGTCAACGGAGCGCCCGCGGTGACCATCATCGTGCTCGCCCGACCTTCGGCACCGATCTCCAGGCTCCAGGTCTTCCCTTCGACCTCTCCACACCGCCGGGCCTCGATGCGATTCCACTGGATCACACCGAGGTCGTCCAGATCTTCGGGTTGCACGGCTGGGTCGCCGCCACAGGCGACGAGCAGAAGGAAGAGGGCTCTCACCCTTTGAAGATAGCTTACGCAGCCAGATCGACGAGGCGCTCGCGCTCCGCGACCACGCGATGGTCCATCACGCTGGACCAGAGCGGCGGGACCAGGGCGACCAGCAACATCGACGGGTAGGACAGTGGTAGCTGGGGTCCCTCTGGGAAGTGGCGGAGCTCCCAATAGGGGCGACTGGCGTGGGCGTGGTGGTCGGCGTGGCGCTGCAGGTTGAAGAGGAACCAGTTCGTGAGCCGGAAGTCGGAGTTCCAGGAGTGGCGTGGCTGAACCGTCTCGTACCGACCATTGGGGAGTTGATCCCGGTACAGTCCGTAGTGCTCGATGTAGTTGATGACCTCGAGAAGCGATACGGCGAGGGCGCTCTGGAGTGCGAAGAACAGCAGTGCCAACGGTCCGAAGAACGCGCCGATCCCGACGTAGATCGCCGCCAGTGTAAGGCTGTAGCGAAGGCGGCGATTATTCAGGCTGTACCAGGGGATCTTGCGGCGCTGGGTGCGCGTCGTCTCGATGTCCCAAGCGCTGACGAGGCCGCCCCACAGGCTCCTTGGCAGGAAGGCGTAGACGCTCTCGCCCAGGTGCGCCGTCGCCGGATCCATGGGTGTGCCGACGTTGCGGTGATGTCCGCTCACGTGCTCCACGCAGAAGTGGGTGTAGCTGACGCCCGCCATCGTGATCTCGGCAAGGGCTCGGTCTACCTTGGATTTTCGGTGCATCAGCTCGTGGGCGATGTTGATGCCGATGGCCGTGTTCATGAGGCCAGCTGCCAGCGTCAGCGCCGCGAACTCCAGGGTGGAGAACGCGCCGGTGGAGACCATCCACATGGCGCCGCCGAGCAGACCGATCTGGATCGGAACCCAAGCGCGAAGGGCCAGGTTGAAGAGCGGGTTTTCGGCGCGCTTTGCTGCGTCCTCCGGATTCTCTGTGTCGTGACCACTCAGGAGGTCGGCAACTGGAATCGCGACGAACATGTAGATCGGCGTCGCGAACAGACCGATGCCTCCAAACCACCAACCGAGGAGGGCGATCGCGGGGGTCAGGTACACCAGGAAATAGGGAATCGCGGTCATGGCTACTCCTTGAGGAACATTCGGTAGGCGACGCTCCAGCCCTGGTCGTCGGCGATCGGGCCCCACAGGGGTCCGGCTACCGAGACAGCGCCGTTGCGCAAGAGGATTTCGCCCGCGACGTACATGATCGCGTGGCGCACATTGAGGTCGTCGTTGAGCAGATCTCGCCCTTCGGTGGCGATCCAGGTCTCGACCATGTCGAGCAGGGGAACCACACGATCGAGGAAGATCGGCCTGCCCGGCCCCTCGCTCGCGATCAGCTCACGAACGATGAGTCTCGAGGTCGTTGGATGGTCTTGCAGGTACGTGCCATAGGCGAGATGCAGGGCGCGGAGACGCTCGACGAAGTCACCTTCGGTGTTCTGCGCGCGGACCAACGTCTCGCCCAGATCAGCGAAGACCCTCGAGATGACGGCTGTATAGAGCTCGGACTTGCTCGAGAAGTGGTAGAGCAGGCTCGGTCGGCGGATCTCCGCAGCGGCCGCGATGTCGGCGAGTTTTGCCGCGTCGAACCCGTACATGGCAAAGACGGGCACGGCGGCATCGAGGATGCGGCTCGGCGTGGAGGGTGCGTCGGGATTGGCTTTGGGTCTTGCCATGCACAGAGTTTATCTACTCGTGAGTAGATTAGCAACTTAGAGGGCGACCGGCATTGGTGCGCGGAGGGTGGTGTGGTTCGAGGCGTGGCGTTTGACGGCGCGTTTCGTTGGATGGAGTCTGCGGGTTGAGAGGTGTCGGTTTCGCGATCGGTCTATGGGCGGCTTTCCGAGCCGGCGTCGGGATCGGAGGCGGGTCAGGACGTTAGGTGTTAGACCTTGCAAGATCTAACACCTAACGTCCTGACCCCGTGTCTGACCCCACCTGCCCGGTCTCCTAGACTGCGTCTATGGACCTCCAGGTTGCCCTCGACTCGCTCGCGTCAATGCCGCCAGAGCTTGCTTACGCCGCCCTCTTTACCGGAGCATTCGTCGAGTACGTGTTTCCTCCTTTTCCAGGGGACACGGTCGTCGTGGCGGGCGTGGCGCTGGTCGTCGCTTTCGGTTGGCCCCTGCCTCCGGTCTTCGCGGCTGTCACTCTGGGCGCCGCGGCTGGAGGCCTCTGCGACTTCGCTGTGGGTCGCTGGGCCGCGCGTTCTGGGACCGTTGAGCGCATGGGGCCGAAGAAGCGGGCGGCGATTGCGCTCCTCGTCTCTCGCTTCGACCGTTGGGGTCCGGCATACCTGGCCATCAACCGCTTTGTCCCTGGGGTTCGAGCCCTGTTCTTCGTCGCCGCTGGACTCGCCGGACTGCGCACAGCGCCAGTTCTGTTCTGGGCGCTGGTGAGCGCTACCGCGTGGAATGCACTGCTGGTGGGGCTGGGAATTGCGGTTGGCGGAAATGTCGACGCCCTTGCCGTTTGGGTCGGTCGTCACAACCTCTGGGTGGGCATCACAGTCACCCTCATTGTCGTCGTCGTCGGCTATCGGACCTGGGCCGCCGTGCGGGAGGTAGACTCCAAGTCATGAATGAGGCGATGTCATGTGGGTGACGGCGGCGGTCGTCGGTGGCGCTCTCCTGCTCGCTATCGTCACTGCAGCGGGCGTCAGACAGTTCCGCACCGAGACCCTCGGAGATGTGCTCGCCGAGATCGACGGCGACATCGTGGTCGAAGACCGCATGGCCAACTTCTTTGGCGTGACGTCCGCACATCCGTGGCAGATGCGGGGAAACGGATGCTTGATCCTCTCGACGAAGGAGATCTACTTTCAGCGATGGAGTCCACAATGGGACCTCCGGTTCCCCCGCGACGCCATCACCCGGGTCGAGTTGGTGAAGAAACACCTGGGCAAGCGAGTAGGTCGGTCGCTCCTGAAGTTGACCTGGCGAACCGAGGAGGGCGAGGACAGCGTCGCGTTCCTCGTTTCCGACCCCGACGCCTGGGTTCGAGAGCTACCCGTCGCCGCCGAGGTGGAGATCGAGCGGGACGCTGGTGCACATCAAAGAGAAGCCGCTGAACGTGCGCGCCGTGCGAAGGCCGCGCGATCTATTGAAAGCTGAGTTCGGAGATGCAGGCGTCGTCGTAGGACTTGCCCTTGCGCACGGTGTCGATGGTCACCCGTGCCCACTCCGCCGTCCGTGGGTTCAGAGAGATGCTCTGGGGCATGGCCTTGTCGGCGACACTGACCTTCTGGCTGGACCCGTCGGAGAAGCTGACAGTGAGCGCGGTTGGGGCGTTGGTGTCTTTGTGCAGCGTCCCGAGCATCTGGCACACGCCTGTGCAGATGTTCATCTTCGAGATCTTCTTGGCGCCCTGAAAGTGCACCTCGAGCCATTCGGCGGATCCGTCATTGGTCTTGTTGCCCTCGCACCACGACGTGTCTCGCACACCATCTGCCGCCATAATCGGAGCGTAGGAGGCGGTTGTGTCGGCGGGGAACTCGCTGGATGCCTTGAGTTCCTTGGCGATGTGCTCACCGGGTTTGCTGTCGAAGACGCGGATCTCGGTGATCGCGGTGTCCGGGAATGCTGTGCCGGGATGGATTTGAACCAGCTTGAAGCGGATCGTCTTGGTCGTGGTCTCTTTCGGCAACTTGAAGGTTTGGGGCACCATCTCGTCGTCGAGGGTCCATGTCAGTGTGGAGTCGTCATCGAACTTGAGCTCGACCTCTTTGGGGCGATTGGCCTTGGTCCAGGTGTCGGCGGTGGTCCAATCTCCGGGCAACATCTCGATGCGGCTGACTGGCTGCGGGCCGTCGAATTCGACGAGAACCCACGCTCCGAGACCGTTTCCGCGGTCGCCTTCGTACCAGGGCTTGCGCTGCTTGTCCTTGACCTTGCTGGCGGTGTAGGAAATCTCTCCCGAGTCGTAATTCGAGCTCGAACTCGCGGAGGAGATCTTGATCGGCGCCGCGTCGGCGGTTGTGGACATCAGCGCGGCGAGAGCCAGGGAAATCAGCATTCGGGAAGCCTCCGAGCCAGGGACTCTAACCCTGTACACGTCAGGCGGGTGCGAAGTTCCCGTGGAACGTGATCGGGATGTGGTGATCGAACCACACCTTGGCTACAGGCCCCCTCTCGGGATGTCGGCCGTCGAGGACTGCAACGAAGCTCGCATGCGTGCCTGGGTCGTAGGTCAGCGACAAGGCCCAGCCATCGTCTTCGCTGTCCGCGACCGGTCGACGGGCAAAGACAGGTTCGGCGCAGAACTGCCCTTCTTCGCCCCACCACACCTGTGCGTCGCCGGTGGTGTTGTCGAATCGAGCCACTCCGGAACGCACGTCGTCGGTGGCGAGCCAGGTGTATCGGTGTGGTTTACCCTCAGTGCCCGGTGCGGTGCGTGGGAACTCGCAACGAACGTCCCACAGTGGGTCGGTGTGAAAAGTGCGGCGGTTCGGATCGATTCGTGCCCGATGCAGCTGTCCCGACTCGGCGACCTTTCCCTCCTGGAGATCCTGGAAGGAGGACAGATCGGGGTAGCGGCAGTAGTCGACAACGATCTCCCCGCCCTCTTCCCAGGCGTTGGCAAAGTGCCATTGGAAAAAGGCGTCGGTGGTGAATCGCCGCGGCCGATCGGGAGAGTCGAGGGGGACTACGATGACTTCAGTGCCCATTTCGGGCTTCCAGGCGAGGAGATCGGTTGCCGGACCGAGCATCAGCATCGCCCGCCAGATCCGGATGGCGATGGGGGAGATGAAGAACACCAGGTGTCGGTCGGTGGCGATGAAGTCGTGGAGCATCGTCGCCTGTGGCAGGGGAATGGTCGCTATCAATGAGGGCGCTTCGGACGCCTTCCAGGCGAAGAGATCGAGGAGTGTCTCCCTGCCGTAGCGGACGCCGAAGTTGTACAGCGTGTCGCCGACCTGATGGGGATGAGCTGAGAAGGCCGCCGGTACAACGCCGTTGAGATCGGTGGTTCCGATGGCCTGCAGCGTCTCCGGATCGAGGGATGTGGGGAGGCCTCCCTCCCATAAAGCCAGGAGCTGGCCGTCCCACTGGATCACGTTGGTGTTGGCGGCGTTCTTGCCCTTGGTGGTCAGCGCGCGCGGCCAGCGATCGAGCCAGCGGGCGTTGAATCCGTACAGCGGTCGTCCGGCAGCGCGCTCGTTTCGCAGGCCGTCCGACAAGATGACCCTCGCTGCCCCTTCGGCCGCACCTCCCGCGAACCTCACGGCGCTGACTCCTCCATCCCCTTCAAAGAGGTGAGAATACTGTTGGCCGAACAGCCCCATCAGCGCCGGACCGTTTCGATAGAGCGTTCCCGCGAGTTCTGGCGGTAGTTCGCCCTCGATGCGCAGCGGTTCGAACCCGTGCTCCCGCGGCAGATCCTCCAGGATTCGGCTCTGTGGCACCTCGGGGATTTTCGGAAGCGCGGACATGGGGACCCCTTGTAAGCGATGCTTACTTTGTGAACACTGGTTACATAGCCGTGGGCACATCGGGTGTGCAAGAAGAAAGTAAACAGGACTTACTTACGATGGTCGAACCCAAGAAGAAAGGGCGATATCACCACGGTGATCTCCGCCGTGCGCTCATGGATGCGGCGCTGGACCTCGTACAGGAGAAGGGTCCACACGGCTTCACCATGCGCGAGGCGGCCCGTCGGGCGGGGGTTTCGTCGGGTGCGCCCTACAAGCACTTCGCCGATCGCGATGCGCTGATGAGGGAGCTGCTGATCGAGGGCGCCGAGCGCATGAACGCGTACATGGCGGAGCGCATGGCGTCCGAGGAAAACGCGACGCAGCGATTCCGGGCGATGGGGGTCGCCCACGTGACGTTCGCTGTGGAGAATCCCGCCTATTTTCGGGTGATGAACACGCCGGAGTTCCTGGATCCGGAAGCCGATGGACGCATCGTGCAGCTCATTGAGCAGAGTCAGAGCTCGATGTTTGATCTCCTCAAAGAAGCCCGTGAAAAGGGTGAAATTGCGACGTATGATCCGCTCATCGTCGCCCTTGCTGGGCAGTGTCTCACCTATGGCCTGGCGCGCATGTTCGTCGACGGTCACCTGAGCCACCTGGGGCTCGGGAGCGAACACGCCGAGCCGCTCGCGATCGCCGTGACCGAGATTCTCGGCCTGGGCCTCGAGCCACGAGATCCCTAAGGAGAAGGGAGGACTTCGCCGTACAGAGCCTCTCGGATCAGGCCGTCGAGCTTCTCGAGGACTGACGCCACTCCCGGCATCCAAAGTGCGGCGGACATGGCGGGTCCCGACGATGTGATGAGGGCCCGCAAGCCCGCTGTGGCCCGTTGGTTCGGGCTTCGATCCAGCAGCCACCACAGGATCACCCCGAGCTGCAGCATGTCCCAGAGCCTGCCCACCACCCTGGCGACATCTCCGTCGGGGGCGTTCGAGGCGTCTTCGACAGCTTTGACGAAGAGCCCTTGCACCCTGGAACGACCGATCGATCCTGCAGGGGAGAACAGGCCGACTTCGGGGTCGGCGAGCATGGGAGGCAGAACCGCCCGCAGCGTGCTTCGATGTGGGCCCAGGCCGCGCAGGCTGAGCGCGAGCGTGCCGTCGACCCGTGAGAACCAATCTCCGGCGTCCACGGACGCGGCATCGCGCTCGAACTGGAGCGACAGGGCGTCGTAGAGGGCCATGACGACCGCGGGCTTGCTTGGGAAGTAGCGGTAGAGCAGCCCCGGGCTGACATCGGCCTCGCGAGCGATGGCCCGCATCGTTGTCGCCTCGTAGCCCCGTTCGGAGAACAGGCGAATCGCCACGTCGTAGAGCATCGCCTGGGTCTCGTCGCCTTTCTGGGAGCGCCCGGGTGGGCGACCTCTTCTTTTCTTCATTCGGTTGCCAAAAGAAATGAACGTGTTTATTTAAATAACAACAGCGATTGAATGTGTCCAAGGGAGGGAGCTCATGCAACGTGTCGATGGGAATGGACCAGTGCGTTGGGCGCCGGCGAAGACGACTTGGTTCCTGGTGACTGGCGTGACGGGCTTGCTTGCCATGCCGCTGGCCTTGTCCGTCGAGACCGCCGCAGTTGGCGCCGCCCTCGGGTTCGGCACCTTCCTGTTCGGGCACACGGTCGGCTTGCATCGCGGCGTGCTTCACCGCAGCTACCAGATGCCCCTCGGGTTGCGAAACTTCCTGCTGTGGGTCTTCGTGCTCACGGGTCTCGGTGGGCCGCTGTGGTGGATGCGGGCCCACAACCAGCGCGATCACTGGCAGAACCAGGACGCGTCGCCGCCCTGGTTCCGCTACGACCACGGACCTGTGCAGGACTTCTGGTGGAACGTGCACACGGTTTACGTCGAAGACAGAAGCTACGTCCGCGAGGAGGACCGCCTCGACCCGTGGCTCGGCTTTCTACAGCGCACATGGCTTCTCCAGAACCTCGCTTTCTTTGCCGTGCTCGGCGCGGTAGGCGGCTGGGAACACCTCGCGATTGGCGGTTTCCTGCGGGTGTGGTTGTCCCTGATCTTGCATTGGTATGTCGGCTACGAAGCCCATTCCAAAGGCGAGCTTCGGTATCCGGTGGCCGGAGCGACCGAGTGTGGGCGCAATCGACCGATCCTGGGCATCCTGTCGCTCGGAGAGGGGTTCCACAACAACCACCACGCGTTTCCCGACAGTGCTCGAATCGGCTTTCGATCGCGGGAGATCGACATCGGCTGGTGGGTCATCGTCGGCATGGAGGCGATCGGACTCGCCTGGGACGTCAACCGCCCGGAAGCCTGTCGACAAAGAACGTCCGCATCTGTCCCCGCCCCTTGACCGAAATGAGCCCTCGATCCTCGAGGGCGAAGTGGCCCTCCAGGAGTGATGCCGTGTATTCAGTAGCCTGCAGCCTGCCTGGGATACCGGTCGATTCCATGCGTGCTGCGACGTTTACCGCATCGCCCCAAACGTCGTAGAGAAAGCGCTTTCTCCCGACGATTCCGCCGACCACTGGCCCGGTGGCCATTCCGACGCGGAACTGCATCGGGAAGCCATGGACATCGTTGCCCCGGATCTCGTCGAGCATGTCGAGGCCGAAGTGGGCGACGGAGACTGCGTGGTCCTGATGGACCCTCGGTGCCCCTGCACAGACCATGTACGCGTCGCCGATGGTCTTGATCTTCTCCACCCTGTGCCGCTCGGTCAGGGCGTCGAGCCTCACGAAAAGACCGTGCAGATAGTCGATGACTTCGGTGGGATCGACCTGGGCCGACATGGGCGTGAAACCGACGAGGTCGGCAAACAACATGGTCGCCGCGTCAAAGCGTCCAGCTGCGCGCGGGTCGCCTTCCTTGATCTGAACGAGAACCGATTCCGGAAGGATGTTCAAGAGCAAATCTTCGAAGCGTTTTCGCTCGATATCCAGCTCTCCGTTGAGCCTCTGCAGCTCGCTATTCTGGCGTTCGATGAGTCGCTTGGCCTCTTCGGCCTCGGAGTTCACGACCATGAGAAGGCGCTGGTTTCGGTCTTTGAAGTCCTCGAGAGAGGAACGACTTCGTTCCGAGCGCTTCAGCTTGCGCTCGAGGACCTTGATCCGCTTGTCGGCTTTGTCCATCAATCGCACTCGCCGACGAGCACACTGATCAGCGTGACGGTGTTGAACGCGCTCGCTCCATGTCGCCCCGGCCCGATCTCCCCGTAGGCGTAGAAGCCGGCGTAGGGGAGGGCATCGGGGGTGAGTTCGCGGATTGTCTCCTCCTCGGTGTGGCTGCGCGTACCCAGGATCTGACGGCGGGCTGCACAGGAGAAAAACAAGCCGAAGTCAGGTTTGTCGCCTGGATATTCCTCCATGGCCGCGTTTACCGACTGGCGAGTGGCCTCGAGAATCGTGTCCCGGGTGGCCTGGGTGAGCTGCACCTCGCACCCCTCTGGGATCGGCTGCGACAGCTCGATCCAGCCGGCGTCGGGATCGTAGACCACTGGATTGAGCAGGTAGTAGTCGTCGCGGCCCGGTTCGAAGATCGCCAACGGTGCTTCGCTCGGAGGGGTGCTATCGGTACCGAGGTACTTGTGGTAGTAGCCCAGCCCGGTGCGGTCGCCGATCGTATCGATTCGGGCTCCATTACCGACTGCCGGGTGGCGATTGCCGATGGGCATCCAGCCGGCGGCTCGGCCGCAGCCGAGGGCCAGCGGTGCACTGAACAGCATCACCGGAACAATGTTGGTGCAGACCTCGCGGCCAAAGAATTGGTAGGTCGTGTCGAATGTCCATTGATCGGCGGCGATCCCCCCGAACACGGGAATGCCCTCGCCGGCTTCGTGAACCAGTGCCTGGGTGACAGCGCTACCGATATCGCCGGCACGCGTGGGCAGGGCGATGCACATTGCGATGTCGGCGCCGAGCGACTCTCGCGCTTGCTTCATCGCTTCGGCGGCTGCAGCCCGGTGATCCTCGTTGACCATTCGGCCGGCGCCAACAGCGATACGAACACGCTCGGAACTGAAGAAGATCACGACCAGGGAATCCTCCATGAACCCCTGTTCGCTGGACAGCTCTCCGTCGGTCGTGCACCCGATCAGGGCGATGTCACCAAACGCGGCGTGGATCGCGTCGAGAACCACGTCGTAGTCCTGATCCAGGGACGAGTAGACAATCGCGGCCGTCGGTTTGGCCCCGTCGAGGGTTGCGCGGCAGTGTTCAAGGATCTCTTCGATGGCATCAGCGCTGTCTGGATCGTCACTGTGCCCGACTGCAACCTTCATGAAGCCTCCGGCGGAATTCTACATGGGAAGCAGGCCGAGGAAGCGGGCGACGTAGAGACCGACGACGACGCCCATCATGCCGGCCATAAAAGCGATGACGCCGATCCAGATCTGCTCTGCGCGTGCCGACAGCTGATCTGGATTGCGGACGCCGTCCTCGAAGATGGATCCAACCACGCCGGGAAGGCGCAGGCGCTTTCGCGGTCTTGCAGTGGTCCCGCCCTTGATGATGCGCTCGGCGCGGGGCCCCAGGGCCACGACGGACTCCCGTGCGATCTCCTGGGTGTCGTCGCTGGCGCTGCGGATCTTCTCGACGCCCCCGTACAATTGGTCCATCAAGATCGAGCAGTCGGCCGTCCGGTCTTTGGCCTCGTGGGCCAGCAGTCCGTTGATGGCGTCCTTGATGTGCTTGGGCAGATTGGGAACCAGGGACTCCGGAGGGGGGTACTCGGAGTTCATGATCTTGTTGAGGGCTTCGTACGTGTTGTCCGCGTCGAAAGCCACCTGTCCGCAGACCATCTCGAACAGCAGGCACCCGAGCGAGAACATGTCTGCGCGTGGATCTACGCTCGCCGGGTCGGAGATCTGTTCGGGGGACATGTACTGCGGAGTACCCAGGAAGGTGCCGCTGGACGTGTCGCGATGGCCCGCCCCTTTGGCGAGCACCTTGACCAGGCCGAAGTCGGCAACTTTTGGCACCACTCCACGGTCTGTCTGAGCGAGGAGTACGTTCTCCGGTTTGAGGTCGCGGTGCACGAGGCCGTGCCGATGGGCTGCATCGACCCCGCGCAAGATGCCGCGGAAGAGCTCCAACGCCTCTTCGAGGTTCGGCTTGTACTCATCCATCAGATCGTAGAGCGACGGCCCGTCCACGAACTCGATCACCAGGCAGGGCTGGCCTTCGTGCAGCAGCGCGTCGGTGACCGCGACGACGTTCGGGTGGCGGAGGCTCGCCTGGCTCCTGCCCTCCTCGATCAAACGCCTCTTGGTCTCGGCGTCATTGACGGCCAACACCTTGAGTGCGTGAATCGACTGCAGGTGGTAGTGCTTGACCTTGTAGACCCTGGCGGCACCGCCCTCGCCAAGGAAATCGACCACGATGTAGCGGTCGATCATCTGACCCTGTTCGAGTCCATCGGGTTCTTGGGGTTCTTCCGTACCCTCCACGCCACCGCCATCTCAGATCGCCCCGAGTATACCGCCTGCTGGCGAATCGAACGGGGGGAGGCCGGGCGTTCGGCGGCTTCAGTATTCCGGTGCGACCGGGGGCTTGCCGGGAATGCCGATGGGCACTCCGAATAGATCGCCACGGTTGGTGACATAGAGCACGTCGCGCTCCCAGCCACCCACGCCATTGCCGAACCTGAGGGCCGAGTAGCTGCCCCACTCGGGAATATCGACGATCAACTCGGTAGTCGCCAGGACGCCGTCGATCTTGAAGACCTCACCCTGCGAGTAGTCCACGGTGTAGAGGTTGTCGCAAACGTCGAGGGTGATGCTCCAGAAGTTCTTGTTGTTGGGGAACTGCATGAAGACGCTCAACGGCCCGAATTCCGTGGGTCCGAGACGCTCTGTGACCATGATCGAGTCGTCTGTCATGATGAAGAGTCGGTCCTCGTAGGAGAGCGCGAGGCCATTGGGGTAGGGCAGATTGTTGGAGATCAGCCAGTTTTCCTGGGTGTAGGGATCGATGATCGCCACCCGCCCGTTGTTGGTGAACTCGGAGATGTAGACGTAGCCATTGCTGTCGACCGCTACGCCATTGGGGTTGGTGAGGCCCGACATTGCGATGTTGGTGCCACCGGTCTGCCGGAAGACGATTCGCAGACCCCCGGTATCGGGCTCAGCAAGGGCGATATCGCCGGTCGACATGACCCGCAGCCCCGAGGGGTCGTGAAAGCCTGGAATCGAGATGTAGTCGACGTTGCCCTGTCTATCGAGCGCCGCGATGTTGCTGTTGGACTGCGTCAGCAGGAATCCGCCGCCGTCGAAATCGAAGTCCTCCTCGGTGCGAAAGACCAGCGTGTTGAAGGTGCCGGGCGGCTCCGGTTGCGTGGCCAGACTGCAAATCGCACGCTCGTCGGGCCCGGTGTCTCCCGTGTGCACGATGTCGGTGTCGGAGTCGCTGTCGCTGTCCGTATCTGTCTTGTCAGTGTCCGGTTTCTTCTTATCTTTTGGCCCATCGGGCTCGTAGGAGCATCCGGAAAGCGCGACCACCGCAATGAGCCACATTGTCGTCCCTCTGTCCTGCCCCACGAAGAAGTATGGCACGCGGAGCGAGTTTGGGCGAACATCGCGTGGAGGGAGTTCACATCTTCGATCTACGCAAACGGACGATCCTTCTCGCGGTGAGTGGCAGCCGCGCCTATGGCCTGCATCGACCAGAATCCGATGTCGACGTGCGCGGTGTCGCCATTCCTCCCGCGGAGTACTTCCACGGATTCCTGAACCGGTTTGAGCAGGCGGACCAGGACGCCGAGATCCAGGTCTTCCTCGGCGATCTGACGGATGCCGAGAGACAGATCTGCGTGGACACCAAGCTCGAGGGATCGGTCTACGGTCTGCGGAAGTTCGCCAGGTTGGCGGCGGATTGCAACCCCAATATCCTCGATGTGATCTTCTGTCGGGACGAGGAGGTTCGCGTGTGCACCCCCCTCGGAGAAGCGCTGCGCGCCCATCGCGACGCGTTCCTGTCTACCAAGGCCCGACACACCTATTCGGGCTACGCGATGTCGCAGCTCAAGCGGATCAAGGGGCACCGCAAGTGGCTTCTCGAGCCGCCGCTGACGCCGCCTACTCGGGGCGAGTACGACCTTCCGGAGACCACGCTCCTGCCCCGGGAGCAGCTCGAAGCTGGCGAGGCCGCGGTCCGGAAGAAGCTGGACAGCTGGGAGATAGACTTCGGCGATCTCGCGCCCAGTGCCATCCTGAACCTCCAGGAGCGGATCTCGTCGATGCTCGCCGAGCAGGTGGGAAGCGCCGACGCTCGCTGGGAAGCGTCCGCGCGCGCGGTTGGTCTCGACGCCAACCTCATCGCCGTCATGGACCGGGAGCGACGCTACAAAGCCGCACATCGAGGGTGGAAGCAGTACCAGGGCTGGAAGAAGAATCGCAACCCGGCGCGCGCCGCCCTCGAGGCGAAGTTCGGGTACGACACCAAGCACGCCGCCCATCTCGTTCGTTTGCTGCGCATGGGTCGGGAGATTCTCGAGACTGGCGAAGTCCACGTGTGGCGCGGCGGCATCGATGCAGACGAGCTCAAGGCCATTCGCGGCGGCGTCTGGAGCTACGACGAGCTGGTGGAGAACGCCGACGGCGAGCTGGCGAAGTTCGACGACCTGGAGAAGGGCGCTGTCCTGCCCAAGAAGCCCAATCGCAATCAGTTGGATGCCTTGGTGATCAGCCTGGTCGAGGCCGCGCTGTAGGGACTACTTCGACGCCATGGCGTGGCGACCGCGACCCTCGATGGGCGTGTACCCGATCTCGAACCTGGTGATGCCTCGAATGAAGGACGACACGGCCCACTCTGGGTCGGACTCGATTCGCAGATCGGTCCAGCGCTTGAGGAGCTCCTCGAAGAGGACCTTGCCCTCCATGCGGGCGAGGCGTGCGCCGATACAGAAGTGCGGGCCGTACCCGAACGCGATGGGCTTGATGCTGCTGAAGTCTCGACGGACATCGAAGGTGTTCGGGTTCGGGAATTTCTCCGGCTCGCGATTTGCGGCGGGGTAGAGGAACATCAGCTCCTCGCCCTCTTTGATGACGGTGTCGTAGAGGCCGTCGTAGTCCTGGGTTGCCGTTCTCGACATGCTGATGAAGGGGGTGACCCAGCGGGTCATCTCCTCGAAGGCGTTGGGGATCCACTCCGGGTTTTCCTTGAGGAATTCTGCCTGAGCCGGGTCCCGGATGAGCATCTCGAGGCCACCGGTGATCGCGTTGCGCGATGTCTCGGAGCCGCCGATCATCATCATCGTGTGCTCGAAGAGGAGCTGGTCATCGTTGTAGGGCAGTCCATCGATCTCGGCGTTCAACCACAGCGACAACAGGTCGTCCTTCGGATTCTCACGGCGCTCGTCCGCGAGCTGAAAGTGCAGCGCGCCGAAGTTCATGAAGGCCTCGTTGACCTCCATCGTCACGTGATCGGGTCCGTTGCCTCCCGTCATGAAAATGTCCATCCAGTGCCGGACGTCGTCATGGTATTCGGCGGGAATCCCACACATTTCGCCAATGATCTTCATCGGAAGGGGGGCTGCGACGCTCTCAACGAACTCGCATGGACTCGCCGGCGCGTTGTCGAGCAGGTCGACCACGGCATCGCGGATATGCTCCTCCATCTTGTTGATGGCTTTGGGGCCAAAACGCGCGGCAACCAGTGCGCGCCTGGAGGTGTGGGCGTGTCCGTCTTTGCAGATGAAGGACTCGTCGCCGGGGAGGTTGGGCCGATTGCCCTCTGCCGAGGTGAAGATCGCGGGCATCTTCGACAACTTGCAGATGTCGTCGTACCTCGAGACGATCCACACCTTGTTGACCTCGTCGAAGTACAGCGGCGTCTCTTCGCGCAGCTTGGTGTAGAGCGGCCATGCGTTGATGTGTGTCTCTGGAGCCAGGATGTCCAGGTTTCCTCGTCCGACGTGCATTCTTCCCTCACTGACAGATGCCGCTGACATCTGTCAGTGAGTTTAGGCGATCTCGCTGACACGTGCCAGTGAAATGGATCCATGTTCAGGTGCGAGCCGACGAATGGCTGCCCCTCACCAGGGAAGGGCGAGGCCCGTACGTTCGGACCAACGCACCGTATTCTCCGGCCGGATGACGCAGCGCGCATCCTCGACTTCTCTCACCGAGAGGCAGAGTCGGGCCAGATCGCCGGTAGTCCAGTTCTTCCTGGGCACCAAGACGAGGTTCCGATGCTGGGCGACCTGCATGGCATCTCGCAGCTGCTGTGCGCCCTCCTCGCCCTCTTTCAGCCAGGCCCGCGCGCCTTCGGACACCACCATCGGCACCGGCCCCTCGAGGACGAGCACGTCTCGGAGCATGACGCGGGCGGCGGGGTAGTTCCAGTCGCCGGGTTCGCCATCTTCTGGAGGTGGCGCGGCCAACGTGTCTTTGGGCGGCCTCTCCCAATGGAAGGTGACCGTCTTGCTCGCCCGGGCTCTCGAACGCGGTGGGAGGGCGCCGAGATCGGCGGGTGCGAGCAGAAGCTTGAGATCGCCCTCGTCGACAAACCACTCCTGGCCGGTCACCGCCGGGGCGAGACGATCCTCGGAGATCGCGAGTACAGGCAATTCGAACCTCGATAACGGACCGTCGAGGAGCGTCTGCTGGGGCGGGCAGCCCGGCATCGAATCGAGCTCGCTGAGTGCGACGTCCGGTGGCTTGACGGTGTCGATGTGGGTTTGTGGGTCGATCGACTCGTATAGAGGGCCAGCCCGCCAACCACTGGGTCCGTCCACGGCGAAACACGTTCCCACGAGCGCGTCGCCACCTGGCGCGTCGGCCAGATCCAATGCCGGGGGCAGTTTGGCGACTGCGAGGAAGGCCTCGTCCTGGATCGACCCGCCGAAAGCGTCATAGGTCAGTGTGGGGCTCGATAGTATGCCGGCGATATGCGCGACTACCGCGCCGCTTGTCAGGATGGCGGCAACAACCCCTCCGCCAAAGGTCCGCAGATTCGCGATGCGGCTCGCCACCGGCGCCGTGGCGCCCACCGCCGCCAGCAGCAAGACCACAAAGCCTGCGAGACCCGCCCAGCTGACCGCGGCCGCTTGGGCGAACTGCCCCGGATCCTGGAGCGCAGCTGTTGTGTGGGTGATTCTCCAAGCTGTGGTCCACGCGAGCAACCCGAGCAGGGCAGCTGCGCACACTCCGACACGGAGCTCGGCGAGTCGCTCAGTTTCCTTTCGAGAGCGAGACCGGGCCGAGGAGACCACAGCCATGCTGGCGCCTCCGATGATCACCACCGCGGCAACGCCGACCACCGATGTTCCCGCCGCCCCGGAGATTGCGCTGACAAAGAGAATGGCGAAGCCGCCGAGGACCCCGCAAGCAGCCGGGATCGCGGCGTTGACCGCCGACCATCTGGGGTGTTCGGCGCGGGCGACCCCCGTGCATCCCGCAACGGCGGCGGCCATGAAGGAGATCGAAGCGATCAACAACGCCAGGATCTCGGCGTAGTGGCCGCTCACGTACCCCTGGGCCGCGACGGCTGCGATGGATTCGTAGGAGGCCCGAGCGGCGGCGCTACTCCCGGCCCGCATCCCCCAGATTGTCGACGCCGCGCCCACGACGACACTCAACAAGCCCGGTATCAGCCACAGGGCGAATGGAATCCGGAAGCGCATGACGCCAGCGACACCGAGGGCGATGATTGCAACGGCAGAACCGATCGCGACCGGCACCACCGCCAGCGCGAATGGCCCGCCGCCGATCAGCATCTCGCCCAGTCCGCTCACCCAGTCTCCGTCTCGACGCCGCTACCGTATACACTGCAAAGCAGTGCGGGTGTTGTTGGTGTTGTGTTGAGCTGGGTGCGGGCATGGGTGTTGGCCGTCGTGCTGGTCGGGATGGCCGGGACGGGCTGCAAGAAGCACATCACACCTTTCGACGAGGCGGCGTCTGCCGTGGGGTCACCGGAGTTCTTCGCGAGAGAGCAGGTGGCGCGCTGGTTATTGGTCTACGACACCGTGGCGCTTCTGGCGCGGGAACAGGGCGGCAAAAATGCCTTGTGCTGGCAATCGGACGACACCTGGTACGCCAGGTCGGGGGATAAGGTCCTGCGGCTCGAGGGCGATTCCATGGTTGTCGTCGACGACGCCGATCTCGAGGCCGCCGAGGCGCTGTTCCGAGCCGTCAATCGCGCGCGCAACAACCAACGGGAGGGCGAAGATTTAGTCCTGTCGGCCTATGCGCGAAACCTCGGACAGGAGATCGAGGTGTGGCTGCTACCGATGGGCCTCGACGAGGTCGTGATCGGAGACTCGTGGCGGTACGTCTACAGCCCAAGCGGCCGCGAAATGATCGGGTCCGAAACCTGGAAGCGCGGGAGTCAGGTCATGGGCGCCGACTCCGATCTTGACCTGACGCTGCAATCGGGCGAGGAGGAACATCCCACCGTCGCCGAGCTGTTTTTTGCCCTCTACTACCGCGACTCCTTCAAGAGCGTGACCATCGAGACGGCGAAGTATCGCGTGACTCCAATGGAGTTGGATGGGGCGTTGGGATGGGGACGATCAACCCGGTAGTGCACCTTCGCGTTGTCGTTTTTGTCTCCGGCCTGTCTGTGATGGCGGTGGAGATGACGGGGTTGCGTCTGCTGGCGCCGTTCTTCGGAACCAGCCTGCTCGTGACCACCATCTTGATCGGCTCCATGATGGGTTTTCTGTCGGCTGGCTATGCGCTCGGCGGTCGATTTGGCGACCGCGATCCGACGCTGGCTGGGTTGTGTCGAGTCATGGCTGTGGCCGGTGGACTGGTCATCGCCATTCCGTTTCTTGGACAGCCGATTCTCAGGACTGCGGCCGCGACAATCCGGCCGCTTTTGCAGGGGGAAAACCTCGCCGAACCCCAGGTGGCCATCGCCATGGTCGTCGGTGGATTACTTGGAATTCTCGGCCTCTTTGCGGCCCCCGTCACACTGATGGGCATGGTGAGTCCGTGGGCGGTCCGGCTCGCGGTAGACGACGTGGAGAGTGCCGGAAAGGCGGCGGGTCGCCTCTACGCCATCTCCACTTTCGGGTCAATCCTCGGCTCGTTCTTGCCGGCGCTTCTCCTGATCCCGATGCTGGGCGTGCGCAATACCTTTCTGGTCGTGGGTACAGGCCTCCTCGCCGTGAGCGTGCCAGCGATCCTGGGCCGGGCAAAAGGAGCGGCGGCAACGGCGATGTGCTTGCCTCTGTTCTTTGTCCCCTCGGGCATGGTTCGTCCGATGCCGGGTCTGGTCATGGAACAGGAGAGTCTGTACCACTTCATACAGGTGGTCGTTGAGCCCTATGGCAAGTGCCCCAAGGCAAATCATCTGTACCTGAACGAGGGTATCGGCGTGCACTCGGTGAAGTGCCTGGATCCGGCGATTGAGACCCGGGGCACCTGGGCGTATATGGCATCTGCAGCACTGTATCGGCCCGACCCGTCTACGACCGCAGACGTGCTCATCGTCGGACTTGCGGGTGGAACGGTCGCTCGACAGCTCCTCGAAGCCTGGCCCGAAGCCCACGTCGATGGTGTGGAGATCGACGGCGCTGTGGTTCGGGTCGGCGAGCAGTACTTCGACAACGACGACCCCCGAATCTCGTCATTTGTCATGGATGGACGTGTCTTTCTGCAGGCCACGGACAAGAAGTACTCGGTGATTCTCATGGACGCGTATCGGCAGCCGTACATCCCGTTTCACCTGACCACCGTCGAATTCTGGCGAGAGGTCGCCGAACACCTCGACGAAGACGGTGTCGTCGGCATCAACGTCGCGTCGGTTCGCGGACAATCTCGCGGCCTCGCGGTCCGCATCTACAAGACGATGAGAGAGGTCTTCCCGTCGGTACACTTCCTCGACGCCACCACGTCCAACGACATTCTCTTCGCAACGGCCCGCGAGACCCACAAACACCTGGCGGCAGACAATCTGGACAAGATGCCGCGCGCGTTGGGTCTCGATCAGATTCGGTCGAAGCTGCGCAAGAAGACGTTTGGCGCGGTTCGAGGGTGGGAGGAGGCCGAAGTGCTCACCGACGACCAGGCGCCGGTGGAGATGGTCTGGGACCTGATGACCCTCGAATACGCGCGTTAGACAGAACCGTAAACTGCATGTTACCGATCCGCAGCGGAGGTAGCGATGTTGGTCCTCGATGCGCTCGGCAGCCCAATTCGCCGCCAGATCCTCGCACTCTTGCAGGACGAACCACAGAATGTGGTGTCCCTCGCCGATCAGTTCGAGGTCAGTCGCCCGGCCATCAGCAGGCACCTGCGCCTGCTTCACGACGCCGGGCTCGTCGAGAGGCATTCCCGCGGTCGCGAGAACACCTACGCCGTGCGTCCTGAGGGCTTCGCCGCCGTCGAGGAGTACCTCTCTGCGTTTTGGGACGAGGCGCTCTTCCGCTATCGCATGGTGACTGAGAACCTGGAGAAGTCGTGATCGACAAGAGTATCGTCGTGCGCGTTGGCACCGATCGGGCGTTCACCAGCTGGCACGAGAATGTGCACCTGTGGTGGCCCCGCGGACATCACATCTCTGGCGATGCCAGCGGCGTGATGGTCTTCGAGGCCCACGCCGGCGGGCGGTTCTACGAACGAACGGAGGACGGGCGCGAGTTCGACTACGGCGAGATCGTCGACTTCGAGCCCCACGCGCTTCTGCGCTACACGTTCTTCCTCGGGACGGGTGCGGCCCATCCCACGCTCGTGGAAGTTCGCTTCACCGCCATCGAACAGGGGACGCGCGTCGATGTGCGTCACCACGCCCATGCCGCTGGCGAGCGCTTCGCCCAGACTGCGAAGATCTTCCACGCCTCGTGGGAACGCACGCTTGCGTCGTTTGGTGAATTTCACGCCTGACGGCGAATCGAGCCAGACGATCTCCCTCCGGTCGATAGTCAGTCTCAAAGCATCAGTTTCGTGACGCGCAAGCGCGCCACTGGGGCGGTTCCATTCACAATCGACACTCAAAACGGAGGGCGCAAGCGCTATTTCCTCCGGTTTGGGCGCCGACCGTGAACAGAATCCTCACAGCCGTCGGCGGAAGACGAGGCCCATCACGACGGCAATCCACAGGATATTCGCCGGATTCGTCGCGTTTACTGCACAACTACAGGTCGCCCGCTGTTTGTCGTCGAGGCCGGTGTCGAGGTTGCAGTCCTTGAGCTCTTCATCGACCAGATCGTCACAGTCGTTGTCGACGCCATCACAGATCTCGGGGGAGATCGGGTTGCTGTGAGCGCTGCCGTCATTGCAGTCCGTGCCGTCCTCGATGTAGTTCAGGGGCGGCGAACACGCGATCTTGGTGACCGCCTCGTTCCCAAAGCCGTCGCGATCGAAGTCGGGGTGGTAGGACGTTTGCCCCTCGGCATTCGGCCCATCGGGAATTCCGTCGCAGTCATTGTCGACGCCGTCGCAGACCTCGGGTGCACCCCGGAATATCGCTGGACTCAGATCATCGCAGTCGCAGGCTGCACCATAGGGGTCTTCGTCTTCGTTGAGCTGGTCGGGATTGTGTAGGCCGTAGCAGTTGTCGCAGTCGTCGGGCGCACCGTCGAGATCGGCGTCTTCGAGATCGAGGCCTCCAGGACAGAGATCGCAAGCGTCGGGCACCGTGTCGTTGTCGCTGTCGATGCTGTCGTCGCCCAAGAGACAGATGTCGCAAGAGTCGGCCACGCCATCGTTGTCGCCGTCGTTGTTGTCGGTGAAGATCGCGGGATCATCTGGGCAATCATCGCAAATGTCGCCGGTGCCGTCGCCGTCGGTGTCGTTCTGGTCGGGGTTGTCATCGATGACGCAGTTGTCGACGTCGCTCGGGATGCCGTCGCCGTCGTCATCGATGTTGTACGACACGTCGACCGTGCCGTCGGCGCCATCGACGGCGTCGTCGTCGGGCGTGTCGGAGTTGCCCCGCCTGCCGCCGTCGACGGTGGTGACCTCGGTCCCGACCTGGGAGACGATCTTGATGCGACCACCGCCGCCGCCACCGGCGCCACCGGCCAGGCCCCCGGTAGCTC
>Ga0315336_1001304_pt1 | contig 50683 bp, 67 predicted proteins | sample ASW5metaG_FD_204512 | JGI IMG/M metagenome (GOLD analysis project Ga0315336, IMG submission 204512) | Ammonia-oxidizing marine archaeal communities from Monterey Bay, California, United States - ASW #5 | ecosystem: Environmental > Aquatic > Marine > Intertidal zone | place: USA: California...
CGCGGTGTCGCGGTCGTGTTCGTTCGTCTGGTGCAGCACCGGGTCGTGGTGCGCGTGGGTGATCACTGTCTGCTTCGTCGTGGTTTCAGGCATCTGCCGTCTCCGTTCCTGGGGTTGCTCGCTGCGTTCCAGGCGCGTAGTCGCAGAGCCACGTGACCACCTGGACGAGCCGTGCGCCGATGCTACCTCGCGCGACACGCCTGGAAGCTCCCTTGATCACGACACGACACGAAGGCACGGTGAGCAGGCGTCGTGCAGCAAAGTACCGAGGAAACGCCATGCCGCGCTTCACGAAGGGACAGAAAAGGCCTGCGGGATCAGGTCGGAAGAAGGGAACGCCGAACAAGGCGAACGCTGCGTTCAAGGCCGCGCTGGAGAAGGAGACGCGCCGCCGGAAGCTCGACGTGCTGATGCGCGCGCAGTCGGACGAGGAGTTGATCGCGCTGTACGTGCGGGTGTTCGTGCCGCGCGAGAACAAGGTCGAGGTGGACGACAAGCGCAGCCTCTCGGACATCCTGGCCGACTCGATGCGCGGGGAGCGGCCGCCGTCGATGATCGTGTCCGGCTCGCAACCGGACACGTCGGTCACTGTCCCGCCTGTGTCCGCTTCGCAACCGGACAAGCCCGCGACCAACGGCGCGGCGAAGCCCGTGAGTGCGGCCAAGCGCAAGCTCGCGGCCGTGCGCCGGTTGGAGGGCTCCGATGTCACGCCATGAGTCGAGCGAGTTCATGCAGCGCCGCAGGGACGCGGTGAAGCGCGCGGCGCGCAACGGTGCAGCGCCGCCGGCGGGCACGGGCATCGTGCGCGCGGACGCGCAGGGCAACATCGTCCAGGCGGGCAAGCTCGACGCGAACCAAGTCCTCCAGGTCGCGGTGCAGCTGTCGCTCCAGGTCACCAAGATGCCCGACTTCGCGGAGTGCCGCGTGGAGCAGCTTCGGAGCATCGAGGCTGACGAGAAGGAGAGTGGCAAGCCGCGCGCGTTCGGACAGCAGACCGCGCTCGACCTGCTGGCGGCTCTCAGCGCCTTCCAGGCGTCCGCGCGCGTGACGGTCCAGGCGAACGTCGAGCAGGGGCAGCGGGCGAAGGAGGCGGCACGTCGGGCGGCCGCTGGGCTGCCACCTCTCGATGGGCCGGACGACGGCGGCGGCGAGGCCACGACCGGCGCTGGTGACCGGCGGCCGATGGACGGTGGCGACGGCGGCGGCGGGTCGGCGGGCGGCGGCGGGTGAGGTTGGGTGCGCGGGCGCGAAAACGCGCGCAGGCGAGCGGCCCCCCCCCCACCCCCGAGGTCGGCCAGGCGCGCGCGAAAAGAAAGGGATGGTGGCACCTAGCGAACCCCAGTTTTTTGCGAAATATGGAGATTTTCAGATATGGGCGGTAGAGCGAAGGCGTTGCGCCGGAGTCGCGTTGGAGTGGCCCGCAGCCGTCGTGAGAGGCTTGCTGCGCGGCGTCGGCGTCGGGAGGCGGTCCGGGAGGCCCGCGGAGGGCTGGAGCCCGTAGAGCGCCCCTCACGGCCGTCCGGCTGGAATGTCACGGAGGACGTGAAGGAGGTTCCGACGAAGCGCCAGGTCCGGCGGAAGGTGCTCGAGGCGAAGATCCGCGAGAAGGGTGGTCTGGCTCCGTTGAGCGCGGCGCGGAAGCTGATGGACGCTGCGGACGCGCGTCGGTGACCCCTGTGGCAGACGGCTTCACCCATCTGGTGTGGGCGTGGAAGTGCGCCGGCTGCACGTTCGTGATGGCGCTGGCGTCTCCCAAGACGGACACGGAGTTCGTGCCGATGCTGCCGAACTGTCCGCGTTGCCGTGCGTTCAGCTGGCTTGGTCCGTTGCAGATGGAGTCGTCGGGGGACGAGGAGGAGCAGACGCGGCGGGCGATCCTGTCGTGGGCGGCGATCGAGGGAGAGCTGATCTGCCACGCGCACCGTCACGTGAAGATGGACCCGAGCGCGATGGTGGTGCCGGACGGAATGTGACGGTGGCGGCTTGGGGCGGGGGTTGCGGGCTGATAGCGTGGCGGTCCTGATGAAGAAGCTGATGATCTGGCTGCGGACCTGGAAGATGCGGCGCGCTCTGCGGCGCGTCTATCTGGCGTGGGTGCGCGACATCATGGAGGGTCGTCTGCTGCCGGAGGACGCGCACGGCTTCGCGGGGCTTGTGCCGCGGTTCGGTGACCTCACGCTCACGGAGGACTGATGAAGGGGCTCGGGACACGCGCAGAGCAGGGCACACGGCAGAAGCCGCAGACGCCGCATCGCGTCGGGTGGCGTCTGGACTCGAGCGAGCCTCGGACGGCGAAGGGTGGGGGCGGCCGGCGCGGTCGGCGCGGATTCCGTGCGGGCTGGAAGCGCGTGATCGGGCGGTCGGCGTGAGCCGCCTCGAGGAGATCATGGACCGTGTGCAGTACGGGGCGACGATCGTGATCGGAGTCGTCTACTACGCCCTGATCGCGGGGCTCCTGGTGCTGGCGGTGACGGGGGCCACCCGATGAGCAACTGGACGGCCTGGAATCCGGCGTGGGGCGCGGGCGACTACGCGATCAAGACGCCGGCCGGAGTCGTCCAGGCGGTGAAGGTGGTTCCGCGGCCGAGCCAAGAGGGGGATGGGTTCGACTACATGATCCCGGGCGCGCACACCCAATGGGACGTCCTGGGCGGCGACGGCGGCCCCGCCGGCCTGCTGTGGCAGCCGCTCGAGCTCCCCGTCTGATGGTCGTGCATGACAGCAAGTGCCGCGCGTGTGAGGCTCCGCTGCTGTGGACGGTGACGACGAAGGGCAAGAAGATGCCCGTGGACGCGAAGCCAACAGAGTTCGGGCCGTTCGTGCTGCTGTACGAGGGGCAGCGGCAGCCGACCGCGAAATACATCGGCGCGGCGGGGGATTCGGGCGGCGAGAAGCGGTACGAGAGCCACTGGGCCACGTGCACCGACGCCGAGAAGTTCCGGCGGACGCCGGCGCAGAACGCCAAGGTGGACGCGGCGCGGGCGAAGGACCCCGTGCAGGACCGGCTGCCGTTCTAGGTGACTGACCGCCTTCCCTACGACGCGGAGCGCATCAAGGGCTGGCGACACGATCCCGTGTCGTTCGTCACGGACCCGATCATCTACGGGGCCACGCCGGACCCGTTCCAGCTCGAGGCGCTGCGCGCGCTGGTCGAGAGCCCGACCGGCGAGCCGCAGATGTGGGGCCAGCACCGGATCGCGCTGCCCGCCTGCGCCGGCCCGGGGAAGTCGGCCTTCCTGGCGTGGGCCGGCCAGTGGGCCATGGCCGTGTTCGGGGACAACGCGCGGCACCCCAAGGGGGTGGCCATCTCGATCGACAAGGAGAACCTGCGCGACAACCTGTGGGCGGAAATGTCGATCTGGCGCAACCGCTCGCCGTACCTGACCGAAGCGTTCGACATCACCTCGACGCGGTACTTCGCCAAGGAGTTCCCCGACAGCTGGTTCATCTCGGCGCGCGCCTGGCCGAAGCGCGCGGACGACACGGCGATCGGCCGCACCCTGTCGGGGCTCCACGCTTCGTGGGTGATCGCGCTGTGCGACGAGTCGGCCGAGATGCCGATCAACCTGATGAAGACGGCCGAGCAGATGTTCTCCACGATGGAGTACGGCTGCATCGCGCAGAGCGGCAACTGCACCTCGCGGCTCGGGATGCTCTACGCCGCGATCACGGAGTTCGCTGACGAGTGGCGGCGCATCCTCATCACCGGGGACCCCGAGGACCCGAACCGGAGCCCGCGCGTCGATATCGACTGGGCGCGGAAGTGGATCAAGAAGCTGGGCCGCGAGGACCCGTGGGTCCAGGCGTTCATCCTCGGGGAGTTCCCCGACGTCGCGCTGTCGACGCTGCTCACCGAGGACGACGTGAAGGAGGCGATGACGCGCCACGTGCGCGACGACGAGCTCCGCGGTCACCCGAAGATCCTGGGCGTCGACGTGGCGCGCGAGGGGCTGGACAAATGCGCCATGGCCTCGCGGCAGGGACGCGGGTGCCTGGAGATCCCGTGGCGGCGCAACCTGGACAGCATCGAGGGGGCCGGCTGGGTGGTCGAGCGGTGGAACCGCTGGAACGCCGACGCCTGCTTCTACGACCACACGGGCGGCTTCGGCGCGGGCTGGGGCGACCAGATGCGGGTGCTGCACAAGGAGCCGGTCGGGATCGTGTTCAACGGCAAGCCGACCGATATGCGCTACGGCAACATCCGCGCCGAGATGTGGTTCAAGATGGCGAAGTGGGTGAAGGACGGCGGCGCGATCCCTCCCGACTGCGAGGAGCTGGTCAAGGAGCTGTCGGTGCCGCGGTACTACTTCAAGGACGACCGGCTGATGCTGGAGTCCAAGGATCAGATCCGCGTGTCGCTGGGGCGCTCGCCGGACCTGGCGGACGGGCTCGCGCTGACGTTCGCCTATGATGTGGACGCGCTGGACGGCCCGCTCGAGGACATCGCCAAGCAGGACGAGGCTCTGGCCGAGATGCTGCTACAGAACCGCGGGGCGCGCGAGCGTGGGATGCAAGCCGAGACAGGGGCCAACCCGTACTACGAGCTGTGAGGATCGAACCATGAAGCTGAAAGTCGAAATCTCCGTAGGTGACGCGCGCAAGCTGGAGACGCGCGCCATCCAGCTGCTCATCGCCCGCGCGATCCATCCGCATCTGCGCGCGGCGTTCGTCGAGCACGACACGAAGCAGCCGCCCGCGCACCGGAAGGAGCAGGAACCCGCGCCGGACGGCGACGTGGTGACCATCAACGTCGAGGTGAAGGACGTGTTCTTCGCGCACATGAGGCCGTCGCTGCGGCCCGAGGGCGCGGCGAAGCTGCCGACCGACAAGCCGTGATCGTCCGGCCGGCGACCTACGGCGACTTGAGCGCCCTGCTCCGCCTGTCCAAGCTGATGCACCGGGAGGCACCGGCCTACCGCGACCAGCTGTTCGACGAGCAGGTCGTCGAGGACAACTGGACCGTCGCGCTCGACATCGGCGCGGTGTTCGTGGCCGTCGACGAACACCCCGATCGCCCGATGACGCTCGGCATGGCCGCGGGCACGATCACGTCGCTGATCTTCAACCTGCTCCCCATCGGTGCCGACGTGATCCGATGGGTGAGGCCGGAGCACCGCGGCGGGCCGGTGCACCTGGCGCTCCTCTCCGCCATCGAGGGCTGGGCGGCGTCGCGCGGCGCGACTCGCTTCCGCATCACCGATTCGTGCGGCGTTCACGACAACGAGCGGTCCCTGGACCGCTTCCACGCGGGCCTCGGGTACGAAAGAGTGAGCAGAACCTATGAACGGGTCTTGAAAACGCCCGCCTGAGACAGTTCGTTCTGCGGCCGTCCCGGTGGAGACGGCTACGACATGGGTGGCGGCGGCGGAATCCTTCAGCAAGTCCCCATCGTGGGCGGTCTGTTCGGTGGCGGCATCCAGCCCAACTTCCCGAAGATCCCCGAGCCGGTCGACGAGGAGGAGGAGGAGCGCCGCAAGCGGCTCCGCGCCGATCGCGCCAAGCTCAAGGCCGCCGGGGCGCAAGGGTTCAGCGACAGTGTGAGGGCTGGCCCGCTGGGCAAGGTGGCAAGCCCCACTGGGACGACAACGCTGGGCGGTAAGTAGCCGTGGCCGGCGCGTCGACCACACAGGGGGTCTTGGACCCGAGCGGCGACATCACCTCGCGCTACGCGCTCGACCACTACTTCAACGAGCTGTGGGCAACCATGAGCACGTGGAAGGATCTGTGGCGCGAGCTTGCCGACTACATCATGCCGACGCGCTCTCGCTTCCTGATGAGCGATGCCAACAAGGGCAACCGGCACAACAGCCTGATCCTCGACGGGACCGCGAAGCGGGCACTGAACAACGCGAAAGCTGGACTACTGGCCGGCATGGCGTCCCCGTCGAGGCCATGGTTCAACCTGAGCACGGGCGACAAGGACAAGGACCGCAACCCGTCCGTCTCGGAGTGGCTGGAGGACAGCCGCAACCGCGCGATGGGCTACATGGAGGGGGCCAACTACTACGGCTCGCTCGGTGAGCAGCTGGTCGACGAGATGGTGTTCGGGACGGGGGCCAAGATCATCCTGGCCGACCCCGGCTCCAAGATGTTCCGCACGGTGACGTTCCCGATCGGCTCGTACTCGATCGCGCAGAACAGCCACGGCATCGTCGACACGTTCGCGCGCGAGTTCAGTCAGACCGTGCGACAGATCGTGCAGGAGTACGGCTACGACAACGCGCCGGACTCCGTGCAGAAGGACTGGGACAACCGGAGCTACGAGACGCCCTACGAGGTCCGGTGGATGATCTACCCGAACCCCGAGGCGAACGAGCAGCGCGCAGAGGTGGACAGCCGCTACCTGCCCTTCCGCGAGGTGCACTGGATCAGCCAAGGCGGCGACCAACACGCCACCGACGTCGACCGCTGGGCGAGCGGCGCGATCGACAGCGCCGGCCAGTCCGGTGTCCTCAAGGTGTCCGGCTTCCATGAGTTCCCCGTCTCGGTCGGCCGCTGGGACAAGAACGACGACGACGTGTTCGCAACGAGCTGCCCGGGGATGGACGCGAAGGGCGACATCAAGACGCTCCAGACGCAGGCCCGCGACCTGTGGAACGCGATCAAAAAGAAGATCAACCCGCCGCTGAAGGCGGGGCCGTCCGTGCGGAACAAGCCGGTGTCGATGATGCCCGGCAAGGTCAACATCCAGAACGAGACGTCGAACAACGCGGGGCTCGGCTCGCTGCACGAAACGAACCTGGACATCGACCATCTGCGCCAGGCCAAGGCCGAGGTGAGGGACGCCGTGAAGGAACACTTCATGGAGCCCATCTTCCTCATGCTGATCGGTGACAGCCGCTCGACGCCGCCCACGGCCGAGGAAGTCCGCGCCCGCGCGCGCGAGAAGCTGTCGATCCTCGGCCCGATCCTGGAGCGCCAGTCGGACGATATCTTCGACAAGGACATCGACCGGATCATGAACATCCTGATCCGCCGCTCGATGCCGTTCTGGGCGCTGGGCCTCGAGGGCGCGCCGCTGATGCAGCCGCCCGAGGCGATGGGTGAGGTCGCGCTGGAGGTCGAGTACGTCTCCGAGGTCGCGCAGGCGCAGAAGCAGGTCGGCCTCGCCGGCCTGGAGCAGCACGTTGCGTTCGTCGGCCAGCTGTCCGCGATCGTTCCGCAGACGCTCGACAACATGGACTGGGACGAGGTGGTCAGGCTCCACGCCGAGATGAGCGGGACGCCCGCGCGCGTCACGCGCCCCTACGACGAAACCGCAGAGCTCCGCGCGGTGCGCGCGCAGCGCGAGGCGGAAGCAGCGAAGGCGGAACAGGCGGCGGCCGGAGCCGCAGCCGCGAAGGATCTTTCACAGGCCGACATGGGCGGCGACAACGCGCTGACCCGGCTGGCCGCGTAACCAGGAAGCACAAGGAGCAAGGGACACATGGCAGACATCGAGCCCACCAAAGACAAGGCGACCGCTTACGGCGCGTCCCTGACCACCTCCCACGTCGTTGGCACGGCGGCGGGCACCATCAACGGCGACTGGATCACGCCGCTGGCCGACATCGTGATCGTCGGCTACTGCGTCGAGTACACCGAGGTCGATGGCACGTCCCTCGCGGACGCGGACATCACGTTCCAGTGCAAGTACGGCGACGTGGCCACGGTGTTCGACATCTGCGACCAGGCGGGCACCCCGCTGACGTTCACCGAGGCGACCAGCGGCATCAAGGAGTTCCGCTCCTTCGCTGGCATCACCGCGGGGATGGCGGCGGTCGACCTGCGCGGCATCAGCGCGATTCGCGCGACGGCCGCGACGACGGGCACGACCCACGCCGCGGGCGACGTGTGCAACGTGACGTTCATCGGTTACGAGCCGACCTGGACGCTCTGATCGGAGGTCCCCCGGATGGCCGACGCTCCTGGGCCAGCGGTCAAGGTCGCGCACGGTTCCATCGCCACCGACCCGTCAGCGTTCACGCTGATCGTCGCGCATGGGACCGTGCTCGGCTGGGGCTTCGTGCACCTGGAGTCGAGCGTCGACGCGAGCTTTGAGGGCAGCTTCGATGGAACGAACATCGACTTCTACTGGTCCGAGGGAGCGCCGCCGCGCGAGTGGGGGCCGGACGAGATCGGCGCGGGCCGCCACCTCAACTTCTCGATCTACCTGCGCTACCTCAACGGCGAGTCGCCCAGCGCCGGCTTCGTCACAGCGGACGGGCTGATCTGACATGAGCAAGACCAACTACCTCGAGGAAGGCTGGCTCGACGCTTGGTACTTCGGCACCTCGCTCGGGAACATCACGCGCAACGCGGCCTCGCCGGATACCGAATGGTGGGTGACGCTGTTCACGGCCGACCCGACCGAGAGCGGCGTGTTCACCAACGAGGCCGGCTACGACAACTTCCTGCGCGAGTCGATCGACCGCGGGCCGGCGGCGGGTGACTTCAGCCGCACCGGCAGCATCCTGTCGAACGACAACGCGATCACGTTCAACACAGCGACGACCGACCCGACGAGCGAAACGGTGACGTACTGGGGCATCGTTGACGCCGAGACGCTGGGCACCGGCAACCTGATGATCTACGGCCAGCTGTCGGGCAGCGGGCTCGTCGTGTCATGGAACACGACGCCCAGCTTCGACGTCGGAGAGCTGACCTACGACGAGGACTGAGCGGTGGTCGACCTCCAGACGATCCAGGTCGACGGCACGCGGCTCCACCAATGGAACGGGGTGAGTGGGTGCCCCGCAGCGCGACCGCACTTCTGCGTCGATGAGGGCCTCGGCAGCCCCGACGACAACAGCACCTACGTCTACTTCACCGACACGAACCTCTGGCTGGCGCTGTACCTGCCGACGCCGAACGATCCGGGCGGCACGTGGGGCTGGGAGATCCGGCTACGCGGCGGGAAGTTCGGCAGCGGTGTCGCGTCGTTCTCCGTGGACACGTACCTGGCGCAAGACGCCGTTGGCATCTCGGGGCCGCACAACGTCCTGTTCACCTCCGGCTACGACACGACGACCATCTCGCTCGACCCCTCCGACATTGCAGGCGTCACCGACCTGTCCAAGCTGGAAATCTGGATGAAGACCGGGGCCGCGATCATCAGCGGCGCGCCGCAAGCGCGCCTGACGGCGGTCGAGCTTCGGCTTCCCGAGACGGGGCAGATGCAGGGCAGCGGGTCCGGCGTGGCGGTCTGCACGGGCGCGGTGCTCACCGCGTCGGGCGCACTCGAGACGGACGGCGCGAGCGGAGCCGCGGATACCGAGAGCCCGAAGGCGGTGCTGGTCGCCGCGGGTGCGATGGAGACGATCGGCGCGAGCGGCCAGGCCGACACCGAGAGCCCGAAGGCCGTCCTGGGCGCGGCCGGCCACATGGAGACGACCGGCGCGAGCGGCGCGGCCGACACGGAGAGCCCCAAGGCCGTGCTCGGCGGGATCGGGAACCTGGAAACGGACGGCGCGCACGGCACCTCGGACACCGAGACGCCGAAGGCCGAGCTCGTCGCCGCGGGGCACATGACCGGCGCGTGTCACGGGCTGGGCACCGTGATCGGCATCGTGGACTCCGGCGTCGACAAGTGGCAGACCGTCGACCTGGACTTCAGCAACTTCAACCCGTGGCCGCTGTGGAACCAACTGCTCGTCGATCCGGGGCCGATCCTCTACCTCCGCATCTGGAACGGGACCGACGTCCTGCTCGACGGGCGCGTCGGCCGGGATGATGACGTCGACTTCTTCGTGCACCACTCCACGGGACTCCCGCGCGAGTGGCGATTGAACGAGGGACGCGCCGATGCTTGGATAGCCCTGCGGGGCGGCATCGGGATCCGCGGCAGCGGGTCCGGCCCGACCAGTGGACGGATCACCCTCGAGGCGCTGTACCAGTGACCGGAGCCGTACCAGACGCGCTCGACGAGGCACAGCAAGAGCAGCTTGCTGCCGATGACGCATCCCGCGAGGAGCGATCCATCCTCGACTGGAGCGAGGTGCTGGCGCTGGAGTCGGGCGCGGGGTTGCGAGTGCTGGGGGAAATGCTCGATGCGTGTGGTCATGGCGGACAGATCCCGGTGCACGACGTCTACGGCCCCACGGCCGAGCTGATCGGCCGGCACAACGTCGGCGTCGGCTTGTCCGAGACGATCGAGGCGATCGACCCGGCACTCCCGGCGCGGGCGCGCGCCGAGTTCAGGCGGCTGCCTCCGATCCCGAGTGGCACCGACCACGTTTCGCAGGCAGAAACCGCGGACACCGAGGGCGACGGGCCGCGTGACGGTGGGTAGTCGGCCGCCCCACACGACCAACCAAGCGGGGGGCTTTCAGCGCCTTCCCGACAGCGTGGACCCGCTCACGCATCGCATCTGGACGCGCATCGGACAGGTGTCCGAGCGGCACCACTGGGAGCGCGCGTGTCTCCGCGCGGGGTTGGATTCAGGGCTGCTGCTGAGAAAACTTGTGCGAGATCACTTGAAAACCATCAGGTGAGACAGTTCGTTCTGCCGCCGCAGGGCCGAGAGGGGTCCTGGGAGACAGACGATGCCGCCCGAGCCGGATGCACTCGCTGGAGTCGAGCCCGCCGCAGCCGCGGCCGCACCTCCGGCAGCGCCCGCCGCTCCCGCTGATCCCGCCGCCGCGCCAGCCGCACCCGCGCGCGAAGACGCGCTCTCCGGCGTCTCGGTTCCCGCCGCGGACCCGCCGGCCGCGCCGGCCGCGCCGGCCGCGCCCGAAGGCGGACACGACTACTCCGGCCTCGCGCTGTCCGAGGGCTCCAAGCTCGACGACGCGGCGCTCGCGTCGGTCACCGAGTTCGCCACCGAGCAGGGTTTGAGCCCCGACCAGGCCGCCGCGCAGCTGACGCGCGAGGAGGGCTTGGCGAAGGGCCGCGCCGACGCGATGGGCGAGGTCACGGACGGCTGGCTCGCGGACGCAAAGAAGGACCCCGAGATCGGTGGCTCCGACGCGAAGTTCGCAGAGACGGCGCAGAACGCGCTGTCCACGCTGACCAAGTTCTTCTCGCCCGACTTCATCGAAGGCATCCGCGAGCTGGGCTGGATCAACCACCCCGACTTCCTGCGTGGCCTGGACAAGATCGCCCGCGCCTCGGCCGAGCCGGCCGCGGTGCCTGCGGGCAAGCCGACCTTGCACGCCGGCCCGCAGACGAAGCAGCAGGAACGCGAAGCGAAGTACCCGAACAGCGCCGAGATGGACGCACACCTCGACCCCGCTTGACCTCCCCCGGAAGGGAATGACCCATGGCAAACGACAAGCTCTCGATCGTCGAGCTCACCCGGATGCAGGACGGGGCGACCGGCAAGTTCTACAAGATGGTCAACAAGCTGCGGCAGGAGAACGCGACCCTCCGCTACGGCTCCTGGCTCCCGACCAATATGCTGATGACGAACGTCACCAGCATCATCGTGGGCGAGCCGAACGTCTACACGCGGCGCTTCAACAAGGGCACCGTCTCGAGCAAGGCGACGTTCGACACCATCGTCGACACCACGGCGCTGATCGAAGCCTACGCCACGACCGACGCGACGATGCTGCGCGTGTTCGGCAACGCGATGGGCATCCGCGACCGCCACAACCGCGCCTACCAGAGCGCGATGGGCAAGAAGGTCGCGGAGCTCCAGTTCTACGGCAACGAGACGGACGACGAGACGGAGTTCAACGGCCTGTTCACGCGGCCGTCGATGTCCGACATCGGGGACTACTGCCTCGACGCGGGCGGCACCGACTCCGACCTCGGCTCCATCTGCGCGGTCACCTTCTCCGAGGACACCTGTCACTGGGCCTACCCGCGCAACACCACGGCGGGTCTGTTCCACGACGACATGGGCAAGATCCTCATCCAAGAGGCGGCCACGATGGGCGGCGGCAAGATCAGCTGCTTCGTCGATCAGTGGCAGTGGTTCTGCGGCCTCGTCCTCTGCGACGACCAGTACGCCGGCCGCATCGCCAACATCGACGTCTCGGACATGAAGGCGAACACCGGGGCGCAGGAGAGCACGGACTACACGACCTACGTGCTCTACCTCCTGGACGAGCTCATCTCGCGCATCCCGAACCCGCAGGCCGGCCAGACCGTCCTGTTCATGCCGCGCGCCATCAAGAGCGGCCTGAACCGCATGGCGAAGATCAAGAGCATCCCCAACATCTTCAAGATGGAGGATGCCTTCGGCCGCGTCCTCGACCACTACCAGGGATACCCGATGGAGATCGTCGATCAGATGACGATCACCGAGACACAGGTCACCTGATCGGCCCGAACCTCACGCCCCACTGAACGGAAGGACCCGACATGGGACTCCAGGACAACGACTACCTCCTCTCCGACGAGCAAGCGGTTGGGGCAACGGCCATCTCGACCGTCGTGCCGGACATGGGTCCGCTCACGGCCGGCAACACGGGCGTCAACCTCGGCGCGCTGGCCGACCTGTGGATCCGCATCGTCGTGCGCGGGACCGTCGCGTCCGGCGGCGGCTCGGCCACGGTGACCTTCACCGTCGAGACGGACGACAACGTAGGGCTTTCGTCGGCCGCCACGGCGCTGACGACCGCCGCGATCGCGCAGGCCACGCTGGTCGACAACTACGTGGTCATGAGCCAGGCGCTCCCCGACTTCGCGTGGCAGCAGTTCGTCGGCGTCCGCTACACCGTGGCGTCCGGCCCGCTGACCGGGGACAGCGCGTTCAGCGCCTACATCGGGACGCAGCCGTTCGTCATGAAGCAGCACCCGAACGACCTCGACTTCGAGTAACCCCCCAGCCGAAGGGCACCCATGGCGACGAAGAAGAAGACGACCCCGCTGGCCGCCGACAAGCGGCCGCAGAAGGGGCCGGCCAAGTCGTCCGACGAGGCGCGCGGCACGGAGGAGGCCGAGCGCAAGGCCGCGGCGAAGGCCGAGGCCAACGCGCGGCGCACTCCGGTTCCGACCGAGGCCGCCACCACGCCCGAGCAGCCCGAGGACACCGATCCTCGCTCGCTGAAAGAGCAGGCCGCGGACGCCGCGGAGTACGCCGCGGAGCACGGCGTCAGGATGCGCGTCAACAAGGGGCACATGATCATGCACCCGAAGCATCGGGTGATGGACAAGCAGGGCAACTTCCTGCGGACGATGCACGGCAAGCACAAGGCCGGCGAGACGCTGGTGTGGCAGGGACCGCTCGGTGGAGCGCCCAAGGCCGCCACGCCGGTCGACGCGGACAACCACGTCGACGCGGGCATGGTCGAGGCCATCCGCCTGGCGCGCATCAAGTACGAGGGCAAGAAGCGGGCCGACGCTCGCCTCAAGGCGGCCGGGTTCCAGACCGCGGCCGAGATCGAAGCCGAGATGGTGGACGACCTCCGCGAGAAGATCCGCAAGGAGGAAGGCCCGCGCATCCGTGCGGAGATGGAGAAGGAGCTCGCGGATCAGGTCGAGGCAGAGGAAGCTGAAGTGGACGAGGACATGGAGACGGCCGACCAGGACGGCTGACACCCACTCGTCCGGCCGGCGTCAAGGTGTGAGGTAGCCGGTGGCGCTCGACGAAATCTCGATCTGCAACATGGCCCTGACGAACATCCGCGTCAGCAGGCAGCTGGCGACGGGTGACGGCACGATCGCGGGCACCGCGGACACGTCGACCTACGCCACGATCCTCCAGCTGTGGTACCCGAAGGCGCGGGACCTGCTCGTCTCCATGTACGACTGGGCGTTCTGCCGCGCCTACGTGGCGCTCGTCGAGGCGTCAGACGGCACGGGCAAGCTGTGGATCAACGAGTGGGACCACAGCTACACCTACCCGGCCAGCTGCGCCAAGGTGCGCCGGTTCGTGGACGACCTCGGGGAGAAGAACCCGATGCCGTGGAAGTTCGTCGTCCGCAACGACGGCGCGGTCAAGGTGCTCCTGAGCGACGTCGACACGGCCAGCGCGAACGTGGAATACACGCTCGAGCAGGCGGCGACGGACGTCGACCTGTTCCCGATCGGGTTCGACGTGTGCCTGTCGTACCTGCTGGCCGGCTTCATCCTCCCGACGCTCTCCAAGGCCACGGGCAAGGAGAAGCACAAGCTCGACCTCTCGGACATGGCGAATCACTGGTTCGGTGAGGCGGTGCGCCAGGACGCGGCCGAGGAGGTGGCGCGGGACGATCCCGACAGCGACTACCAGACGGATCGGTAGCGATGGCGAGCTTCTTCCAACGATCGTTGGTCGGCGGGATCGTCTCCATGGCGCTGCTCGCGCGCATGGACACCTTCAAGCGCGCGAGCGGAGTGCTGACGGCGCTCAACTGGTTCATCAGCCGGGACGGCACGGCGCGCAACCGCGCGGGGTTCCAGTACGTCGGCACGGTCAAGACGATCACCGACACGACGGTCATCCGGGGCTTCGACTTCGACGACGACAACACCTACTCGCTCGAGTTCGGTGACGAGTACGTCCGCATCTACACCGATGGGGAACGGTTGCTGACGGGCACCGTCGCGGTCTGGTCGTCGCAGGGCTACACGGTGGGCGCTCTCGTAAAGAAGGGAGTCGAGACGTTCTACTGCTGCGCCACGCACGACAGCGGCAAGGACCCGAACGTGGTCGCGCACGACAACGTGTTCTGGTACTTGCTCTCCGGCACCGACCCCGACGCGATTCTGGAGCTCCCGAGTCCCTACGCGCACGGCGACGTGCCGAACGTCGAGCAGAGCCAGAGCGCGGACGTGCTCACGCTCACGCACGACGGCTACCCGCCCTACGAGCTGATCCGCGTGGGCGCGACCAACTGGACGCTGCTGCCGAAGCGGTTTGCGCCGTCAGCGCCAGGACCGACCGGCATCAGGAACACGCACAACGAGGGCAACGACCGGAGCGGGTCGGATGAGTCTCCCGTCTACAAGGTCACGGCCATCAACAAGGTGTCCAGCGTCGAATCGTCGCCCGGTGTCAGCTTGTCCTACGATGGTGCGATTGCCACCGTGGCCGATCAGGGGCTCACGGCGGATATCGTTTTCGCGGACACCGCGCACGGGCTGGAGACGGGCGACGAGATCATCCCGACCGACGTCTCAACGACCAGCGGCACCGAGTCGAACCAGTGGGCCGTCGAGGCACTGGCGGATCGCCCGTTCTTCATCACGAAGATCGACGCCGACAGCTTCAGCCTCGACGGGACGGAAGGGCTGTGCACGATCCCGAGCTGGTACGGCGGCGCGAGCTGGCCGGCGCTGACGGTCACCTACGGCACGGCCACGCGCCTCGCCATGAGGGACCAAAGCCCGTCGTACCCCGGCACGGTCAACGATGCCTACAAGCTGCCGGACCCATCACAAAGCTGGGACATCGAGCTAACGTGGGATGCGGTTGACGGTGCGGTCGAATACTGGGTCTACCGCGCAACGATCCCGTATCGCCCAGCACACGCGGACCCGGACGCCGCGGCCGAGATGCCGGCGCTCGCACAGGGCTGGGGGTTCCTGGCCGCGGTCAAGGCTCCCAACACCCACTACGTCGACAACGGCGAGATCGAGCCGGACAAGGAGCAGCTGCCGCCCGACCACCCGCCGCCCTTCGTTCTGGACAAGTGGCCGGCCTACTCGACCTACCACCAGCAGCGCCAGGCGTATGGCAAGAGCGTCGACAAGCCGCGCGGCGTGGACGCCAGCGTCACGGGCGACTACCCCAACTTCACCGAGCGGTTCCCCGTGGACCCGGGCGACAAGGTTTCCTGGGAGGTCGAGGGGAATGACGTCAGCGAGCTGCGCTGGCTCGCCAGCATGAGGAAGTTCCTGATCGGGACCCGCGGCGGCGTCTACGTGGCGAACGGCGATGGGGACGGGGTGCTGACGCCGACGTCGATCGGACTCGAGATGCAGACGAGCAGCGGAGCGGGAACCCTGCGCCCGTTGCTGGTTGCAGACACGGTGCTGTTCGTGACGAAGCTCCAGACCGCGGTGCGCGACCTCCGCTTCACGATCGACAGCGACGGCTACGGCGGGCAGAACCTCACCTCGTTCGCGCCGCACCTGTTCCGCGGCTACACCATCGTCGACTGGGCCTACTGCGAGAACCCCGACAGCATCGTGTGGTGTGTGCGCGACGACGGCGCGCTGCTCTCGCTGACCTACGTGCGCGAGCACGACATTTGGGCGTGGTGCCTGCACGACACGGGCGCGACGGGCTCGTTCAAGTACGTCTGCTCGATCCCCGAAGGAAACATCGACGTGCTCTACGCCGTCGTGGAGCGGACGATCAACGGAACGGTCACGCAGTACGTCGAGCGCATGGCTCCGCGCACGGCCGACGAGGACAACCACAACACCTTCAGCGGCAGCAAGTTCCTCGACAGCTTCCTGACCTACGACGGCACGAACCTGATGAGCGACGGCACGACGGTCGACGCTACGGTGAACATGAACGTCTCGGGGGCGAGCTACGACGAGGGCGACACGGTGACGCTGGCCGCGACGGTGGGGACGCCGTTCCCGGGCGACAACAGCAACGAGGGCAACGGCTACCGGCTGCTGCTCGCGGACGGGACCTACGTGGAGATGCAGGTTGACGTCGGTGGGGACACCGAGACGGATGAGCAGGACTGCACCCTGCTGACGGACTGCCCCTCCGGGCTCCAGGCGACGGGCACCCTGCTGTGGGTCCGTATGGTCGACGAGATCGACGGCCTGACGCACCTCGAGGACGCGACGGTCGGCGTCTGCGCGGACGGGCACGCGCTTGCGGAGGATGTGGTCGCCTCCGGCGAGCTCACGAACACGCTGAAGGACTGGTCGGACGTGACGACGGCACGGCCCTACGGCATCGTGCACGTGGGCCTGCCGATCACGGCCGACCTCCAGCTGCTCGATATCGACTTCGTGGCCGGCGACGACCCGATCGCTCCCCGCATGAAGCTGGTCAACGGGGCCGTGATCTACGTGCAGAACACGCGAGGGATCCAGGCTGGCCTGGACGCGGACGGGTTGCAGGCCATCGACTACTTGGGCGTCGATGGCGAGGACGGTGCCCTCGTCACGGGCAAGCGCGTGGTGACTTTCGATTCCGACCACACCCTCGGCGGCGGTATCTTGATCCGCCAGAGCGAGCCACTGGCGGCCTCTGTGCTGGCTGTGGTCACGCACTACGAAGTGGAGGGCAACGAGTAATGGGTGCGGGCGCAGCGGCGGGCGGCGGCGGGGCTCTCCAGGCCATCGCTGCGTTCAACAGCGCGATGCAAGAGAAGGAGATGCACAAGTTCAACGCGCGGTTCCAGAAGGGGGGCCGCGAGAACGCCAAACGCCGCGGCCGCCTCGACAAGCAGAGGGTGTCTCTCGGAGAACGCCAGCTGACCAGTCGGCAGCGCGTGGGCTTCGCGGATCAGGGCGTGGCCCTCGACAGCGGCAGCGCCCTGACGGTGCAGCAGGACACGGCGCGCATGGCCGAGCTTGACCGCATCGAGATCGAGAACAACACGGCGAACGAGGTATGGGGCTTCGACGTCCAGATCGCGGAGTCCAACTTCAAGGCGAAGCAGGCCCGGAAGAAGGCATACAACAGCCTGATCCTGGGGGCGGCCAGCGCGGCCAGTGCCTACGGAACCCCCGGCGCGGGCGCGCAGATCGGCGGCGGCGGCGGCAGCATTCCGATGTTCACCAAAGCCATCCCCTCGGTTGGCAGTAGCCCGTGGGGGCTCGACAACACGGCGTGGTGGAAGAAGACCGCCTCATGAGCATCAACGTCCCCACCTACGATCGCCTCCAGGTGCAGGCCAGGCCGCTCCCGGCCGCGCGCGTCGACACGCGCGTCGACACGGGCGAGGAGAAGCTGGCGAAGGGGCTCGACGCCATTCGCGCGAAGGAGCAGGAGCGCCAGGACGACGCCTACATCTCGGACGCGCTCGGCAAGATCAACGCGCAGCACACCGAGTCGCTGTACGGGGAGCGCGGCGTCACGCGCGCCCGCGGCCACGACCTCAACACGATGGTCGGGCCGGCGCGGCAGCAGTATCACTCCTTCCTGGACGAGACGCTGGACGCAGCGCCGAACGCGCGCATCAAGGCGCGGCTCACGCCTCATGTGCAGCAGGCCCGTGACCGCTGGCGCGGCGTCGTCGTCCCCCACATCGGGGACGAGCGGCACCGGATGGCCGTGTCGGCGCTCGACCAGTACCTCATCGACGAGAGCACGGCCGCGATCCACGACGCCGCGGAAGGCAAGGGCGTCCACGTGCGGACCATGCTGCCGGAGTTCGATGACAACGGCTTCTACATCGACCAGGACCGCCCCGTTCTGAAGGACAAGGACGGGAACCCGATGACGGAGCAGACGGCGACGGTCGAGTCGGATGGCGAGTACCTGCTGATCCCGCGCATCTGGGACGGCGAGCTGCATGAGGACGCCACCCCCGACGAGCTGATGGCGTCCGTAGCGTCCGGCGAGAACGAGATCGTGGGGCGCTACTCCTCGGAGAAGGAGGCGAACGCGGCAGCTGGGGCGCGGTCGGCCATGAAGGGCGTCGAGCGCGAGGACGTCTACCTGCGCGGCCTCATCACCAGCGAGACGAACCAGAAGGCCCGCATCGACGAGTTCATCCGCTTGCACCCCGACAAGATGAAGGGGCTGACGGACGCCGAGTTCCGCAAGCAGGCATACGAGAAGGTCGACTCCCAGCTGTACGGCGGCGCGATCCTCCAGATGATCGCGGAGGGCGACGACCTGATCGCGGAGCTGACGTTCGGGCGCGTGGCCCGCAAGCTCGACCTCAAGACGCGCGCCACGGTGGCGCGGGCGGTCAACAACGGGTCGAACGTCGGAGACGTCGAGCGGACGGTGCGCGATGCGATGGAGCGGTTCGCGCCGGACTTCACGATCCACGCGCGCGACGACTTCCGCGAGGAGGGTTTCGTCGGGCCGCTGCCCGCCGACGAGCCGCAGCGCATGACGGCGAGCGAGTCGCAGGCCGCGGGCATCGCGTGGATTCAGGATGAGGTGTACCCCGATGATCCCGAGAGGGCCGCTGACGCGGTGAGCCGGTTCCGGCAAGAGAACGCGATCGCGCGCAGGGACCATGACCAGGCCGCGGCCGACCTGACGGACAACCTGACCACGCGGCTGCGCTCGGGCGAGATCAGCCACGCGCGGGCGAAGCAGCAGCCCGGCTACCTGACGCTGCTGGACGGCAAGCAGCGCGACTCGATCGAGGCGCAGGACAAGGCCAACCGCGGGGAGCTGGCGCAGGCCGCGCGGGACAAGGTGTTCTACGACCTCCAGGCGCTCGCCTTCGCGGTGCCGCAGCCGAATGCAGACGGGGTGATTACGGCCGCGGCCGTCCAGGCGGCGCAGGCCACGCGCGCGGCGTTCCGCAACTCCGACCTCCGCTACCAAGCCCCGTACCTGTTCAACGGCGACGACGACAGCCGGTGGAAGATGGTGCAGAAGTGGCAGAGCGACGCGAACACGGGAATGATGAACGCGCAGCAGGCCATCAGCTTCATGGCGCACGCCTTGTTCCCGAACAGCAGCCGCGACGACGCGCAGCGCGCCGAGGAGTACCGCTTCCGCGAGGCGGCCGATCAGCGCGCGAACGTGATCCGCGACGACAAGGGGCGCGAGCCCACCGCCGCGGAGATGCGCGAGGAGCTTCAGTTCTTGCTCGAGGAGCGTGTCGTCTACAAGGATCGCTTCCTCGGGTTCATCGACCGGCTCGCCTTCGACGAGGAGATCCGGCTCGATCAGGTCACGGTCGAGCACCTTGGCGACGAGGTGATCCCGCTCGCCATCGGGATCGAGCTTCGCCAGAACCTCATCCGCCGCGGGGTGCTCACCTTCACCGACGAGATGCTCCGCACGGAGTTCACCGCATGGCTCTCGCGCGGGAACAGGCTGCCCGGGGCCGAGGAGTGGGCCCCGCCGCCGGCCCCGTCCTTTGACGAGCTGGCAGGGCGCACGCGCGCAAACAAGTTCATCATGATCCGCGAGCCGCGCTTCCAGCCGTTCAGTGCCACGCAGCCCCCGCTGCCCGAGCCCGATGACCAGTGACGATCAACGTCCCAGCGTCAACGGGCGGCGACGGCGACGAGCAGCCCCAGCCCCAGCAGCAGCCCCAGCAGCAACAGGCACCACCGCGCCCGTCTGAGTCCCTGTCGAGGGACTTGCTCCGTCACGACGGGCCGCTCGCGCGCTTCGGGGAGAACGTGGCCCCCCCGCCCAGCTTCCGGGGGCCGGTCGACAACCTGATGGCGCACTACCGCGAGCGCGAGGCCGCGATGCAGCGGGCCGCGATGGTCGCCGCGAACAACGACCCCGACGAGTACGCCAAGGGGCTCACCATCGGCAAGCTGCTGGGGATGCCCTCCTCAGAGGCGGGCCACAGCGCCGCGAAGTACGGCTCGCCGCTGTTCTTCCACCAGCTCGAGCACGACCTCCGGGCGATGGATCACAACCGGCCGCAGCTGGCCGCATGGCTGCGGAACGTCGACAACGCCGCGGTGTCCAGCGACGACCTGGACACGCTGGAGAAGCTGCACGACTCCATCGTGTTCGCGGGCAAGGAGCGGTCCTGGTTCGGTGAGATGTGGGAGGCCGGCGAGAACGGCCTCGTCGGCGTCCAGGCCAGCTACTACCACCTGGCGGGCCTCAAGGGGATGATCGACCTCCAGGCCGCGGCCGAGGGTGCCGCCGACGCCAACCGGCGCATCCGCGAGTCCCGCGAGGGGCAGAGCATCGGCGTCCAGCGGTACTTCCAGCGGGTCGGGCGCGCCAAGGGTGCCCTCGACACCCTCATGGTGGCCTTCTCGGACCCGTCGAACCTCGGGATCATGATGGCGGACAGCCTCGGGTTCTCGGCCCCGTCGCTGGTTATGGCGGCGGCCGTTGGCAAGGCGGGCGCGGTTGGCGGGACCGCGCTCGGGACGGCGACGGGGCTCGCTCCGGTGGCCGCGGGGTTCGCGGTCGCTGGCGGTCTGGCGGGGGCGGCCGTTGGCGCGATGGCCGGCGGGACCTTCGTCGAGATGGGCGCGTGGATCAACCAGACCATCGAGGAGACGATCGACCCGACCACCGGCAAGGCATACGACATCACGGACGCCGACAGCCTGTTCCGGGCCTACTCCAACACGGCGCTGATGGAGCGGGCGCAGGCCGAAGGGCTCCGCAAGGGGCTCACGATCGGGGCCGTCGACGCCGCCTCGATCTTCCTCGGTGGGCGCTTCCTGCGGGCCGCTGCGGGCAAGGGGCGGCTGGCGAAGGTCGCCGCCTACGGCAAGGAGGGCGTCACTCAGGGCGCGATGGAGGGCGCTGGGGAGGGCTCCAGCCTGCTCGCCGTGGCCGGCGGCGATGTCCTCAACTGGACCGAGGACGACTGGGCGGAATGGCGCAAGCAGATGGCGATCGAGAGCGCGGTGAGCCTCGGCCCCGAGGCGGGCCATGTCCTCATCGGCTACCTCGCCAGGAAGCCCCTGGACGCCCGCGAGCGCAAGATGGAGCGCGTCGGCAAGGCGCTTCAGGCCGAGCAGAACCTCGGGGCGCTGCTGGCCGCGGGCGAAGCCTACGCCGACTCCAAGACGGCGGGCCGCAACGACGGCGACGAGGCCGGCGAGCTTGTGGACACCATCGCCAGCGGGGCCGGCGTGTCGATCCTGCGCTGGGACAAGGTGACGTGGGACGAGTTCTTCACCTCGCGCGGCCTCTCTCCCGGCGAGGCGCTGGCCGAGATCGTCCCCGGCGAGGGTCCCGGCTCCGGCATTCGGATGTACCACGACGCGCACGCGAACGGCGAGATCCGCGTGTCGCTGCGGGATCTGCTCAAGGCGAAGGCGAGCACCGAGGAGTACGCGCCGCTGGTCGCCTTGGCCCGTTCGCGGCATGACCTCCCCTCGCCGGTCGAGGCCGAGGAGGTCCTGGCCGAGCACGAACACGAGAACCAGGAGGTCGTGCGCCGGTTCCAGGAGGAGCGGACGCTCAACCAGGAGGCCGAGGACATCCGCGACAAGCTGGCCGCGGCCGAGGAGAATGAGGGCGAGGGCGGCCCGTCGCCGGAGGAGATGGTGAAGCTGCGCGGGCGGCGCGCGGAGATCGAGGCGCGGCTCCAAGAGCTCGCCAAGGGGCGCGAGACGGTGCGGCAGGAGAGCCAGGTCGTGTTCGACAAGGCGCTCGAGGAGCTGACGGCGGTGCGCGGTGCCGACCGGGACATCGGTGATCCGCGGGTCCTGGCGACGATGCACACGGCCATCGTGCAGACGAAGGCGGCGGCGGCCGGCGTCCCCGTGGCCGAGATGGCGAAGCGGGTGGATGTGTCGTTCGTGGCCGAGCAGGCACCGGCCGCTGGGGACCGGCCCGTGGCCCCGGTTCGTCCGGTAACTGAACCGGACGGCGAAGCGGACGCCGTAACCCCTGACGCAGCAACGGCTCCCGGTAGCGGACAGGAAGCGGACACCGAAGCGGACGCCGACCGGACGCTCCCCGAGGCCGGCGACGAGATCGAGGTGTTCGACGCCCTCGGGAAGCCTCGCCGTGGCACCGTGCTGGCGGCCAAGGAGAGCGCGGATTCCGGCCGCCTCGTTCGCGTTCGATTCGATGACGGCACGGAGGCAATGGCCGCGGATCACGCCGACTTCGCTGGGGCGCGGACGCCAACCGGCGAGACGTACTCCCTCGGCGGCGGCCATCAGCCCGGACTGTCTACCCCGTCCTCCGTGACGGGCGTCCCGCAGGGGACGCTCATCCGTGACCTGACGGACGACCAACTGCGCTCCGTCAGCAAGGCGCTGAGCGATCACGCGGCGGCCAGCAGCGGCAAGACCTCCGTCGCCGCCACACGCGAGCTGCGCGCCGTGTCCGCAGAGGCGCAGCGCCGCAAGAGCGAGGCCGCCCCCGCCGAGACGGACGACGGCCGCGTCTCCTACGACGTCGAGGCCGATCGCCTGGAGCCGACCGGCGACATCGCGGCCTCCTACTCCGGGGACACGCTCGCCAAGGGCAAGGTGAACAAACCGTTCACCGAGGACGGCAGCCTGTGGCTGGCGACGGAGGTCACCGAGAACAAGGACGGGCAGACGGTGGCGAAGGCGTACCAGCTGACGCCCGCGAACGAGTGGACCGGCGAGACGGTCACCTACGACGAGGCGATCGAGCGCGGTGCCGACGCCGCCGTGGGCCTGTTCCACGGGGTCCAGGTCAAGGCAAAGACGATCCCTGGAGGGGATGACGCCTACGTGATGACGGGGCCGCCGGCGGACTTCGCGCCGGAGGCTGCCGCCCCAGCTGCCCCTGGACAGTCCACGGACAGTCCCGCGGCCCCGGCCGGCGAGACGCGCCGCCCGCACTACTCCGTCAGCCCCCAGCAGCTCGAGGAGGAGGCGCGAGCCGCAGCGGGCGGCACCCTGCACCTGGAGCCGCTGGAGGCGTTCCCGCACCCGCACCTCGCCGGGCTCGCCAGCGTCCTCGCGTCGATGGGCGACGAGGCCCCCGTCGTGACCTACGACCGCGGAGTTCTGAATCCGACCGTGGCAGATGACGATCGGTTCCGCGAGAAGTTCGACCTGATCGAGCGGTTCGTAGGAGAGGGGGCCGACGCGGCCATCCCCGCGATCGAGGACGAGCCCGAGGTGGAGGTGGTGCCGGACGACGAGTTCGAGGCCGAGGACCCGCCGAAGAACGCCAAGCCGCTGGCCGATGAGCCCACCGAGGGGGGCAACCCCGTCAAGGAGTTCCTGGAGGGCTTGGTCGACAAGGCGAACGAGGTGCTGGGGCCGCCGCCCAGTCAGGAGGAGGGGGCGACACCGACCGCGCCCCCAGCCGCGCCGGCCCCCGACGCCACGCTGCCGGATGACCAGGCCGCCGAGAGCCCCGAGATCGCGGAGAAGGTGAAGCGGACGGTCGAGCTTGCCGACCGCCTCGACGCCCGTCTGGTGATTGGGCACAAGGATGGCGCGTTCACCCCCCCCGCCCCGATGACGTGGCAGGAGCTCCAGCGCGAGGCCGCGACCTACTTCGGCGGGACGCAGGCCGAGGGCGCGTTCACCTCCCAAGACCTCGCCAACGCCACGGAGTTCTGGCTGAACCGGCGCATCGCCCGCTACCCGAACCCCGAGGCGCTGCGGTTTGAGGACTGGGTTGCGCTCGTCCGCAGCTGGAGCGAGCTGATCCCCACGCAGACGCGGCGCACCGACGACAAGGTGAAGTTCCAGCAGTTCAGCACCCCGTCCGAGTACGCGGCCGTGATCGCGTGGGTTGCCAACGTGACGGCCGAGGACGTCGCGCTCGAGCCGTCCGCGGGCACGGGCAACATCGCGGCCCACGCCAAGGTCCGAGGCGCGGCGGTGGTCGCCAACGAGATCGACCCGATGCGCGCGGCGCTGCTGCGCGCGTTGGAGATCCCGGTGATCTACAACGAGAACGCCGAGCAGATCAGCAACATCCTCCCCGACATCAACCCGACCGTCGTGGTCATGAACCCGCCGTTCAGCTCCTCGGGAACGCGGAACAAGAAGGACACGATGATCGGCTCGCAGCACATCGACCAAGCCCTCAAGATGCTGCGCCCCGGTGGCCGACTTGTGGCGATCGTGGGCGGCGGGCAGGCCCGGAAGGGCACAGGGCGCACAGGGATGGCGTTTGAGGCGTCCAGCTTCCGCGGATGGTGGAAGCGGACCATGGACACCTACACCGTCCGCGCTAACGTAGGGGTGGCCGGCAAGGTCTACAGCCGCCTCGGGACCAGCTTCCCGACCCGCGTCCTGGTGATCGACAAGACCGGCCCGACAGCCAACCCGGAAAGCGCGCTCGACGTCGACGTCGAAACGCTGGGCGAGCTGATCACCGCTCTGGAGGACGTGAGAGATGCCCGCCCCGAAGTGGATCGAGAGAGTGGACGCCCAAGCGTTGAAGCACCTGGAGACGCTGGGAGTGAGTCCGGCGGGCGAGCCCCCGACGCTGGTGCTCCTGTCGCTCGGCCTGGAAGCGGCGGCGGGGGAGTTCAACAGCCCGGCGTACGAACCGATACTGGAGACGGAGATCGCGGACCTGCGCCTGCTGGCGGCGACGGACCCGCAAGCGGCGATGGAGCAGCTGGGGGACCCGCAGATGCCGCTGGATCACCTGGAGCCGCTGGAGGCGGGCAAGCAACTGGTGGAGCAACTGCACAGCCGGCTGGGGGAGACGCAGGAGGACTACCCGCCAGCGACGACGCTGCCGGTGCAGCACCCTCCGGCGTAGAGGACACCGCGGCCGAGGAGTCGCCCCAGGACGAAGCCCTCATCGAGAAGGGCGCGGAGTTCATCGCGGAGGCCGACGACGAGGCGGGCGTGTTCGACACCTACGCTCCGGCCATCGCCGTCAAGGGCGCGAGCCCTCACCCATCGCCGCTGGTCGAGAGCGCGGCCATGGCGTCGGTCAGCTTCCCCGAGATCAAGCACGACCTCCGGTTGTCGAAGGAAGCCATCGCGGGCGCGTCGAACGCGCAGCTGGAGACGGCCGCGCTCGCGGGGCAGGCGTTTGAAGTCATCCTCCCCAACGGCAAGCGCCAAGGCTTCTTCGCGGGTGACGGCACGGGCGTCGGCAAGACGCGCGAGATCATCGCCATCCTGATGGACAACATGAACCACGGGCGCAAGCGCCACGTGTGGGTATCGGCCAGCAAGGACCTGTACGACGACGCGGTGAGGGAGTGGGGCTCGATGGGCGGCGACCCGGCGCTGCTCATGAACATGAAGAAGGTCAAGGCCAACACGGGGAAGATCCCCAACCAGGACGGCGTGGTGTTCGTCAACTACGACACCCTGAAGGTTGGGGCGCAGTACCTACCGGACGGCGAGGCCATCACGGACGAAGGCAAGGTGTCCCGCCTCGACCAGATCCGCGAGTGGCTAGGCACGGAGTCCGAGGAGGCCGCCGCAGAGTTCGACGGCGTGATCGTGTTCGACGAGTCGCACAAGATGGGCTCGGCCATCGCGCAGAAGAAGGGCGGGAAGGGGCCATCGGCCACGGCGCTATCCGGCCTTTACGCTCAAGACACGCACCCGCTCGGCCGCCTCGTCTACGCATCCGCGACGGGCGCAACCGAGGTGCACAACCTCGCCTACGCCGAGCGCCTTGGACTGTGGGGCGAGGGGACGGCGTTCGGCAACGTGCTCGAGTTCGTGGCGAAGATCGGCAAGGGCGGGCTCGCCACCATGGAGCAGATCGCGCGCGAGCTGAAGCAGCGCGGGCTCTACACAGCGCGCGCCATCTCCATGAAGGGCGTCAAGTACGAGCGCCTGGAGCACAACCTCACCGACGAGCAGACGACCATCTACAACCGCGTGGCCGAGGCGTGGCAGATCGTCCACAAGAACATGGTCGCGGCGACACAGATTACCGAGGGCGGCAAGGAGGCGAACAAGCGATGGAAGGGCCAATACTGGGGGCTCAACCAACGGTTCTTCGACCAGATCATGACGTCGATGGCGATGCCTTCGACGCTCAAGCAGATGCACGCCGACATCGACGCCGGGCATTCGGTTGTGATCCAGCTGATCAACCACTACGGCGAACGCTTGGAGCGGCTGGAGGCTGAGCGAAAGCGCCAGGTCGCGGCTGGGGAGATTGATGAGGAGGCGTCGTTCGACTACGACCTCTCGCCCAAGGGTGACCTCATCGAGATGGTGAAGAAGGCGTTTCCTGTGCAGCAGTACGAGGAGGTGGTCGGGCCGGACGGCAAGCCGTTCAAGCGGCCCGTGACCGACAGCGAGGGCAAGCCCGTACTGAACCAGGAAGCCGTGCGGATGCGCGACGAGCTGCTGCTCGACCTGGATGAGCTTCGCATCCCGCTCGGGCCGGTCGACATGATCTATCAGGAGTTCGGCTCGGAGCGGGTGGGCGAGATCACCGGGCGCAAGCAGCGCGTCGAGTTCGTGGACGGCCGGCAGGTTGTGGTCAAGCGCAAGGAGAAGGCCGAGAACAAGGCGGCGGCCGACGACTTCATGGGCGACCGCATCCCCATCCTGATCTTCACCAAGAAGGGCGGGACGGGGCGCAGCTACCACGCCGACCTCGGCGCGAAGAACCAGCGGCTCCGCAGGCACTACGTCGTGCAGTCGGGCTGGATCGCCAACGACACGATCCAGGGGCTCGGCCGGACGCACCGGACCAACCAAGCGCAGCCGCCCGAATACATCCTCGTCCAGACGGACCTCCCCGGTCACAAGCGGTTCGTGTCGTCCATCGCGCGGCGCATCGAGCAGCTGGGCGCGTTGACCAAGGGCCAGCGAGACGCGGGTGCGTCCCTGTTCACCGAAGCGGACAACCTCGAGGGCGCATACGGCAACCCCGCGGTGCGCCAGTTCATCAACAACATCGTCAACGGCAGGGTGGACGGCATCGAGGCCGAGGACTTGGTGGAGGAGCTGGGGATTACGGGCATCCTCACCGAAGCGGGCAACGTGGTGGACGCTAAGGTGCCCGAGGTCCCGAAGTTCCTGAACCGCATCCTGTCCACGACGACGGACAGGCAGACGGCGTGGTTTGAGGGCTTCAACAACCTGATGGTCGCCATGATCGCGGACGCGACCCAAAACGGAACGCTCGACACGGGGATGCAGACGCTCCGCGCGAAGTCGGTCAAGGTGAACAGCGTGACCGAGGTCCGCAAGGACGACGAGACGAAGGCCAAGACGGAGCTCCTGTCGGTCACGACGACGAACGACAAGCCGCGTGTGCCGTGGGAGCAGGCGCAGAAGCGTTACCCCGCGGATTCGTTCTGGGTGAACAACAAGAGCGGCTTCGTCTGGTCGGCCGGCCCGAAGCGGAACCGCACCACGTCGGGCGGCAACGTCGAGGTGGTGCGCTCCATGTACGGACCAGGCGGGCGCGGGTCCGACGTCATGGACTACCAGCTGTCGGGGCACGGGAACAACTGGACGAACGTCACCGACGAGGCGCAGCTGGAGCGGATGTGGACCGAGCGGTACGACAAGACGCCCGCCACCGAGGAGACGGACGTGCACCTCCTGACGGGGATGCTGCTCCCGATATGGGACAGGCTGCCGGACAAGGGCAAGGTCTACCGGATCACGATGCCGGGCGGGACGCGCGTGATCGGGCGCGAGATCCCCGAGCGGGACCTGAGCTACACGCTGGAGAGGCTGGGCGTGGGCCGGCCGAAGCTGGAGATGGAGCCCGCGGAGCTGGGCCGCCGCATCCTCGCGGGGGACCGCGCGGTGCTGTCGAACAACTGGGTGATCCAGGCCGTGACGGCGGCGAAGGAGACGCGCATCGAGGTGGCCGGCCCGACGTTCGCCAACATGGACGCGCTCCAAAAGGCGGGCGTGTTCATCGAGACGCACGGCGGGAAGCGGCGATACTTCGTGCCGACTGGCCCGCGCATGGCCGAGGCGTTGGAGGCGGTGCTGCTGGGGCGGGACATCATGCAAGTCGGCAAGCCGCGGACGATGCACCAGTCGGTGCTCGCTGGCGAGTCGCCGTTCCCGAAGCGCGAGAAGCCGACGCGGATGGGCCAGGAGGAAGCGCAGGCCGCTCCCGTGGAGGACGACAAGGAGTATCCGCAGGTTCGCGGCGGCATCGTGGACGGCCTCGAGGTGGGCGAGGACATCCCCAACGCCAGTTCCATCAGCGCCTCGCTGGGCGAGGACTACGAGGAGGTCGGCGTCCGCGAGATCCCGATGTCCGACTTCAGCTTCGACCCACAGCAGCTCTACTACGGCAGCCACCAGTTCCGCCGCGCCGAGGCGTTGGCCGAGGAGATCCGCGAGTCAGGCCGCATCGACCCGCTGATCGTCGTGCAGGACGGACACGCCGATGGGCCGTACCTGCTGGAAGGCCAGCACCGTGCGGGAGCCCTGCACATCCTTGGCAAGACCAGCTTCCCCGCGCTCGTCGTGCGCGACCTTGACCGCGAGACGATCACGCGCCAGCAGGGCCGCGGCGGCACGGGCGGCCCGCGCGGCGCGACGACCTACTTCGCCACGCCCGACGAGCACGGACGGCGCGCGTTCACCGTCGCGTTCTACGAGAACGCCAACCGCTCGACCTTCTTTCACGAGATGGGGCACGTGTGGCTCGAGGCCATGGGGGACCTGGCCGAAGATCCCGAGTTCGGTGACGCCTTCAAGGACGACTGGACGTTCATCCTGTCCTTCCTCAACGTCACCAGTCGCGCCGAGATCGGTGAGCCCGAGCATGAGAAGTTCGCGGACGCCTTCATGTTCTTCGTGCTGGAGGGCAAGAGCCCGTCCGCGCGCCTGCGTCCGGCGTTCGCCTCGGCCGAGCGGTGGCTGATCCGCCTGTTCCGCAACCTCGACGACAAGGACATCGACCTCAACGACGACATGAGGGGGATCGCCGCGCGGCTGCTGGCGACCGACGACGAGATCGCGGCGGCCGAGTACGAGCTTGGCGGCACGGGGCTCTCCGACGAGATCCTGGCGGGCATGGACGAGGCCGATCGCGCCACGTACCTGAAGCACGTGGCCGCGGCCGGCGACATCGCGCGCGCGGAGCTGGGCGCACAGGTGCTCCACAACGAGGCCCGCGCGGCGGCGCGCGAGGAGAAGATGGAGGAGTTCCGGGCGAAGGCCGCGAAGCGCGTGGACGAGCTCCCCGAGTCGGTGGTGCTCTCGGCCATGGCTCACGGCACGATGCCGGACGGCTCGCCGCTGCCCGAGGGGCTGTCGACCATGAAGCTGGACAAGGCTTCAGTGGTCGAGGCTCTGACCGTCATCAGCGCCGAGACAGGGCAGCCCTACGTGCGCTCCCCGAAGGTGGTCGAGCGCCTGGAGGACGCGGGGGTCCTGACGAACCAAGGCGGGGTCCCGGTGGAGCAGGCCGCCGAGGAGTGGGGCTTCGGCAGCGGCGACGAGATGGCCCGTCGTATGTCGATCGCCCTGGACAAGCCGAGCCTCGTCGAAACGATGGCCCAGCAGGAGCTTGGCAACGAGTTCCCCGAGCTGCTGGGGACCCGTCAGATCCGCACCCTGCGCCGCAAGGCGGTCGCCAACGAGGAACGGGTGAAGCAGCTCGAGGACGAGCACAGGGAGCTACAGCGCCACAGGCGGGCCGCTGTGGACCGCATCCCCAGTCAGGCAGAGATCAAGGCGTCCGTGCTGGCCTTCCTCCGGCCGCTGCCCATCTCGGCGCTCCAGCCGCAGGCGTTCCTCTCGGCCGCTGGGCGCGAGGGCAACAAGTCTGCCGCCAGGTGGCGCGTCGGGGACTGGGATGGCGCGGCCGAGGCCAAGCGGCTGGAGCGGTGGAACCTGCTCGCGTTCATCGAGTCGACCAAGATGCTGACGCACGTCGAGCGGCAGAGCCGCTGGCTCAGTAAGGCCGCCGACGAGAAGGGCGAGATCGCCAAGACGCTGAACAAGGCCGGCCACACCTACTTCCCGCAGGTGATGGCGCTCCTCGAGCGGTTCAGCTTTGTGCGGCGCTCGGGTCCTGGGCTGGATCGGCTGAAGTCTCTGCGCGATTGGGTGGAGGGGCAGCGGAAGCAGGCGCGCGAGGTCGGTGACTTCCGCGAGATGGACATCCCCGAGAAGCTGCTCGACGAGGCGTTCCGCAAAAACTACCGGGACATGACGGTCGAGGAGCTGGCGGACCTCTACGACGCGGTGGCGTCGATCCACCACGTTGCCAAGAACAAGGTGCGGATGCTGAAGGCGAAGCAGAAGCGGACGCTCCTGGACATCGTGAAGCAGATCGTCCCGACAGTGAAGGCGAGCAAGAAGGCGATCGTGCGCGGGATCGGCGCGCGCAACAAGCGCGAGCGGGCGATGGATCTGATGGACGACGTGTGGGCCGGCGGCGTGAAGGCGGGCTTCTACGCGCGCGCGATGGACGGTGACGTGGACGGCGGGCCGATGGCATCGCACGTGGTCGCGCGGCTCAACAAGGCGGTGGACGTCGGGGCCGAGCGACTGATCGAGGTGCACCGCGCGCTGGTCGGGCTCTACAAGGCGAGCTTCAGCAAGGAGTACCAGCGCAAGATCAACCGGCGCGAGGTGATCGCAGGGCTGAACCTCTCGCGCGAAGATGTGATGTCGATCGCGGGGCACTTCGGTAACCCGCAGGGCCGCCAACGGTTGCTGATGGGGCTGTCGAAGGAGCAGCTGGCCGCGGTGCTTCAGACGATGACCGCCGCGGAGTGGCAGTTCGTTCAGGGACGCTGGGACCTCTTTGAGTCGTTCTGGGCAGAGATCGAGGAGCAACACGCGCGCCTGACCGGCGTCCGGCCGCGCGCCGTCGAACACCTCCCCTTCACGATGACCTCCTCGGACGGGATCGAGGTCGAGCTCTCGGGCGGGTATATGCCGCTGATGTATTCGGACACGCGCCCGAACGCCACGGAGCTGGACGAGTGGGCGAGCGAGACGTACCGAGGCTCGGCGCTGTTCAAGATGATGCGGCTCGGCTTCACCAAGACGCGCAAGGAGCACGTGGACCGGGCGCTGCGCCTGGACCGCGGTGTCGTGACACAACACCTCGCGGACGTGGTTCACGCGCTGTCGGTGCGCGAGGCCGTGCTCGACGTGCGGCGCATCCTTGGCAACAAGGACGTGCACAAGATCATCGAGAAGCACTACGGCCCTGCGGCGATCCGCAAGCTGAACCACTGGGTGACCGACGTCGCGGCGGGCAGCGCGGGCAGCCGCGAGGGGTTGGAGAAGGTGCTCGCGTACCTGCGCTACGGCACGGTGATCGCGCGCCTCGGGTTCCGCCTCGTCTCGGCCCTGAAACAGTGGTACGGGCTGCGCGCAACCGTCGTCCGCATCGGTGACACGCCGGCCGAGGGCGCGCACTGGATCGGCGTGGGCGTCAAGCGGTGGCTGTTCCACCACAAGGGGTCGGCCGTCGACACGCCCGCGTGGGTGATGAGCGTCAGTTCCTTCATGAAGGGGCGACTGAACGGATCGTTCCAGCGCGAGCTGAACGAGATGCGCCAGGAGGTGCAGCGCGAGTTCATGAACGCCGCGAACGAGTACGCCTTCTGGATGCTGGCGCGGATGCAGTTCGGTGCCGACCTGATTACGTGGCTCGCGCAGTACGAAAAGACGATGAGCGAGATGGGCGCGGGCGTCGACCTCAAGGAGTGGGAGGCCGAGGCGATCCAGCGGGCGGACCAGGCGGTGAAGGACACGCAGGGCGGCGGCCAGTCGGTCGACCTGTCGTGGTGGGAGCGTGGCAACCCATTGCTCCGTGTGCTCACCACGTTCTTCACCGACGCCGGGATCAAGTTCAACCTCACGCGGCTGTCCGCGCAGCGCCGTAGCTTCAAGGGTGGGACGCCCTACGAGAACGGCATCGAGTACGCGCGTTTCCTCGCGGACCTGTCGATCCTCTACTTCACGACGCCCGCCGTCGTGGCGCTGGCCGCCATGGCTGGGCTCGGGGATGACGACGATCCCGACGAGATCATGGAGCGGTTCATCCGCATGGGCTTCGGGGAGATGGCCGACATGGTGCCGATCTTGCGCGAGGCGTCGGGGCCGATTCAGGGCTACCCGTACCGCGGGCCGGCGGGCTTGGGTGCGGTGCAGACCGGCATCGCCATGTCGCAGCAGATCGGACAGGGCAAGCTGGACAAGGGGTTGTGGAAGAACAGCGCGTTGTTCGCGGGCAACCTGTTCCACTGGCCGACCGGGGCGCTCGTCGAGGGTGCCGAGGCGTTTGAGCAGATGCTCCGCGGCGATGCGCCGAGCGCGCTGCTGGGCTTCCGCGACTACAACAAGAGGTAACCGATGGCGAAGCGAATCAGGGATCTCACGCCCGAGGTGCTGCGCCGAGCATTGGTGCCGCTCGGGCCGCTTCCGCAGCGGACGTCGGAGGAGTTCACGGCGTCCGGCGACGGCCTCGTCATGGATCTCGGCCTCAATGCTTGCAGGGACTGGTCGGTGTGCGTGGTGGAGAACGGGACCGTAACCTCATGGGATGTGCGCTTTGAGTACAGCCTCGACGCGGTTAACTGGACTGAGATATCCGACCTGACGCACACACGCGCGATCACCGGAGACGGCGTGGTCAAGGGCACCACCCCGGCCTACCCCGCGACTCACTTCCGCCCGCGCGTAGACGAGTTAACGCTCGGCGGGGGCACCAACATCACCGTCTACATCTTGGGGATGCCATGACCGATCCGAAACCCGCGCCGACGCAGGCACCCTGCACCGTCTGTGGGCAGATGTTCCCGCTGGACGACATCACGATGGTCACGGATCTTGCCCAGGATGAGATCGCGGGCCTCGGCCCCGGCGATGTCGCGGGCTTCTGCCCGAACGACCTCGCGTGGCGGAAGGTGAACCTGCTCACGAAGCTGCTGGCTGCCAAGCTGCTAGCCGAGCAGTACGCGCCGATCTGGGCTGCCGATCAGGCGGCGCAGGACACCAAGGACAAGGCCGAGTGGGACGCCAAGCAGGCGGCGAAGGGTGTGTGAATGGCCGTCACCGACATCGAGCCGGTCTACTCCAACAGCGGGTGGCACGCTGTTCTTGTTGACCTGGAGGGGACGGCCTGCACGGGGAGTCACAGCGGGCAGGTGCTTGACCTGGACACGCTTGGGCTGGTGCCGATGGCTCTCGCCTACCACTACCACCAAGACGGAACGCTCACGAACAGTTCCACAACCGCCACCGGGAAGATCGCAGGGGACGCGCAGACCTACTGGATGGATTACATTACGGGTGGCCTGCAAAAGCTCAACTTCACATGCAACACCCCCGACGTTGCGGCCATCGTTCCGTTTCAGCGGTACGACGATGCCAAATCTGTGTGGCACGGGATGACGAGCATCAGCGCAGGCATGGGCCTCACGGGGACGGGCGGCGCGGGGAGCTACGTCAAGCTGACGATGCTGGGGAGGTTTGCTGAAGACCTTAGGACGGCGGTGCAGCGGCGATGACTGACGTAGAACCCACCCTCGTCAACACCGGCTTCCACGGGGTCACGCTGGACGTGACGGGGACGGCCTGCACCGGGTCTGTCTCTGGCGACTGGATCACGCCGCTCTCCGCGCAGGGGCTTGTGCCGTTGCTGGTGGCGCTGCGCTACGTCGAGGACGGCACGCTCACCGATGCAACGCTGACGCTTGAGGTGCTGCTCAACGAAGACGATGCCACGGTCTACGAGGTGAGCTACTACGACTCGTCCTTCAACCCGATTGCCCCGCTGGCGGCGACCAGCAACCAGCGCGGTGTGATGCCCTTCCAGTACCGGGACTACTCAAAAGCCGAGCTGTATGATGTTCTCGCCATTCGCGCTACGGCTGCGTTCAGCGGCACGGGCGGGGCGGGCAGCATCTTGCACGCGACCATCCTTGGGATGCAGCTTCCCGAGTTCCGACAGGCGGTTCAGCGACGATGATAGGCGCGTGGATTGAGTTCGTTGGCCGAATGATGATCGGCGCGGCGATCCTGTGGGAACTGGGGAAACTGGGACACCTGATAAGGGGAGCGTGGAAGCGATGGATGTGACGACGCCGTTCACGAGTACCGACCTGACCGCGACGGGCCTGTTATTGCTGGCCGCACTGTGGGGGTTGAATATGTATCTGACGCATCGGAAGAATGGCAACGGGAAGCCGTGCCCGTACCACCACGAGATCAAGGAAGTCCACCGGAAGCTGGACGCGATGGCGTACGCCCACTCCCAGGAAGGTGAACACCACAAGTCGCTGGAGCGGTGCGAGCGGAGGATCGGCGCTCTCATGCGGGCCAGCAACGTCCCCGATCCCGATGGCAAGTTCTGATGACGAGCTCGCTGGCGGGGCGAAGGGTGCAGCCGCCAGCGAATGAGCCGCCGCGCCCGTGGCTGCCCGAGATCATCCTCGCGGTGGTGATCCTGCTCATCTTGTGGGCGGCCGGTTGAAGGTGCGCCGGCCCGGTGCGATGCTCGGGCCATCGTTCGGCACACCCCCATAGGAGATCGAGGCCATGCGTCACGCCCTGCTGCTCTGCCTGCTCGCCCTGTCCCTGTCCGCCTGCACAAGTTCCGGCGGCGGGATGTCCCCCGAGATGCGAAACACGCTGCTGATCGGGCTCGCGATCGACGACTACAACGAGACGGGAGATGCGACGGGGCTCACGGCCGCGCTGGGCGAGGTGCTGGACGTTCCGGGCGGTTCGATGCTCGCGGAGCTGACGCAGGTCTACGTGGACTACACGCTGAACGGTGACCAGGAAGGCGCGAGGGCTGCGGCGCTGGCGGTGCTCGGCTTCGATAGCGTCCTGGTTGCGGATGGCGTCGAGCCGGACCCGCTGATCCTCCAGGTCGCCAAGCGGTTCCTGCGCGACAGCCCTGAGCTTGACGCGGACTTGGTGGCGCGGCTGCTGACGGCGAGGATGGGCCTTGCGGCGCTGGAACCCGCCGCGCCGGCTACCGGGGCCGGTTAGGGCCGCTGGCGGCCCCCTTGTGGGCAAGGCGGGGGGGCCGCCGGTTTGTTTCATCGTGCCCGCCGCGCGGGACCGCGCGGTGCTAGAGTGCTGGGCATGAGGACCGAGGAAAACGGTGGGCCTCATCTGGCCCACGATCCCCAAGCTGAAACGACGGCGACGTTCGCACGACGGTCGCCGCCGCCAGGTCCCTCGCGCGGTGTTGAGTGCCTCCTCGGTCCTCTCCCGCGCTTGGGGCCGTTTTCCTATTCGGCTCGCGCGCGAGAGTTTGGGCGGTCGCTAACGCACCGGCCGCCCCCTACCCTTCTTCCCTTTCTGTTCTCTCGCGCGTGAGCCACTACCAGGAGACAGCCATGAGTCCGCTCTATGAGTACCTGCGTCTGCTCGTCATCGGCGTCGTCATCGGTTTCCCGGTCGGCATCGGCATCGGCAAGGCCATCGACGGCGAGGAGGGCAGCGTCGAGGCGCGACGGCTTGAAGAACTGATCGTCGAGGCGACCAAGCCGCCCGGCCACATGCTGCTGGTTCCGACTGACAGCTGGCACCCGCCGATGCTGTACGCGCCGCCGCTGCCGGCGTGGTCGGTTGGCACCGTCCAGTTCCACGGTGACGCCATCCGCAACGGGTTCCAAGCGGACGAGATGAAGTGAGCGCCCAGGACAGGACAACGTGGGCGATCAAGGGCTTCTGTGTCGGCGTCCTGGTGGGCGTCGGCGCGACACTCGCCGCGCTCTCGTTCATCCTGTGAGCGACTTCCGCGACCGCATCGTCACGTTCGACAGCAAGGAGGAGTGGCTGGCGTTCAAGCGCACGACGATCAGCGCGACGGACGTGATCGCCATCGTGGGGCTGCCCTACTTCGGGCGCACGGCCATGTCGGTATTCATGGACAAGGTGGACCCCGACTACGGGGACGAGAGCAGCGCGGCGATGAGCCGCGGCACGGCGATGGAGCCCTTCCTTGTCAGCGCCTACGCAGAACGGACGGGCGTCGAGCTTCTGGACGTGCCGCGCTGGTGGTGCGTCACGCACCCAACGCTGCCGTGGCTGTCGTGCTCGCCCGATCAGGCGTGGGCCGACTACCGGCGCAACGTGGAGGCCAAGACGAGCCGGACCCGTCGCGGCTGGCAGGACCCACGCGAGGCACCGGACGGGGTGCCCGAGGCGTACATCGTCCAGTGCGCGATCCAGACCGCTTGCTGCGAGACAGAGGGCGCGGACCTTGTGGCTGCCGTGGGCTCGCTGGACGACTTCCGCATCTACGACGGGCTGCACCGGAACGCGCGGCTCGAGAAGGCGCTGATCGCGCGCGCGACGGAGTTCTACGAGAACCATCTCAAGCCCGAGGTGTTCCCCGAGTGGGACGGGAGCGAGGGAGCCGACCGGCTGCTGCGCTCGCTGTTCCCGCACAACACGACGACGGACCAGCTGCGCGAGGTGGACGACGAGGAGCGCGCGGTGGTCGACTACTTCTACCTGGACGCGCAGGCCCGCATGAGGGCAGAGCACAGCGAGTCCATATGGGCCCAGCGGGTGCAGTCGATCATCGGGGACAGCCCCGGCATCTGCGGTCCCGGCTTCAAGATCACATGGAAGATTCAGGGTTCTGGCCGGGTGTTCCGGCCGACCTTCTACGAGGACTTCACCCCCACGACCGAGGAGACGGACGAACATGAGTGAGCTTGACGACGTGCACGATGCCATCGCCATTGACGAGGTGCAGGCCGACGCGACCGCGTTGGTCACAGAGGCACAGGCGATCGTGATCGAGACGGACGACCAGGCGCAGGAGGCCGGCGAGTTCCTGCGGACGCGCGTGAAGGCCGTGCTGAAGGAGGTGGAGGCCACCTTCAAGCCGATGCAGCAGGCCGCCGACAAGACCAAGCGCGAGATCATGGATCAGCGCCACAAGATCGAGCGGCCGCTGAAGGAAGCGGAGCGCGTTCTCAAGGCGTCCATCTCCGAGTACGTGATGGAGCAGCGCCGCATCGCGGAGGAGGAGCAGCGCAGGGCCGAGGCCGCGGAACGCGCGCGCGCCGAGGAGGAGCGGCTGCGCGAGGCCGAGCGGCTGGAGAAGGAGGGGCACGACGACGAGGCCGAGGCGGTGATCGAAACCCCCGCCGTGGCCGAAGCCCCCCCGCCCGTGAAAGCCCCGGTCAAGGTCAAGGGTGTCGGCGTCAAGGAGGTGTGGGCGTTCCGGTTCACGAACCCCAAGGAGGTGAAGCCGGACTACCTCGTCCCGCACGAGAAGCTGATCGCCGCCACGGTGAAGAACCTCGGCAAGCCGGCCGAGAAGATGGTCGGCGGCATCGAGGTGTACCGGACCACGCAGACAAGCTCGCGCGCGCAGTAACGGCGCACCCCCACGAAAGGAGGCCACCCGTGGCCCAGGACAAGAAGAAGCAGGACCCCGGCAACGTCGCGGTCGCCAACCCGTTCGGCATCTCGGCGCGCGCCGAGGAAGAAACGGCGATGGCGCACACCGACAGCCAGCGCGCGATCGCGGAGGTGCAGGCGGCGATGATCCTCGCGCGCAGCAACCGCCGCAACCAGAAGGACGCCATGGATCGGGTGCTGGACGCTTGCACTCGAGTCAGCCTTGCGGAGAAGGCCACCTACGACTACTCGCGTGGTGGCACGGCGATCACAGGCCCGTCGATCCGACTGGCCGAGGTGATGGCCGCCAACTGGGGCAATATGCAGTACGGCGTCCGCGAGGTGTCGCAGGCGCACGGCGAGAGCGTGGTGCAGGCGTATGCGTGGGACCTGGAGACGAACACCAAGAGCGAGCGCACGTTCACGGTGAAGCATCTGCGCTCGGCGCGTGGCGGCACCACGAAGCTGACGGACCCGCGCGACGTGTACGAGAACAACGCCAACCAAGGCGCGCGCCGGCTGCGCTCCTGTCTCCTGGCGGTCATGCCCGGGGACGTCGCGGAAGCGGCCGTGGCCCAGTGCGAGCTGACGCTGAAGTCGAAGGTGGACTGCTCGCCCGACGCCATCAAGCGGATGGTCGAGGCGTTCGGGAAGCACGGCGTCACCAAGGCGCAGATCGAGGCTCGTCTCCAGCGGCGCGTGGAGTCGATCACGCCCGCGCAGCTGGTTCAGCTGGGCAAGATCCACACCTCGCTGGGCGACTCCATGAGCGTGGTCGGGGACTGGTTCAAGGCGGCCGAGCCGGAGGGCTCGCGCACCGACAACCTCGCGGACCAGCTCGAGGACGAGGTGCCGCCCGCCCAGCCCTTCCCGGCCGAGGACGACGCCCCGCCGCCCGAGCCGCCGGAGGACGAGCCCCCGCCCGTGGCCGCCGAGGAGATCCCGCTCAGGGATCTCGCGCCCGAGCCGGAGCCCGAGCCGCCCACGGAGCTTCCCCCGGAGGAGGACGACGGCCTTCCCACGCCGGAGCAGGAGGAGGCGTTCACGATGGGGCGCGCGGCGGCCGACGCCGGCGACACCATCAAGCTGAACCCCTACAACGACATGGGGCAGAAGACCGAATACCTCGCGTGGCGCGCGGGCTGGAAGGCGTTCCACCAGGAGGTGCTGGACGCGGAGTAAGGGCCACCGGGCCGGAGGGGTGATGGCGGCCCTCCGGCCCGGGCGGATCGAGGAGAGCGGCAATGGCTGGCGACTGGATCAAGCTGCGGTGTGATCTGAAGGACGATCCCGCGGTCATCAAGATGGCGGGGGACCTGGCGGTCCCTGTCGAGCACGTCTGCGGGTGCCTCGGGGTGCTGTGGTCGTGGTTCAACGAGCAGACCGTGGACGGTCACGCTCCGAGCGGGACAGGTTCGTGGCTGGACGGGTTTGTGCACCTCCCGGGGTTCACCAAGGCGATGGTGGAGGCGGGTTGGCTGGAGGCCGACAACGGCGGACTGACCGTGCCCAAGTGGGGCGAGCACAACAGCGACAGTGCCAAGAAACGGGCGCTAGACACCCGTAGACGGGCACGTAGCCGCGCCAAGCCCCGTCCGGCCCGTGTCCGCAAAGTGTCCGGCAAGCAAGCGGACGAAAACGGGACACCCAACGACAGAGGTAGAGAGAGAGAGAGAGGGGAAACCGGCGGGCCCTCCGGGCCCAGCCCGCCGGTTTCCTCCCCGCGCGTGACGGCTGATCCAGCCTTGGGGATCCCTGAGACGTCGGCCACGCCGCCGCCGAGCTCGCCGGGGGCTCGCGGCGACGTGGCCTCGCCGTGCCCGTCCTGCGGCGACACAGAGGGGCAGGCGACGGTGGAGATGCGCGTACTCGAGACGTGCGAGAAGCATCAGACGAAGCTGAAGGTCGAGAACGCGACCCAGTGCGCGGACTGCGGGAACACGTACCACCTCCGCGAGTGGGAGCGGCGCGCCGGCTGCTCCCAGTGCGCGATGGCGAGCGCGATCGAGAAAGGAACCGACGATGACTGACACCCCGACCCCCGACGTGTGCGTGGGCGACGACGTGAAACTGCTCGACCGATTGGATGAGGCTAGGCGGATGAACACCCGCCTGCGCGCCGAGGTCGAGTCGTACAAGGCGCAGGTGGGATCGCTGAAGTCCGAGCGCGACGAACTGAACCGTCTGCTGGGTACGGAGGTGGACCGGCACATCGAGACCCGCGCGGAGATCGTGCGGCTGCTCGACCTGCTGCGGGAGGTGTGCGACGGGCAGGAGATCCAGTTTGAGGGCGTGCCGCACTACCTCATGAGCATCGAGGCCGGTGACGCCATCGCCGCCGAGATCAAGTCCGCCGACGCCGCGAGCGGGGGAGGTGGGTGATGGACCCGTGGCGGCGCGTTGACCCGGAGGACTTCATCACGTGGTGGCTCATCGGGATGTTTCTGCTCGTTCCCGTTGCGATCCTCGCCTTCACTTACAGGATGGTGAGAGGATGACTGACCCGATGATGAGCAAGATCCATTGTCCAACGTGCGGCAAGAGGGTGTCCGTGATCGGCCTCGACCAACATCATCAGGCGGAACACGGGTGCAAGTGCGTGAGCATCCACGCCGCCTGCCCGGAGTGCGGTTCCTACTTCCTGCCGGAAGGTGTGTACCACCACTACAACCGCGTCCACGCAAAGGCCGCCACCGGGGGAGGTGGGTGATGGTCTGGCCACCGTGGATGTGTCGCGTGTTCGGGCACACACTGTCCTACCGGCACATCAACCCCGACTCCACGATGATCGCGTGTCTGCGGTGTGGTGCCGAGCGCGACGGTGGCGACTTCTGCCCGTCGTTTGTTCCGTGGTCCGCGTGGGACATCGAGGATCCTGCCATTGATGAATGCGACGTGTGTGGTTGCCCGCGAAAGGCGCACCCCGTTCGCACGCCACGAGACGCCGAGGAGAACTGCCCCCAATGACTGACCCGATGATGAGCAAGGAGCAGGCGGGCGAGGCGCTGGCGCGGGCGGATAGCTACGGAGACATGGGGTGGCAGGACGCCGCCGCCGAGGCTCACAACGATATGGTGGTAGAGGTCGCCCTCGACACCGACCTCCCGCTGGCGGTCGCGTCGTACACGCGGGCGATGGCGTTGCTGGAGCGGGCGGAAAACGAACTCAAGTGCGACTGCCGCAAGTACCCGCACCACTGCCTGCTCTCCGAGATCGCGCCCGTTACGATGGCCTACCACGGCGACGGCGAATCGACATGAACGGCGAACTCCAAACCGTCCAAGTCGATGAGCAGGCGGGCCGCCTCGGCCATCGCGCCAACTGGACCGTCCGCGTCGGGCCGGTAGTGGGCGGCTCGCCCTACTTCACCTTCTACGGCAAGCGCGACATGCTGATCGACCTGATCGCACGGCTGTTGCTTGACCAGAACGGCTGCGACGAACCGACATGAACGGCTGGGAGTACGTCCTTCCGGCGGCGGCGATCTACGGGCTGCTCCTCCTCCGGCGATGGTGGCTGGGCCGCTACCGGCGCGCAGCTGACCGGCTGCGCGACAGCCCTCCCGGCATCTGGCCCTACGGAGGTCCCTGATGGGACAAGCGAGGCTCGGCTACTACCCCGACGACGACCGCCACAAGCTGCGCCGGAACCAGGACCCCGCGACCAGCAAGCAGGGCGCGACCGACGCCGCGCGCCGGCTGGGCGAGATGCAGGAGCGGACGCTCCTCGCGGTGCGCGCGTATCCCGGCCGGACGTGCGCGGAGCTGGAGGACCTGGCGGGCGTCATGGGGCGCACGTTCGGCCGCCGCCTCGGGGAGCTGGAGAAGGCTGGCCGCGTGGAGCGCCGCCGCGCGCGCCCCTGTTCGATCACGAAGCGCCGCGCTGCAACGTGGCGAATCCCAACCCCGGAGGCATGACCATGTGGCCCTTCCCGAAACGCACGACCGCGCTGTTCGAGCTATCGGACCTCCACCTGATCCGGCGAGCGCGCCGCGCGGCCCTGTTCCTGGCGAGCGCGCGCTACACGATGGTCAAGCCCGACGTGACGCCGGTCGTCCGCGAAGCGATCCGCGAGCTCGCGGGGCGGCTCGAGCGACGGCATGAGGCGAGCGCGACCATGGATCTGCTGAACGAGCTGCGAAGCCCCATCGGTACGTCGGTTGAGATCGCCTGCGGTGGCGAAGGCGCGCTAGGGCTGGAGCGGATATGGGTAGACGGGTTCACCTACACGGGCGCGACACTGGCCGAGGCGCTGGCGAGCGCGATCGAGGCGCGGCGCGTGGCGCTGGCTCAGAAGGACGAGCGCGCATGACCAAAGACCCTGCCTCCTGGGAGCGCCGCGGCTACAAGAAGCAACCGACGCGCGCGGAGCTGGAAGCCGAGATCCGCGACCTCAAGGCGAGGCTGAAACTCGCGGAGGGCCAGGTCCGCAGCCTGCGCGGGCGGGCGAAGCGAAGGGACGAGCGCGCGTGAAGGACGAGCGCGTGACCTCTCCGGGCGAGCGCGGAGCTCCGGGCGAGCGCGGAACCTCCCTCGAGGCCCGCCGGCCCAAAGGCGAGCGCGGAACCTCTCGCGGGAATCTTCCGCCAGGCGGGGCGGTCCGATCCGACGACCACCCAGTTTCCGGCCTCGACAGGGGGGCGACCTCGATCGCGGTCGGGCTCGCGGTCGCGCTGTGGGTGATCGACCGGCGCGTCCCCGCGCTGGTGATCGCGGTCGCCTGGACGTTGCTCTGGTGGCGCGACTGCGGCCGCCGATGGAGGGGCTGTCATGGGTGAGGTCTTGCTCGATGTCCGACTGCCAGGAGAGCCGCGCGGGAAGGGCGCGGGCCGCGCCGTCCGGCGTGGCGCACACATGGGGATAGCCACCGACGCCAAGACGCGCCAGTGGATGAGCGAAGCGGTGGACCGGCTGGAGGAAGCCTGGAGCTACGGCCCGCTCGACAGAGGTGTCGGTGTTCACATCGACTGCATCAAGGCGAGGCCGAAGCGACTGCTACGCAAGAAGGACCCCGACGAACGAATGTGGTGCGACGGCAAGCCCGACGCGGACAACGTAAGCAAGATCGTATGCGACTCGCTCACCGACGCGGGCGTGTTGCGCGACGACGCCAAGGTCGCGCTGCTTGTTGTTCGCACCCTCTACGCCGCGCGCGACGAGGGGCCGTGTACGCAGATCCGAGTGTTCGATGTTCCCCCATTCCCCACAAGCCAAGGAGACGCACACTGATGTTGCCACGTGACCACTACAAGAAGCTGACGCCGCTCACGCCGACCGAGATCATGTCGGGCTTGGGCAAGCTGCAAGCGAAGGCCGACGCCGAACACGACAAGGCCGACGCGGCCGCCGTGAAGAAGAAGGGACACGCCGACCTCGCGGCCTCGCACGTCGAGGACATCGCTGCGGTGGTGCGCGCGCGCCGCGCGAAGCGCGACATCTACTTGCTGAAGGACGGCACCGTCACGGCCGAGGTGCCGAACCCGCAGCGCACGTTGGTCGAGTGCGCGAAGGACGTGCTGCAGCGCAGGGAGGAGGAAGCCGCCGACGCGAAGGAGAAGAAGGACGCGCGCCCGACACCGAAGGCGACAGCGCGCACGGGCTCCGACGCCATCGGCAAGCCGCGCAAGGCCGCCGCCAGGAAGGGCAAGGCGAAGGGCAAGGGCAAGCCCCCGCCGCCGCCCAAGGCGGCGTAGCTCCAGGCAATCTTTCGGGCGCGGCCCCGGATTGGCGATTCTCGCCGGTTCGGGGCCGCCTTTCTTTTCAGATCGTGGGTCCAGGGATGCCGATGAGAGGTACGTTATTGGAGTCGTGATGCGAACCACGACCACGCACTCACCAACAGAGAGGACCGAGGACATGACAACCACACCAAGCGGCACCCCGTTCAAGAGCGGCAACATCACCGCGTACCTGGACGCCATCGAACGGATCGAGGTGTACGACGGGACGCTGAAGATCGGTGACGCGATCAGGAGTGACGGCGCGATGATCCCGCCGACACGCGACGACCGCTCGACGCTGTGGGACACCTACGCAATCGAGCAGGCGCAGACCGTTCAGCAAGTGAACGACGGCGCGGCAACGTGGGAGATCACCGACGCGCTGCTCGACCTGGACGAGCAGATCAACGCGCACCTGGACCTGGAAGATCGCGTCACCGACCACGAACAGGATCACTCCGACGCGGGCGGTCGGTTGTGCAAGGACGAGAACGACGACGGCACGTGCGCCGTCTGTGGCGTGGGCCTGGACAAGTGCGAGACGTGCGACGGGCTCGGCTACCATTTCGGCGGCTGTCCCGACAGTGACGCGACCGACGACGCGGGCTCTGTGATCGAACCGCACCACGCGCTCGACCAGATCGCGGCGCTGTACCAGGAGGACATGAGCGGCGCGGACTTCATCCAGGACGTCTGCTCCATCCTGCTGGCGTCGGGCTTTGAGTACCAAGGCTGCGAGGTAGTGCGGTTCGTCGAGAGCGCGGACCCGGAGTGGGACGTGAGCCTGTGGAACGCGACCACGTTGGCCGAGAAGGTCGAGCGGGTGCGCGCCGACTCCTCGACGCTGGCCGGAGTGCTGGCGAAGAAGCAGTCGGGCGATGCGGACCCGGAGACTGGCTGGAAGGTCGTCAAGGTGGTGCGCGTGGAAGGGGGTGCCTCTTGAACGGCCTCCTGGTTGACCTGTTCGCGGGCGGCGGCGGCGCGTCGGTCGGCATCGAAGCCGCCACGCGCAGCACCGTCGACATCGCGCTGAACCACTCCCCCATCGCGCTGGCCGTCCACCGGCTGAACCATCCGACGACACGGCACGTCCAGGCGAACGTGTTTGAGGTGGACCCGCACGAAGCGGTGGGCGACGAGCCCGTGCAGCTGCTCTGGGCCTCGCCGGACTGCACCCACTTCAGCATCGCCAAGGGTGACGTGCCGCGCTCGCGCGGCATCCGCTCCCTCGCTTGGGTGGTGGTCGAGTGGGCCGAGAAGGTGCGGCCCAACATCATCTGCGTCGAGAACGTCCGCGAGTTTGAGTCGTGGGGTCCGCTGTGCGAGCGGGGCCGCCCGATCAAGAACCTCGCGGGCACCGAGTTCGCCGCGTGGGTGGAAGCCCTGGAGACGGCCGGGTACGTGGTCGAGTGGCAAGTCCTGGACGCCGCGCAGTACGGCGCACCGACGCGCCGCAAGCGGTTGTTCATCGTCGCGCGCCGTGACGGTCTGCCGATCCAGTGGCCGTTGCCGACGCACGGTGCCGCGCCGGGTCTGCTGCCGGAGGTTCCGGCGCACACGATCATCGACTGGTCGCTGCCGTGCCCGTCCATCTTTGAACGGGACAAGCCGCTCGCGGACAAGACGCAGCGGCGCATCGCGGAAGGCATCAAGCGGTACGTGATCGAGAGCGCGAAGCCGTACATCGTGAACCTGTCGCACGGTGGTCGCGTCGAGGACCTGGACAGTCCGATGCGGACGATCACGGCGGGGCCGAAGGGTGGCGACCGCGCGCTCGTCGCGCCGACGTTCGCAGTCACCGGGAACAGCGAGCGGTCGGGACAGGCACCACGCGCCAACGATCCGCGCGCACCGTTCCGCACGGTGACCGCGACGGGCTCGCAAGGTGCAGTCGTCGCGGCATGGCTCGCCAAGCACTACGGCGGCGTGGTCGGTCACGACTTGCACCGGCCCATCGGCACGGTGACAGGAACGGATCACCACTCCATCGCAGCGGCAACGCTGGTCGGCTTCCGCGGCACGTCGGACAGTCACAAGGGAACGCTCGACATCCGCGAGCCGCTGCCAACGATCACGGCAGGCGGGAACCACGTGGCCGAGGTGCGCGCGTTCCTGACGGCATACTACTCGTCGGGCAGCGTCGGCCAGTCGTTGCACAAGCCGCTCCGCACCGTCACGGCCAAGGCACGGCTCGGCATCGTCACCGTGCGAGGCACCGACTACCAGATCATCGACATCGGTATGCGGATGCTTGAGCCGCACGAACTACTGGCCGCGCAGTTCGGCAAGTTCGCCGCGCGGTACGACCTGGAAGCACAGAAGGCGGTGGGCGGCAAGCTGCGCCCGCTGAGCAAGGCAGACAAGGTGCGACTCATCGGGAACAGTGTGTGCCCCGAAGTCGCGGAAGCATTGGTGGCCGCGCAGTACGCGGCTCAGACCGAGGAGGCAGCAGCATGAGTGACATGAACGAAGTGTTCGGAGAACCGATCAGCGTCTACACCTCTGACCAAGCGGTCGAGGATGGCGTGTTGGTCGAGGCGTGGCCGGAGCGGTGGCCGAAGCTGCTGCTCACGCGGTCGCTGTACGAGGCGCTGCGCGAGGTCGGTTACGAGCGAGTGCCCGACGCGCGCGCCGAGGACCTGGAAGTCCTCGCGTTCAACCAAGTGGCGACACCGTTCGTCATGGACGTGTTGATGATCCTCAAGGCGCGGTTCGACAAGAACCCCGGCGAGGAGAAGGAGGAGTCGCGTTGGTTCCTGGGCGGCGGCGAGACGAAGGGACCGATGGAAGGCAACGCAACGGGCAAGGAAGTGTGGGTGGCGAGGAACGACGTCGGCGGCATCACCATCATGTTTCCGGAGGACGACTGATGGTGAACGCGAACGAGATGACACTGTTCCCCGTGGGCGTGGACGCGGGACTGCTCCCGACGTTCGACGAGGCGCGCGTGGTCGTGCGCTTCGCGGGCCGAGTGCCCGTGCTGCGCGACGACTGGCAGCGCGTCACGTTGCACGACAAGCGCGAGGCGTGGGTGCGGAGTGCGGACTGCGGCGGCGGGTGTCGGTGCGCGGGGGAGATCGCCTTCACCGTGCGGTGCGAGGTGCGCTTGCCCTACGCCTCGGACCCGTGCCCGAACGTGGCGAGTGCGGTTGCTCCTGGTTACGGGGAGCCGTGCTGCGACGAGTGCCTGGACGTGCTGATGGAGGCAACGCGATGACGCACGACCTGACAGCGGCAGAGCTTCGCGCGATCAATGACTACCGCACGGCGGCGCGCAAGCTGTCGTCGGCGTTCAAGCGCAACGGGTTTCCGAACAGGGCGGACAAGATGATCGACGAGATCAACGACGTCGGCTCGGTGTTCGGTCAGATCACGGGCACGTACCCACGGCACGTCGAGTACCTGGAGGTGACATCGTGAAGGCGACCGGACTGTGGAGTGACGCGCTCGACCTGTGCGCGGATCACCTTGGCAACATCCTGTTTCTGGCGGTCGCGTTCGCGGCCGTCCTGTTCCTGTAGACCGAGGAGGCAACATGACCACGCAAGAGAAGGACGTTGTGCAAGGAACCCTGGAGGACGCGGAGCAGGAGCTACGCGCGATGCGGCAGCACCACGCGGAGCTTCGCGCGGGCCTGGAGGTACAGCGCGCAGACCGCGACTTCCTGGTGCGCGAGGTGTCGCTTGCCGAGGAGCGGTGCCAGTCGGCCGAGTCCGAGGTGCGCGGCCTGGAGAGGACGTGCCGCGACATCGCGCTGCGCGATGCGAAGGGAGGTGCAGCTTGAGCAAGAGCTACATCCGCAAGCTGGGCGTGAACCGTGGCAAGCCGCGCCTCTGGCTCCAGGGTGCCGTCCTGGTGGACGCGGGCTTCGCCCCCGGTGATCGGTACGCGCTCCTCTGCCGGGGCGTGGCGATGCGCCTGAGGAGGCTGCGTCCAGGCGAGGACCCGCACGGTGCGGAACACGCCAAGCCGCGCAAGGTGTCCGGCAAGGGACCGCTGCCCATCGTGGATATCAGCGGTGCGGTGATCCCCGAGACGTTCGGGGCCGACGCCGTGGAGGTCTGCTGCGTCCCGTCGCGCGGTGTCGTCGTCGTCTCTGTCGAGTCGCCCGGGGGTGCGTCATGACAACGACCACGTGCGAGACGTGCGAGGGTGATCAGGTGGCCGAGGTCACGTGCCCTCGGTGCAACGGGACCGGCGAGGCATACGACAGCATGACGCCGGTCGGGATCTGCCGGCGCTGCAACGGCGCGGGCGTTGTCGAAGGTGACTGCGAGACGTGCGGCGGCAGCGGCACCGTGTACGCCTGCGACGGTTGCGGCAGGCCGGAGGAGGAGTGCAGTCGGAACCCGTGCGACGGCGTGTTGGAGGACCGCGCATCATGACCACGCGAGCGAAGGTCAGGAAGCGGCGCACGTTCCACGTGCCCAGCACGAACATTGTGCTGGTGCGCTGCATCGGTGGGTGGTCGGGACAGATCGACGATGCGCGCCTCGCGTTCCGCAAGGGGACGCGGGGCCACTACCGTTGGGTCTGCGTTCGGCAGGGCGTGGGGGACGTTGCGCGTGGCGTGTCGCTCACCGCGTTGGTGTGGGCTGTCGCATCGCACAGCGACCGCTACTCGTTCGACGTGCCCTCGTTCGAGGCGTGGGCGAACCCGTGGTGTTTGAAGGGGGAAGCATGAGCGTCCAGGTAGAAACCAAGGTCCACCAGGCCCCCCCGCGCACGTGTTCGCAAGCGGGGTGCGACCGTCCGGCGAAGATGTCCGACGCAGCTGTGCGCGCGTCCGACTACAGGTGCGTCGAGTGTCGCGCCGCCATGCTGCGCCGCAGTCGTGAGCGTGGACCGTGGCGCGAACACCTCGCGCGCATCGACGTGCCGGACCTGTGCTTCGACTGCTGCAACAAGCGTGTCGTCGTCACGTCCTCGATCACGGTCGAGGGACAGTCGGTGAGCGTCGGCTACTGCCTCGCCTGCTGGAAGCGCGAGCAGCGTCAGGCTGGGTGAGCCAGCCTCCGGGGTCGCCCGCCAACGCGGCGGGCGGCCCTCCCACGCAGCGCGCGTCTCGCGCTCGCGTCTCCCCCCTGTGCCACGCGCTCCAGGTGCGCGACTGTCCTGTCGCGTCTCGCGCGCCGCCTCTCCTGGCGCGTCTCAGCGCACCTCAGCCGGACGAAGGACAGGAGCGTGAGAAGGCCACTCAGAGCGATGAGGGTGCCGATCATGGGTTTGCTCGCAGCTTGAAGCCAAAACGGGCCTCTCAGTTCGCCGCTGACGCGATTGCAGGCAGGGCCTCGACCCACGACACCTATGGATTCAGCGGCTCTCAGAGGGGATTGCCCTCTCCTGGTCGGCCGCCAGGACGCGCGACTTGAGCCCCAGCTTGGCGACGAGCTACGCCTCAAGCTGGGGCTCGCGCTGCGTCAGTCGTCCTCACCCTCGACCGTGAAGCCGTGCGTCGGGCAGTCGCGGTTGACCAGCGCCGATCCAGGTGTGCAGGCGCACGGCTGGTCGTTGGTCACTCCGTCCGGCGGCTCCACGCGCCGCGCGTTCGCCAGCCCGTAGCTCTGCTCCGCGTTCCCCGCAGCCATCGTCCCCGCGATGCACTCATGCGTCCGGCGAGCATCGCGCGCCGTCATCGCCTCCATCGCCTGCTCGACAGCAAGCAGCGCCGTCGCGTTCTCCGCACAAGCGAGGTACGTCTCCTGAAGGAACGACAGACGCGAGTGCAGACACGCCAGCACGTCGAGAGGTCGTGCGCCGTCGAACGTCTCTCCCGCTCCGTCGTGCCACCCGATGATGATGCCGCGCCCTCGCGCGCGGCCCCCGCGCGGTTCACCGCTCGCGGTGTCGCGGTCGTGTTCGTTCGTCTGGTGCAGCACCGGGTCGTGGTGCGCGTGGGTGATCACTGTCTGCTTCGTCGTGGTTTCAGGCATCTGCCGTCTCCGTTCCTGGGGTTGCTCGCTGCGATCCAGGCGCGTAGTCGCAGAGCCACGTGACCACCTGGACGAGCCGTGCGTCGATGCTACCTCGCGCGACACGCCTGGAACCTCCCTTGATCACGACACGACACGAAGGCACGGTGAGCAGGCGTCGTGCAGCAAAGTACCGAGGAAACGCCATGCCGCGCTTCACGAAGGGCCAGAAAAGGCCTACTGGGTCAGGTCGGAAGAAGGGAACGCCGAACAAGGCGAACGCTGCGTTCAAGGCTGCGCTGGAGAAGGAGACGCGCCGCCGGAAGCTCGACACGCTGATGCGGTCGCAGACGGACGAGGAACTGATCGCGCTGTACGTGCGGGTGTTCGTGCCGCGCGAGAACAAGGTCGAGGTGGACGACAAGCGGAGCATCTCGGACATCCTGGCCGACTCGATGCGCGGGGAGACGCCGCCGTCGATGCACGTGTCCGGCTCGCAACCGGACACGCCTGTCACTGTCCCGCCTGTGTCCGCTTCGCAACCGGACAAGCCCGCGACCAACGGCGCGGCGAAGCCCGTGAGTGCTGCCAAGCGCAAGCTCGCGGCCGTGCGCCGGTTGGAGGGCTCCGATGTCACGCCATGAGTCGAGCGAGTTCATGCAGCGCCGTGCAGACGCGGTGAAGCGCGCGGCGCGCAACGGTGCAGCGCCGCCGGCGGGCACGGGCATCGTGCGCGCGGACGCGCAGGGCAACATCGTCCAGGCGGGCAAGCTCGACGCGAACCAAGTGTTGCAGGTCGCGGTGCAGCTGTCGCTCCAGGTGACCAAGATGCCCGACTTCGCGGAGTGCCGCGTGGAGCAGCTTCGGAGCATCGAGGCGGACGAGGAGGAGAGTGGCAAGCCGCGCGCGTTCGGACAGCAGACCTCGCTCGACCTGCTGGCGGCTCTCAGCGCCTTCCAGGCGTCCGCGCGCGTGACGGTCCAGGCGAACGTCGAGCAGGGGCGGCGGGCGAAGGAGGCGGCACGTCGGGCGGCCGCTGGGCTGCCACCTCTCGATGAGCCGGTGGCCGGTGGCGAGGCAGGCGGCGAGGGCTCGGACGGCGGCGGCTCGGAGGCTGGCGGCGGCGGCGGCGAGGCGACGGGCTCGGTCGGGTGAGCGGAGGTGCGCGCGAGCGAAAAAGCGGCCACAGGCGATCGGCCCCCCCCCACCCCCGAGGCCAGGCGGGCGCGCGCGAAAAGAAAGGGATGGTGGCACCTAGCGAACCCCAGTTTTTTGCGAAATATGGAGATTTTCAGATATGGGCGGTAGAGCGAAGGCGTTGCGCCGGAGTCGCGTTGGAGTGGCCCGCAG
>Ga0315336_1001306_pt1 | contig 50418 bp, 47 predicted proteins | sample ASW5metaG_FD_204512 | JGI IMG/M metagenome (GOLD analysis project Ga0315336, IMG submission 204512) | Ammonia-oxidizing marine archaeal communities from Monterey Bay, California, United States - ASW #5 | ecosystem: Environmental > Aquatic > Marine > Intertidal zone | place: USA: California...
ACGCGGCATGGCTGCATCAGGCTTGCGCCCATTGTGCAATATTCCCCACTGCTGCCTCCCGTAGGAGTCTGGGCCGTGTCTCAGTCCCAGTGTGGCTGATCATCCTCTCAGACCAGCTACGGATCGTTGCCTTGGTAGGCCATTACCCTACCAACAAGCTAATCCGGCGCGGGCTCATCCAATGGCGATAAATCTTTCCCCCGAAGGGCGTATACGGTATTAGCTCCGGTTTCCCGAAGTTATCCCGTACCACTGGGCAGATTCCCACGTGTTACTCACCCGTCTGCCACTTTCCGCCAGGGCAAGCCCTGGCTTCTCGTTCGACTTGCATGTGTTAAGCCTGCCGCCAGCGTTCGTTCTGAGCCAGGATCAAACTCTTAAGTTGAGAATTCGATTCTGATCACTCCGGAAGGAATCTATCCGGAGTCCACTGTGCTATTACTCTAATTTATATTTGACGAGTTCCATCACTAATTGCGCCATGGAATTTCCCTTGCGGGTCTTCCCAGACACAATTGGGTGTTGGAGAAACACAGTTTCGTCAGAGTCTCGTTCGCCTGCTCCATCCGAACCGAAATTCGCATAGAAACAGACGCGCCAGGACTCCGCCGTCTGCGTTTCCCTTTCTTCAAACCACTATGTCAAAGAGCCTCAAGCCGGCGCCAAAGTGCCGCCAACCCGAACCCCCATGGAAGCAAAAGCCTTATGGGGAGTCAAACCTAAACGAAGCCGCTCTGAATGAGCCACCGCATTTCGATTTCAACTGAAGAATTGCGCGGGCGCAACGAAGCCGCAGGTGACTGACTTCACCCGCGCAAGTGCCGCAACTTATGATCTACGCCCCCGCACTTGTCAAGACAGATTGACGCAAAATTTTACAAGAAAATTCAAGGCAAAAGACTGAGTGCGTCACATTCCTGCCCGATTGCCCATCCACCTTCCCGGTTAACGCTCGGTAAACGAATTCCGGCGATAAAAGTTAACGCTGACTAAACGAGGAACTGCTCATCGAGAATTCGGTTTGACGCCCCGGCGATAACAATACGGGAGCCGGTGTTTCAGACAGCACACTCGAGGGACAAATAAAACCGATTTCGGCTCTGCCACACCGCATGAGCAGCCGCACAGACGGCACAAGGTGTGACAGTCGGAGACGGGGGGATATAGAACTTGACGGATCGCCGCCGCCATTTTGCGGACGTGAAGCGTGAGCGTGCGCTCGTACCGGCCTTCGGTAAGCGCGCACTGCCCCAAATTCAGTTGGGCAGATCAGCGCAGGACGTCCACAGGATTTACCAAGCAGAGCCTGGCCACACCAGCGTTGGCGCAAGGCTAAAATGGCTGGCGAGCACGTGTATCGCCGGCGTCGTTGGCGTGGGACTGATTGGCGTTTCGCTTTACGCATCTCTCGATATGGACGACGGCAGCGGCATGGTCAGTTCGATCAAGCGCGCGAGCATGGCGGCGATGGAGCCGATGGCCGGCATTCAGATCGTCGGCGAGGAGCAATCGCTGGCGCGCGGCAAATCCGAACGGCTGCAGATCACTGCCCTGGGACTTTCGACCCGCCATATCATTCACGACTCGGTGGTCCAGAAGCGGCACGATCGCGAATACATCCGCATCAAGCCTTACGTCAGAATTGTTGCCCGCCTCGCCACATCCCAACCCGAAGACGCCGAATCAATCCCCACCTTCAATCCCTTCAAGCTGTACGCCGATACGACGCCGATCTCGCAAGCCAATGGCGAAGCTTCGGGCGAGACCGAGATTGCGCGCGATATCGAGGTCAAAGTGGTTGAGCTGGTGGGCGGCATTCTGCCCGAAGAAGACGGCGTCGAGCTCGCATCCCACGAAGTGACAGACCTTGTCTCTGATGCCAACGAGTTCTTCTACGGTCAGCCCTTCGCCATGAAGTCCGTCACTTTACCGGGCGGCGAAGGCATCGTTCACACCGCCGCCTATCATCCCGATGGTCTGGGCAGCACGTCGCTTGTCGAAGACGTCGCGCCGCGAAACACCACCATCATCGAAAAAGCCCATATCGACGAGACGGACGAAATCCTCGAGGGCAGCAAGTTTGAAACGGTCGCGGTCAAACGCGACGACACGCTCACCAGCATCATCCGCAACGCCGGCGCCGAGTCTTGGCTCGCCAAGACCATCACGCAGTCGATGGAACCGATTTTCCCGTCGAAGGCATTGCGGGCTGGACAAGAAGTTCGCTTCACACTGGTGCCCGCACCCAGCGACACCGGACAAATGGAGCCGATCAAGGTCTCCGTGTTTGACGGATCGACACACAAAGTGACGGTGGCGCGCAATGAGGCGGGCGAATATACGGCGAGCGACGATCCAATCGATCTCGGCGACGCCGCGGCACTCCGTCAGGCACAGTACCCGCAGCGGGCCACACTCTATCAAAGCGTTTATCAGTCCGCGCTGGGCCAACAGATGTCGCCCGATACCATCTCCAGACTGATGCGCGTTCATTCCTACGATACGGATTTCAAGCAGCGCGCGCGCGCTGGCGACGCCTTTGAGGCCTTCTTCGATATGCGGGAAGACGAGAATGGCGGCGAAGCCGGTATCGGCGAGCTGCTCTACACCTCGCTCAAGGTCGATAGTCAAATGCGCGAGTTTTATCGCTTCCGTACGCCCGATGGCGTTGTCGACTATTATGACAAGAACGGCGACAGCGCCAAAAAGTTCCTGATGCGCAAGCCGGTCAAGGGTGCTCGTTTCACCTCCAGCTTCGGTATGCGCAATCATCCCCTGCTCAAGCGCCGCAAGATGCACACCGGCATCGACTGGGCCGCGCCGCGCGGCACGCCGATTTTGGCGGCCGGTAGCGGCACGGTCGAGGCGGTCGGACGCAAGGGCGGCTACGGCAACTATGTCCGCCTCCGCCACGCCAACGGCTTCAAGACGGCCTATGCACATATGGCCCGCTTCGCGCCTGGCATGCGGCCGGGCGTCACCGTGACCCAGGGTCAAATCATTGGGTTCGTCGGGTCTACCGGCCGCTCATCGGGGCCCCACCTCCATTACGAAGTCTTGGTCAATTCGCGCCACGTGAATCCGATGAAAATTCACGTGCCGCGCGGACGCAAACTGACCGAGCGGGAATTGGCTGAATTCAAGAAAGAGCGCACGCGGATCGACGAGCTGCTGCGCCGCTCACCTGTCAATACGCAGGTGGCATCAATGGGACAATAAGCGCGGTAAACGCATAATAAGAAGAATGAGGGATTGCTTGGGGAAGGCGCGTTCAATTTGGACGCGCCTTTTTTTTATGTCCCTTGGATTCTACGGCCGCCATCTCTAAGTGAACGTTGCGCGCGGCAAAGGCGCTGTGGCTGAAATCCGGAAACGGGTTATCTTTGCCGTCGGATCGGAAACTGAAGTCAGATCGTCGAGGAGAACTGTATGTATGTGGTTATTGGACATCCAGCGAGCCGGGCCAGCCGCGTCATTTGGATGCTCGAGGAGTTGGGGGCCGAGTACGAAATTCTCCCCGTGGGGCCCCACAGCGATCAAATTAACGCGGTGAATCCCAGCGGTAAACTTCCCGCCTTGAAGGACGGCGACGATGTGGTGATCGATTCGGTGGCGATTTGCCAATATCTGGCCGACAAACACGGTCAACTGACCCACAAGGCCGGCACGCCGCTGCGTGGTCTTCAGGACAGTTTCACGCAATTCGCCTCAGACGACTTGGAATACCCGCTCTGGACGGAGGCGAAGCATCGCTTCGTCTATCCCGAGGAGTTTCGTGTGCCCGATATAAAGGATGCTTGCCGCTGGGAATTCGGCAAGGCCATGGAAACATTTGAAAAGCGTTTCGGAGACGGTCCATTCGTGACTGGCGATCAATTCACCGTGGCCGATCTGCTCATCGGGCAGTGTGGCTCATGGGCCTCGAGTCTTGAATTCGATCTGCCCAAGGGCAAGGTGGGCAATTATTTCGAAAGCGTCTGGCAGCGGCCGGCATTGGCGCGCGCGAAAGAGCGCGGCGAGGCGGCGGTTGAAGCCTCGAAATAGGCCAACCAATGCGGGATCTGGCCTGATAGCGGTCAGTTGCCGCCAAGACGGTTGGACTGACCTGCCACCCTTCGTCCCGAACACCGGAGAAAACTTTTATGACCGCACTTTTGATCGCCAGGTTCACCGTCAAGGATCTGGAAAAATTGAAGGAATACGCGGCTCAGGCGCCGCAAACCATGGCGACCTATGGGGGCCGGGCGTTGTTACGCGGCAAGGCTGATAAGAATTTAACCGCAGGGGACACCGATCACGCAATGGCCGCCATCTTCGAATTCCCCAGCCTGGAGAAAATCGACGAGTGGTACAATTGCGACGCTTACGAGCAACTCAAGGCGTTGCGCGACGAGGGCGCGGATATGCGGATCACAAGCTACGAGGTGATGACCTAACCAAATCAATTCGGCGCGCTTCGAGCGCATCAGAGCTGGCGGCCCGGCTGGCCAAGCCGGGGGCCTTTTACTTAAATGTTAATTGGGAGGACGACGCACCATGGCCAAAGCCATTCACACCATGATCCGCGTGTTCGATGAGAGCAAGGCGGTGGACTTTTACGAGCGGGCCTTCGGCCTCACTGTCTCGGGTCGTTTTGATTTCGACGATTTCACGCTGGTTTATTTGAAAAACCCCGAATCCGATTTCGAACTCGAGCTGACCGTTAACAAGGGCCAGGACGCACCCTATACCCATGGCGACGCCTACGGCCATATGGCCTTTGCGGTCGAGAATTTGGATGCCGAACACGAGCGCCTAGTGAGCGAGAATCTGGAGCCCACCAAGAAGTTCGAGATGTCTTTTCCCGACGGCACGCCGGCGCGGGGATTCTTCGTGACCGATCCCGACGGCTATAAGATCGAAGTGGTCCAGCTCGGCGGACGCTTCCAGTAGCGCGCGCCAAGCCACGGGCCCAAGGCCTGCCGGCAGGGCTAAAATACCAGCGCCTTGTCGGCGTTCGCCGTCTCGCGCGCCAATTCGTCCATTGTGCTGCGGCGTGCGCCCTCCATGAGCTCGACATCCGAAAGCCCGCGTGCGTCCATGCATGTGCCGCAAATGAGCACGTCTCCCTTGCCGACTATCACCCGCCTCAACATGCGCTCGATGCTGTAGTAGCCATCGGGTGTCTTCTGTCCCTGCTTGGCGCAAGCCACCGCATCGGCCATCAGAAAGACCGTGATCTCCGCTTCGGGCTCGTTTTTCGCGAGTGCGTGGGCGAGACGCAGGCCGTTATAGGGGCGTTCGGATCCGTAAGGGGGATCGTTCAGAATGATCAGGTGTTTCATATGGCGCATCCTCGATCGTTATTCCGTGTGGATCATTGAAACTAGCTCGGACGTGACCGACGAAAAATCGGTTAGTCGATTGGCCTGTGAGCTCGTATCACCAGAATGGCAGCGTCCATTGAACTCATCCCGCCGATATTGCCATCGATAGGGGCCATCGCCCGCGCAAACCATTCGCCCGGCGGATAATAAACCGCGCCTCTCACTGGCTCGGCGGCGAGACCCGCATCTTTGACAAGTCTGCTCAGCTGCTTAGCTGTGCGGAACCGCGCTTTCCGCCACATCGAGTTTCCGAGCCAACCGCGCATGCGCCTCAAAGCGGCCCAAACGCTCCGTTTGCCGAGCTCTGCGATCACCAGAACCCCGCCAGGTTTAAGGACCCGCGCCATTTCGCCGAGCGCGCCCGCAGCATCGGCCACAAAACAAAGCGTTGTGATCGAGACCACGAGATCGAAGGAACCGTCGGCAAACGGCAGCTGCTCTGCCTGACCGACTGCCAAGTCGATTTCCGCGCGGTGCACCCTGGCGGTCCGAACCGCCGCCTCGATCATGGCAGGGCTTGCGTCCAGACCCGTAACATCCGCGCCACATTCCCATGCCGCCGCGGCCAGTGTTCCGTCGCCGCATCCGACATCGAGAACACGCTTGTCAGCGAGGTTGCCCGCGGTCTCGAAAATCAATGCGTGCTCGATGTCGTCGGTGATCGCGCCAAGCCCAGAGCGGCGCCAGCGCAAATAGCCTCCGGTCCGATCCCATGGGATCCGGTATTCATACGGATGTCGTTGTTTTCGTGTGTTGACATTGGAAAGCCAGCGCCATTGCCCGTTACACCTTCAGCGGATCTCGCTTTGCAAAAATACGGCGATGTCCTGGCTCACCACCCGCCTCGTCGTCCGCCCCAGACTGATGCCCGATGATATTCTCGCAAAAGGCATGGCGCCACACGCAGCTATTCAGTCAAACCCTCGACCGGCAATCCGGCGGCCTTCCATTCGGGATACCCATCTTGCAGACGGTGAATGGTGAAGCCGCGCTTGCGCAGCTCCGCCACGGCCTCGAACGACAAGACACAATGAGGGCTACGGCAATAGGCGACGATTTCTTGGTCCGCCGGTAACTCGGCCAAGCGGGTTTCTAATTCCGGCAGTGGAATGTTGATGGCACGCGGCAGATGGCCAATGGCGAACTCGTCTTCGGGGCGAACGTCGAGAAGAACCACGGCGTCGGACTGCAAGCGCGCCAGCAGATCAGCCCGCGATAGAGGGTCCAGGGCATCGCGTTCGTGGAAATAGCTCTTCACGAGCCTTTGCGCCTCTGCGCTGTTGCGCTCGGCAATTTGCCGCAAGGCCGACAACAGCTCGATGACGGCGACGTCTGTGAGCCGGTAAAGACTATGCTGGCCGTCGCGCCGTTTGGCCACCAAGCCAGCGCGGTGCAGTTGCTGAAGATGCTGCGAGGCGTTGGCAACCGAGAGATCCGCCAGCCTCGCCAAAGCCTCGACGCCGCGCTCGCCTTGGGCAATGTGCTCCAAAAGCTCGAGGCGATGTGCATGACCGAGCGCCTTGGCGACGTCCGCGAAAAGGCTCAAAAGTTCTTTCTTGGGACTTTGACTGGAACCGGCGCTTGACATGGCACCTCGCATAAACATATATTCAATTGATTAATTGAATACTTGATTATTTAATCTGCGTCAAGATTTCTTCGCCGTTTTGAACCGAAAGTCCGAACCATGCGTGATCTGGTCCTGACAAACGAACCCGTAATCCGGCTGCTCTTCTTTTTCGGTATCTTCGCCGTCATGGCGCTGTGGGAATGGTGGCTTCCGCGGCGCAAACGATCGTTCAGCCGTGCCGTACGCTGGCCGAGCAATCTCGGAATCGTGGTCCTGAACACCGTGTTGCTGAGGATCGTCTTTCCGACCACCGCCGTTGGCTTGGCGCTTTACGGCGAGCAGAACGGCTGGGGCCTGCTCAACAGCTATCCGGTTCCCTACTGGCTCGCTGTTGTGGCTGCGGTCGCGTTTCTCGACTTCGCGATCTATCTGCAGCACGTCATGTTTCATGCCGTGCCGGCGCTCTGGCAGTTGCACCGCATGCATCACGCCGACCTCGACTTCGACGTCACCACCGGCGCGCGCTTCCATCCGGTCGAGATCCTGCTTTCGATGATCATCAAGTTCGGCGTCGTGGTTGCACTGGGCGCGCCCGCCCTCGCGGTCCTCCTCTTCGAGGTGCTGCTCAACGCGACCGCAATGTTCAATCATGGAAATGTGCGCATTCCCACGGGGATCGACCGCATCTTGCGATTGTTCGTCGTGACGCCTGACATGCACCGCGTGCACCACTCGGTGATCGTGGTAGAGACCAACAGCAATTTCGGCTTCAACCTGCCTTGGTGGGACAGGCTGTTTGGCACCTATCGCGCCCAGCCACGGGCGGGCCACGAAAAAATGCAGATCGGCATCGAAGATTTCCGCACCGGGCGCGATCTCTGGTTGGACCGGATGCTCGTTCAACCAATCCGGCATGGATCAAAAGACTACGCGATCAATCGCGGCAGGGGGAAAGGATGAGGAGCGCGCTTTGCGCAGTGCATCCCTTGCCACTCCGGTGGCGTCACCCAAGCGTAAGAACAGAGAATCAGGAGTAGTTCACTGTCTAAATATTTGATTGCGACAGCCCTTCTTGGAACAGCTCTGGCGCTCGCCGCCACGCCCGGCGCCTTCGCCCAAGCCGATCAGCAAAAGGCTGAAAAGGGTAAGACGGAACAGGGCATGAAGTGCAAGATGATGGAAGGCCAGATGGGCGGCATGATGAAGGACCCCGCTCAGATGGCGGCCATGCGCGAAGCGCGCACTGCCAAGCTCAAGACGGAGTTGGGGATTACCAAAGCGCAGATGGGCGTATGGAATGCCTATGCTGAGGCGCTGAAGGCCCAGCCGGCGAAAAAGATAGGCATGGGCATGATGGGCGCCAAGACCAAAGGTACGGCACTCGAGAAAATGGACGCGCGCATCAAACGCACGGAGGCAAAGCTCGCTGGCATGAAGGCGATGAAGCCTGCGACGGAGGCGCTCTACAACGCCTTGAGCGATGACCAAAAGAAAAAGGCCGATAAGCTGCTCGGAAAGCGCTGCGGCATTATGTAATGCCGCCAATCGGTTTTTCTTAAAAACCGGAAGGCGCGACGCAGTTGGGAACCGACCCCTGACGGGCGAACATGGATGGGAATGCAAATGGAGCGCGGCTGGGATTGGTTGCCGGTCATCGCCACGGCGGGTTCGATCATCGCGTGTTATGGCACACTGGCGGTCCTGGCCCTGCTCTCGCTGATGGGCATCAGCATCGCCGTCAATGACGGGGCCTGGGCAGGCGCGATTAGCGTCTTTGCCGTGTTGGCAGCGTTGGCTATCGCTTTTGGCTATCGGCGTCACGGCCAAGCCGTCCCGGTCGGCCTGGCGGCGGCAGGTGCCGCAATGGTCTTGTGGGCGATGTATGGCGACTACAGCCGCACCGTGGAAATAGGCGGATTCGCCGCCTTGGCCGGTGCGACGCTTTTGGACTGGCGCACCAAAATGAGTGCAAGCCGGCCATAGCCGATCGGTCATTGGGTCCGGCCACGAGTCCGGCAATCATAGGCGGCTGCTAATGGAACTTCGCGCCGGAAACAGGGCCACGAGCCATGAAACCCTTGACCAGTCGATTTGCGGCGTTGGCAATTTCGCTCGCCTATGTATTTTTGCCTCAGGCCGTATGGGCTCAGCCGAGCGGCGGGTCGGGCGCCCACAAGTGGAACGGAGGATGGGGTATGTTTTTTGGTCCATTGCTTTGGATTGCCCTCATTGCGGCAATCATTTTTCTCGTCGCCTATGCCGCGCGCGGCCAGGGCGGGGAATGGCCCGCGCGCCTTTCGCGTTCCACCCCTCTCGAAATCCTGAAGGAGCGTTACGCTCGGGGTGAAATCGACAAGAAGGAATTTGAGGAAATCAAGCGAACGCTCGAAAAATAGCCGAATTGGCTGGGTTGTTTGCGAGGCGTATCGCTTGTCTCGAAATTCACATCCCTTCGGAGATCAAAACGTCCCGGGCAAAAGGGAGATAATGTAAGCTCTCCCTGCCGTGACACTCCACCGGACCCATGCAAACGACCCGACAGGCAAACGACGCTGGTTGCGCATTATCATCTTGTTGCTGATCTATGGCGGCTTGTTGGCTGGCGGTCACTGGGGCAGCCAATGGCTGATCGGTCTCGTTGGCGCCGATCTCGGCCCAGGCGTCTCATCCCATGCTCGCTATGTGGTTATGGCGGGCATTGCCCTCTACACCGCGTTGTTGGCGATTCCCTTCGTGCCCGGCATGGAAATCAGTCTGACTCTGCTGGCGGCATTCGGCCACCAGGTTGCCGTGATTATCTATGCCGCCACCGTGGCCGCTCTGGTTGTTTCCTATCTCATCGGCCGCTTGGTGCCGGTGCGCCTGATCGCGTCGCTGTTTGGCTCTCTCGGTCTGCAGCGCGCCGGGGATCTTGTCCAACGCCTCGAGCCTTTGACCGCCGAGCAAAGGCTTGAAACCCTGATCGAACACGCGCCCAGGCGGATCATGCCAGCGCTTTTGAAACATCGATATATCGCGATCGCCGTCGCGTTGAACCTGCCGGGCAACACCATCATCGGCGGCGGCGGCGGTATCGCGCTGCTGGCGGGAATAAGCGGTCTTTTTACGTTTACCCGCTATCTGGCCATCGTGTCTCTGGCGGTGCTGCCGGTGCCGCTCGCCGTCTTTTTGACGGGCAGCTGATGGTCGTCCTCAAGACGTGAGGTCCCTTATGGCCTCGGCAAGAAGTCCCGTCGCGTCAATTTGGTTGCTCTCATGCGGGATCGTATTGGTCGTGACGACTTGGGCCGCACCGGCGGCGAGAAGGTCCAGGTAAGCTGTTCCAGCGAACACCCCATGCACGCCAACGCAAATCGGTGGGCGTGTGTTGATCCCCGATAGCAGGCCGATCGTCTCAATCATCGTGCGGCCCGTCGAGACCATGTCGTCCACGAGAACGGGCGTGCCATTGCGGCAGAGATCGTTATCGGGCAGCGAGATTTCGACGTCGTGGTCGCCTCGGCGGATCTTTCGCAGCACCGTATAGGGCGCATTTGCCTGCCCAGCCACAGAGGCTACCCATTGTTCGCTCTCTTCGTCTGGGCCGATGAGGACCGGCTGCTTGACCTGCCTGCCTAACCAGCCCGCGATCAGGGGAGCGGCGCCCGTGGCAATCGCTGGAACGGCGTAAATCTCCTCCAGCGAACTGCGGCGGTGCAAATGGGGATCTACCGTGATCAGCCAATCGATATGCTCAGACAGCAATCGCGCGAAGTGAACCGACGTGATCGATTCTCTCGGTTTGAATCGTTGGTCCTGCCGCATATAGGCGAGATAGGGGGCGACCAAACCGACGCGGGAGGCTTTGAGACTGCGGGCCGTTGCGGCCGCGAAGACAAGCGGCAGGAACTTTTCATCGGGGCGATCGAGCGTGCAAAGCAGAATGACGGTTCGCCTCTCGATCTGGTCCGTGTAACGTAGATAGGTCTCGCCGTCGGGAAACTTCCTTACCTCCAAGCCGCCGATTTCCATACCGAGAGCGTGTCCCAAACCTCGAGCCAAGTCGTCGTTGCCGGGCAAGGGGACAAGTATCGGGTCACTCATGCGGTGCCACGTCCAGGATATCGCCATTGGCGTTTGCGAATTCCAAGGCGTATTCGAGCTCGCCAGGCGACTCGGCGTGGATGGTGAAGAGCGGTTGGCCCGTCGTGACTTCGTCGCCCAGACGGACATGCAGCTCGATGCCGGCGGCCTTATCGTCGGGAGCGCCGGCAAGTTTGGCGACCCTCGCCAGCCTGCGGTTGTCGATGGCATACACCGGGCCGCTGCGGTTGGCGCTGATGGGATGACGATGGCGCGCAACCGGGGGCTGGCGCATCCCCCCCTGGGCTTCGCAAATCCGCTGAAACTTTGCCCAGGCCTTGCCGTTATCGAGCACCGCCGTCGCCGCGGCCAGTCCGCCGCCATCGGGGGCGACACCGCCCAGTTCGAGCAAGGCGCCGGCGAGCGCCAAGCTGCGCTCGCGCAGATCCGCCGGTGCGCTCGGCTTGGCCTGCAACACGGCCAGCACGTCGTGGGCTTCGAGCGCCGGCCCGATGCCGCGCCCCACCGGCTGGTTTCCATCGGTTTCGATCACCTGAGCCTTGAGGCCGAACACCTCTGCGGTCTCCACCAGACTTTGCGACAAATATCGCGCCGATTCGCTGTTGCGGACCTTGGCGGTCGGCCCTATCGGAAGGTCGAGCACCACATGAGTGGCGCCCGCGGCTATTTTTTTTGACAACACGGATGCAACGAGCTGGCCTTCGCTGTCGAGGTCAAGCGCGCGTTCGACCCGGATCAGAATATCGTCGGCTGGAGACAAGCGGACCGCGCCACCCCAAACGATGCAACCGCCCTCGCGCTCGACCACGGCCCGCATCGCCGACACATCCAGATTGACCGGCGCCAGCGTCTCCATCGTATCGGCCGTACCGGCCGGCGAGGTGATTGCCCGCGACGAGGTCTTGGGCATGGTCAGTCCGCAGGCGGTGGCGATCGCCACGATGACGGGCGTTGTTCGGTTGCCGGGAAGCCCGCCGACGCTGTGCTTGTCCACTACCAAGTTGCGGCCCCACTCAAGCCGGTCGCCCACATCGACCATGGCGCGGGTGAGCGAGACGATTTCGGCGCTATCCAAGGGGCGGGCCGAACAAGCGGTGATGAACGAGGACAGGTGGATGTCGGAATATCTACCCGCAGTGACATCGGCCATGATCATGGCCAGGGCTTGGTCGTCCAGGTTCTTGTTGTAGACCTTGCCGCGGACGTAGCTCAATGAGTCCAGGGGTCTTGGATGCGAGATGGTGATCGCGTCGCCTTCAGTCAGGTCGAGCCTTGCCCAGGCGGAGTCCGAGAGCCCCGCTTCGCCTTGGCGCAGGAGATCGGACGACGTTTGAAAAAGCGTGGCGATGACCGATCGGTCGCCGCATTCGAGGTACACGCGGGCATGGGACGAAAAGCCCTCGGATCTGCACACATGGCAATCCTGCCGCATGAAGACCACGGCCTCCTGGTGGGTGTCCACGCCAAGACGCCGCGCTCGCAATGTGTTCGACCGCTCGCCCGATGCCGCCTCTTGTGCCTCGCCGTCGCCACCGCGCGTCATCGCAGGTCCACTTCTTCCCGGTAGTCCGGCACCCAGCACGGCCAGCCCAATTCCTCTTCAATGCTGTGCCTCAGCGCATCCGAACCGGTCGGCTCCCCGTGCGTAATGTATGTCATCTTGGGCGGTGCCTTGAAATTACGCAGCCAGGCGAGAACCTCTTCGCCGTCGGCATGGGCCGACAGCATCGACAGGATTTCCACCTCCGCGCGGACCGGAAAATAGCTGCCATGGATTTTGACCTCATCTGCGCCTGCCACCATCGCCGCTCCACGGGTTCCGCCGGCCTGGAATCCGGCGAACAGAATCGTGTTCTTGGGGTCGGGCGCGTAATGCTTCAAATGATGAACCACGCGTCCGCCCGTCGCCATGCCGCTGGCCGAGATGATAATTTTTGGCATTGGATCGACGGTCAAGGATTTTGATTCCTCGGCGTCGCGCACATAGCGCGCCACCTCGCAGGCCTGCCGGCATTGTTTGGCGCTCAGCCGGTGGTCCTTCAAGTGCGCGCAGAAGATCTTGCTGGCGTTGATCGCCATCGGACTGTCGAGGAACACCGGCACCGGCCCAATGCGCCCGGAGCTCTTGAGCCGCTCGATATGATAGAGCAGCGTCTGCGCGCGGCCGACCGCGAAGGATGGGATAATAACCGTACCGCCTCGCTGGGTGGTCCGCGTGATCACATCCTCCAACACCTTTTCAGGATCGCGCTTGTCGTGGGCGCGGTTGCCGTAGGTCGATTCTACGACCAGATAGTCGGCGTGTGAAACTGCGGCCGGATCGAGCATGGTGGCGCTGCCGGGCCGCCCCAGGTCGCCGGAGAAGACCATCTTTACACCGCCATGGACCAGCTCGACGACCGCCGCCCCCATAATGTGTCCTGCGGTTAGAAAGCGCGCGCTCCATCCCTTGGCCACCTCCACCTGTTGCTCGAACGCTTTCGGGCTGAAGCGTTCGAGAGAGGCATTGGCATCGCTCAGCGTGTAGAGCGGCAGGGCTGGGTGGTGCTTCGAAAAGCCGCGCTTGTTGGCATACTCGGCATCTTTTTCCTGCAGAAAGCCGCTGTCGGGCAGCAGCAAGGCGCAGAGATCCCTCGTCGCCTCGGTGCTGTAGACCGGTCCCTTGAAGCCATTCTTGACGAACAGCGGCAGGTACCCCGAATGATCGATATGGGCATGGGTCAGGACCACCGCGTCTATGCTCTTGGGATCGACCGGCAGCGGCGCCCAGTTGCGCAAACGCAATTGCTTGAAACCCTGAAACAAGCCGCAGTCAATCAGGATGCGCGCGCCGTTTGCCTCGATAAGGTATTTGGATCCGGTGACCGTACCAGCTGCGCCCAGAAAGGTGAGCTTCATAACGTTCTTCACCTGGAAGCCACGGTGCGACCCGGCACCATATGGTTCAATCTTCGGTTTCGCGGATTATTAGCGCAACCATCCCCTCGCGTCATTGATCTGCGTCAGCGGTTGCCGCAAATGGGGTGGAAAGCTCCTTCAAAGCCAGGACTCTTCTGGTCCGATTGTGGCTGAGGACGGACGCCAACGCTCGAGCCCTATTGGGCGAAAGAAACCACCTCATGGATCGTCTATCCTAACCGCAAATACCTCCCGACCCGCGCGAGGCGGGCGGTCGATTATTTGCTCGACGATTTCCGTGAGTGGCGGGGGCCGCCGGATCAGAAAATGAAATCGACCCAGGGCGCATCCTAAGGGACGCAATGCATGACGTCCGCTCATGACCCAAAGCGGACATGTCGAAGCTTCGTAGCAAAGCTTCTTTTTCCAAATTTACGAGTACGAACCGCCAAAGGTGGTGAGCATGGGCAACGAGAGGACTGAAAGAGCAAGGACCGAAAAGATACCCTACACCACACCCCCGAGAGACGATCAACCGCATCGCCGGACTGCCCCTCAACACACCTATTTGATGAGCCGGGGACCGGGATCACCCTCTTGAAGCATGGCTCTGTAACCGATTTGCAACAGGGCAGCGGGTTTCACGGTCGCAATACCCGGAAAAGCATGTGTGTTTGGCACACTAGGTGTAGGACTTAGGAAAGAGATTATCTTGTGCAACCTGCAATTTGCGGGTGTTTAGGGCAGGGGCAGTCGTGGGCATTTCGATCTTCGAGGTCATACGTCGGGTATGTAAGTCGGGCACCGGGCGGCTCGTGCGGCTTTCCTGCCTCGTTTTTTTATTCGCCACCTGGGGGGGGCCTTCCGCGTTCAGTCAATACTATCCGGGGGGGGGGTACACCCTTCCCCCTTATGGCTCCAACACCACCACTGAAAACGAAGACCCCCTCATCGATGAGAGCTTCATCCTCGACCCGGGGCTATTTCCTGTCGATTCGACGGCTGACGATCCCAACCCCCCACCCATGATCTACGTCCATCCAGGGGGCTACGTCCCCCCAGGGGACCTGCCTGGCGCACCCCCCGCCCGCTACGCCTTCTACACACCGTCCTATACTGGGGTAGTGGCAGAGATCCCCGGGCAAACCGCCTGCGGCGGGGCGTTCGACACCAGCGGCGACGACATGAATGTGAATGGCGCTGGCGGCGACTTTGGATGGATAACGGATGGAACAACACGAGTGCGCGTTGAGTTACTGCATCAACGCGGCGATCACAAAAACCGAACCGGCCCGCTCAACGTCAACCGTACCATCCGCTGCGATCAAGTTAATGGCGGTTTCCAGGTTCAGAATCCCGGTGCCGTCCCCTTGAGCGAGACGCGGTTCGATTACAATTTCAAGCAAACCAAAATTGGGGCCGAAGCCGATACGATGGTCGGGCAACTCGGCACCGTTACATTTATTGTCGGCGCCGGTGGCGGCTTGTCGTTTGTTGACACCGATTCAGTGTTTGAAATTAAGGTCGACCAATTCAATTTCATGTCGAAAACGACGAATGAAATCGACACCGACCGTCTTTTCGCCGAATTATCGGGCGGCCTCCAATTCCCCGTTATCGGCCAGGTGATAGGCCATGCCGGAGCGACGTTGATCGTCAATTATGACTCGATCAATGGAATGAGCACCTATAACGAGACCGTCGTGCCGACGACCCAAGTGCGCGAATTATCGCGCAGTGAATTCAATTCCAGCTGGGAGTTCCGCGGGGGGGCAACTGTTCCAATTTCGCGCGGCATGTTTCTTACCGGCGAAGCATTGGCTCGCTTGGGGGAACCCGTCCATGTCATCGAGGCGATCCCGGGTAGTGGCGCGGCATTGAAGACACGGGAAGTGGACAGCTTTGGCGTCCAGTTGAGGATTGCCTTCATCCCGCAATCCTGGTCCCGGTAATAATCGGGCGCTCACCAAGCTCTGTGTCCGCTTTTGGCTAGGAGCTGACTCCAAGCACAAGCGCCCGTCACGACCGCTTCTCAGTATTGTGCCAATACACCTTGCTGCAATTTAGCCGATGGGCGTTTGCGAGCAGTCGGCCGAGGTTTCCTAAGCCGCCTGCTTGACCGCTGCGCCATTGACCACAAAACCATGCGTATCGGCCGTCACCTCGACCCCGTCGCAGGACTTGATTTCACCAGCCAGCACCTGCTCGGCGATCGTGTCCTGCAGGGCCTTCTGGATCACGAGCCTGAGCGGTCGCGCGCCATAGGCCGGGTCGCAGCCCTTATTCGCCAACCAATCGCGGGCTGCATCATCGAGCTCGATTTCATTTTTGAGGAATCTGGACGGCATGACAGCGGGAGGCCTCATCACGTTATGGCGTGAGCGCGCCCCGCAGTAGGGCCCGATACAATCGGTCCTTGATCGTCTCGGGGTTGGCCAACCCCATCCGCTCCAGACAATCTGCTTCACCAAGCGTCTTCTCTTTCGCACCGAAGCCTCGTGCCGCAAGTCGCGCAAGCTGCCACTTCGAATATGCGGCTGATTTCAGCCGGCTGAGCGCGGAAATGAGTTGTTGTTCCGTCTCCGTGAAATCGGTGCCGAACGGGTAGACCGGAAGCAGGCCCTGTTCTCGTGCGGGAGATAGATCACGCCTGATGCGTTCAGGTGTATTGTCTCGATAGGAGGCAGGTATCTCGAAGTCTTTCGCGATCTTTCCGGCATTCTTGGCGCGGGCCAACAGCTCATCCTGAAATCGCGAATCCGCAATTCCAAGCATGGCCTCGATGACGGCTGAATCCGTCTTGCCGCGCAGATCCGCGATACCGTATTCGGTCACGATGATGTCGCGCAGATGGCGAGGAATGGTTTGATGATCGTAAGCCCAGCAGATGTTGGAAACGTCCTTCCCATTATGCTGTCGCGTCGCGTTCAAGGCGATGATCGAGCGCGCATCGTCAAGCGCGAAAGCTTGGGTCACGAAATCATGCTGACCGCCCACGCCGCTGACCACACGGCCATCGCCAAGTCCATCGGAAATAACCGCGCCCAACAGTGTCGCCATCATGGCGTTATTGACGAAGCGGGCTTTGACCCTGGCGCGCCGTTTTTCTTTTTCCTCACCGTAAAGCGCATTGACGAATGAGACTGGTCTCATGCTGATGCGCGCGCGTCGCGCCTCCGGCATCTCTCGCAATGCGCGGTAAAAATTTTTCGGCCCCAAAAAAAACGCCGAATGGAGGACGATTCCATCCACCTCACGCATTACGATGCCCGCCTCGATCAGGTTGAGAAAGGTGTCGACGAACATCTCGCTACAGCCATAAAGCCCGGTTTCGAAGGGGGCGTCCTCACAAGGCTGTGGATCTGCCTCGCCAGAAAGTTGGCGGATCGTTTGTCGGAAGGCTTTGTTCTTTTTGTCGCGAAGAATGAGCCCCTGTGCCACGGCGTCGCCGATCGAACCGATCCCGATCTGCAGGGTTCCGCCGTCGGGCACCAGCTGGGCGATGTGCAGCCCGGCGGCGTAATCGGCCATCGTAACCGGCAATTTCGGCGGCGCGTGCAGCGGAAATTGGCAGTCCGGCCCATCCAACAGGTGGGAGAACTGGGAGGCCGGCAGCGACGCGTCCCCATCCATAAAGGGCAGCTCGTCGTTGACCTGGCCGACGAGCAGAAAATCGGCCGAACCGGAACGGCGGGCGGCCAGAAGATCCGGCGTGATATCCGCATTGCAGCTCAGGCTTAAACGAGGATCGCCCGATTTGCCGCTTTGTTTGGCGACGAGCTGCGCGACAACATTCACGCCTTGCTCCAGCACATACCGGTAGGCATGGGTGTAATTGGCCGAAATGTAGTTTTGTTGCGCTTCCGCGACACCGAGCCATCGGCCCGCGAGGAAGTAGAATTCGCTCACCTCGATGTTCGGCGGCATGCGGCCGTCTCGCAACGCCTCGGCATAGGCGAGCAGCGGATAGGCACCGAACAACCGGTCGATCACGGGCGCAATGAAGCGGCGTTGAAGGTCGGTCGCAGGTCGCGGCAGTTCGAGGGTCAGTGCCGTGAAAATCTTCAGTGAGATCGAAGAGTCCGCCGCCGCACGCGCGAACAGGGCGTTTGCGATGTGATTTGCCTTGCCGAGGCCAAGCGGCAGGCCCAACACGATGTGCTTGCCAACCTCGGCGATGATCGCCTCCGCAAGGGCGTCCGCATCGCTGAAGTGTTGGGGTCGTTTGGCCATGTTCGTTAGCTCGAATCGTGCTTGCCCGCACGCCTCCTTAGCGGTTGCAAGATTTGGATAGAAGTATAGCCGATAACGCAGGCGATGGAGTCCGTGGAAATGGTATTGTCGCAGAGTACCGGTTAGTTTCGATGGCAACGGCGCACGGCGATCACATAGGATCGAACGAGAGGCTGCAGCGATGACCCTGATAAACGGCCCCCTGCCCCACGCCCTCCGAGGTCACACGCCTGCCCGCACCGCAAAGCGGTTGTTCCTTGCGACCCGGCCGATGTTCTTCTCGGCCTCGGTCTTGCCGGTCATTTTGGGAACCTCGTGGGGCGCTCGCTCGGCGCCCTCTCTGGATTACGCCGCCTTTGCGTTGGCCCTGCTCGCTACGGTCTTCACCCATGCCGCCATCAACGTCATCAATGACGTCTATGACGACGTCTGCGGCACCGACCCGATCAACACTGAGCGCATCTATCCCTTTACCGGCGGATCGCGTTTCATTCAGGAGGGGATCATGACGCGGCGGCAGATGCTGCGTTGGGGATTGGTGCTGCTGGGCCTAGCAGCCGTCGTTGGGCTCGGGCTTACCGCCATGAAGGGCGCCGGCGTGATCTGGTTCGGGCTGATTGGCATGGCGCTTGGTGTGCTCTATTCGCTCCCTCCTTTTCGACTGAGCGATCGCGGTTTGGGAGAAATCGCCGTCGGACTGGGTTTCGGCCTGTTGGTGGTGACCGGCGCGGCATGGCTGCAAAGCGGAATTGTGGACGCAAATACGGTCTTGATTTCGCTTCCCATCAGCTTCTGGGTGTTCAACGTTCTGCTGATCAACGAGATCCCCGATGCCACGGCCGACGCCGCCGCGGGCAGGGCCACGCTCGTCGTGCGCTTTGGGCTGCGGACAGCACTGGGCATCTATTTGGTCATGAACGTGCTCGCGGTGCTGGCCGTCGGACTAATTGTTCTGAATGGAACACTGCCTGCTTTCGCGATCCTGCTTCCCGCAATACTTCTGATGGCCGCACTATTGGCCGCGCGGCACATGGCGGCCAACAGCCCTCAGCGCGGCGCCCTGGTGAGCGGCATCAAGGCCACGCTCGCTATCCACGCCGCGGGCGCGGTGTGGCTGATCTTGTTTTCCTGGCCGTGGTGACCGGCTCTGGATCGGGCAAGCTCTATCCTATCCACTGCTTTTGCCCTCTGCTCAATTGCCAGACGTTGCTGGCGATTGGCGATTAATGTCCGTTTCTGGATAGAGGCGGGCTCCAGGCACAAGCGCCCATCACGACCGCTTCTCAGTGTTGAGCCAATACGCCTTTGCTGCAATTTAGCCGATACGGATATAGGAGGACGGCCGAGGTTTCCTAGGCCGCCTGCTTGACCGCCGCCCCATTGACCACAAGACCATGCGTATCGGCCGTCACCTTGACCCCGTCACCGGACTTGATCTCACCCGCCAGCACCTGCTCGGCGATCGTGTCCTGCAGGGCCTTCTGGATCACGCGCTTGAGCGGTCGCGCGCCATAGGCCGGGTCGTAGCCCTTATTCGCCAACCAGTCGCGGGCCGCGTCATCCAGCTCGATGTCGATTTTGCGGTCGGCAAGCAGCGCCCGCAGGCGCTCGAGCTGGATGTCCACGATGGCCGCCATCTGATCGCGTCTCAGGCGGTGGAACAGGATGATCTCATCGACCCGGTTGAGGAATTCGGGACGGAAACTCGCTTTCACGATGTCCATCACTTGACCCCGCACCTGGTCGGAGTCCTCGCCCTCGGCCTGGTTCACGAGAATTTCGCCCCCCAGATTGGAGGTCATGATGACCACCGTGTTGCGGAAGTCGACCGTCCTGCCCTGACCGTCGGTCAAGCGCCCGTCGTCTAGAACCTGAAGGAGCACGTTGAAGACGTCGCCGTGCGCCTTTTCGATCTCGTCGAACAGAATGACCTGATAGGGCCGGCGGCGAACGGCTTCGGTCAGCGCGCCGCCTTCCTCATAGCCCACATAGCCGGGTGGCGCGCCGATCAGACGGGCGACCGAGTGCTTCTCCATGTATTCGGACATGTCCATGCGGATCATGGCGTGTTCGTCGTCGAATAGGAATGCCGCGAGCGCCTTGGTCAATTCTGTCTTGCCCACGCCGGTGGGGCCCAAAAACATGAACGATCCGATCGGCCGGTCGGGATCCTGCAAGCCGGCGCGCGCACGGCGAACGGCCGTTGAAATCGCGTGCACCGCTTCGTCCTGACCGATCACCCGCTTGGCGAGCTCGTCTTCCATGCGGAGCAATTTGTCCTTTTCGCCCTCTAACATGCGGTCGACGGGAATGCCAGTCCAACGGGAGACGACCTGGGCGACGTGGTCGGACAGAACGGCCTCTTCCAGCATGGTGTCGCTGGCGCTCTCGCCTTGGCTTTCGGCTTCCTCGAGCTTGGCCTCGAGATCGGGAACGACGCCATAGGAGAGTTCGCCCGCGCGTGCGAGATCGCCGCTGCGCTGGGCCTGTTCGAGCTCGTGACGGGCGGCTTCCAGTTCCTCTTTGATTTTCTGCGCGCTGGAGAGTTTTTCCTTTTCCTGCTGCCAGCGTTGCGTGAGCGCGCCGGCCTGCTCCTCGAGATCGGCGAGTTCTTTCTCCAAGTCCACCAACCGGTCCTTGGAGGCCTCGTCCTGCTCCTTTTTCAGCGCCTCGCGCTCGATCTTGAGCTGGATGATGCGGCGGTCGAGTTCGTCCAACTCTTCGGGCTTGGAGTCGACTTGCATGCGCAGGCGGCTCGCCGCCTCGTCCACAAGGTCGATGGCCTTGTCCGGCAGGAAGCGGTCGCTGATGTACCGGTTCGAGAGTATCGCTGCCGAAACAAGCGCGCTGTCGGTGATGCGCACGCCGTGGTGCAGTTCGTACTTTTCCTTCAGGCCGCGCAGGATCGAGATCGTGTCCTCGACGGTCGGTTCGACGATGAAGACCGGTTGGAATCGCCGCGCCAGCGCCGCGTCCTTTTCCACGTTTTTGCGATATTCATCGAGCGTGGTCGCGCCAATACAATGGAGCTCGCCGCGTGAGAGCGCGGGCTTGAGCAGGTTTGACGCGTCCATCGCGCCATCGGCCTTGCCGGCGCCGACGATGGTGTGCATCTCGTCGATGAACAAGACAACCTGGCCTTCGGCGGCTTCGACTTCGGAAAGCACGGCTTTGAGCCGTTCCTCGAATTCGCCGCGGTATTTGGCGCCGGCGATCAGCGCCCCCATGTCGAGCGACAGAAGCCGCTTGTCGCGCAGGCTTTCGGGCACGTCGCCATTGACGATGCGCAACGCCAGACCCTCGGCGATCGCCGTCTTGCCGACGCCCGGCTCGCCGATCAGCACGGGGTTGTTCTTGGTGCGGCGCGAGAGCACCTGAATCGTGCGGCGGATCTCTTCGTCGCGGCCGATCACCGGATCGAGCTTGCCGTCGCGGGCGGCCTCGGTCAGGTCGCGCGCGTAACGATTGAGCGCGTCATAGGCCTGTTCGGCCGAAGCGCTGTCGGCGGTGCGGCCTTTTCTGATCGCCTCGATTGCCTCGTTGATGGCGTTGGGGCTGGTGCCCATGCCGGTCAGTATTTTGGCCGGTTCGGACTCCTTTTCCATCGCCAATGCGAGCAGCAGCCGCTCGACGGTGACGAAGCTATCGCCCGCCTTTTTCGCCAACTTCTTAGCTTGCTCGAAGATGCGCGCGGTGGCTGGCGCCAGATAGAGCTGCCCGCCGGCGCCGCCGCTGACCTTGGGCATTGCCGCCAGCAAGGCCTCGGTCGCGCGCAGGGCCTCTTGGGGATCACCGCCCGCGCGCGCGATCAGGCCGGCCGCCAAGCCTTCCTCGTCGTCCAACAGAACCTTGAAAATGTGTTCGGGCGCGAACTGTTGATGGCCTTCGCGCAATGCCAAGCTTTGCGCCGACTGCACGAAACCCCGCGCACGGTCGGTGTATGTCTCGAAATCCATTTCGAACCTCTCCTCAGCACGTGATCTCCGCCTGACTTGCAGCCCGGTCGCCACGCCCATTCGAATACAAACGGCCGCGATACGGCCCTGGGAACCCGACATTCGGCATTCCCTTGTTCATATATAGGAACTCGGCCTCCCATCAGAAAGGGCGCCGAGCCAGATCGTTTGGCGCTTGAAATTCTTGGTGAATCGGCTGGGCCACGCGGCCTGCGTTACCGGGCGGGTGGCGCGGCAAAACCGCAGCGGTGCTTGGCGGCGGGTCTAGTCGGGCTGAGGGGCTTCCTCGTCACTGGCCGGCGCGGCTTCGACAGCCTCGCCGCTGCCGTTTGCGCTCGCAGTCTCCTCGCCCTCACCCGAACCGTTCGGGGGCGCATTCGCACTGGCTTTTGCGTCCTGTGGCTGCTCGCTCGGGCCATCTTGGGATTGCGGCGCGGTGTCGCTGGCGCCCTCGCGTTGACCGCCCGATCCGTTGGCATCGCCCTGCTGGGTGCCGCTTGCAACCTGCTGGGTTTGGGCGGCCTGGATGATGCGTTGGTAATGTTCGGCGTGCTGGAGATAGTTCTCCGCCGTGATGAAGTCGCCGGAAGACAGCGCGTCGCGGGCAAGGTTCGAGTACTTTTCGGCAATATGAGACGCCGTGCCGCGTATCTTCACGTCCGGCCCGTTCGATTCCAAATTGCGCGATAGCTGGTTCTGTGGCTTGCGGCCACGTCCACGGCCTCGTCGGCTTTGCTGTCCTTGCCTCATAGGATCCCGTTTTCGGTTATGCTGTTTGTCGATTGCCAATGGTCAGCCTATCCGTCCAATCCAGCAGGAAGGGCCATCTCGCCACAGCCGCCGGTCGCGATTGGATTTTCGGAGTTGAATTTCCCGTTCGCCCCAGATTTTCATGACCCGTCTGATCACACGTCCCGTTTGCCCAGGCGCTCTGCCAATTTCGCGCTGCCAACGGCGTGGATGCTCCCCAGCCCTTGGAACCGCCTTCAAAAATTCCGATCAGCGAATATGCTATCGAGTGAGCCGAACGCATCCAGCTTCGCGCTCCGGCTTTATCTCGCCTCTCCCACGTCCCTTTTTTAAGGTCCCATCAAAGCCCGCATATGGCTTCAAAACGCGTGGATGGTTGTTTTCGTTGCAGGGACCCTAGCTCGTCGCCGAAGAATTTCCAACCCCTTTCTGGCCCGGTTTGTTTCTCACCGTTGCATGACCGCAACACCCCGAATCACGCCCGCCAGGTCGGCTTTTTCCCTAAAGAAGCGGTTATCTGAATCAAAGCCGGCACGGCTGAAGAGCTCGGCCACGGGGTGGGCCTGCCCCTCCCCGACCTCGAACACGGCCCACCCGCCAGGCGCCAAAACGTCGGCCAATCGCGCGGCGATCCCGCGGTAAGCCTCAAGTCCATCGCCGCCGCCATCCAGCGCCAGCACCGGGTCGTAAAGGGCCACCTCGGGCGACAGAGAGGCGATCTCGGCGCTGGGGATATAAGGCGGGTTCGCCACCACCAGGTCGAAGGGCCCGGCCAAGCCGTCAAGCCAAGAGGCGCGCACGAAGCGTGCCCTCGCAGCCAATCCCAGGGCTCGCGCATTGGCCACAGCGAGGCAAAGCGCCTCGGGGCTCAAATCTCCGCCCACGCCCCAGGCATGTGGCAACTCACTCAACAGGCTGAGCAGAATGCAGCCCGAGCCCGTGCCGATATCGGCGATGGCTAGGGGTTCGTCCATACGTTGGCCTTCAGCCACCAACTCCAGCGCGAGCTCTATCAGGGTTTCGGTATCGGGTCTTGGATCCAGGGTCGCCGGACCGATGGCGAAATCGTGCGACCAGAAGGCGCGTGTGCCCAGAACACGAGAGACCGGTTCGCGCGACCGGCGGCGGCGAACAAGGTCATCCAGCCGTTGGCGCTCGTCCCGGCTCATTTCGCGCGAGACCTGAGCAACCAAGTCTTCATGGGAAAGCCCGCAGGCATAAGCAACGAGCAAACGCGCGTCGAGCTCGGCGCTCTCCACGCCGGCCTCACGTAAGACGCGCGAGGCCGCGCGCATGGCATCTTCTATCCGCACCACCGGATCCTGCTCCGCGGCGCCGGTCAGGTCCGGCTTATGCCGCAGGCTGTTCATCGACCGTGGCAAGCTGGCGCGTCTGGTTTTCGGTTTGCAGTGCATCGATCACTTCCTGCAGACACTCGCCGGCCAGGATCTCATTCAGCTTGTGCATGGTGAGCGAAATGCGGTGGTCGGTTACACGGCCTTGCGGAAAATTATAGGTGCGGATGCGTTGCGAGCGATCGCCCGAACCAACCTGATCGCGTCGATCGGCGGCCCGCTCGTCCTGCTGCTTTTGGCGTTCGCTTTCATAAAGTCTCGCGCGCAGAACCTTCAGGGCCTTGGCCTTGTTCTTGTGTTGGGATTTCTCGTCCTGCTGAATGACCACTATCCCGCTTGGAATGTGGGTGATGCGGACGGCGCTGTCGGTCGTGTTGACCGATTGTCCGCCAGGACCGCTGGCGCGGAACACGTCGATGCGCAGGTCCTTGTCCTCGATCTGCACGTCCACGTCCTCGGCTTCCGGCAACACGGCCACGGTGGCGGCCGAGGTGTGAATGCGGCCGCCTGACTCGGTTTCCGGCACCCGCTGCACCCGGTGAACGCCCGATTCAAACTTCAGGAACGAATAAACGCCCTTGCCCGAAATGGTCGCGATGATTTCCTTATAACCCCCGACCGCTGCCTCGCTGGCGGAGAGTATTTGGACTTTCCAACCCTTCACGTCGGCAAATCGCTGATACATGCGAAAAAGATCGCCCGCAAACAGGGCGGCTTCGTCGCCGCCCGTGCCGGCGCGCACTTCCAGGATGACGTTTTTTTCGTCGGCGACATCCTTGGGCAGCAACAAGACGCGCACCCGCTGCTCAAGGTTGCTAATCTTGGATACGAGAGCGCCCAGTTCGTCGCGGGCTAATTGGCGCATATCGTCATCGGTTTCGCCGTCGGAGATAAGATCCCGCAACTCCTCGCTCTCTTTGCGCGCCTCACCCAGCTCGCGCACGGCCGCAACCATGGGATCGAGCTCGGCAAATTCCCGAGCGAGCCGCACATAGGTCTCCTGATCGGTCCCGGCGGCAAGCTGCGACTGCACGGCTTCCCAACGGCTGACCAGCGAATCGAGCTTCTCTTGTGGAATCGTGGACATGAGCACCAATCGCTAGGGGCGGCTTACCGATGTCTTATCAGAGTCGCCTGAGCCAGGGTCAACTGTCTGTTTGCCAGATGGTCCCTCGATGGCCTGGGGCAAGGGAATTCGTCGCACGGTGACGGGTCCGGAGGGCGCTTGCGGGCTTTGCGGCGTCGCGGGCCGGGCGGAAGACCGTTCCTCGATCGATTGTCCCGCGTTTCGCGGCGCACCCGTCCTAGTGTATGCGATGGCGAAAACGAGCGCAAAAATGACGACGAAGCCAGCGATAAACCCTCCAACTTGCCAGGCTTCAAGGTTCCCAGAGCCATTTGCCTTGGTGGGTTCGACCCCATCCCCAGCGACTTCCACGGCCTTGCTGATGGCGATGCGCCGTAAAATCGGGCGGCAGTCGAGATCGAGCAGGCCCGCGTAAGCGGTGACGATGCGGCTGGTTTCTTGCCACTCGGGCAGGTTGGCCAGCGTTCCGGTTTCCAGTGCCGTTATTGTGGCGGTGGGCGTCTCCAGCTTGGCCGCGATCGCGCTCGGGCTGAGCCCCAGCGCCTGGCGCATGGTCCGAAAAATATCGCCAACGTCGTCGTCGCGCGGCGGCCCGCCCGTGGTCGCGGATTGCTGTTCTGTCGTTTTGGTCATTTCTAGGTCGAGCGTCCCAGTTCAAATCTTTCTTGGTCCTACGCCGCCAATAATAATGGTGTATGCCTGCGCGGTCACCGTCAACGCTAGGGCGAGAGCGAAGCTGCGTCTACAATCGGCAGTAGAGGCGGTTAAATTTTTACACCGGTTTCGCGGACGAAATCCTCAAGCGCCTGACGCGCGTCGGGTTCGCCATTTTCCAAAATCGCGTCCAGGCGTTGGCGAAGAGCCGCGCCATCAAGCGAGCGCACCATTGTCTTGACCGGTCCGATAAAGGCCGGCGCCATGGATATGGAGCGAAAACCCAAGCCGATCAGCGTCATGGCCTCAAGCGGCCGGCCCGCCATTTCGCCGCACAGCGTTAGCGGCACCCCATGGGCGTCGGCTTTTTCGGCAATCATGCGCAGGGGCCGCAGAGCGGCGGGCGAAAGCACATCGAAACGCTCGGCCACGCGCGTATTGGCCCGATCGGCGGCAAAGAGGAATTGCAACAGATCGTTGCTGCCGACGGAGACGAAATCGACGATCGGCATCAGCTCGTCGAGTTGCCAAAGAAGCGCCGGAACCTCGATCATCGCGCCGATCAGAACGCGTTTTGGAATCTTGTGGCCGTACCGGGTCAGATGATTTTGCTCACGCTCGATGAGCGCCTTGGCGGCCTTGTATTCGGCGACCTCGGATATCATCGGTAACATCAGCCGCAGGTCTCCGCCGGCTGCCGCGCGCAACAGGGCACGCACCTGCATGCGCAACAGGCCAGGCCGGTCGAGGGCCATGCGGATGGCGCGCCAACCAATGGCCGGATTCTCCTCGTGGCTGTGGCGCAGATAGGGCAGCAATTTGTCGCCGCCGATGTCGAGCGTCCGGAACACAACGGGTTTGCCGTCGGCCATCTTCAAGATGGCGCGATAGGTTTTGATCTGCTGTTCGATGCGCGGAAAGGTCGAAGCGATCATGAACTGCAATTCGGTCCTGAACAGGCCGATGCCATCGGCGCCCGATTCGGCCAAATGGGGCAGGTCGACGAGCAATCCGGCATTGATGTGGAGCGCGATCTTGTCGCCGTCCTTGGTGCAGGCCTCCTTGTCGCGCAGTTTGGCGTATTGGGCCTGGCGCTTGGCGCGGAACCGGACCTTGTCGGCATAAGCGCTGATTACCTCGGGGCTCGGGCGCAAATGCACTTCGCCGGCTTCCGCATCGACGACGATGTCGTCGCCGGTCTCCGCCCACTGCAGGATGTCTTCGGCCTGGCCGACGGCCGCCAGGCCAAGGGCCCTGGCCACTATGGCCACGTGGCTCGTGTAGCCGCCCTCCTCCAGCACCAGGGCGCGCAGGCGAGAGGGGTCGTAGTCCAACAGTTCGGCCGCGCCCATCGTGCGGGCGAGTAAGACCGAATCCTCAGGGATGGTTTCGTCCGCCGCCGTCACGGTTCGGCCGGCCAAATGGCGCAGCAAGCGGTTCGCCAGATCGTCGAGATCGTTGAGGCGTTCGCGCCAAAAGGGATCGGTGTCGCGGAGCATGCGGGCGCGGGTGTCGTTTTGCACCCGTTGCACCGCGGCTTCTGCCGTCAGCCCCGTATCGACCGCCTCTTTGAGCCGGCGAATCCAGCCCTGGTCATGGGCGAACATGCGATAGGCTTCCAGAACGTCGCGGTGTTCGCCAACCCGTTCGATATCGCCGCGGGCCAGCATATCGTCGATTGTGTTGCGCAGCTCTTCGACCGCAACGTCCAAGCGCCCGCGTTCGGTTGCAACGTCTTCTGCAATCAAATTGGAGATGGCGATCCTGGGTTGATGCAGAACGACATGTCCAAGCGCGATGCCTTCGGAAAGGACCGTGCCGGTGTGGCGCTGGGCGCCCTCGCGCGAGAGCACGGCGTCGCGCCCGTTGCTTGCCTGAATGTCGTGCGCGCTGATCTGTTCGGCCAGCACCATGGCCGTTGTCTGCAGCGCCTCTATCTCCTCTTCGGAGTAATGGCGCTGGGTCTGGTTCTGTACGGTCAAGACACCGAGCGTACGGCCGCCCTTGAGGATCGGAACGCCGAGGAAAGAGTGATAAATTTCCTCACCCGTTTCCGGGCGATAGGAGAATGCGGGATGACTTTGCGCTTCGGTCAGGTTGAGCGGTTCGGCTTGCTCGGCGATCAGGCCGACAAGGCCCTCACCACGTTTCAAATGGGTGTTGTGAACGGCGGTCGATTTCAGGCCCTCGGTGGCGAAGAGCTCCAAGGATCCATCGCGTCGACCGACATAGATCGAGCAAACCTCCGCCACCATATTGGCGGCGATCAGGACGACGATTTTGTCGAGCCGGGTTTGCGCGCTTTCGCGCTCCGCCATCGCCTCGCGAAGATGGCGGAGCAGTACGCGCGGTGCGCCGAGTGGGGCAACTGCCATTAAGCGTTCGTCCTCACCGCCGGTCGGCCAAGGCGTCCAGCTTAGTGATTGTTAATAACAACGATGTGTCTCAAACCTAGTTCGCGTCGAGCCCAAAGAGCGTGTGAAGCGTGCGGACCGCCAACTCGGCATAGGCCGCATCGATCAACACGCTGATCTTGATTTCCGATGTCGAGATCGCCTCGATATTGATTCCTTTTTCGGCCAGCGCCGCAAAGGTCTGGGCCGCCACGCCGGCATGGGATCGCATGCCCACGCCAATGACGGAAACTTTTGCGATGTCGGTCGATCCGTTCAGTTCCTTGTAACCAATCTCCGCCTTGGCGTCTTTCAGAACGGCGAGCACCTTCTCCAAGTCGGAATCCAGAACCGTAAACGTCAAATCCGTAAAGCGACCGTCGTCGGAGACATTTTGGACAATCATGTCGACATTGATGTTTGCGTCGGCCAAGCGGCCAAAAACGCCTGCCGCCACGCCCGGCTTGTCTGCCACGTTGACCAGGGTGACCTTGGCCTCGTCCTTAGCATAGGCAATGCCGCTTACAACGCGCTGTTCCACTTTTTCATCCTCGTGGCACACCAGGGTACCGGCGACCGTCCCGTCTCCCAGTTGAAAGGCGGGCACGGCCTCGGGCGGATCAAAACTCGATCTCACCTGAAGCCTCACACCATGAACCATGGCCATTTGGACCGATCGGGTCTGTAGGACTTTGGCGCCCAATGAAGCCATTTCCAACATCTCTTCATAGGAGATTTTGTCAAGTCGGCGCGCACGGGGCACCATGCGGGGATCGGTTGTGTAGATGCCGTCCACGTCGGTGTAGATATCGCATTGGTCGGCCTTGATCGCGGCGGCGACCGCAACGGCGGAGGTATCGGAACCGCCGCGGCCAAGGGTCGTTATGCGCCCTTCAGGCGAAATGCCTTGAAAGCCCGCAATCACGCCAACCTCGCCGCTTTCCAGGCCCGCCAACAGCTCATCGGACCCGATGCCCGCAATGCGGGCCGAGCCATGAACCTCATCGGTGCGAATCGGAACCTGCCAGCCTTGCCAGGAACGCGCCTTGACGCCGATGGAGCGAAGCACGGTGGCGAGCAACCCCGCCGTCACCTGTTCGCCCGAGGATACGACGGCGTCGTATTCGCGTTCATCGTCCACGGAGCCGGCCTCCTTGACCCACTGAACGAGCTGATTGGTCTGGCCGGCCATGGCCGATACGACCACGGCGCAACGGTTGCCGGCGTCGGCCTCCCGCTTGACGTGTGCCGCCACGTTGCGGATTTTATCCACCGTCGCAACGGACGTTCCGCCGAATTTCATCACCAATAGGGCCATAATCGAACTTCGCACGTATCGATTTCGGAAAAACCGCCGGAGCGCAGCGGCGGCACAATGTTCAGATCCCGCCGCATTCATAACCGCTCACCAGTGCCGCCGCAACACGGGTCAAAGTTAGCGCCTTGACAAGGCGCGCCGGGCCAACCCCAATGCCGCCCATGGCCAATACCAGCAATTCCCAACATGACGAGACGCTCGACCGGGCCGAAGTCGAACGGTTTGCCGCCATGGCGCACGAGTGGTGGGACGTCAACGGCAAATTCAAGCCCCTTCACCGTCTCAATCGCGGCCGTTTGACCTATATACGAGACGATTTGTGCGGCCATTTCAGCCGCGACGCGCGCAAGCTCACATGCCTGGAAGGGCTCGATATTCTCGACGTGGGTTGCGGTGGCGGGTTGCTGTGCGAACCGCTGGCCAGGCTCGGCGCCCGGGTGACGGGCCTCGACCCCGCCGAGGAGACGATCCAGGCCGCCCGCCAACACGCCGCCAGCCAGAACTTGAGGGTCGACTACCGCGCCGGGCGGGTCGAGGATTTGGCGCAGAGCGGCGATAAATTCGACGCCGTACTGGTGATGGAGGTGGTCGAGCACGTTCCAGACGTCGGCGCATTTCTGGCCACCTGCGCGGACACGTTGCGGCCAGGTGGGCGCATGATCCTCTCGACGATCAACCGCACGCTGAAGTCCTATGCGCTGGCGATCGTGGGGGCGGAATACATTCTGCGCTGGCTGCCGGTCGGCACCCATCGCTGGGAGCGCTTCGTTACGGTCGAGGAACTAAGACGCGCGCTTGGCAGCGCCGGGCTCGATCTCGCAAACGCTAAAGGGCTCGTCTACAACCCGCTGCGCGACGACTGGCAACTGGCCGCCGATACGGACGTTAACTATTTGGCGGCGGCCTCGTTTTCCAAATCCTCCCCCTGAACTACGTCGAATTCCGCATCGTGGCTTAGCGAGGGAACCCGCCCGCGTGCTTGGCCCACTTGGCCTGGATCGATGTCGGCCATGATAACGCCGGGCGCCTGACCGGCCTCGGCCAGCACTTCGCCCCATGGCGAGACGATCATCGAGTGGCCGTAGGTGTCGCGGCCAACTTCGTGACGCCCCCCCTGGGCTGGAGCAAAGATAAAGCATCCGGTCTCGATGGCCCGCGACTTGAGCAAAACCCGCCAATGGGCCTCGCCGGTTTGCTTCGTGAAAGCCGACGGCACGGCGATGAAGCAAGCGCCGGCCTTGGCCAGCGAGCGGTAGAGCGCGGGGAAGCGCAGATCGTAACAAATGGTGAGCCCGTAAGCGCCCCACGGCAGATCGGCCAGAACCGCGTGGCGGCCGGCGCTGCAACTCTTCGATTCGCGGTAGCTCTCGCCACCGGGCAAGTCGACGTCGAACATATGGATCTTGTCGTACCGCGCCGCGATCGAGCCATCGGGCCTGAACAAAAGCGAGCGATTGGCGATCTTGTCGTCGCCCAGCTTGACCGGCGTGGCGCCGATGTGAAGCCAGAGAGCGAGTTCTTTTGCCAGACCCGCAAAGAGCTCCAGCGCCTGATTGCCGTCCTCGGATTGGGTGTTGGCGAGCACGCGCTCGCGCTCCAATTCCATCAGCGCGGTGTTTTCGGGCGTCACAACCAGCTGGCTGCCGGCCTCGGCCGCCTGCCGGATGGCCTCTTCGGCCGCAGCCAAATTCGGCGCGACGGTCCGCCCGCTCCGCATTTGCACGAGAGCGACCCGGAAGACGCCGCCAGCTGCGGTCATGGCGTGCTCATCGCGTTTTGCCTTCTTCCCGTTAAGCCTGGTCCGAACCGCGCCCGAGCAGAGGGTCGAGTTCGCCCTCGTCCTCGAGCGCGTAGAGCTCGTTGCAGCCGCCGACATGGACCCCGCCGTTGAAAATCTGCGGCACCGTGCGGGCGCCGTTGGATTGCTCCAGCATGTGGGCCCGGCCCTAGGCGCTCAACGTTATGTTGATTTCCTCGAACACGACGCCCTTGGCGCTCAACAGGCGCTTGGCGGCCGAGCAATAGCCGCACAACATGCCCGTATAGATGACAACTTCCGCCATGCTTTCTCCGTCCCGGACCCGCCACGACGCGACCGACTCGCGCGCGGCAATCTTACTGAATAAAAGCCGTATTGAGAATCTTGCCGCCGATGAGCCCTTCGACAGGCGTGCAAGCTATTGTCGCGCCGCCATCGGATCAACCGCACGGGCCAGCGCCAGAACGTCGACGCGCCGGGCGCCCGACCGCCGCAAGACCCTGGCGCAAGCGTTTGCCGTGGCGCCGGTTGTTATCACGTCGTCGATCAACACAATGGCGCGTCCATCGACCAGGCGAGCCCGGCCGCCATCGACCGAAAACGCGCCCGCAACGTTTCGTGCGCGCCGCTTGGCCGTTAGCCCCACCTGGCTCTCCGTGCGCTTGGTGCGCGGCAGAACCAACGGGTCGCTGGGTACGCCCGCGGCGCGGCCGAGCCGCTTGGCGAGCAACGCGGACTGGTTGAAGCGGCGGCGCCAGAGCCGGCTCGGGTGGAGGAGCACGGGGACCAGCAGATCGGCCTCGGCCAGCAGGTCGCCCCCGGCGTTCAACAGCCACCTGTTGAAAAGCGCCAAGCCCTCATGGCGATCGCGGTATTTTAGATCGTGGATCAACGCCCGCATCACACCGCTATAACGCGCCACCGCCCGGGCACGGCCGAAATCGGGCGGATCGGCAAGGGCTGCGGCCGATACGCCGCTCTCCTCCCCGCCAAGCCCATAGGGCAGCGGAATTCCCAGTCGGTCGCAGATCGGCGCCTGGATGAAATCGATGCCCGGCCAACAGCGCGCACACAAGCCGTCATGACGCTCGATCGGTTCGCCGCAGGCAAGGCATCGGGGCGGCAACAAGGTGTCGGCGAGTCGTGCGGAGGCCGCGCGCACGAGCCGGCTGGCGCGCGCACGCGGCTGGACGAAATATGTTTTTGTCCTCGCTGCCGTCATCGTCGGGCTCATGTGTCGGTCGGCATCGGATCGCAACGCTTGGCGGATTTCGGTCGAGCCCGCTAGGTTGGTCCGCCAAGATCCCATTGAAGCAAAGACCATGACGAGAGATAACGAGCTCTTCGACCGCGCCCTGCTCACACGCCGGCGGGCGCGGGCCGCCAGCACGGCGCAGGCGCATGATTTTCTGCTTAGCCGCGTCGCCGAGGATTTGCGCGACCGCCTGGCGGGCATTCTGCGCGAATTCCGGGTGTGCGTGAATCTCGGCGCCCATCACGGCCTGTTGGGCGACGCGCTCGCGGGCGCGCTGGCGCCGGACCTTTTCGTTCAGACCGACCGCGCTCTGGCGTTGGCCCAAAAGTGCAGCGGCGCCCGCTTGGTGGCAGACGAAGAGGCGCTGCCCTTCGGCCGAACCTCGCTCGACCTGGTGGTCTCGGCGCTCACTTTGCATTGGGTCAACGATCTACCGGGCGCGCTGATCCAGATTGCCCGCGCGCTGCGTCCGGACGGTTTGTTCCTGGCCGCGGTTCTGGGCGGACGCACGCTCGAAGAGCTGCGCGAGGCCCTCACCCACGCCGAGGCCGAAATCTCCGGCGGCGCCGGTCCGCGGGTGGCGCCGTTCGCCGATGTGCGGGAGTATGGCGGCTTGTTGCAGCGGGCCGGATTTGCGCTGCCGGTGGTCGATTCCGATCTGATCGAGGTGACATATCCCTCGCCGCGCGCCCTGATGGACGACATCCGTGCGATGGGGGGCGCAAATGTGCTGAAGGCGCGCTCCAGGCGGCCGCTGTCGCGGGCCATCCTGGCGCGCATGGACGAGATTTACCGGGCGCGTTTCGGGACCGGGGACCGGGTGCGGGCGAGTTTCGAGATCATCACGCTGACCGGGTGGGCGCCAGATAAGAGCCAGCAACAGCCCCTGCGGCCGGGTTCAGCACGCGGACGCCTTGCCGATGCGCTGGGCGCGGCGGAGCATTCAGCCGGCGAGAAGGCCGACCCGCAAAAGCGTTGATGGGATGGATCAGAACGTGCCGAATTCGGGCCGGTCCGGTTAAAACATGCCCTTTACGGTGACAAAGAGAGCGTTAACCTCAGTGCCAACTTCTGCAACGACGGTGACGATGGCCACGCTGATGCCCGCCGCGATGAGGGCATATTCGATGGCCGTTGCACCCGATCGATCGTGCCAGAATTTTCGCAGAAAACCGTGCATTTGCATGACACCACCTGTTTGAATTCTGAGATTCCAGTTGAGCGCAATCCTACACCACAAATCTTTACAAATGATCTTGCAGCGCCTTTCTAAGCGGCTCGTCAGCAGGCGGCATGGCGTAATCGGCCATATGGCGCGGGCTTACCCAAGCCAGCTCCTGGCCATCGCGGCCGCTGGGTTCACCCTGCCAGGTGCGGCAGATATAAAGCGGCATCAGCAGGTGGAACGTCTCGTAGGCATGGCTGGCAAAGCTGAAGGGCTCCAAGTGCCGGACTTCGACATCGATGCCGAGCTCCTCGTGAAGTTCGCGGATCAGGGCGGCTTCCGGCTGCTCGGCCTTCTCGATCTTGCCGCCGGGAAACTCCCACAGGCCGGCAAGCGATTTTCCTTCCGGGCGCCGGGCGATCAGCACGCGGCCATCGGGGCGCAGCAGAGCGCAGGCCACCACCAGGACGGTCGCGCGGGCTGGGGGCCGCTCCGCCACTGCCCCGCCTAACTGCGGTAATCGGCGTTGATGGAAATGTAGCCGTGGGTCAGGTCGCAGGTCCACACCACCGCCCGGCCGTTCCCAACACCAACATCAACGCGTATGACGAGTTCGGAATTCTTCATATAGCGCGCGCCCGCCTCCTCGCGATAGGCGGGATCGGCCTCGCCGTCGCGCGCCACCGCCAAATCGCCCAACCAGATGGCAAGCTTGTCCCGGTCGGCCGCCTCGCCCGCCTTGCCGACCGCCATGACGATGCGGCCCCAATTGGGGTCTTCGCCGGCGACCGCCGTCTTGACCAGCGGCGAGTTGGCGATGGCGAAAGCGATTTTACGCGCCGCAGCGGCGTTCTCGGCGCCCTCGACGACGACCTCGACGAATTTGCTGGCGCCCTCGCCGTCTTTGACGATTTGGTGGGCAAGGTCGCGCATCACCTCGACAAGCGCGCCCGCGAACGCCTCAAGGCGCGGATCCTCGGGCGCACTGATGGCGGGAGCGCCGCGGGCGCCCGCCGCGCCGCTGGCAAACAGCAGCACCGTATCGCTGGTCGAGGTGTCGCCATCGATTGTGATGGCGTTGAATGTCGGATCGACGGCGCGGGCACACAGGCTCTGGAGCGCGTCTGGGGAAATGGCCGCATCCGTGAAAAGGAACGCCAGCATCGTCGCCATGTCGGGCGCGATCATGCCCGAGCCCTTGGCCAGGCCGTTGATGACGACCGCCACGCCGTCGATCTCCGTCTGACGGGTCGCGAGTTTGGGATAGGTGTCGGTAGTCATGATGGCGCGGGCGCCATCGCTCCATGCGTCTGCCGATGCAGCTTCAGCCAGATCTTGCAGCTTGTGACAAAATTTGGCGGGATCCAGCGCCTCGCCAATGACGCCGGTGGAGGCTATTAGCACCTCCTCGGCGGCGCAATCGGCGATCCGGGCCGCGGCCTCAGCCGTCGCCTCAACGGCCTCGCGCCCCTTCATGCCGGTGAAAGCGTTGGCGTTGCCGGAATTGACCACGAGCGCCCGGGCAGACCCGCTCGGCACCCGTCCGCGGCACCATTCAACCGCCGCCGAGGCTGTTTTCGATTGCGTGAACACGCCAGCAGCACACGCGCCTGGATCCAGCAGCACCAGCATCAGGTCCTTGCGACCGGAATAGCGGATGCCCGCTTCGCAGGCCGCCAGACGCACGCCCGCAACAGGCGGCAGCTGGGCAAATTTTTTGGGTGTGAAGGGCGATTGGGCCACGGGCTGGGTCGATTTGATGGAGTTGAAAAGCGGACTTACTGACCGAAGCTTCCGCGTGTCGTAAGAGATTCAAGTGCCTTTTTTATTGCCGGATCGACGATTTCGATCTTCGCCTCGCCGCGCAGCGCCTCAATCACCGAATCGCGCTTCTCCTGAATCAATCCCGCCAAAATCCTGAATTTCTCGTCCTCAAAGGAATTGGGCTCGGAGGTGTGCTTGTCGATCAATTGGATCACGTGCCAGCCAAACCGGGTCTTCACGGGTTCGGAGATATCGTCGACCTTCAGCGCAAAGACGGCCTTATCGAAGGGTGCGACCATGTCTCCTTTGGCGAAGTACCCGATATCGCCGCCGACATCGGCCTCGGCGCCCTTCGAGAACTCCTTGGCGAGCTCGGCAAAATCGTCGCCCCGGTTGAGGCGCTCGACGATATCGCGTGCCTCCTCTTCCGCGTTGAGCAGAATGTGGCGCGCGCGCAGTTCCTGCCGCGCCTCGAATTCGCCGACATAAGTATCGTAAACCTTTTTGACGTCGGCCTCGGAAACCTGACCGACCACCATTTTCTCGTAATAGATTTCAGCCAGCGCCAGACGCCGATAGTTCTGCATGCGCCGCTCGAAGGCCGGTCCGGAATCCAGTTTTTCCTGGCTGGCGGCGGCAGCCATGAGTTGATTTGTCACCAAGTAATCGACGATCTGTCCGCGACGTTGCGCGTCCGGGATGCCTGCGATTTCGGCTCCCATGGAGGCACTGGCTGTGGACACATCGTCTTCGGTGATCGCAACGCCATTGACCCGGGCAAGAGTTTTGCTGTCCGCCGCATGGGACAATTGCCACGCCAAGGTTGCCAGAACGGCCGTCACGGCCAGTCGCGCTGAAATTTTCACTTGCTTGCCCTCATACCGGGACGCGTCGCGTCGGTGCCACCTGGAGCAATGTGCCAACCGCTTTAGCGTGCGCGTTCTGCATCCGCGCCTTCATAACCGCTGACGCCCGTTATTGCCAGAATCCATTGCGGCACTCACGGCAAATTGTGCCCTTTACCATTGCCCGTGGTCTCGTTGACAAGGGGCTTTGGGGACCTTATTTCTCAAGCCAACCGACGGGCCGCTTGCGCGCCCGCCACCACCGCCGCAGCCGGTGCTGAACAAATTGCGATCCGTGGCCTCTATTAGCGGTTCGCGAACCCACTCTAAAGGATCGAGAGGTCCCTGCGATGGTGTCCTTCGGGCAATTCGCCACTAAAATATTTGGATCGTCCAACGACCGTCTGATCAAGACCTACGCGTCTGCCGTCGATGCGATCAACGCATTGGAGGGCGAAGTCGAGAAGCTCACGGATTCGGCGCTGAAAGCCCGAACGGATGAGTTTCGAGAGCAAATTGCCAATGGCGCGACATTGGATGACTTGCTCGCCCCGGCCTTTGCGACCGTGCGCGAAGCCGCCAAACGCACGCTGAGCCAGCGCCATTTCGACGTCCAGCTTATCGGCGGCATGGTGTTGCACGAGGGCAATATCGCCGAGATGAAGACCGGCGAAGGCAAAACGCTCGTCGCTACGCTGCCGGTTTATCTCAATGCGCTAGCGGGTCAAAGCGTCCACGTGGTGACCGTCAACGACTATCTGGCCCGGCGCGACTCCGAGTGGATGGGCGCCATCTACCAATTTCTTGGTCTGTCGGTCGGATGCATCGTGCACGATTTGAACGACGACGATCGCCGCAATGCCTACGCCTGTGACGTGACCTACGGCACGAACAACGAATTCGGCTTCGATTATTTGCGCGACAACATGAAGTTCTCAATTGAGGAGATGGTGCAGCGCGGACATCATTTCGCGATCGTCGACGAAGTCGACTCCATCCTGGTCGACGAGGCGCGCACTCCGCTGATTATCTCCGGCCCCATCGAGGACCGCTCCGAGCTCTACACCTTGATCGACGCCCTTATTCCAAAACTGGTCGAGGAAGACTACGAGTTGGATGAGAAAATGCGCACCGTTGCGCTGAGCGAAGAGGGCAACGAACACGTCGAGGAGCTGTTGGGTGAGGCCGACATGCTGAAGGGCGACTCGCTCTACGACATCGAAAACGTCACCGTTGTCCATCACATCAATCAGGCGCTGCGCGCCAATAAGCTTTTTCAGCGCGACAAGGATTACATCGTCAAGAACGACGAGGTCGTCATTATCGACGAGTTTACTGGGCGCATGATGCAAGGTCGGCGCTATTCCGAAGGATTGCATCAAGCGCTGGAGGCAAGGGAGCGGGTCAGCATCCAACCCGAAAACCAGACGCTCGCTTCCATCACGTTTCAGAACTATTTCCGGCTTTACGACAAGCTCGCCGGCATGACGGGCACCGCTCTGACCGAGGCCGATGAGTTCATGGACATCTACGGACTCGACGTGCTAGAAATCCCGACCAACATGCCGATGGTCCGTGAGGATGACGACGACGAGGTCTACCGGACCGGGCAGGAAAAATTCAACGCCATCAACGATCTCATCGTCGATTGTCGCAAGCGCGGTCAGCCCGTGCTGGTGGGAACGACGTCGATCGAAAAATCCGAACTGCTCGCCGAGGCGCTCGCCAAAAAGAAGGTGAAGGACTTCCAAGTTCTCAACGCCCGCTATCACGAGCAAGAAGCCACCATCATCGCGCAGGCCGGCGTGCCAGGCGCGATTACCATCGCCACCAACATGGCTGGCCGCGGCACCGATATTCAGCTCGGCGGCAATCAGGACATGCGGATTAGCGACTGGATTCTGCAAAAATCTGCGAAGGGCAAACCGCCGACGGAAAAGCAGATTGAGGCCGAGAAGGCAAAGATCGCCGCCGATGTCGAAGAAAAAAAGAAGCAGGCGCTGGACGCTGGCGGGCTCTATGTGATTGGCACCGAGCGACACGAGAGCCGCCGCATCGATAACCAATTGCGCGGTCGTTCGGGCCGCCAGGGCGATCCCGGCCATTCCAAGTTTTTTCTCTCGCTCGACGACGATCTGATGCGCATTTTCGGGTCGGACCGCATGGACGGCGTGCTGCAGAAACTCGGCCTCGAAGAGGGTGAGGCCATTGTTCATCCATGGATCAACAAGGCCCTGGAGAAGGCGCAGCAAAAGGTCGAGGCGCGCAATTTCGACGCCCGCAAGCAGATCCTCAAATACGACAACGTGATGAACGACCAACGCAAGGTCATCTTCGAGCAGAGGCTTGATTTGATGGGCGATGCAGATGTCAGCGAGACCGTTGCCGATATGCGCCATCAGACCATCGAGGAAATGGTCGCCAAGTATATTCCGGAAAATGTTTATGCCGAAGAATGGGATTCCGAGGGCCTGAGCACCAATGTGAATGAGACCTTCGGCTTGTCGCTACCGGTCGAGAAATGGGCCGCCGAAGAGGGCATTGCGGACGAGGAAATCCACGAAAGGCTGACACAAGAAATCGATCGCGTGGCGGCCCGAAAGGCGGCCGACTTCGGTTCGGAAGTCCTGCGTCAGGTCGAGAAGGCGGTGCTGTTGCAAACCCTCGATGGGCTTTGGCGCGAGCATCTGGTCGTGCTCGAACACCTGCGCCAGGTCGTGCATTTGCGAGGCTATGGCCAGCGCGACCCGCTGAATGAGTACAAAACCGAGAGCTTCACGATGTTCGAGGCCATGCTGGTGCATCTGCGCGAGGACGTCACGCGCCAGCTGATGCATGTCGAATTGGCGCCGCAACAGGAAGATATGCTTGAGATGGCCCAATTGCCGGAGATGGAGGCTCACCATATTTCACCCCTGACGGGCGAGGACGAAATGGCCGAGGACGGCGGGCTCGTTATGATGGACACGGCGCTGGCGGGCCAGTCAGGCGCAGCGGTCGATGTCGGCATCAAGCCACAACCAATGCGCCACCGGCAAAAGGGCGCGGATTTGGATCCCGACAAGCCCGAAACCTGGGGCAAGGTGCCGCGCAATTCCGCGTGTCCGTGCGGAACGGGCAAGAAATACAAACATTGCCATGGCCGCTTGAGCTGACGCGGCATCGGCACCCGCGATGACGAATGACCAAATCATTCTTTTCGGGCTGCTGAGTTTCGTTTTCGCCCTGTTGCTGTGGGGGCGCATTCGCTACGACCTGATCGCCTTCGGCGCTTTGATCTTGGCTGTCATCGCCGGCGTCGTTCCCCAAGACAAGGCTTTCGAGGGATTTGGCCACCCGGCAGTTATCATCATCGCCCTCGTGCTCATTGTTAGCCGCGGCCTCGTCAACTCGGGCGCGATCGACCTGATTGCCCGCTACGCGGTGAACAAGTCGCGTGCGGTCTCTTCCCATATCGCGATCATGTCGGGTGTCGGCGCCGCATTGTCGGCCGTCATGAACAATGTGGGGGCGTTGGCGCTGCTGATGCCCGTCGACCTGCAGGCCGCCAGCAAGGCCGGCCGGAGCCCGGCGCTGACATTGATGCCCCTCTCATTCGCCACCATCGTCGGCGGTCTGGTGACGCTGATCGGCACGCCGCCCAACATCATCATCGCCAGCTTTCGCGAGAAGGCGCTGGGCGAGCCCTTTCATATGTTCGATTTCGCGCCGGTCGGCATTGTCGTGGCTATCGCGGGGGTGGCCTTTGTCGCGCTTGTTGGCTGGCGGCTGATACCGGCAGACCGCAGCACACACGATAGCGGCAAGGAGCTGTTCGACCTTGACGCCTATGTGGCCGAGGTGCGCGTGTCTGAGGGGTCCAAGCTCATCGGCAAGCGCGTGCGCGAGCTCGACGACGAGTCGGAGGAAGCCGACGCAGTCATACTGGGCTTGGTGCGGAACGGCGAACGCCTGCCTGGCCAAGCGCGACGTGAAATAATCCAGAAGGACGACTTTCTCGTTATCGAAGCCTCGCCTCAAGCGATCGAGGAACTGGCGGGCAATCTTGAACTCGAATATGTGGGCTCCGAAAAACACAGGGACAGTTTGGTCAGTCCCGAGACCGGCCTGATCGAAGTCGTGGTGCCGATCGGCGCGCGAATCGAGGGGCGCTCGGCGCTGTCGCTCCGACTGCTTTACCGTCACGGCGTCACCTTGCTTGGCGTCTCGCGGCGCGGCGTGCCCTTTCGCGAACGGGTCCGCAAGGTGGAAATCGAGGCCGGCGATATCCTGTTGCTCTATGGGCCGAGCGAGAGGTTGGCGGACATCGTCGATTGGCTCGGCGCATTGCCGCTCGCCGAACGGGGGCTGCAAGTGGCACAGCGCACGAAGGCAACGCTGACCATCGCGATTTTTGCCTCAGCGATCTTCCTGGCAAGCATTGGCGTGCTTTATTTGCCGATCGCGCTGGCGGCCGCTTGCGTGGCGCTCGCGCTTTTCAACGTCGTGCCGGTGCGGCAGTTCTACGAGGCGGTCGAGTGGCCGGTCATCGTGTTGTTGGGCTCGCTCATTCCCATCGGCGCCGCGCTCGAGAGCAGCGGCGGCACGTTGCTCATTGCCGATGGCATCGTTTCACTGGCCAGCGGCGCTTCGCCCGCCATCGTCCTAACCCTGTTGATGATCGTCACCATGACGTTGTCCGATGTCCTGAACAACACGGCGACCGCCGTGATTGCGGCGCCAATCGCCGTGGACATCGCCAACCGCCTCGGGGTCAGCGCGGACCCGTTTCTGATGGCTGTCGCGATCGCGGCCTCATGCGCCTTTCTCACCCCGATCGGGCACAAGAACAACACGCTGATCATGGGCCCCGGCGGTTACCGGTTCGGCGACTATTGGCGCATGGGGTTGCCGCTTGAGATCTTGGTGATCGCGGTGGCGGTGCCGATGATCCTCATCGTTTGGCCGTTTTAGTACTGAAATCGAGAAGAAGGACGCCATCTCATGCCCAACTACGTTTTGGCCTATCACGGCGGCAAAAAGCCCGAGAGCCCCGAGGAGGGAGCCAAACAAATGGAGAGATGGAAAGCCTGGCTGGCCGGCCTCGGTGATGCGGTGATCAATCCCGGCACACCCCTGGGAAAGTCCAGGATCGTGAGCGCCGATGGCGTTTCGGACGATGGCGGGTCGAATCCGATGTCGGGGTTTTCTATAGTGACGGCCGAGAGCATGGATGCGGCGCTCGAGATGGCCAAGGAATGCCCGTTCCTGGATATGGAGACGGCCACGATCGAAGTCGCGCAAGTGATGGAAATGAATTAGCCAAGCAGGCAAACGGGCAGAAGACCACCCTGCCTGACCATGGCGCCGCCGGCTAGATCAGGGGCTTATCGGCCGGGCAGCGCTTGCCGACATCGGCGTGTTCGCCCGCGCCAGTTGAACCAGGCTCGACGACATAGCGCCCATTGCACACGCTGACGCGCGGCGGCAGGTTGGTCTTTTCGAACAGGTCGTGGCCGGCTCGCAGGTCGGTCCAAAAATCGCCCCAGCGGTCGACTTCGTGCAGCCGCGTGTTCCAGCCCGTCCAGCGAAAGGGCATGACGTGGACATGAAAACGCGGTTGGCCGGCGTCGAAGGCCTTGGTGATGATCCGCCAGATCTCGTCGATGACGGGATTTGTCACGGCATAGCACCCAATCGAGCCGCACCCGCCATGCACCATCAGATAATCGCCCGTTCGCTTTTGAGCGCGGTCGAAGGTGTTTGGATAGCCGAGGTTAAACGACAGGTGCCAGCGGCTGTTTGGATTGAGCTGCCGGCGCGCGACCGTATAAAAGCCCTCGGGACTCTGCCTGTCGCCTTGGGCGAGCTTGGGGCCGAGATCACCCGACCAGCGGCAAATCGGATAGGTGGCGAAGCGCACGTAGCGTGCGCCTTTTTTCATCCACAGCTCTAGCTCCGATTCCTTCTTGAAGATGCGAATGAAAACCGGCGCGCCGAGTGACAGGCCCTGGGCCTTCAGCCGGTCGCCGAGCCTGCCCAGATCCGGCGTGCCGCGCAAGGGCTTGCCCATCCGGTAGCGGTAGAGGTGGTCGGTGCGTTCGACGAAGCGCCACGCGCCATCGACCAGCCGCATGACCGGGCGGCTTTCATGGGCAAATCCGATGATGATGAGGGCCGCGATCAGCAACCCGAACAGAATGCGCATGGCTGGGCTCACTGCACTAGGGCGCGCAGGGAGCCACGCGAATAGGGCATAAACTGGGCTGCAGGGCCTGGGGCGGGCGCGAATGTCCCGGCGACTCGGGAGGCGCTACTGGTCGAGTTTGGAATTAAGGCGGAAGGCGTAGCCCGCAACGCTCGGCTTGGCGGGCGCAAAGCGGAACGTGGTGCCGCCGCCAATGGTTGCCTGAGCGGCGGCGGTTTGGGTGGCGGTCGACGTCTGGCCGGCGGCCGAGGGATCGACAGCCTGCCGCAGGGATGCGTTTGTCACCGGCGTCTTGTTGGGAACGCCGAGCGAGGCCTGTTGAGCCGGCGTCGGCGTCCTCGTGCGATTGTCCGGTACTTCGTGCTTGGCCTCGCGGAAGACCGGCGGTGGCGGAACGGCCTCACGCGGCAATTTCTGGTAAGTCGGGCAAGCCCCCTCGGGATCGACTTCCGTCTCGCCGTTCACAAAGGCAACGTTGACGAGATAGCGCTTCTCGCAAACTTGAACGGGCGGCGGCTGCTTGACCGTCTCGAAGTGGTCGTAGCCTTTTTTCAAATCTCGCCAGAACGGCGCCCATTTGTTGCGCCGGTGGCGGCGAACGTTCTTTTTCGTCATCCGGAAGGGATAGGCGTGGATATCGAAGGCCTTCTGGCCGCCTTTGAAGGACTCGCGCGCCAGAATGTAGATTTCCTCTATCAGCGCGTCGGTCATGGCGTAACAGCCGGCCGACTTGCAGTCGCCGTGGATCATCAGGTGCTGGCCCGTGCGACCATGCGACTGATCGAAGGCGTTGGGAAAGCCGATATTGAAGGCAAGATGATACTTGCTTGAGGGGTTCATCTGGCCAGCCTTGACCTTGTAGAAGCCCTCCGGCGCCTGATAGTCGCCCTGTTTTTCCTTTGGACCCAGCTTGCCGGAATAATTGCAGATCGGGTAGGTCTTGAAATGCTTGTAGCGTCCCGCGTCGTTGGCCTTCCAAACCTCGAGTTCGGACTCTTCCTTGAAGACGCGCACGAAAATGGGCTGGTCCGTGCGCATGCCTTTTTCGTCCAGCAGGGCTTGCGCCTCCGCAGACAACGGCTTGAGATGAGGCGGGACGGGTTGTGAACAACCCGCAAGCGCGGCAACTATGATCGCCGCGAATCCCGCGCGAATTTTAGCATTTCCTAACACACGCAGTGCCCCTTGCGTACGCCGATCAGCATCCATCTTCACCGGTTAACACGCAGTTAATACAGCGTTTTATTGCGCTCAGGCGCCCACAATCGGACACACGAGCGGCCTTATAGACAATTTATCGGCAAGAAAATGGGCAAAGTGGTGGCAAAGCCGGCTTTTCCCGTTGTTAGAGCGGCTATTGCGCAACACCCATTTCAAGGAACTTATCGCGCCGCTGCTGGCGAATGTCCGAAGCGCTTTGACCCTCGAAGTCTTCCAGGGTCGCCGCCAGCTGGTCGCCGATGGACTGGAGGGCCGCGTCGCGGTCCCGGTGAGCCCCCCCAAGGGGCTCCTCGACGATAACGTCGAGCACGCCCAGTTCCTGAAGATCCTCGGCGGTTATCTTCATGTTGGTGGCAGCGTCCTTGGCCCGATTTGAATCGCGCCACAGGATCGAAGCGGCCGCCTCGGGCGAGGCGACCGAATAGATCGCATGCTCCAGCATCAAGACCGCGTTGGCGCTGGCGATGGCGATGGCACCGCCCGAACCGCCCTCGCCGATGACAATGGCAATAAGGGGAACGGTCAAGCTCATGCACCGCTCGATCGAGCGAGCGATGGCCTCCGCCTGGCCGCGTTCCTCGGCGCCAACTCCGGGATAGGCGCCGGGGGTATCCACGAAGGTCACGACGGGCAGAGAAAATTTCTCCGCCATGGTCATCAATCTGATCGCCTTGCGGTAGCCCTCAGGGCGCGCCATGCCGAAATTGCGCTCGATGCGCGATTGCGTGTCGTCGCCTTTTTCCTGGCCGAGAACCACGACCGGCCGACCACGGAAACGCGCCAGGCCGCCGACGATGGCGTGGTCCTCGGCGAAGCAGCGGTCGCCGGCGAGCGGCGTGAATTCCTCAAACAGGCCTTCGATATAATCGATGGTGTGGGGCCGATCGGGATGCCGGGCTACCTGGGTTTTCTGCCAAGGGTCCAGCTTGGCGTAAGTATCCTTAAGCGCCTTACGCGCCTTGACCTGGAGGCCGGCGATTTCGTCGGCGACCGAAACGGCGTTGCCGTTGGTTTCCAGCGAACGAAGCTCCTCTACCTTGCTTTCGAGCTCGGCGATGGATTTTTCAAAATCGAGATAAGTGCGCATCACATTCAGATCCGTGCCGCGCGATCAGACGACCGCCACGATCAAACTCAAACAAACTGCTTTGGCGTAAGTGGCCTGGAGCCTGCCGCCTGTCAAGGCGCGGCACAATGGGGCGGGCGGGAGAAGGTTAACCGGTGAGCGGCGGTTCGAGCTTGGCGCCGGCCAGGGGATGGTGCTCCTGGACGAGGTTGCGCAGACGCTCTTCCAGCACATGGGTGTAGATCTGGGTGGTCGAAATGTCGGCGTGGCCGAGCAGTTGCTGGACGGCGCGCAGATCCGCGCCGCGCTCGAGCAGGTGGCTGGCGAAGGCGTGGCGCAGCACGTGCGGCGACAGCGGCTTGGGGTTGAGGCCCGCGCGCAACGCCAGGTTTTTGAGCTCCTGGGCAAAACGTTGGCGCGTCAAATGGCCCTGTTTGGCGCGCGAGGGAAACAGCCACGGCGAATCCCCGGCCGGCGAGCTCTTGAGGCCCTCGCGGTAGCTGGCAAGCGCTTGGCAGGCGGGATTGGTCAGCGGCACCATACGCTCCCGGCCGCCCTTGCCCGTGACCAGCAGCACGCGCTGGCCCGTGCGGACCACATCGCCCGGCAGGGCAACGAGTTCGGAGACACGCAGACCCGTGGCATAGAGCACCTCCAGAAGCGCGTGGGTGCGCAGGGCGCGCAAGCGCTCGGCCCCGCCAGCACCGCCCGCCCAGTCGCGCGCCGCCTCCAACAGGCGATCGACATCGCCGACCGACATGATCTTGGGCAGCGGGCGTTGCTGCTTGGGGCTGTCGATCGCCGCGGCGGGGTTATCGGGGCGCAAATCTTCGGCGTGCAGAAACTTGTAGAATTGGCGCACGGCCGAAAGCTTGCGGGCCTGGGACGACGCCGTCAGGCCGCGTGCCGCCACATCGTGCAGGAATTCCCTTATATCGCTGGCCCGCGCGGTTCTGCAGGGCACGCCGCGTTTGGCGAAAAAGGCGGCGAATTCGGAAAGGTCGCGCGCATAGGCCGCCAGCGTGTTCGGCGCTGCGCCGCGTTCGGCGCTCAACATCTCGAGGAACAACTCGATGTCGCCGCGCGCCTCGATTTGGGGCCTGGCATCATCCCTCACGGCCATAGCATCATCCCATGCCTCGCGCCGACGGCGCCGCTTATTTGCGCACTTTGACGCCACGCAGCGGCGTCGTAATTTCCTTCTGCTCGGGTTCGAAATAAACCGATAAAACGTAAAATCCGCCGTAAACCACCCCGGCCACCACGCCCACAAAGACGAGGAAGCGTATCAAACTCGGCATTGATAAGCCCTTTCAATTGCAGCGACTCGCGTCATCATATCATGACCTGGCGCGCAGCGTGGCGCGCGGTTGGACCGGTTCTTGCGTCAGGCGGGGCGCAATCCCACCCGAGCCGCATTTCGGATAGGCATTATCGGTTGGGCAAAGTAAAAGACGGGTTGAGACGCTCGCGATCGAGAATCATGCGGGTGGATTTGAGCTTGGATATGCGATTGGGCTTCAAGGCGCGAAAACGCGCCAGTGCTAGGGAAAAATCAGCCGCCATTCGTCAGGCGCTGGGCGAGAGAAACGTCGTCTTGATCGGCCTGATGGGGGCCGGCAAAACGGCGGTCGGCCGGCGCTTGGCGCAGCGCCTGGGCTTGCCCTTTGTCGATGCGGACAGGGAGATCGAACGCGCGGCGGGCCAAAGCGTCGACGATATTTTCGCCGAACACGGGGAGGAGCATTTCCGGGACGGTGAGCGCAAGGTGATCGGCCGGCTGCTCGATGGCGGACCAAAGGTTCTTGCCACCGGCGGCGGCGCTTATATGGACGCGCGGACACGCCGAAACGTTGAAAAAAAAGGCATCTCAGTGTGGCTCAAGGCCGACCTCGACGTCCTGCTCGAACGCGTCAAGCGGCGCGACAACAGGCCATTGCTGAAGACCGGTGACTCGAAGGAAGTGATGCGCAAACTGATGGATGAGCGCTACCCTATTTATGCCAAGGCCGATGTGGCGGTGCAGAGCCGCAATGTCGCGCACGACACAATTGTGGGCGAGATCGTAAACGCCCTGCACGAGACCTTGCTGAAACGGCAAGGACCGAAGGCGGACTGACATGGCATTGGATGAAGCAATGGCCCAATCGGGTGCGGCTGGTCAGCGCAGCGTCGGCGTCGCGCTGGGGCGGCGCAGTTACGACATTCTGATCGGCCCGGGCGTGCTCGGCCAAACGGGCCGCCTGACGGCTGAACAGTTGCCCGGCGCGCGCGTGGTAATCGTTACCGACTCCAATGTCGCGCAGCATCACCTGGCACCCCTCGAAGCGGCACTTGCACCTTCGTGCGCTCATATCGGCTCGGTCGTGCTGCCGGCCGGCGAAGCGACCAAATCATTCTTCGAGCTCGAGAGCCTTTGCGGCCGGTTTCTCGATATGGGCATAGAGCGCGGTGATGCGGTGATGGCGCTAGGCGGCGGCGTCATCGGCGATCTGGCCGGGTTTGCGGCGAGTATCCTGCGGCGCGGCGTGGCCGTGGTCCAAGTGCCCACAACGCTGCTGGCCCAGGTCGACTCGGCCGTTGGCGGCAAGACCGGCATCAACACCGAACAGGGCAAAAACCTGATCGGCACCTTCCATCAACCAGCCCTCGTCGTCGCCGACACCGACGTGCTCGACACCCTCGATGGGCGGCAATTGCGGGCGGGTTACGCAGAAGTGGTCAAGTACGGCTTGTTGGGCGATGGCGATTTTTTCAGCTGGCTCGAAGCCCACGGGCACGAGGCGCTGGAGGGCTCAGGTGAAGCGCGGGGCCGGGCGGTGGAGACGAGCTGCAAGGCCAAGGCGGCTATTGTTGCAGCCGACGAACTGGAGGGCGGCGATCGGGCCCTGCTCAATCTGGGACACACCTTTGCCCATGCCTTCGAGGCCGCCAGCGGCTATGGTGATGGCCTGCTGCACGGCGAGGCGGTCGCCATTGGCATGACGCTCGCCTTCGAGTTGTCGCACGAGCTTGGACTGTGCAGTCAGACCGAGGCGGAGCGCGCCGCGGCCCACCTCAAAGCAGTGGGCCTGCCGACGCGCATCAGCGACATTCCGGGCGACATCCCCGAGGCGCCGGCGCTGATCAAACTGATGGCCCAAGACAAGAAGGTGCGCGCGACCAAGCCGGCATTGATCCTGGTCGAGGGCATTGGCCGGGCGTTCATCAAAGCAGACATGGAGTGGGACGTGCTCGAGGACTTCGTCGCGCGGCGGTGTAAGGCGCGATGACCATCGGACTGGCGCTGCTGGCCGGCGCGATTTGCGGCCTGCTGATATTATCGGCCTTCTTTTCGGGATCCGAGACGGCGCTGACGGCCGTTTCACGCGCCCGCATGCACGCGCTCGAGCAGGACGGCAGCAAACAGGCCGGGCTCGTCAATCGCCTGATTCTGAACCGCGAGCGGCTGATCGGCGCGTTGCTGCTCGGCAACAACCTAGTCAACGTTCTGGCGTCCGCCCTGGCAACCAGTATTTTCCTGACGCTTTTCGGCGAGGCGGGCGTCGCCTATGCGACCCTGACCATGACGGCGCTTATCCTGGTCTTTGCCGAGGTGCTGCCCAAGACCTACGCCATCGCCAACCCGGACCGGATGGCGCTTTTCGTGGCGCCGGTCGTGCGGCTGGTGGTCGCGCTGTTTGCTCCCATCACGCGCACCGTCCAGGTCGCCGTCCGCCATATGCTCCGCGTGTTTGGGCCCAAGGTCGACGACGACGCCGCGGTGCTTTCGGCGCACGAGGAGCTGCGCGGCGCCATCGAGCTCCACCACAAGGAAGGCGGCGTGGTCAAACGCGACCGCGACATGCTGGGCGGCGTGCTCGATCTGCGCGAGCTCGAAGTCGAGGACGTCATGGTCCATCGGACCAAGATGCACACGATCAACGCCGAGGCCGAGGCCGAAGAAATCATCGACGAAGCACTCAGCAGCCCCTATACGCGCCTGCCGCTGTGGCAGGACGAGCCGGAGAACATTGTCGGCATCCTGCACGCCAAGACGCTGTTGAAGGCGTTGCGGGACGCCAAAGGCGATTTCGCCAAACTCGATCTCCTGTCGCTCTGCACGCCGCCCTGGTTCGTGCCCGACACCACGTCCGTTTTGGTTCAACTCAACGCCTTCCTGCGGCGCAAGGCCCACTTCGCGCTGGTGGTCGACGAGTATGGCGTCGTGCAGGGTCTGGTGACGCTTGAAGATATCATCGAAGAGATCGTCGGCGAGATCACCGACGAACACGACGTGGCACCGACAGGGCTGCGCGCCCAAAGCGACGGCAGCGTTCAAGTCGATGGCTCGGTGCCGATCCGCGACCTCAATCGCTTTAAGGATTGGGACCTGCCCGACGAAGAGGCGACCACGATCGCCGGGCTCGTCATTCACGAAGCCCAGCGCATCCCGGAAGCCGGCCAGGCGTTCACCTTTTACGGCTTTCGCTTCGAGGTATTGCGCAAGCAGCGCAACCGCATCACCTCGGTGATGGTTTCGCGCGTCGGCGACAAAGCCAAATCTGCGGCGGGCGCGCCAAAGCCAATGCGCGGGACACCGCCGAGCCAAGTCCCCAAGGCAAAGCCTTAGGCATTGGCCATGTCTCATAAACGAGCATTGGCCAAGCGTGGCCTGAGATTGTCTGCTTTACCCCTCAAAGCGGACATCGCAACGCAGATGCCGGAACGTCCGCTTTTAGCCAGAAGCGGACCTTGCGGCTTGTTCTCTCGCTCTTGCCGCCCAACACAAGCCAAATCCAGGCCCTCAAGGCGTTAGGCCGCCGGGACTGTTTTACCGCAAGTAACCACCAGCCTGTTGACTTAGGGCAAATCACCCATCCGACCACGGCAGTATGATCATCTGGCTCAGCGGGGACGGGCTGCTAAAACGAGGCTGAAAGTGTTCTGGAGCGCAGGCGTATTCTCGGCCGTGATCCTCACGGCTCTGAGCTGGGCCGCGGCTGCACGCGCTGAGAAGAAGGTTGGGACTGCGACCGCAGGCTATGTGATGACCGAATTGGGAGAGTTTGTTGGCAAGGTGGCCGGTCACAGGAGGGGTCAGTCCGAGATCTCACCAGCAGTCCACAGTCATTCCTTCGGTCCCGCCAGGAGCATCAAGGCGCAGCAGAAAGTGGCCGCCGAACAGATCGCCCAGTCCGATCAACAGGGTTCGGATGATGCGGTTGCCGCAAACTTCTGGGCAACGATCCGCGATAGCAACAATCCGGCCCTGTTCGAAGAATATCTGCGGCAGTTTCCCAATCATGCATTCGCGCCTGTTGCTCGCGCGAAACTCGAATCGCTCCGCAGTCAGGAGGCAGCAGCTGCCGAGGTTGCTGCCCCGCCGCCGCTCGTCGTCGCGCCACCGTCCCAAGCATCGAGCTACGCCCAGATGAACTGCAGTCAGCTCTGGCACTCGAGGAACGCGATCTTCACCGCTAAGGGCTATTGCTTCAAGACGCGGCGCGCCCG
>Ga0315336_1001307_pt1 | contig 50344 bp, 56 predicted proteins | sample ASW5metaG_FD_204512 | JGI IMG/M metagenome (GOLD analysis project Ga0315336, IMG submission 204512) | Ammonia-oxidizing marine archaeal communities from Monterey Bay, California, United States - ASW #5 | ecosystem: Environmental > Aquatic > Marine > Intertidal zone | place: USA: California...
AATCGTGAGGTTTTCAAAATTTGCTTTTGCGTAATCCACGGCTGGTTGGTTGACCATGTAGCCAGGATTTGCACGCACCAAGAGAATTGGAACGTCCATTTTTGCAAGTCCCGCTGCGTTTTCAGCCGCAAGCATGCCAAAATTCTGCAGTCCAGACGGACCAAACACTGCATTTAGTGTGCCGCGTTTTTGCATGTAATCAGCATTTTGCTCCATATAAGGCGCATTGTAGTTTGCAAGTGTTGTTTCACTGAGTGTGGTCACCGTGTTGCCCTGCATCGACATGCTAACAATAGCCGGTTGATCAATTGTGATCTGGCGCACAAAATCTGCGTCTTGTGCCGCCATAATGAATTCACGATGCTCTGGGCGTATCTGAGCCATGAAGTCTTCTGGTGCTTGAAATACCGCTTCAGACATTACGATGCCTGAAATACGGTCAGGGTTTTTCACTGCATAGTTCAAGCCCAACACTGAACCTATATCTGTGACAACCAGTGTAAAGCTCTCTGCCTCAATGCCGTTCAAATATTCAGTGAGCGCTGCGAGGCTGGCGCTAAGGCTTAGGTCGCCTGAGGTCGGCGCGTCAGAAAAGCCATAACCGGCAAGGTCCGGTGCGATGGCATGAACGTGTTCACCTGCAAGCGGCAGCACTTTACGCCAGAGATAAGCTGACGCCGGCAAGCCGTGTAAGAATACGACAGTTTCACCGGAACCGACTTGGATACTATGGATTTTCGAACCGTCACTTAACTCCGTGTAGGATGAAGGCAGTTCTAAGGGTGGTGTATATACAGACGGATCCGCAAATGCGTTTGCGCTGAACAGCAATGACATTGCTGCACCAAGGATGATGTTTTTCATGATTGTTTCTTTCGGTTTACGGGAAACTAATTTGCGAGACGCTCTGCCATGCTTTGCGCTGCAGCATCCATCAGATCGCTCATCGGCTGTGCCAATGCGTCCGGCTTAATGTCTACAGACCACACAACTTCAGCGCCGTCCGCAGCGTCTTTCACTTGAACAGTCGAGCAATGAAACTCGATTGGCATTGGACCTTCGGTAACCGTGTAAACAACACGCTTTTCAGTTTCATCAACACCGATGATCTGTTCTGTCACGCCATTGCCATCGGCAAAGGTACAATATCGTTTGTCACCGTCCAGCGAACATGTGCTGATCATGCCGACCAGCTTATCAACGCCGCCAATATCGGAGACCATTTGCCATGCTTTTTGTGCGCCTGCTGCGGCTGGAATGTGTTTTGTAATTGAAGCCATGTGACTATCTTTCTTCACGCTTGTGTTTCGATAGCGGCGAAGATAGTGTGTTGCGAATTAGCTAAATAGAACCAATGATGTGACTATTATGATGCATTTTTGCACATGACAAAATCTGAAGAAATCGATTGGGAAGACCTTCACGTATTTCTTGCCGTCGCGCGCAACGGCTCAGCCAGACGTGCGGCAGAAGCTATGCGCTGTCACTACACGCGCATTATTCGCCGCATAAGTGCATTTGAGGAACGTTTGGGCACCCGCCTATTTGAGAAGTCATCCAAAGGCTACGCGTTAACAGATGCAGGCCTGGATATTCTCTCTCACGCAGATCAAATGGAAAGCGAGGCCATCGCCATTACGCGCAAACTTCAGGGCGCAGACACCACACTTTCCGGCGTGCTGAAAGTGTCGATGACCAGCACAATCGCATCATTCTTGCTAGCTGAGGACTTGCGCGACTTTGCGGACCAACACCCTGACCTTGAGTTAGAGTTTTCAACCAATACAGCTTTTGTTGATTTATCTCGCGGCGAAGCACAAGTGATAATCCGGGCTTCAAATGATCCGGGTGATCAGTTGGTTGGGCGCAAGTTCGGCACCTATCATGAAGCAGCTTATGCCACACCCGAGTATTTGGATGCTCATCCTATAGACGCCCGCGGCAACGGTGCGCGATGGATGCATTGGCTCGGTAAAGATGAGCTGCGCCGTTATGTGGACCAAACCGATTATCCCGAAATAGACGACCTGCAGACTTTTGAAGATGAACTATTGCTACTCAATGCAGCAAAAGCGAGCATGGGATTTGCGACCTTACCTTGTTTCTATGCAGACACTGATCCAATGCTGGTGCGTATCAACAGCGAACCGCCTGTCCCATGTCTTGGCCTTTGGTTGCTCACACATCCTGATTTAACCAGGAACGCCCGCGTGCGCGCCTTCCTTGATTTCTTTGCTGAACGACTGGAAGGTAAGAAAAAGCTGATAGAAGGAATGGTTGGCTAAAGATTTGATTTGAGGTGCAGCCAATAAAACATCGCCTGCACTGTTATTCTCAATGTCGAAAAGCTTTAGCCGGTCGACTTTGATCTTCGATACGCTTCTACCGGCAAGCCGCCGATACCCCAATCCTCCATTTCGACTTCGTTTATCACGACAAATGTGGTTTCGGGGTCTTTTTGCAGCACGTCTTGTAAAAGCGCGGTAACGCCTTGGATCAGTTCTGCTTTTTGGTCACGCGTGACACCTTCGTTGGTCACTTTGATGTTTACGTATGGCATTATGCAGCTTCCTTCATGTGGAAGATTTTAGACATAATTTGCCAATGTCCATCGGTTCGTACCAAGGTGAGGAAGTCGATGAAATCTGTGTCACCAATAGAGCAGCGAGCTGAAACGAATGCAGTATTTTCGCCAGCAAACTTGATTTCGTCGATAGCGTCTTTACGCACCTCACCTTTTGATGCTGGTGATTGGCGTTTCGCAATCACATCAAAATACTCATCCATTTGACGATAAAGCATCGGCGTTTGATCCGCCGTCGCATAGATTGCATGAGGGTGAAACACTGTTTTGAAGGTCTCCACATCACAATAGTGTAGCCCGTCAAAGTAAGCGTAGATCAACGCCGCTACGCTCACAAATTTGCCACCCTCATCTTCGCTCACATTCACGTCTTCGATCGATTTTCGATTACTGACATTGTTCATTTCGTGCTCCTATCCAATTTGACCAGTTAATGGTGGATAGGTAGCACTTGAGTTTCCAATGACAAGCTAGTAACTACTGGTAACTTTACAAACTGGGTTACCTAGCGGTAACCGCGCTTCAGAGTTTCAAATCACCGGATCACTGCCATGGCACTTAAGGTCACTAAAAACAAAAGCCCAAAGCCACCGATTGAATGCGACCTAACCGAATGCATGTCCATGCTCGCAGGCGCATGGGCGCCAAATGTAATCTGGCAACTACATGCAGGCTCGCGACGGTTCAACGAATTGAGAATCGATATCCCGCCTGTTTCTGCCAAAGTGCTATCCGCACGTTTGAAGGACTTGCAAGCGCGTGGCATCGTTCAGCGGGAGGTCAAACCAACATCACCACCGTCAGTAGAATACGAATTGACTGAATTGGGTAAGGAACTTGTGCCCGCATTGGAAGCGATTGTTGCTGTTGGTCACAAACTCAAAGCAAAAACCTAACAACGAAATACAGCTAACAAACAAATTCGCCCACCGCTATTTCCAAGCAATGGGCGAATGAAAAACTAACTGTTTAAAAATTTCTATTCGAAACCTGTCACTAGAACACGACCTGGACGATCACCGACCCATGCGCCTTCTTGCACGCGCGTGATCGGAACATTGCCAGATATGCTTTCAACAGTGATGTTCCCAGCTGTCATAGCGCAATAGTTTTGTTGGAAGCGCACAACAGCTCTGTCACCAGGGTTAGGACCCGCAAATGTCAATGTGCAATCTGGACCATGCAAGTAGGCAGCTGTCATAGTGGAGCTGTTAGGGGTGACATTGCTGATTTCACCATGTTCACAATCGTCACTTCCAACGAATGCGCCAACAATGCGCCAACCCGGCATTTGCATATCAATTTCAAAGTCATTGCATGAAGATGCGAATGCTTGTGACGACATTGCTGATATTGCAAAAAACGCGGCTGCGCGAATTAGATTAGATTTCATTGGTTCTCTTCCCCTAGCACTAAATCTTTGAAATGCAATAACGGCGACTGCAATGCCCTTATTTGCACGTCTGTGTAACCAACATATTCGTTTGTCAGCATTCGCGCAATCGACTAGTCGCAAAGTAATTAGCAATACGCCGGAGGAAAACAGGGCAAGAAGGTTTTCCTATAAACCAGACAAGCTGGGACACATCTGTAGATTCTCAAATATGTGAGACGTTACAAAAATTGGGGCGCTGACGAAGCCAGCACCCCTTGCTCAATTTTGTTTCGATACGCAGCGGGCCTAGTCTTTTTCAGACTGCCGCTCAGCCTTCCGAAAAATTTGCAATGCGACCTCTGCGACAACAAAAAGAACAATTGCAAGGACCAACCCGCGGGTGGTGCTAGGATCGGCTCCGTCTAAAAAGATCCCGAAAATGCGGATTATCGCTGTGAAAATGAAATAGAGCGCGCTTGGTAACAAAAACACCCAATTTTGCTTCACGGTGCCAATGGCGGCCATCAATGACATCATCAACAACGGCGCCGCGAGCGTCCGCATGTTTGTGATGCCGAAAACAGTTTCAGGGTTCATTCCATTTGCAGTCCCAGCGCCCGCTGGATTTACAAGATAGAAGATAGCGACCCCACCTACAAAAACGGCGATGAGACCAGATAAGATTTGAGCGGCACGTAGCATGGTATTTCCTTTGTCGGTTGAATTCTGATACCGCTCGAAGGTATGGTGCATTTTGAGTAGTATGAACTACCCAATTCGATCCATGGTGGAACGAAACTAAACCACGAGAGCGCCAATGTCCGTCTACGATTGGGAACAGCTCCCTTATTTTTTAGCCGTTTCCCGCGCAGGTTCACTGCGAGCAGCTGCCGCACAACTCGGCACCACGCATGTAAAGGTTGGGCGACACCTTCGTGCACTGGAAGCCTCTTATGGCGTGACGCTGGTGCGCCGTTCGACCAAAGGCATAGAGCTTACCAACGAAGGCAAGCACTTGCTTCCCATTGCAATAGAAATTGAAACTAAAGTGGAGCAAGCGCGGCGCGGACTGCAAGGCATGGACCAACAGATGAAAGGAGATATCCGCTTTTCTGCTTCAGGCCCTCTTTGCTACTACTTAGTCGCACCAATTTTGGCGTCGTTCTCTAAGCTCTACCCGAACATTAACCTCATCGTTGATTCAACGACTAAGTTTGAAGACCATAAACTGGTACAGACTGATGTTAGCTTGAGGATGGTTTATGAGGTAACAGACGATGCCATAGTCAAGAAGCTGTTCCCTGTGGGAATTGGCACATATGCCCACAAAGAGTACATCAGCGAGAATTTTTACGACTCGGGACCAAACGGCGAAGGTATGATGTTACTTGGTGCAGGCGGACCAAAGCGGCCAGCGTGGGCGGTAGAGTCGGAGTTTCCGAACGCCGATGCTCAACACCAATTAACAGATCCACTAATGTTCCTAGAGTTGGTCAGCAACAAGTTGGGCATGGCCAGGCTTGCTGCCTTTCTCACCAGAGGCAGACCAGAACTTCAATTAGTGCCAGGCACATCTGTTGAAGACGGGCCGCCTCTTTGCATAATCACTCATCCAGAACTTCGCCATTCCCCCAAGATCAAACGATTTGTGACCTACCTTGAAAATGAGATTCGTAAAATCCGTAGCGAAGTTCAAGGAAGCGCGTAGCAAAAGAGCCTGACTTGTTCGGCGACTGTGGCAGTCTTGTAAATCAGAAGAAAAGCTAGGTTCTAGCCTAGCTCAGTTCTGTCGGTGGAAAGACCAACTTTGATGGTCAGCGAACCTTCATTGACTAGCCACTTGCGCAGTTTGTAGGTACGGCCGCCTCGTGCATGCATCGGGTCGGCTTCTGTAATGGCTCGTGCATCTTCCATAGATGCAGCGCGATACACAATCATACCGGTACCCTGCATTTCTTCGCCCGTGTCATCAGACATCGGACCCGCAAGAAACAGCTTACCTTCTTGTTCCATCTTGTTTTGATAGCCCAAGTGATCGGGCAATATCTTTTGCAATTCTTCAGGCGCAACCGCAGGCGTAGATTCTACGACAAACAGTTCAAATGCCAGAGAACCACGCTCTTGAGACACCTTCTTGTAGTCAGACCATTTAGGCATTGTGTTAAACTCCCTTTGATTTCAATTCTAACATTAGGCCATCCGAAAATCTTTTCAAACAAAAATATCGATATTAATTGACTAATGGCCATAAATGTGGGTATTTTTGATGAAAGCCGGAAAAACGGTCGAATTTTACAGGGAACTACATTATGAGCGCTCAGGCACCTCAAGGTTCAGAGCTTGCAAAGTTAAGGGCGGATGCGCAAGCAGACGCTAGAGCTTTGAAAGCGGACGTATCTGAACTGGACGACGCAGCGATTGGTCTTATCCTTTCGCGCGCGCGCTCGCATTACGCTTGGCAGGACAAACCTGTTAGTGAAGAGCAAATTCAGCGCCTCTATGACATTGTCAAAATGGGATCAACCAGCATGAACGGCTGCCCTGGTCGTTTTGTCTTTGTGCGTTCACAGGAAGGCAAAGAAAGAATAGCTAAGTCTCTGAAACCGGCAAATGTACCAAAGGTTATGGGTGCTCCCCTAACAGTCATAATTGCTTATGACACTGAGTTCTGGACAGAACTGCCAAAGCTTTTCCCACACGAAGACCGTCGGCATTTGTTTGAGGGCAAACCAGAATACACACTAGATACGGCCTACAGAAACTCAACGCTTCAAGGCGGATACATGATGATCGCTGCACGGGCGATGGGCCTGGATATCGGCGCAATGTCTGGGTTTTCAAACAAGATAGTTGATGAAGAGTTTTTCACAGGCACCACGCTGAAATCAAACTTCTTGCTCAACATCGGATACGCAGACGAAAGCGCACTTTTCCAGCGCCTTCCGCGTTTCGAATTCAATGACGTATGTGAGGTGATATAATGGTCAATTTCAAACCTAAGAATAAAGTCCGTCTAAAAATCGCGGCAGCATCCACTTCCCATGCACATGCCAACGTTTCTGTCCGCGATATTGAATTCGCGATCGATGAACCGATTGAGCGCGGCGGCACAAATCTTGGCCCTTCACCCACAGAGTCAGCTGTTGCCGCTCTTCTGGGTTGTACAAATGTTATCGGTCACAAATGCGCGAAAAAACTCGACATCGATATTGGCAATCTAACGATTGACGCTGTTTACGAGTTGGACCGCCGCGGTGTCCTGCTTCAGGAAGAAATTGATCTTCCATTCACAAAAATCACACTCGACATCGTTGTTGATGGGCCAGCTACTGAAGAGCAACTTCAGCAAGTGGCAAGCGAAACTGCAAAGTTCTGTGCCGTATCTAAAATGTTCAAAGCATCCGGCACGATAATCGAAGAAAAATGGTCAAAGAAAATTTCGTAAGTCGACAAGAACCAGAAGAGTTCACCGAATTACACAATGAGGAGGAAACACAATGAAGAAGATCGCTAGAAGAACGCTTATGCGTTCAGTGGCCGCAGCCGCAATGGTTGCAGGCCTTGGAATGGGTGGCATTGTAACGCCAGCTCTTTCTGCAGAAACAATCAACATGATTGCCATAGATGGCTATCCTGATCGCTCCATGTGGGTAAAAGAATTCTCTGGATTCTTTATTCCACGCGTGAACGAAGAGCTTGCGAAATCTGGCAACTACGAGATCAACTGGCAAGAGTCATACGGCGGCTCAATTGTTAAGCCTCGTGGCGTGCTTGAAGGCATCAAGCTTGGTCTTGGTGACATCGGTATCGTAACAACAATCTTCCACAACTCAGCACTACCTAGCCAAGGCATTTCAGCGGTAACACCGTTTATCTCTGCTGACGCACGTGCTGTTGCAAAAGCTGTTGACGAGATCGCTCGTGAATTCCCACAAATGGGTGCGGAACTTGACGCCGAAAACCAAGTTTACTTGGCAACAGGCGTTGTGCTCGACACGTATCAAATGTTCTCCAAGAACCCAATCAACAGCTTGGCAGATCTTGAAGGCAAGAAAATTGCTGGTGCCGGTTACAACCTTCGCTATCTAGAAGGCATCAAAGACGCTGCAGGCGTACAAGGTGGTCTACCGAACTTCTACAACATGGTTCAAACCGGTGTTGTTGAAGGTGCGATGTTGTGGCCTGAAGCTGCAAACACATACAAAATCGCTGAAGTAGCTCCTTACATGCTTAAAGCTGATCTTGGCGCTGTGAACTCAAAAACAGTTACTGTGAACAAAGATGTTTGGGCTGGCCTACCAGAAGAAGTGAAAACAGTGCTTTCAGGCGTTGCGATTGAATATCGTGACCACGTTGCAGGCATCGCTATGGACCGTGCTGGTGAAGCACTAGAAGCATACAAAGCTTCAGGCGGTACAGTTGTAGAATTGTCTGCCAAAGAGCGTGCGACTTGGGCGGCTTCGATGCCAAACATCGCAGCTGATTGGGCAAAAGCTCTGGACGCAAAAGGCGCTCCGGGAACAGACATGCTCAAAGCCTATGTTGCTAAGCTTAAAGCTGCTGGTTTCACACCAGTTCGCGACTGGGCTGACGAACTGTAAGAAAACATAGTAAGATCCGACGGAGGATGGCAATTATGGAAGACAAAATCCGCCGGATCTACGCACCAGTAGTCGGCATCGCTCAAATAGCAAACACTATCGGCACACTGGTGATCTATGCCTTAGTTGTTGTGATGAACATAGACGTTCTCGCAAGAAACCTCTTCAACGCCCCCATGCGGGGCGTTGTCGAAGTCGTTATCTTTTCTTTGATCCTCATCGTGTTTTTACAGCTGCCCGATGTTGTCAGATCAAACAGGCTAACGCGTTCAGATGGTTTTGTTGTACTCGCACAAGCGCGGTTCCCAGCATTGGGTAACCTGCTCGCTCGCAGTATCGACTTTGTAGCTTTTGTTTTCATGCTTCTAATCGCATGGACAATCTGGCCCGAAGTCACTGAATCAATTGAAAGTTGTCACTTCTTTTCCGCGCCAGAATTTGGCACGCCTCCAACAGGCGAGTTCTTCGCAGATCTCGCAACTGCATTTGGTCGCTGCGAGTATTTTGGCACACCCGGCATCTTCACCGCACCATGGTGGCCGGCGAAACTAGCCATCGGATTTAGCGCATCATTGTGCGCATTAATATTCCTTTTCAAAGCGGTTTTAGGCAATCGCGAAACAGAATTAGTAAATGAGGGGGAGAGCCCAGTATGAGCCCGGTAGAAATCGGTGCCCTATCCGTTGTTGCAATCGTTGCGATGGTCTATTTGGGCATATACATCCCTATAGCTCTTGGTCTTGTCTCGTTCGTATCCATTTGGATTATCAGCGGCAAATCAATCCTAGCGTTTAACTTCCTCAAAATCGCTGTTAGCGACGGTGTGACGGAGTATGCCTTCGCCACAATACCCCTATTTACATTGATGGGGTTACTGGTGTCCAGAGCGGGGCTCGGGTCGGATATCTATGAGGTCTTAAACAGAGTTTTCCGCAAGATTACTGGCGGTATTGGAATGGCAACAGTTGGCGCTAACGCAGTGTTTGCAGCAGTTACAGGGTCATCAATTGCATCTGCATCTGTATTCACCCGTCTAGCTGTACCCGAAATGCGTAAGTTGAATTACAACAAACGCTTCGCAGTAGGCGTAGTTGCAGGTTCCTCCGTGCTCGGCATGATCATTCCGCCGAGCGCCATGTTGATTATCTATGCGTTTGTATCTGAACAATCTGTGGGACACATGTTCCTTGCAGGTATCGTTCCCGGCTTAATCCTCACTGCCGCGTACATCGCATGGATTTTCATCGCAGGTCGCGTAAAGCCAAGTTATCTTGGCAAAGATTTAGACATGGTCAAAGAAACACCAATGTCACTTTACGAAGTGTTGGACAAAACCGTTCCGATTACTCTTCTTATCGGTATCGTTTTGGGCGGTATTTACACTGGAAAATTGACACCTGTTGAAGCTGGAGCCGCTGGCGCGCTTGCGGCATTCCTAATCGCAGTAGTTCGGCGCAAGATTGATCTTCGCGGTCTATGGGACACTGCACTCGAAACAGGGCATATAACGGCGGCAATTCTGTTCCTCATCGCCATGGCATCACTTTACAGTCGCATGCTTGGCTACGCAGGCCTCCCAAACGAACTAAACGCATTGCTACAGGCCTACGATCTTGGCTTCGTGGAGGTCATGATCATCTATGTTGTATTGATGTTGTTCTTGGGAACAATTCTAGACACAGCGTCGATCATTCTGATTGTGGTGCCCCTCTTCCTTACCCTGGTCGAATCCATGGGGATGAGTTTGGTCTGGTTTGGCATTGTCACCGTGATTGGCGCCGAAATTGGCCTATTAACACCACCACTGGGCATCTCATGCTTTGTTATCAAATCAAGCCTGAACGATCCCACTATCTCCCTTAAGGACGTCTTCTTTGGCGCATTCCCGTTCGCGGTAATTATGCTGCTTGTCCTTATTCTTCTGATCAATTTCCCAATTCTGTCGATCGGCATTTTGGGATAATTCCAAATATTTGGAGCACACCATGCGTACTGTAAGCAAAGACACTATTACCCAAGAATTCCTCAACGTTTGTGGGCCGGAAACAAGCCCACGCTTGAAATTCGTGCTTGATAGGTTGGTAAACCACATTCACGATTTCGTACGTGAAACGGAGCTGACTCATGCAGAATGGCGCATGGGTTTGCAACTGATGCGCGAGATGGGTGACTTCACCGATGACGAGCGTAACGAATATGTATTGATGTCAGACGTGTTGGGTCTCTCTTCAATTGTTGACCTGATGCACTCGCCTGACAATGGTACACCTTCAAGTGTGCTAGGCCCCTTCCATATCTTAGGTGCCCCAGATTTGGCCGTTGGTGGCGATCTTAAGAATGACAATGACGGTGCAACTGTAATCGTTGAAGGCCGCGTGCTTTCGCCGGACGGCAACCCAATTAAAGGCGCTGAAATTGAGATTTGGCAAACTGCTGAAAACGGCTTGTATTCAAACTGTGATGAAGAACAGTCAGAGTACAATCTGCGCGGCCATATGAATGTCGCAGATGATGGTGTGTACAAATTTTCAACCATCAGGCCCGCGCCTTACATTGTGCCTGACGACGGCCCAGTTGGTAAGCTACTCAAAGGTACAGGCAGGCACCCTTGGCGTCCGTCACACCTTCACTTTATCATTACTGCCCCGGGGTTCCGATCGCTTGTGACCGAAGTGTTCCCGAGCGATGATCCTTACTTGGATGAAGATGCTGTATTTGGCGTTCGTGAAAAGCTCATCATGGAATACATCGAGCACACAGATAAAAGCGTCGTTCCGACTGGCCTAGCAATAGGTCAAGACGTTACATCACCATTCTTTAAAGTGGACTTCGACTTCACACTCGTCCCTGAATAAGACGATCTAGCCTACTCGCTTATCTGAGCGAGTAGGAACTCACCTGTGTGGATGTAATGAGCCATCAGCAATTCAGACGCCAGATCGGCATCACGCGCTAGCGCAGCGTCACAGATTGCGCCGTGCTCAGAATTGATATCACGTGTTGGGTATGCGACTTTGCCGGACAACTGTCGATATCGCACGTTTTGATCATAGAGTTGATCGCAAAATTTCATCATCATTGTGGATTCACATGCTGAGATCAAAGTCATGTGGAAATGCTTATGACGCTCTTCCCATTCAACATTGGCGACAAATTGGTTTTCAGCCTCAGAACGCGGCACACGTGAAAGTCGATAAGCGGCGAGTACAACTTGCTCTTCCCAACTACTCTTGCCGTTCTTAATAGACTCTCTAAGTGCCTTCTCTTCCAACCAGCATCTTGTTTTGAGCAGCTCATTGAATTCTTGACGGCTAACAGACGCAACTTTGAACCCACGCTGATCGAGGCGCTCTACAAAGTGGTCCGATGTTAGAAGGCTTAGCGCTTCGCGGATTGGGCTTGAGCCAACTTCATATTGCTTGCGCAACTGTTCGACTTTTAGCTTTTGGCCGGGCTTTAGCACTCCAGAGATGATGTCTTTGCGAAGTCGAGTATAGGCTTGGCTAGTCATGGACTCTGGGCCCGTCGCTGCTTTGGAACCCTCGAGTTCTTCAGCTTCGCCATTCATAGCTTCAAGCACATCATTCTTCGTCGGCATCTAACGCTAGTCCCTAATAATATCGCCGAACCATGTATAACTGGAACGAACTAAATTTGGTTTTGCACATCGCTCTTAAGTCTATCCGACGTACCTATCAAACATTTTTTCGACTTTGGCTACATTTGTAGAGACGTGAACTTCGCCGGTTTGCACAAAATCTTCATGATTTTGCTCAATTTGGTCCAGGTTGTATTTGTAGTTCACCATCAAACCGAGTGACGAACCCATCCCATTTTTTGACATGTCCGCAGGCCAGTTAATTCGATCTAGGCTCGCGCCGTTACCTAGATGGAATTTTGCAACTGAGTTTGTTGGACGGCCTCTGGGATCTTTTTCACGCAGTAGGTAGCCCGCTGCCAATGCTGACACCATTTCCGTCAGTTCGCTCTCTTTGCTCTCCACACCGACCCAATCTTTCGATTTGAGGCTTTGCAACATTTCCGGGTCACCGCCAAACGACTCTTCGTTTGCTCCATCGACCCAACTATCTAACCATTTCGCAAAACCAGGCACGGGTGACAGGGTCACAAATTCTTTCAACTTCGGATAGGTCGACTTCAATTCTTCAACAACTTGCTTGATCAAAAAGCTTCCAAGAGGAATTCCACGCAGCCCTTTTTGACAATTCGAGATCGAGTAAAACACTGCAGTGCGAGCATCGCTTGGACTTGTGGGCTCTCCATCTGGTGACAAGATGTCACCTATTTTCGCAGGCATTGCAGGCATCAACGCCACCTCAATGAAAATCAAAGGTTCATTACCCAACCGTGGATGAAAAAATGAATAAATAAGACGATCCGGCGGCGCAATGCGATCGCGAAGGTCGTCCCACCCCGCCATTCCGTGCACCGCTTCATACTTCATGATGTTCTCAAGCATATCGGCTGGACTGGACCAGTCCAAACTATGCAACTCCAGAAAACCACCATTAAACCAAGAAGAGAAAACAACGCTAAAGTCAGTGTCTATCTCTCGAAGTTCTGGCTTTGAGCGAAGACGATCCAGCAAGTCTTCGCGCATCTGTATAAGTTGCAATGTAGCATTAGGCGCCTGGTTTAATCGGCTAATCAGCTGCCTGCGTGGAGGCTCCACAGATGCAGTTAGCCCTGCCAAACTATTCGCATTCCCATCTTTCAGGAAGGTTGTTGCGGCGGTTCTTACTTTTTCCAAATCTGACGAAAACTCAGACCTTAACGACAAAAAGAAATCGGTCTTTTGTCCATCATCAAGGTTTTGATACGAAGACAGGATCTCATGGGCCAGCGCTAAACCAGACGCATTTCCTTTGCTCGACAATAACTGCTTGCATAATTCGACCATGGATTCAGCTGAAGACATCCCATCTTTGTCAGCCGAAATACCCAGAATCGAACGACCCCGGCCGGCAACAGCTACAAGGAAATCACTTATCGGAGACACGCTTTGCATTCACCATTCCTAAAAATATCGATATTATCGACTATTAAAGCCTCGAGGCACACTAATGTCAACGCATCATTCGGTGCATCATAATTGAGTAAATTACGTAATATTACAACAGCTTAAGGATTCATGTCAAAATGAATCTGCTCGACATCACCGATAATTCATGGAATAAATTTTCCCAAATTCTATAAAAATCTTGATATTTGCGCGCTGAATCGGTAAATAATCGGTAACAAAAGGCGCAACAACGCGTCATGCAAATAATAGGATTTTGGAGGAAGCGATGCGCGAAGATCATTTTGAGGACGGGAAGTTTTGGGTAAGCCCTTATAATTTCATTCCAGAAGTACGCGACAATTTGGAGCTCCCACCAAAAGTAGAAATCCACGATGCGACGTTGCGAGACGGCGAACAGACACCAGGTGTGGTTTTCTCGATTGACGACAAAATCGCAATCGCACAAAAGCTCTCTGAAGTTGGCGTTGAACGCATTGAAGCAGGCATGCCTGCTGTTTCACCTCAAGATGAGCAAGCGATCAAAGAGATCACCAAGCTCAAGCTGAACTCAAAGATCTACACATTTGCACGTGCGATGAAGGTCGACATCGACAAAGCACTCGAGTGCGGCGCAGACGGCGTAATCATCGAGGTGCCGATTGGGTATCCAAAGCTGGTCACTCAATTTGGTTGGACTTGGGAAGACGTTCTTAGAAAGTCAGTACCAGTTATCAACTATGCGAAAGAGAACGGCCTGCACGCTGTGTTCTTCCCTTATGACACAACGCGCGCACGAGCTAGCGATCTTGAGAACTTGTGCAAAGGTATCGTGGCAGAGTCCAATCCAGACTCCATCGGCATCGTTGACACAATGGGTTGCGCCACACCTGAAGCAATCAAATATATGGTACGTTGGGTGAAGAGCCTTACCGGGCTGCCTATCGAAATACATACGCACAATGACTTCGGCATGGGCGTTGCCACAGAAATCGCGGCGGTCACTGCAGGTGCTCAGTGTGTCCACTCTTGTGCAAACGGCTTGGGCGAGCGTACAGGCAACGCGGCGCTTGAAGAGCTGATGATCTCGCTTGATCTACTGTACGGATATGAGACAGGCTACAAATTCGACAAGCTTCCTGAACTCGGCGAATTAATGTCACGTCTTGCCAATGTTCCAATCGCCCGTAACAAGCCACTGCTTGGATACTCTAACTTTACGCGCGAGTCAGGTATCGGCATTCAATATGTTATGAATGATCCACTTGTGATGTTTGGTACACACCCTGCTTTCACAGGTCGCGAAGGCGAAGTAGTTTTGGGCAAGAAGAGCGGCAAAGCGTCAATTACCTTCAAACTAGACCAGCTCGGCCTTGGCGAAGCATCGGACGAACAAAATGCTGTGATCCTTGATAAGGTGAAGCAATTCGGCATTCAGAAGCGCGACATTCTTTCTGAGGAAGAATTCAGATCTATCGTAGGTCAAGTCTTGAGCTAACAGACTAGCCGGCTTAGCGAGTTTGATGCTCGCTAAGTCTTACTGGCCTACCCTAAACCCGCAAACCGCTATCAGCATCAAACACGTGAATGAGCTCTGACTGAGCTTTAAAGCGAAGAGAGCCGTCAACACCGACAGATGGCGGCTTGTCCGTTTTCGCGATAAACTCAGTGCCATTGCTGGTGACCATATGCACAAGCGCATATTCACCTAATTGCTCGATCAATTCGATTTTTCCAGCGAACAATGCGTCTTTTGTTTCACACACTTCTAGGTGCTCCGGGCGAATGCCAATGAGGCTCGCGTCGGAAACCGTACTTGGCAATCCCGTTCCACCAAGTGCATCGGTGTTAGAGAAGAAGTTCATCTTGGGACTACCGATGAATTGAGCGACGAAGCTGTTTGCCGGACGCTCGTATAGATCAATTGGAGAACCAACTTGCTCCACGCGACCATCACGTAAAACGACGATTTTGTCAGCCAAAGTCATGGCTTCAACCTGATCATGAGTTACGTAGATCATGGTTGATCCCAACCGCCGGTGAAGACGTGCGATCTCTAATCGTGTCTGCACACGAAGCGAGGCATCAAGGTTGGAGAGCGGCTCATCAAACAAGAATACTTCTGGGTCGCGAACAATTGCACGACCAATAGCAACGCGTTGACGTTGACCGCCAGACAGATTTCGCGGCGAGCGTTCCAGATAGTCTGTAATTTGAAGAACTTCCGCAGCAGCTCGGACGCGACGATCGATCTCATCCTGTGGTGTTTTAGCCTGCTTAAGACCAAACGCCATGTTTTTATAGACAGTCATGTGAGGGTAAAGTGCGTATGTCTGAAATACCATAGCGACTTCGCGTTTGGACGGCGCAACATCGTTGACCACGCGATCACCAATAGACACAGTGCCGTCACTAATGTCTTCCAAACCCGCGATCATGCGAAGCAGTGTCGACTTACCGCATCCCGAGGGTCCGACGAAAACGACAAATTCGCCATCATCAATGTCAAGATCCACACCATGCATCACCTGAACATCGCCGTAAGATTTGCGAACGCCGCGAATAGTTACATTGGCCATGAGTTTTCCATTTCTGTGATTGTTGCGGTTAGCACTTTGGAGAATTGCGGAAAGCGCTCTGGCAGGTCGGACCAAAGCACAATTGAAGTCGTGAAATCTTGCACGTGACCTTCTTCAAGAAGAGGCACAAGTGCATCCCAGCTCGGCTCATAGTAATCCATAGAGATGCGTTTGGACTGAATGGCTTTAGAGAACCAATACCAACTGGCAATCGTTCGGATCGCATATATCGGCACATTTCCATTCTCAAGAACAGCTTCGATCGTCGGGCGAATGAAGATTTGAAACTTCGCAAAACCATCTGCACAAATGCGTTCAACTGAATCCGCAATGGCTTGATTTCGAAAGCGCATCGCAATGTCGTCCAAATAGGCTTCGGTGTCTAATGGAATGTCGTCCGGAAGCGCAGGCAGGACTTCTTTCAACTCAAAATTTCTGAAATGCAAGGCAAGCTCTTCGTCATCCATCGCTTGATCAAAAGTTTCGTGCCCCTTCAGCGCGGCTTGATAGGCGATGCAGGTATGACCACCGTTCAGAACGCGAATCTTTGCTTCTTCGTAGGGGTCTACATCGTTGACAAATTCCACCCCAACCAAATCCAATCTAGGCATCTCAGCTACAAAGTTTTGTTCCAAAACCCATTGTGTAAAGGCTTCGGATTGCACCACTTCTCCGACTTGAGCGCCAAACAGCTCTTGGGCCTCTGATTGAATTTCATCCGCTTTTCTTGGCGTGATGCGATCAACCATAGAGTTTGGGAAAGCAACATTGTTGTTGACCCAAGCAGCTAGATCATCTTGTTCAACTAGCTCTAGATAATCCAAAAAATTAAGTCTTAGCTTTTCACCGTTGCCACGAAGATTGTCGCAACATACAATCGTAATCGGCTGATCAATTTGCTTAGCCCTTTGTGCCAGTCCATCGGCTAAGAACGCATAAACAGAGGCTTTTCGTGAACCCTCAATCTCGGCGCGGATAATTGGATCATTGCAGTTCAGCCGTCCTTCATTCCCAATGTAATACCCGCTCTCAGTAACGGTTATACTCACAGCCTTCACTGAAGGCATCGCAAGCAAATTCACCGTTAGATCCGGGGTAGCTGACCAATCGCTAAAGGCAACATGCGAGCGAACACGTCGGTACGCTACAGTGCCTTCTGGATCTACCGATTTTAAAACATATCCATTCTCAGCTTTTGCAGATCTTGCAAAACCTTCGGCTTCCGACGCGCGAAGATTTACTGTGGCAATCCCCCAATTCAAGTCACCTGTTCGCTGCATATAATCGTCAAAATATACGGCCTGATGAGCGCGATGAAATGCGCCAAATCCCAAGTGTACGATCCCGACCTTACAATCTGACCGATCATATGTGGTCTGATATAGCGGGGTGGTTGCGTGGATACTCACTGTGCTACCTTTTTGGTCGAAGCCAACTCACCACGCGCTAATTCACGATACGCAGACGGCGTCATATTTTTCATTTTCAAGAAGTGTCTGTTGAAGTTCGCCAAGTTTTGAAACCCAGACGCGTAGCAGATCGAAGTGATCTGATTTTCTGTCGCATAGAGCATGCTACACGCCTGCCCGATCCGAACCCGTGTGACGAATTCGATGTATCTGTTGCCGGTCACGGCCTGAAAGTTGCGAGAAAATGCTGTCGGGCTCATGCCCGCAAGTTTTGCCGCCGTCTCCACTGGAATTTCTTCCGCAAAATTTTTGACGATATAGTCGACAACTTCGCCAATGCGAACCTGCTTACTGTTGCCCTGTGGCTGTGATATTGAGACCACCGACAATGGCTTCTTTTCGGCATGTTCATTGACCCGCACAAGAAAGCGCAAGAACGCCACAATGCGCTCCGCACCCTTTGCATCTCTGATTGCTTCAAAGTGCCCTTTGGCAAATGTAGGATTAAATCCAACAAATTCGATACCCGAGCGAGCAAGATCAAACATCGGCTGCATTTCCTGAAACTCAGGAAAAGCATCCGATAGTTCATTTATGTTTTGTTGGTTGAACTGAACCAACATGTCCCGTGTTTCAACCTCTTCGGTCCAAACTTTGTCTGTGATCCAGTTGTGCGGCAGGTTGGGCCCGGTTAAAAACAGGGAACCGGGATTGAAGTCGCCAATGTAATCGCCGACGAACGCTTTTCCACGTGTAGCCACTAGCAGATGCAATTCATATTCTTCATGGCTGTGCCACCGGCAAAGCTCGGTTGGCCACCCGTGCTGAAGATAGCGAATGCTTCGCGTCGCGCGATCAACATATTCAATTTCTGGGCTAACTATCGACATTACTTTACTGCCCCGAATGTTAGACCCTGAACAAGCTGTTTCTGGCTTAACCAGCCAAACACAACGATCGGCGCACAAGCCAAAGTGGAAACAGCTGAAAGCTTGGCCCAGAACAATCCTTCAGGGCTGGAGAACGATGCCACCAGCGCAACAAGTGTTCCAGAATCCGCAGACGTTAGGTTGATTGACCAAAAGGCTTCGTTCCAACAAAGAACGATCGAAAGCAGCGCCGTTGAAGCAAGGCCACCCCATGCCAATGGAATTACAACCTGAGTAATCTCAGCGAAGGTTGACGCTCCATCCATCCGACTCGCCTCAAGAATTTCCTTGGGAATTTCTCGAAAGTAGTTGAACAAAATCATCATGATGATTGGCAGATTGATCAGCGCGTAGATGACAACCAGCGCCGTTTTGCTATCGAGCAATCCAAGCTTCTGACTGATCAAGTAAATAGGCATCAGCACACCTACAGCGGGGAGCATTTTGGTCGACAGCATCCAAAGCAGAATGTCTTTCGTGTGCTTGCCAGGGCTGAACGCCATCGCGTATGCGGACGGGATGGCGATCAGCATGGCAAGCATAGTGCCGCCGATTGAGGTGATCACGGAGTTAATTGCATACTTGGTGTAATCAGTACGATCTTGAATTAGGGTGTAGTTATCCAATGTCGGTTCAAAGAACAGACTCGGCGGCACAGCGATTGCCTCAAGCTCTGTTTTGAAGCTGGTCAAAACCATCCAAAAGATTGGAAAGAAGAAGAGTGCAGCAACAACCCAAGCAGCGACAACTGCGATGCGGTCTTTTAGGATCTGTGTTTCTTTATCCGTCATTGATCTACACCGTCAGGTTTTTGCCAATAACCCGCACCAGGAAGATGGCAACGATGTTGGCAAGAATGATTGCAAAGACACCACCTGCAGATGCGACACCGATGTCGAACCCTTGAAGCGCTTGCTGGAAAATGAGGAATGCTACGTTGGTAGATTGCGTGCCTGGTCCGCCGCCAGTGGTCACAAAGATTTCCGCAAAAATTGATAGGTGGAAAATCATTTGGATCATGATCACGATTGCGATTGGCCGCGCCAAATGCGGAAGCGTTAGATTCATGAATTGTGCCCAGAAGCCAGCGCCATCAAGTGTCGCTGCTTCCTTTTGTTCCTGATCCTGACTCTGAAGGGAGGTCATGAAAATCAGGATGGCAAACGGTGTCCATTGCCAGCTAACGATGATGATAATCGAGAGCAAGGGGGCCTTTGAAAGCCAATCAAACGGCTCTAAACCAAAGAATTGAGAGATCACAGCGAACAGGCCGTAGATCGGGTTCATCATCATGTTTTTCCAGATCAGCGCGTTCACTGTCGGCATGATAAAAAATGGAGAGATCAACATGACACGGACAATTCCGCGACCTCTGAACGGGCGATCGATCAAGATGGCTATGGCTAGGCCAAGAACAACTGAGATCGCTAGAATTGAGCCAACCAATACCAGTGTATTTAGCAGTGCGGGCCAGAAGGCTGGATCAGTATAGAAGAATTCGTAGTTGGATAATCCGATAAATCCGCCGCGTTCTGGATACAGAAGGTGATAGCGGATTGTAGAAAAGTAGAGGGTCATGCTGAGCGGCACGATCATCCACAACAACAAAAGGATAATGCTAGGTGCTTGAAGCCATCTGGATAGCGTCGAATTCATTTTGCTAAATCCTTAAGTCAAAAAGTAAAAGGGGGCGGTCCATACGGACCGCCCCGAGCATTCTAATTGGCTCAATAGTAGCCAGCTTTGCGCATTTCACGATCAGCAGCTGCTTGTGAGTTAGCAAGTGCTTCTTCGACTGAAATGTCTCCAGCTAGAGCTGCAGTCATCTGTTGACCAACCACAGTACCAATCGCTTGGAACTCAGGAATGGCAGCAAACTGCACACCAACATATGGTGTTGGATCTTGCGTTGAGTTTGAAGGATCAGCGGACAAGATCGCTTTCAATTCAGCTTCTGCGAATACCGCAGCATCAAGGAAGTTTTGGTTCTCGTATGTTGATGTTCGTGTACCTGTTGGCACAGATCCCCAGCCATTTGTCGCCGCAACAAGCTCGATATATTCTTTTGATGTTGCCCATTCGATGAATGATTTAGCGTCATCAGCTTGTTTCGTGCCTGCAGGAATCGCCAGTGACCACGCCCACAACCAGTTTGCGCCACGGTTTGTTACCGCTACTGGTGATTGAGCGAATGCAATTACGTCGGCAACTTTTGACTGCTTAGGGTCAGATACAAAAGATGCAGCGATTGTCGCATCGATCCACATGCCGCACTTGCCTTCGTTGATCAAAGCCAAAATCTCGTTGAACGAGTTGCCTTCAGATCCTGGAGGGCCGTATTGTGTCAAAAGATCTACATACATTGTCACAGCATGGTTCCATGCAGCGCTGTCTAGATCAGGCGTCCAATCTTCATTGAACCACTTTGCGCCAAATGAGTTTGCCATTGTTGACAAGAACGCCATGTTGTCGCCCCAACCTGGCTTACCACGAAGGCAGATACCATAAACGCCAGCGTCTTTATCTGTCATTGCCGCGGCTGCATCTGCAACGTGACCCCATGTTGGGTTGTCAGGCATTGTCATGCCAGCAGCGTCCAACAAGTCCTTACGATACATGATCATGGAGCTCTCACCGTAGAATGGTGCAGCGTAAAGTTTGCCATCATGGCTCAAGCCGCCACGCATAGCCGGAAGAATGTCTTCCACATCGTAGTCAGCGCCAAACTCTAGAGCTTCAAGCCAACCACGTTCGCCCCAAATTGGAGCCTCATACATACCGATGGTCATGATATCGAATTGACCACCTTTAGTTGAGATGTCTGTTGTCACACGAGAACGAAGTGTACCTTCGTCGAGTGTCACCCAATTGACAGTTATGCCTGGGTGAGACTTCTCAAACTCAGGTGTCAATTTTTGCATTTCGATCATGTGACCGTTGTTTACAGTGGCAATGGTAAGCTCGCCTGCAACAGCAGTCATAGCAGTCGTCGCGCCCAGTGCGAGACCCAATGCTGTATTACGAAGAGATTTCATATTTTCCTCCCAGAAATCGATGGTTGAACAACAACCAGTCCACTTACGGTGACGAGTAAAAGGCATACTAGCCAATACAAAAATACCTACGATATGTACTTTTTTAGTCGAAAATGGACACTTTTGACGTTTTTTATGCCTGTATTGTACACAGAGGGTTTCCACATGCAAATCTATTTAGCCAAAATCACAAGTAAGAATGGCGATGTTTTCCATCCTTGTTTCATGAGGTGTCAGGCGCAAATATTACCGAAATTTAAGTTGAGGTTTGCAGTGATCAGGCTAGTTTCAAATAAAGCTATTCAATCAAACAACGTGCAACCCAACACTTTAAGAGGGACCGTCATGAAATCAACGATATCCATCTCAACAATCGCTCTATCTTTTGCGTTTGGATTGCCGCTCATTGCCAATGCACAGAGCCGTGACGTCAACGAAGCCGCACTTGGCGGCACCGGCAACACCCAAGTTCAAGCAGAGATTTGGGTCGATAATTGGTTTGCCCTATCGGTCAATGGCACGCCCCTGCACGAAGATAGTACGCCTTACAATACCGAACGCTCTTTCAATGCCGAACGTATCAGCTTTACTGCTGATCTCCCTATGACTGTCGCATTCGAATTTCGGGACTTCATGGAAAACCAAACTGGGCTTGAATACATAGGCACCAACCGTCAGCAAATGGGCGATGGTGGCGCAATTGCACAATTCTACAATGTTTCAACGGGTCAGCTTCTAGGTGCGACAGATGCAAGGTGGCGTTGCCTTGCCGTTCAGCACGCTCCTGTTCAAACTAGTTGCGCAAATGAAAGCAACCCACAAGTTGGAAACGGCGCATGCGCTGCACAGACCACAGACGCCCCTGACAATTGGACATCTGCAGGTTTTGACGACAGCGAATGGCCAGAAGCGACAATTCATAGCGCTAGTACCGTACGGCCAAAGCACGGGTATGATGCCGTCAATTGGAATGCATCAGCAAATCTAATTTGGGGTGATGATCTAGAGCGAGACAATGTGGTTTTGTGTCGAGCCACATTTGAATAGCAGTCGCCTCATGTAAAATGTCTCTTGTATCTAGTGCGAACCCGCCTAAGTTCTACATCAAGCTTTGGCGGGAGTTAGAAATGAAAGCGTTTGTGTGCAAGAAATACGGCCAATCAGATGCATTAGAGCTTCTCGATGTTCCAACACCCATCCCGAATTCCGATGAAATTCTTGTTCGGGTAAAAGCTGTTTCTGTAAACAGTTGGGATTGGGACAACCTAGTTGGCGCTCCCATCATTCGGCTCATTGCCCCTTTTAAGCCGCCATATTCCATCTTGGGCGGCGACTTGTCCGGTGTTGTTGAAGCCGTCGGCAGTTCCATCACCAATTTCAAAGTTGGTGATGATGTATATGGCGATGTGTCAAACTCCGGATGGGGAGGCTTTGCTGAATTTGTAGCTGGCAAGGCAGAACACTTCATCCAAAAACCAGCCGGTTTGAGCTTTGAAGATGCAGCAACACTTCCCCAGGCGGGCTTGTTAGGGTATCAGGGCGTCCACGAATTTGGGCAGGTCAAAGCCGGCGACAATGTGCTAATCAGCGGCGCGGGCGGTGGCGCAGGCATGTTTGCGATCAAACTTGCAAAGCTCGCAGGCGCACATGTTACGGGGATAGATCGAAGCGACAAACTACAAGCCATGATAGAGTGCGGCGCTGATGTCGTTTTTGACTACCAGCAATGCGACTATACCAAATTCGAACAAACATTTGATGTGATCATTGATGCCGTAGCAAGCAAACGCGCTCGCTCATACCGAAGGGTCCTCACGCCCACAGGAACCTTTGTTATGATGGGCGGCAAGATCCCTTCCATCCTATCCACACTTATTGCGGGCCGTAAAAACGCAGATGAAACTCAGAAATTCAAAATCCTAATGTGGAACGTTAATACTGAAGATTTGTCGAAATTGGGCAATTTGGTGGTGGAAAAAAATCTGAAAGTTGCCATTCATAAGCGGTTTTCATTCAAAGACACCCCTTTGGCAGTGCAATTTGTTGGAGATCAGAATGCCATCGGCAAAGTGATCATCTCGCTCTAAAAACCTTCACGATTTCAATTCGTTACCAATGCTTAGCGTTGCGATTCTTGCTGAAAAGCGCTTGTTTTTGGCACGCCAAGACGCATGACGATGTCATATTTTCTTTCCATAGTGTCAAATATTGTTGACACCGTGATTGTAATTTCATACATAGTGTACAACAAACACGACTAAGTGTAATAAATTCACGACTAACAAATTCGAGGCAATCATGTCCTATCAAGAACGAAACATCATCACCTACATCATCACTGGCATCATCGTGATGACCATCTTTACGTTCCACATCAACGACCAATTTCAATCAGGTGCTTTTGACGGCCCAGACGCTGGTGTAGCAATCGGATGGAGCGCGATTAAGATGATCGCTGGCTCAATTGTTGTAACGATCGTTGTTACCATTCTGGTCCACATCGCAAGCGCAATCATTACTCAAGATGCTAGTGTCGACGAAGCTGATGAACGCGACAAACTGATCGATCTTGTTGGCATGAAAGTCGGCTTCATTACTTTTTCAATCTTCTTTGTTGGTGCGATGATTTGGATGGCCTTTGGCGCACCAATGGCATACGTCCTGATCGGCAGCATCTATGCAATGTTCATTGCAAGCATGATTGAAGGCTGCACACGCTTAGTTCTTTACCGTCGGGGTTTCTAAATATGGCAAAAGCAAAAGGCACACTTGCCAACAACATTAGACGCCTGCGGTTCGACAATGATGAGATGAGCCAAAAGGCACTCGCAGAAGCAGCCGGCGTATCCAGACAAACCATCGTGGCCATCGAGGCGGCTAAGTATTCTCCGTCGCTTGAGCTGGCGTTTCTGATCTCGAACATATTTGAAACGCCGTTGGAAGAAGTGTTCAGCTACACGCCTCCCCCTGCGAAGACGTAATTCCCAAATCTAAGCTGCACTGAACAAGTGCAGCAGCCACAAACGTAAGACCATAAATTCACTTGAAAACCTCAAGTCTGAAAGCGGTATTCCTATGTCTAAATCACAAACAATAGAGCGTTCCACCGAAAACTTTTGGGACAAACGCGCTGAACGTTATGAGCAAAGCATTTCAAGTCACGATCAACAATATGACCAACGAATGGCTCACCTGCGCTCACTAGTACAACATACTGATCAACTTTTGGACTTTGGCTGTGCTAGCGGCGAAATCGCCCTCGATCTCGCGGCAAACGTCAAATCAATCGACGCTATCGATCTTTCTAAGGAAATGATCTCGTTGGCCAAAACCAAAGCGGCACAACGCAACATTCAGAACACATGTTTCCTTCATGCATCAATCAGCGACGAACGATTGGAAGCGGAAAGTTACAACGTTGTACTGGGTCTAAATGTTTTGCACTTGGTACATGAACGCCGCGAAACACTGCAACGCATCTACGCATTACTCAAGCCGGGCGGGCGGCTGCTTTTAGAAATCCCCTGCTTGGCCGAATTCTCATGGTTCAAGCGCACCGCCATAGGTGCCGCAAGTGGCATCGGTTGGGCGCCTTATGTCTACGCTTACAGCTTTGGCGAAGCGGAAGAGGAGCTCAAATCCCTCGGCTTTGAAGTGCTTGGCACAAACAATTCAACACATCCAGAACCGCGCACATCAATCGCAGCGATCAAACCAACAGATTAGAGAAAAGATCATGACAAAGAAAACAATGAAAGCCGTTTACTACGAGCAATATGGCGGCCCTGAGGTTTTAGAGATCCTAGACGTACCAGTCCCAACGCCCAATGCCGATGAAGTCCTTATCAAAGTTGAAGCCACGCATATCTGCAATGGCGATCAACTCGCCCGCATTGGCAACTCACCTTGGCCACTAATGCGTTACCCAGCAAAACTGATGATGGGCGTGTTCAAACCAAAGCACAACATTTTGGGTGGCGAATTCTCCGGTGTGGTTGAAAGCGTTGGAAATGCTGTAACTCAGTACAAAGCCGGTGACCGGGTTTTTGGTTTTACAGACATGCAGTTTGGCGCTCAAGCAGAGTTCGTTTGTTTGCCAGAAACTGCTCCAATCACACATTGTCCTGATGATGTTGAATTGGAAACCGCGGCGGCAATTGGCGGTTCGAATTCACAAACAGCACTGCACTTCATCAACGTCGCCAACATCCAGCCAGGCGATGAAGTTTTGGTCAATGGCGCATCCGGGGGCATCGGCCGAGTTGCTGTTCAACTTGCAAAGCACTTGGGCGCAAATGTCACTGGCACATGTTCGGTTCAAAATATGGACTTGGTAAAACAGCTCGGCGCGGACACCGTCTTCGACTATCGCGCAACTGACTTCACCAAACAGCGCAAACAGTATGATGTCATCATCGATTGTGCCGGCTTCTTGCCATGGCACAAAGTTGAGCCAGTTCTAAAAGCCAAAGGTAGACATTTACTTGCAATGTTCGGCTTTTCACATCTGTGGAAACAACGTCAGACCAAGGGCAAAGGCGGCAAGCAACAGCTTTGCGTGCTGGCACCTGGCTCCAAAGAAAAAATCACCAAAATTGGCCAATTGTTATCTGAGGGCTCACTTAAGCCAATCATCACAAACCGATTTGCCATGAGCGATGCCATCGAGGCGGCTAAGCTTTATGACACAAACACACAAGCTGGAAGCATCATCCTGTTGCCACAGCAATGGAAGAACTCATGAGTGGGACTAGCATTCCAGCCCTCATGTGCTTTGCACTCGCTTCTCTTCTAAACGCATTCAACAAAATCGCGCGTCTCAAAAGCGCGGTGACATTCAACTTCGGAGACGACGATGTCTAACCTATCGACAACAAACCCTCGCCCACTCACAATTTGGACAGCCCTTTGCTACATCACATTAATGGTCGCGGGCCCGATCGGGCTTTTGTATATGCCAGAACAAATTGTGGTTGCGAACGATGCATCGCAAACCGCACTCAACCTTAAAAACAACTGGGGCATTTTCCACCTTGGGTTCATCGCGCAAGTTGTAATTGTCATCACAGAGGTGATCGTTACCGCACTGATCTATGTTCTGATGAGGCCAGCGGGAAGAACACTTGCCATCATGGCAGTTATCGCAAGACTATTGATGACAGCTGTTATGAGCACCAATCTTATGGCCCTGCTGCTGATGGCAGAAACAGCAAGCGGCGCAAGCTATCTAGCTGTCTTCACACCAGCTCAACTAGATGCATTGACCTTATTCATGTTCCAATTCCACGATGCAGGCACCATCGTTTGGCAAATCCTATTCGCCTTTCATATGCTGCTACTTGGTGTGCTGGTTTACCGGTCTGGTTACCTGCCTCGTTTGTTTGGCATTGCGCTTGTTCTGGGTAGTCCAGGCTATGTGTTTTCGAGTTTTGGGCTAGTATTCGACCTATCAGACTTCGCGTCTTATGCGCTGGCCACAAATGTCTTTCTTGGCGCCTCCGCCATCGGTGAAGTTGGCTTCGGATTGTGGCTCCTGTTTAAAGGCGTTCACAAAGAAAAGTGGCAAGCTTTAGCCGAATAACCACAGAGCCCGCCATAACGGCGGGCTTTTTCTATTCAACTGTAATGCCAACCTTACCTTTCGCCCGCATAGTCTCGATATATTCGATGGCAGTGGGCGTATCCTGAAGCGTATAGGTTCTATCCACCTGGGATTTGATTGTGCCTGCAGAAAGCATTTCGCCTAGTGTTTTGAGATCGGCAGGCAAGACCTCCGCGATCTTAACGATGGCAGCTTTTCCGCTTTCGCTGAACAACCAGCGCCCAAACAAGCCAATCTTAGCCATGTTCTTAAGGTTCATGCCCACAAGTACCCAGATGCTTTTCGGCTTCATTGCTTTTTTAATGTCAGCCGATGTTCGATTGGCTGCGATATCAATCACGACATCATATTTTTGATCAAGCTCAGCAAAATCTTGTTTGGTGTAATCAATCACATGATCTGCACCCAACGCCTTCACCATTTCAATGTTTGCTGTACTGCACACCCCTGTGACTGCCGCACCAAGTGATTTAGCGATCTGCACCGCGTAGGTTCCCACGCCACCTGAAGCACCGATGATCAGCACCTGCTGGCCTTGTTTCACTTGACCCCAGTCGCGCACGGATTGCAGCGCGGTCAAACCAGCTATGCCAACAACGCCGGCGTCCATATGAGAGACATCTTTAGGCTTGTGAGTTAGCAGATCCACACGGGCTTTAGCATATTGGGCAAAGGCGCCATGGTTGATGTCGCCAAAAACTTCATCGCCAACTTTGAATTTTACGACATGTTTGCCGACCGCCTCAATGGTGCCGGAAATATCAGCGCCGAGCACCAATTGTTTCGGGCGAGCATATGAGTTTTCGGCCATCCGGATAAACCATGGGCTTCCGCGCAAGATATGCCAATCATACGGATTGACCGAAGTAGCCACGACTTTGACCAGCACTTCATCATCCTTGGGAACCGGTCGTGCAACCTCTTCGAACTTCATTGCTTCAGGACCACCATAGGTGTCGTTTGTAACTGCCATCATCCGTTCGTTCATAGTCTCTCCAAATCGCTTAAATAAACAAAAGCATGCCCCTATGCGTGCTCGTTGAACTTAAGTTGGGAGTACAATTTCTTGTTACAAGGACTTGAAATCCGCTCAAAAGTTCCCTGTTTTCCGCGTCTCGCCTATCCACAAACTATGGTTACCGGATGACCGACTGCTCAACTCATTGTTATCAAACAAGTAAATGACATAATAGATACCAAAAAGATACCATTGTCACCCTAAGGTCTAACTCGACATATTTGATGCGAGCAGTCAGAAAACGGACAAATCTCATGCTTTCCGGAGACGCCGACATGGCCCGTATCACCCTTCGTCAATTGCTCGACCACGCAGCTGAACACAGCTATGGCGTGCCAGCATTTAACATCAACAATATGGAACAAGCATTGGCCATTGCCGAGGCTGCCGACCAAACAGATTCTCCTGTCATCATTCAAGCTTCTCGCGGCGCTCGTTCATATGCACATGACGTGATGCTGAAAAAAATGATGGACGCAATCGTAGAAATCTACCCACACATTCCAGTGTGTATTCACCTTGACCACGGCAACGGTCCTGCAACATGCATGACTGCCATTCAAGCTGGTTTCACTTCAGTAATGATGGACGGCTCGCTTGAAGAAGACGGCAAGTCGCCTGCGGACTGGGAATATAACGTTGGCGTTACAAAAAAAGTGACGGACAATGCCCATCTTGGTGGCATTTCCGTTGAAGGCGAACTTGGTGTTTTAGGTAGCCTTGAAACGGGCATGGGCGACAAAGAAGACGGCCACGGTGCAGAAGGCAAATTGTCAAACGAGCAGTTGCTGACTAACCCTGATGAAGCCGTGAAATTCGTTCAAGAAACCGAAGTTGATGCACTTGCCATTGCAATGGGCACTTCACACGGCGCTTACAAATTCACCCGCAAACCAGATGGCGACATTCTTGCCATGAGCATTATCGAAGAAATCCACCGTCGCTTGCCAAACACTCATTTGGTTATGCACGGCTCTTCTTCGGTGCCGCAAGAGCTTCAAGACGTCATCAATGAATATGGTGGCGCGATGCCTCAAACATTTGGTGTTCCAGTCGCTGAAATTCAGCGCGGCATCAAGAACGGCGTTCGCAAAATCAACATCGATACAGACAACCGGATGGCCATGACGGGCCAGATCCGACGCATCTTGCAAGAGAACCCAGGTGAGTTCGATCCGCGCAAATATCTTAAGCCAGCGCGCGATGCGATGACCAAACTTTGCATTGAACGCCTTGAGCAATTTGAAACAGCCGGCAAAGCTTCCAGAATCGGGCGTATCTTGCCACTTTCAGAAATGGCTCAGCGTTATGCAGCTGGTGAATTGAGCCCATCGGTTCACTAATCTAGCTCTAAAAAGCACTGTTTATCACGGCGTGCGGGAGAAATCCTGCACGCCGTTTTAACTTGTTTGGTGCAAAAACTTGCGCTTCACCTATTTTCTGCCCAAATTGCAGGCGATTAGCTAAGCAGCAACAAATTTTGAAAGACATCATGCAAGCCCAAGTCTATTTGATCACGCCGCCACAAGTTGGCCCTGAGTTCTCCAAAGAGCTAACCAAAGCACTTAGTGGACAAAATGTTGCTGCTGTATTGATCCAACGCGGCGACCGCGAAGACCCCGACTACATCGAGGTGGCAAAGGCCCTAATCCCTGTCGCTCAAGCAGCGGGCAGCGCAGCGCTTCTGGATAACATGCCTGAACAAGTCACGCGCCTTGGTGCAGACGGTGTTCACATGACCGGTTCAGCGCAGGACTTGCGCAAAACCGTGTCGAACCTAAAGCCAAACTCAATTGTTGGTGCGGGTGGCATTCATACGAAGCATGACGCCATGACCAAAGGTGAGTTGAACGTTGACTATGTGTTCTTTGGCCATCTTGCTGGGCAATCTTCTGACGAAGAACTCACAACTGTTGAACTCGCGGACTGGTGGGCCGACACGTTCGAAATACCGTCAGTTTGTTATGACGAAAGCGCTGATATGAGCTCTGAAAAGTCAGAGTTTATCGCAGCACGAGATACCATTTGGCAAAGCGATGACGCTGCCAAAGCAATATTGGCGATTGCTGGAGATCTAGCTTAATGCATTTTAGTTCCAGCCAACTCATTAAAACTCTTGTCAGAACACTGACAGGCGTTTCGTTGGTTGCCGCCTTGTTTACACCTACGTCAGTTCTCAGCCAAGACGCTCCAATTTCAAGCGAACAACAAGTCAATCAAGCCAACGACATTGTGGCATCGGTCCTTGGACCCAAGAAGCCTGTTGATCTTGCATATGGCGCTTTTCAACAAGGTGCCTATCTTACAGCGCTAGCTTTAGCATTGCCACGTGCCGAAGCAGACGATCCAGCAGCACAAACGCTGATTGCGGAACTCTATGCAAACGGACTTGGGGTGCCGATCAATCTTGCGCGCGCATCATCTTGGTATGCATTGGCCGATAAAAATGGCGATCTGAATTCAACCTTCCAACTTGCATTGCTTTACCAAGCCGGAGCTGGTGTACCCCAAGACAAGCAACGTGCAGCAGAGCTTATTCAAAAGGCCGCTGACGGTGGTCTTGTCACCGCAAAATACAATCTCGCCCAATTGCATATCGAAGGCCGATATGTTGAGCCTGACTTCTCGAAAGCCGCAGAACTATTTAAAGAAGCAGCGGACGCAGAAATCGCAGATGCTCAATATGACTATGGCAACGTGCTCATGGCGGGTGCTGGTGTAGCCCCTTCACTAGAAGACGGGGTGCATTATATCGGATTAGCTGCAGCGAACGGGCATGTTTCAGCTCAAATTGAATATGCGACTTTCCTGATCCAAGGTCGTGGTGTACCGCAAGACTTGGCATTAGCTGGCCAGTGGTATGAAAAAGCAGCTATTGCAGGAAACCCAGTTGGCCAGGCTCGCTATGCACGACTGCTGGCCAATGGTGACGGTGTAGATCAAAACACGATTGAAGCCATCAAATGGCGAGAGCTTGCCCGTTCAAAGGGCCTGAAAGATCCAGTTTTGGATGACCTCATTGCGGGGGCTAGCGACGCTGAGATCAATGCTGGAAAGTTGCGTGCTCAATATTGGCCTGAAAACCCACCGTTGCAAAATTAACGAAGTCTGCAGCTACAAAGGGCAAAACAAGGCAAATTGCTTGCGCGAAAGCCAATTCTGAGGCAAAAGGCACCCCAGCAGCCAATATGGCCGACAGCCAATGGGTAGGCACGGCCAAAAGACAATCCGGAAAGACATTCAAAAATGAAACTCAACGGCAACGAAATTCGCCCAGGCAACGTGGTCTTGCATCAAGACCGCCTTTGGATTGCAGTTAAAGTGCAAAGCGTAAAACCTGGTAAAGGCGGCGCCTTCGCACAGGTCGAGCTAAAAGACATCGTTTCAGGCACAAAACTGAACCAACGTTTCCGCGCGGCGGAAACTGTTGAGCGTGTTTCACTTGAGCAAAAAGAATATCAGTTCTTGTACAACCAAGCCGACATGCTTGTGTTCATGGATATGGTTTCTTACGAGCAACTTGAACTTCCAACAGACTTCGTTGGCGATCGTGCTGCGTTTCTACAAGACGGCATGATGGTTGAAGTTGAATCATACGAAGAGAAACCGCTGGGCGTTAAACTCCCACAATTCGTCACTTTGGAAGTTTCAGAAACTGAGCCTGTTGTTAAGGGTCAAACTGCTGCAAACTCATTCAAGCCGGCTCTTCTAGAGAACGGCATTAAAATTATGGTTCCTCCATTTGTTGGTGAAGGCGAAAAAGTCGTCGTCGATACAAACGAAGTTACCTATTCAAAACGCGCTGATTAATCGCTCCAATTTAAGGCTAATACGTCATGGCACAATCCGCCCTACTGACCATCATGACCGGAGCGGCACGCAAGGCTGCTCGTTCTCTAAAACGCGATTTCGGTGAGCTTGAGCACTTGCAAGTTGCTCGCAAGGGCCCAGCTAATTTTGTTACAGCTGCGGACAAACGCGCTGAAGAAGTTATTTATGAAGAGCTTCACGGCTCTCGCCCGACGTACAGCTTCCTAATGGAAGAACGCGGCGCAATCGAAGGTTCTGATGGCCAACACCGCTGGATCGTTGATCCACTAGATGGCACAACAAACTTCATGCACTCGCTGCCTGCGTTCGCGGTTTCAATCGCGCTCGAGCGCAACGGCGTTGTCATTGCTGGGGTTATTTACAACCCGATCACTGAAGAGCTGTTTACAGCGGAGCGCGGATCTGGCGCATTCGTAAACAACCGCCGTATGCGTGTTGCTGCTCGTACTCACCTTGCTGACTGCCTAGCCGTCACTGGTATCAAGCACACAGGCGACGCTGCTGGCGACACAAAAACTATTACTGAAGTCGCTAAATTGAACCCCGTCCTTTCCGGCGTGCGTCGCACAGGTTCAGCTGCGCTTGATTTGGCATTTGTTGCTGCAGGTCGTTTTGATCTGATGTGGGAAACACGCCTTCAACCTTGGGACATTGCAGCAGGTTTACTGATGGTCCGTGAAGCTGGCGGCCTTGTTACTGACATTACCGGTCGCGAAATCAAACCCGAAAGTGGTTCGGTTATCGCAGGCAACGAAAAAGTTCATGCGAAACTGCTCAAGCAACTAAAAGCCATTTAGTTTCCGTTTCTTTGCAAGAATTATGAGTGCCTTGGCAGCAATGCCGAGGCACTTTTTTTGTGACATTCGTTTGACATTATCGTACGCGCCCTTGCCTTTGTGTACAAAACAAGTGATCTAGCGTTGTGAATTTAGGACATAAGGGCTGATAGACATGGACATTGCATCACTTGGATTAATCGGCGTTGGCACAATGGGCGGCGCATTAGCCCTAAACATTGCCGAGAACGGCCATGACATCGCCCTGTTCAATCTTGATCCAACAACAATTGATGCTTTAATCGAACGGGCTGGCGACCTTGCTCCCAGATTGACAAAATCTGTAAGTGTCAAAGAAATGGTAGAGGCGCTGAAGCCGCCACGTGCCATCATTCTGTTGGTCCCTGCTGGTGCGCCAGTAGACAGTTCGATCAATGAACTCTTGCAACATCTTGAGCCAGGAGACACCATAATCGATGGTGGCAACTCCGACTTTAAAGATACACAAAAACGCACTGCACAGGTTGAAGCCGCAGGCTTGCAGTATTTAGGCGTTGGCGTAAGCGGAGGAGAAGATGGTGCACGACACGGTCCATCCATGATGGTTGGTGGTTCCCCAGCTGCATGGGCACCCATTCGCCCAATCTTTGAGGCTATAGCAGCCAAATTCAAAGGTGAACCTTGTGTTGCTCATCTTGGGCCAGGCGGCGCGGGCCACTTTGTCAAAACAGTGCACAACGGCATTGAATATGCCGACATGCAAATGATCTCCGAAGTCTATGGCCTGCTGCGCGACGCACATGGTCAAACCCCAAAACAAATCGCACCTCTGTTCAGCAAATGGAACGAAGGACCGTTGCAAAGCTATTTGGTGGAGATATCTGCCAAAGTGCTAGATGCAATTGATCCTGTGTCAGGCGAGCCAATGCTCGACGTTATAATTGACCAAGCTGGCCAAAAGGGCACTGGCCGCTGGACGGTGATTGAAGCGATCAAAATGGGGCAGTCCGCCTCGATCGTTGAAGCAGCAGTGGGCGCACGTGTTCTATCTTCAGAGCGTATTGTACGACAAGCAGCAGGTGACATTCTTGGCAGTGAAGTGCCTGAAGGCGTACAGTTTGATGAAGGCGACTTAGAATCTGCACTGCTCGTTGGTCGCGTACTGAGCTATGCGCAGGGCTTTCGAATTCTAAACGCTGCTTCGGATGAATTTAAGTGGGGCCTTAAGTACTCACAAATCGCTGAAGTGTGGCGCGCCGGCTGCATCATCCGTTCCGCAATGTTGGATGATATTTCTAACGCGTTCAAAGGCGACCTACCACACGGTCGACTAATCTTATCTGAACATTTTGCTTCACTACTAAAGACCCACATCGGCGCTCTACGCCGCGTGGTCGCTACGGCAACATTGGCCGGCCTGCCTGTCCCTGCATTCTCTTCTGCAGTTTCATGGTACGACGAAATCCGCCAACCACGTGGCACTGCAAACATGATCCAAGGCCAACGAGACTTTTTCGGCGCGCACGGATTTGGTCGTATTGATCAAGAAGGTCAGTTCCACGGCCCTTGGTAAAAATGGTCTCTGCTTATCACCCAGGTCTTCTAATCTGTTCCCGCACCGTCACATGATCAACACATGGATTTGATTTAGATATTGTCACACTCAATTACTCTGACTAGAATCCTATTCGGAGCAAATCATCCGCAGGGAAGAATAATTGATGGCGCAGTCCTACGATCCATATCATCTCGCAAGTCCAACTGTTTACTTGGTGAAGATGATAATCTTCCTGATTATCGTGGGTATGGTGGGTGTAATCCTTGCCCCTCAACTAATCGAAGCGTTTTGGGCTAACCCATTTATCAACATGGTCATCCTTGGTGCGCTGTTCATCGGCATCATTCTTGGCTTTTTGCAGGTAATGCGCCTGTTCCCCGAAATCAAATGGGTGAACTCTTTGCAATCTGGCCGCCTAGATGCAGAGACGCGTCAGCCAACAATGCTTTTGCCAGTGGCAGTTATCCTGCGAGATCGCCTCGGCGAAGGCATGATTACCCCAGCTTCGTTGCGTTCGATTTTGGACTCGGTTGGCAATCGTTTGGATGAAACAAAAGACACCGCCCGCTATTTGACAGGCCTATTGGTTTTCCTTGGTCTATTGGGCACGTTCTACGGCCTGCTACAAACAGTTGGCTCTGTAGGCGACGTCATTAAGTCACTCGACATTACTGCAGGCGATAGCGGCAATCTATTCTCGAACCTGAAGAATGGGCTTGAAGCACCATTGTCCGGCATGGGCACTGCGTTTGCATCGTCATTGTTTGGTCTCTCTGGTTCTTTGATTCTTGGTTTCTTGGATCTTCAAACAAGCCAAGCCCAAAATGCATTCTATACCGATCTGGAAGACTGGATGTCTTCAATGACTGAGTTGGATCACCCAATGACCCAAATGCAGGTTCAACAAATGGGCGGCGACGGCTCAGACATGCAAGCCATGGTGGAACAACTCGGCGCGACGATGCAGAACTCCTCGTCGTCTCAAAACGCTATCCGCGCAATGGCAGAGCTCGCGCATGGCCTAGACGGTTTAACAAAAATCATTCGCCAGCAACAAGATGACCTGCGCGAACATATTTCCGATCAAGCCGCGAACAACGCAAAAATGCGCGAGTTGGTCGACGCTCTGCTCAACTCAGTAGAACCAGAAGAGCCACCTACCAAGCCAACAACACGCGGCAGAGGTAAATAGTCTATGGCCCGCGCAAGAAGGCAGGCACGGCAAGACTATTGGCCCGGCTTCGTGGATGCCATGGCCAGCCTTTTGCTCGTCATCATCTTTCTTTTGTCAGTGTTCATGCTGGCGCAGTTTTTCCTAAGCCAAGAAATCTTGGGCAAAGACAGCGCACTGACACGACTAAACAGCCAAATCGCAGAACTAACTGAGTTGCTGCAGTTGGAACGCGCAAATGCAGAAGATTTTGAAACCACAATCGCGTCTCTTTCTGCGACCCTTTCGGGCGCGGAGGCTGAACGGGATAACTTGCAGCAGCAGTTAGCTGGGCTCGATATTGGCACTGACGATAAAGATGGCCAAATCGCAGAGCTTTCTGCTGACCTATCTACCCAAAAAGAAATTAGCTCAGAAGCCGCGGCGCAAGTCGCGCTACTCAACCAGCAAATGTCTGCGCTACGCTCTCAAATTGCGGCACTTGAAGCTGCTCTGGATGCTTCAGAACTGCGCGACAGTAGCAGCAAAACGCGAATTGCCGACCTTGGTCGCCGATTGAACTTGGCACTCGCACAGCGGGTGCAGGACCTGTCTCGATATCGCTCTGACTTCTTTGGACAACTGCGCGAAATTCTTGCCGGTCGCGACGATATTCGCATCGAAGGAGATCGCTTTGTATTCCAATCCGAAGTGCTATTTAGCGCAGGTGATGCCGAAGTTGCTGGTGCCGGTCTTGAGGATCTTGACGCATTAGCCAACGCGATCAAACAACTTGAAATCCAAATTCCACCAGAGATCCCGTGGGTATTGCGTATTGACGGTCACACCGACAAACGCCCAATCAAAACAGCCCGCTTCCCATCTAACTGGGAGCTTTCAGCTAGCCGCGCGATTTCTGTGGCGAAGTATCTGGTGGACCAAGGCATCTCACCCACACGTTTGGTCGCCGCTGGCTTTGGAGAATTCCAGCCGATCGATACAGGTGAGACCGATGAAGCTTACCGGAAAAATCGCCGGATTGAATTCAAGCTGACGGATTAGAAAGCAATGGTGATTGTGCGGCAAGCTAAGCTGCCGCGCATAAATCGTTTCTTACTTTTGAAACTGCAACTTCGCCAATTCAGCGTAGCGACCCTCTTTGGCAACCAATTCGTCGTGCGTGCCTTCGTCGATTATCTTGCCTGTTTCCATAACAAGAATACGATCAGCATTTTTGATGGTCGCAAGACGGTGGGCAACAACTAGAGTTGTCCGACCTACCATGAGACGATCCAGCGCTTTTTGCACTTTGGTTTCGCTTTCAGCGTCCAACGCACTTGTCGCTTCATCCAGCAACAGAATTGGAGCGTCTTTCAGCAAGGCACGAGCGATGGCCACACGTTGTTTTTGACCACCGGAGAGCATTACGCCGCGTTCGCCAACGATACTCTCATAGCCGTGTTCGAGGCGACCAACGAACTCGTCTACAAGCGCAGCCTTTGCGGCTTCGCGAACTTCTTCGTCGCTTGCTTCTGGTTTTCCAAAACGGATGTTGTCCGCAATTGTACCGGAGAACATGATGGCGTCTTGTTCGACATATGCAAACCGCTTGCGCAGTTCAATGAAGTCAGCCTGTCGAACGTCAACACCATCCACTTTTACCGAACCACTTGAAACGTCATAGAACCGTTGCAGGATTGAGAAGACAGTTGATTTTCCGGCACCCGACCCACCAACTAGCGCAATCGTCTCACCGGACTTCACATCAAAATTGATGTGATTCAACACGCTCTCATCGTCGCGGGTTAAGTAGCGGAAATCAACATTTTCAAACGTAATTGTCGCTGGGCTTGGCGTAGGCAGGGGCAAAGGTTTTTCTGCAAGGTCAATACTAGGTTCTGTGCCAAGAATCTCTGTTATCCGTTCGGTTGCCCCCGCTACAGTTTGCAATGTGCCCAGAATTTCTGAAATACCCGTGAGCGTACCCGTTGCCATCATGGCATAAATCAAGAACTGGCTAAGCTCACCGACTGAGATTTGACCATTGGAAACAAGTTGTGTGCCAAGCCAAATAAGCCCGACAATGCCCGTCGCAGTAAGAAAGATAACAAAGGCGATCATGCCTGCGCGAACGAGAAGCCTAGAGACTTCTGCTTGATAGCTCGCTTCGGCGTACTCACCGTATTCTTGATTACGCTGGCTTTCTCTCGTGAAAGCCTTGATGGTCTTAATTGCACCAAACGTTTCACTCGCAAGAGCTGCAAGGTCAGCAATTTTATCTTGTTGCTGGCGCGAGAGCCCACGGATGTATCGTCCGAGCCAGACGACCGGAAACACCAAAACGGGAATGATGATTACGACCGCTGCAGCCAACTGCAGTGATGTTACAAACATCATTATCACTGCGCCAGCGAGCATAACGCCCGAACGAAGAACGACTGGAAGCGCGCTATCTAGCGCCCCGCGAACAATACCAACATCAGATGTTATGCGCGACACCAATTCACCTGTGCGGTTGGTGTCAAAAAACACCACATCCATGTTCATTAGATGGTCGAACACTTCTCGACGGATATCGGTAATGACACGCATGCCAATCACAGAGATAAAGTAGAAACGGGCGGCCGAAGCAACCGCGAGGATACCTGCGATGATTATGATGCCGATCGAATAGGAATTTACCACCTCAAGATTTTGCGTAACAAAACCTTCGTCGATGATGTTCCCAGCAAAAAATGGAATCGCCAACGCCGCAAATGCTGCGACTAACAAAAACAATGCAGTAAAACCAAGCCGGTACGGATACCTCAACACAAATGGCAAAAGTGCTTTCAACGGCTCAGTCGATTTTGAGCCTGTGTTATCGGTCAACCGAACTTTTTCAAGGCGCGATTTGGCGCTTGGCGCCGGATTGCTTGTGGTATCGGTCATTTTTGGAATATCCCTAGGGCAATATGTGCGGCTAAAATAGGTACTCGTCCTGCCAAACTCAAGTGCAGTTCACAACCATTTACAATGAATCTGTATCTGAGTGCCAAGGACACTTGCGGTTTGTGCAAAAGTCGGGTAGAAACCGCGCAACTGTTTTCCATGAGGTGGGCAACAAGGCGTTTTTTGCGTCTTAAACGTGGCCTCTTCCTCTAAGATATGAATTGAAGGCGTAACCGATGAAAAAAGACATTCATCCAGACTACCACGAAATCAAAGTGGTTATGACTGACGGCACAGAATACACAACCCGTTCTACTTGGGGTTCTGCTGGCGATACAATGCAACTCGACATTGATCCTAAAACGCACCCAGCTTGGACTGGTGGCTCTGGTCAATTGATGGACCGTGGTGGCCGTGTGTCTCGCTTTAAAGACAAGTACAAAGGCATTTTGGGCAGCTAAGCGCTACCATATATGCAAACAAAAACCCGGCCTTCGAGCCGGGTTTTTTGTTGCCTGCAATCTGAGTTCTGAACGCTGTTAGCTTTGGCTGCCGCCAAACGCATCACGCAAACGAGCCAAATGTCCGTTGACGGGGTTTTGAGCACCCTGCTCTTCAGCGCCACCACGTTCCATTTTATCTAAAGCGTGGATTTGCTGATTGATCGAATCTGCTTTTTCAATCAACGCGCGCATTTCAACCGGCAGTTCTGCCCAAGTGTCTGTGCCCTTATCAGCCATTGTGCTACTGAGTTCGACGCGACGATCTTCAGATTGGGCTTCTTCTTCAGTTAGCTCACCTTCACGCACCGCACGCTGAAGCAACAACCAACTGGCCAATTGCATCAAACGGGTCGTGAGTTGCATGGACTGAGACGCATACAAAAGTGCGGCATCTCGGTTTAGCTCTTTGCTAGCCCGGCGACCATCGCTGTCCAAATAGGCTGCAGCAATTTCGACAAGCTTCATGCCTTCGCGATAAAGGGTATCAAATCCGCCAGCAGCAACAATTTTGGGGGCGATCGAGTGAGCATCCTGTGGTTTCTCTGAATGGTTCATTCTATGGCCTGCCTTCTGACTAACAACTGCTGTTTCTAACGATTGCACAGCACTTAGTGCGATTCTACCTGCAAACACTTAACAAAGAAAAATTGGTGGAATTATGGTTGACGCGCTAAGTGGCGTTAACAATCTAGTAACCCGGCATCTTGGAAAAAAAAGAGCTGTAAAAACAGCTCTCAAAGTTAACAGGGAGGCGTCGAAAAGAGGGATAAACCGCTCAAATCGACCCAACAAGAATGTTGGATAACCCAAGTTAACCAAAATGTTTTAATGCAACCTTAACCAGAGTCATTTTCTTAACCCTCACTTTCTTAACCTCGTTGGATAAGAGAGGATTCACTTTGTTTTTGCTTAGTTTTTCGCTTCCAGCACAGCAGCGAAACAACTCCTAAAGACTTCTTTGGCAATGTGCACCACGCCGAGAAACAAACGAGAAACTCCGTGAACACCAACAAACTCTTTGACAAGACCTACAATGTTCTTCGCACCGGCAGTTGGGTGAACGAGGAAAGAACGATGATCGCCGCAGTTATGGGGCTAATCTCCTATATTGCTTTTCTGTTGTTCCTGACGTTCGCACCAAATTCGGTTCACACGCCGCTTGGTGACTTTCTTGCGCTAGACTTCCTCAGTTTTTGGAGTGCAGCCGATCTCGCCATATCTGGCAATTCGCTGCTCCCTTTCCAAACTCAAGTATTTTTGGATCACCAAGAAACCATCACCGGCCAAGAAAGAGCATTTGCATTTTTTTACCCGCCCACATGGCTAAGCGCGGTTCTGCCATTGGGTCTATTGCCGTTCAAAGCCGCCTATTTGCTTTTCAATGCCATTGGATTTGTAGTTTTATTTTTAGCTGGGCGCCTAATTCTTGGTGACAACAAACAAGCATTGATCCTTTGTGCATTCCCCGCAGCAATGAATTGCATGATGCACGGCCAGAACGCTTTCATCTCTGCAGCACTTTTGGGCGCAGCCTTAGGCTGCAATCAATACCGCAGATATGTCTTAGCTGGTGTTTTCATCGGGCTACTAAGTTTCAAACCTCAACTGGGTCTCATCATTCCACTTGCGCTTGTTTTTAGTCGCAACTGGCAGACCTTTGTTGCAGCCGCTGCCACAACCTTACTCATGGGGCTTCAGTCTTGGCTTATGTTTGGCACTGAAACTTGGGTAGCGTTTTTTGAACAGCTTCCTATTGCCAACCATGTTCTCAAAGAAGGTCATGTCGAATGGGAAAAGATGGTTTCCATCTATGCGGCAATGCGGGTATTCGGCCTAGAAGACCGAGCAGCTTTTATCATCCAACTAATCGCTGCGGCGGGCATTCTGTTCTTATTGTTTAAGTCATGGACGGCACAGCGGTCTATGGCTCAAATGTCAGCGGTGCTAGTTGGTGGTGGACTATTATCAACCCCGTTCGCATTGTCTTATGACCTACTCATTTTGGCCATTCCAATTGCGTTCATTGTGAGCGAGGCGCTAGAGAACCAGTTTCTGACATGGGAAAAGTCGACATTGGCGCTAATTGTGCTTCTTAGCGCTGCAACAAGTGTGTCAGCGCTAAGAATAGGCATTCCCGTTGCCCCATTATTGCCGATCGCTGTGATCTGGTTAGGTTGGCGCAGAGGGCAAGTTAGCGAGCTAATTGACGCTTAATTATACGTCAGGATTGGACAGCTTGGGAAACACCGATTTGAAAACGTCGTTCGCCTTGTCTTTGCTGACTTGCTTGCTTTTGATGTTCTCTTTGATCCGCGCAATTTCATAAATCAGAAGCTCCGCACGTGCTTCCAACTCGTCTACTGACATGTCATCAAGAGGCATGCCTAAATCGTGTGTGGTTGGTTTAAAGTTCGCCATGGCCTCATCCTAATATTGCTAAAAGTTCCTCCGCACAAAATAATGGCCTCAGAATCACTAAATGAGCAAGCCATGATTATTCAATTTTGCGCGATAACTAAGAGAAGGTAAAAGCCAACATGAGTGAAAAGACCATGCGCGCAATCGCGATCGATCATCCGGGTGGGCCAGAGGTTCTAACTCCTCATGATGCTCCAATACCTTATGCCTATGAAGGCGAGCTCGTCATAAAAGTTCAGGCAGCAGGGGTAAATCGTCCCGACATTCTGCAGCGTATAGGCGCTTACCCTCCTCCTAAAGACGCCTCTCCGCTTCCAGGGCTTGAGGTTGCCGGCACAGTCCATCAGATTGGCAGAAATACAGCTGGTTTTTCTATCGGCGACAAAGTCGTCGCTCTTTGTAACGGCGGCGGATATGCGGAATATGTCAGCGTCCCTAGCGGCCAAGTTCTTCCATTACCAAATGGTTGGAGCATGACCGAGGCCGCAGCTTTGCCTGAAACATTGTTCACCGTCCAACAGACCATGATCGATCGGGCAATGATGCAAGAGGGACAAGTTGTTCTCATCCATGGCGGTGCTGGCGGCATCGGAGCCGCAGCCATACAATTGGCCAAAATGAAAAATTGCTTTGTGATTGCAACAGCTTCCAGCGATGAGAAACTTCAATATGTTCGCAGCGTTGGCGCTGACGTTGCGATAAACTACATCAAGGAAGATTTTGTCGAACACACAAAAACTGCGTCCGATGGCAAAGGCGCGAATGTCATTCTAGACATTATTGGCGCAGACTATGTGGATAGAAACATCCGAGCTGCAGCAGTTGAAGGAACTATTGTCCAATTGGCAAATCTGGGTGGGCGGGAAGCTACCATCACGATGGGTTTGATTGTCGCCAAACGGCTTACGTTGTTCGGTTCAACCCTTCGCGCACAGCCGGACACGGTCAAGAACAATATAGCCAACAACCTTAAGCAACAGGTTTGGCCGTCGTTGGAAAATGGGAAATTTGTAAAGCCGAAGTTGAAGGTCTTTGAACTTGAAAATGCTGCAGATGCACATAGCGCAATGGATGCAGGAGATCATTACGGTAAGATTGTTCTGCAAACAGCTAGTGGACGAGCGGGGTTGGATGATTAAAATTGTTTGCAATTGCAGGCTGACAGGACTATATCTTCGTTAAATTCCCCATCAGATTTTACAAATGAGGGGCGTGCAAGGTGACTAAAAGCCTCGCACCCGAGGAAAGAGATTTATAATGGCTACACAACTTCTAATGCCAAAAGCTACTGCCGTTTGGTTGGTAGACAATACTGGGCTTACATTTGATCAAATCGCAGCATTTTGCACATTGCACCCGCTTGAAGTGCAAGGCATTGCAGACGGCGACGTCGCCGGCGGCATTAAAGGCGCGAACCCAATTCAATTTGATCAACTGACGAAAGAAGAGATCGAAAAAGCTGAAGCAGATCCTGCTTACAGAATGGTTCTTTCGAGCCCTAAAACAGTTGTGCCTGCTATTAAACGTCGCGGTCCACGTTATACGCCCGTTTCAAAGCGCCAAGAAAAGCCAAACGCAATTCTTTGGTTGGTTCGCTCTCACCCAGAACTCAAAGATGCGCAATTGATGCGTCTTGTTGGTACAACAAAACCAACTATCGAGTCTGTTCGTGAACGCACTCACTGGAATGCTTCAAACCAAACACCTGCTGATCCAGTAACTTTGGGTCTATGTACGCAAGTTGAGTTGGACATGGAAGTTCGCAAGGCTGCGAAGAATGCTCCAGCGCAAGAAGTTCGTCCGGAGGATTCTGGTCTACTTACAGCTGCTGACGCTTTGGCTGCCGCAGAGAAAGCGAAACCAGAAGTGTTCAATGAAGACTTCTTGGGTCAACAGCCATCAGTTCTTGGTGAAGAAGATCAAGAAAAGCAATATGATGCGGACAGCGTTTTTTCTGGCCTAGTGAATTCAACCAGAAATAACGACGACGAATAACTTCACCGATTTTAATTGATCGCTAAAGCGGATCAGCTCATCATATGTCACCAATTGGAGACATGAATGGCCGGTCCGCTTTTTTTATTGAGTATCGCTACTTCAAATACCGCACCACAAGGTGAATTGTGATGGAGTATGACTTCCTCCTTGCGAGCTGCATTTTTCTCTCCGCAGCAGTCATTGTCGTACCGATTGCAAAACTAACTGGCCTGGGCTCTATCCTTGGATATCTGATAGCTGGTGTCATCATCGGGCCTTACGCACTTGGTTTGGTAAGTGACCCTCAAACTATTCTGCACTTCTCTGAATTTGGCGTCGTCATGATGCTGTTCCTGATTGGTCTTGAACTTCAACCTCGCGAATTCTGGAACATGCGTGTACGCCTGATTGGACTAGGCATACCGCAGGTGCTGCTTACGGCGATTGCAATCGCAGCAGTGGCCGTCTGGTTTACAGTGCCCTGGCAATCAGCAATCATACTTGGGCTAGGGCTCGCACTAAGCTCCACAGCCATCGTTCTTAAGCTGATTGATGAGCGTGGAATCATGCAACGAAGCGTGGGCCGTTCAGCATTCTCTGTTCTGCTCGTTCAAGACGTCGCGATCATTCCCATTCTCGCGATCATTCCATTCTTGGCTATTCCTGAACTTGTGAGCTACAGCGCTGACGACGGACACAGTGTCGCCGCCGTCTCAGAAACGAGTTGGCAAGCAGGTTGGCGCGTCGCTCTGGTGTTCTCTGTCATGTATTTGGTCGGGCGCTATTTGCTACGCCCCATCATTCGCATGATTGCAAAAGCGGGCATCCGAGAAATCTTTACCGCCTTTTCATTGCTTCTGGTCGTTGTGTCTGCCCTCTTGATGAACTGGATCAACTTGTCACCCGCTCTGGGCGCGTTCATGGTCGGTGTAATCCTTGCCGATAGTGAATATCGTCACGAATTGGAAACAAATCTCGAGCCATTTAAAGCCCTCTTCCTCGGGCTGTTTTTCATCTCGGTTGGCATGTCGATCCAATTTTCAATTCTCACTGAACACACGGGTTTGATTTTTGGAATGCTATTTGGCCTCGCAGCGATCAAAATGATCGTGCTGTTTGTGCTGGCGTACGTTTTCAAATTTCATATTGCCGACAAGTTTTTGTTTGCATTCCTCCTCTCACAGGGCGGAGAGTTCGCCTTCGTGCTGTTCCAGTTTGCACCGACCGTCGGGGCAATGGATCCGTTCTTGGCTGACTTGCTTAATGTCACCGTCGCGCTCTCAATGATTTTGACACCTATTCTACTGATCATCTTTGATCGCATCATCGCGCCGCATCTAAAGGCCTTGCAGAGCAACGATCGCGAGGACGATGACATCGCAGTTCAGAACAATGTGATTATTCTAGGCTATGGGCGTTTTGGCCAAATCGTGACGCGCTTGCTTTCAGCGCAGGGTTTCGACACAACTCTGATCGACCACGATCCTGAACAAATAGAACTTGTCAAAAAGTTCGATACAAAAGTGTTCTTTGGCGACGCACGCCGCCACGAACTCCTGACTTCTGCTGGCGCACACAGAGCTGAAATGCTCGTGATCTGCATACATAATCCTGAAACCGTGTCTGAAATCGCCCGCATGGCGCAGAAACACTTCCCGAACCTCAAGATCATGGCACGCGCTAGAGACCGCTATCATGCGTTTGATTTAATGGACATCGGTATCCAAGGCTTTGAACGTGACACATTTCACTCAGCCCTAAACCTTGGAATCAAAGCACTACGAGAACTCGGACGTACTGAGGTTCAAGCTGGTCGTATCGCGAAGGCTTTCGCTAAGCATGACATTGAAATGCTCTACGAAGCTTATGAATTGCGCCATGACGACGAAGCTATGATTGGTCATGTGCGCACTGCACGTGAAGTCTTAGCGCAACTGCTTCACAAAGATTTGGAAGAGTTGGAACTCGAATTAGAGCTAGCGAAAGATGAGAATAAGCGTTAGGCGTCGAGCCGATACTCTTGGACGACCTTAATCGGGAAGTATTCAGTGATCTCGATCGCGTTAAAAATGACATCAAAGGGTGTCTTGCGCGCGCCAATATAGTCCAGCGCACCCTGCTTGTGTTCTCTATCAATCATGGTTGCTAGCGCACAGTGAGGCACCCACTGCCCAGGCAAATAGTTGGGATGGCAAATCGCAGCGTCAATTCTGGATTGAACAGCATGGTGCAGGCCCTGCACGCGTTCTTTCTGCCGAGGCGCTGCAAAGACAACCATCGGATCGCTATCGAAATAGCCGAGTTTTTCGAATGTGAGCCGGATAGGTTTTTCAGGGAGAAACTCTTTGCCAAGTTTCTTCTTCAATTGCACAGCGCTCAAATCATCAAATTTCGCGAACGTAAAATGTGGCGGATAGTCAAGTAACGACATTGAAGGCAATGTCTCAAACGCAGACACTTCTTCCCAAATCTTAGTTATGGCAGCAGCGCTCTTATTGCGCGCGACTAGTGACACTGCACAGCCCATATTATTCTCCTAAAGTAATGGACGGATTTAACCGTCTAATACTTGGTGGCGCAAGCCAATTAATCTAACCTACTGTGAACAAACCAGCCTTAGATGATTTTCAACATGCCTTTTGACATTTCAACGCTCGATCCAACTGTTGTTGTGGTTAGCTTTATAGCTATCTTTCTTGTCGCCCTCGCCAAATCTGGCCTAGCCGGTTCACTAGGTTTTGTAGGCGTTCCACTACTTTCAATTGTCATGCCAGTGACAGAGGCTGTTGGCGTTCTATTGCCCATACTTGTGGCACTGGACCTCATTGGGCTTGCAGCTTATCGTCGAGAAATCCATTGGCCTAATCTCAAAATCCTATTGCCTGGCGCTCTCACGGGCTTAGCGTGTGGTTGGATTTTCTTCGCGTATATATCAGAAGACATGGTGCGGTTGATGGTTGGTATTATCACAGCCATATTCTGTCTTGATGAGTGGCTTCCGCTACGTAAATCGCTTGAGAACATAAAACCATCGAAACCCTGGGGATGGTTTTGGGGTACAATCGCAGGTTTTACCAGCTTTGTAAGCCACACGGGCGGCCCGCCGTACCAAATATACCTTTTACCGCAGAGATTGACCCCTGCCCTTTATGCCGGCACCTCAGTAATCTTTTTTACGGTAATGAACACAACCAAACTGGTGCCCTATTATTTTTTAGGACAGCTTTCAGCATCAAATCTTTGGAAATCAGTTGCGCTTATGCCGGTGGCACTTTTGGGTATATTGATCGGTATCTATTTGGTGCGTCGCATCTCGTCCAAACTCTTTTACGACCTAGCCTATGTGCTCGCTTTCATCTTGGCACTCAAACTGATTTTTGACGGTGTGAGCAACTTATTGTAGCCAAAAACAACTAAGGCCACGATCACATCGTGGCCTGAACTCACTAACAATATAGATTTGGTACTATTCTCACCTATTGCCGGGTTTGGTTCTCAAGAGCGGCGATCTCGTCTTTCAGTTCAAGTTTTTTGCGTTTAAGCATCCCTAATCGGAGCTCGTCCTGGGCTGGCCTTTGAAGCTCTGTCGAGATCTCAGCATCTACCGATGCATGGCGGCGCTCCAGCGCGGTGAGGTGGGAAGTAGTGCTCATGTAGGCTTCCTTTCTCTATATGTACAATCGGAGTGTGACAAAAAAAACTTAACCTGTCCATTTAAGAAATTTGCTCAATTTCAAGCAAAATGCGTGTGCATCTTAAAGCTTTGTGTAATCATTTGGTTTATGGAGTCATTTCCATATTGAACGTAATCACAACCACTAAGGTCAAACCGCTCATGATGCCGCTCACACAAGAACAACGGGCGAAACTGGGGATGGAATTGTCCGCAAAGAATCAAGAACACAAAGACCTTGATGCTGCAATTCATGCTTTAATGCACTCTGGCCAATCTGATCCTATGCTTGTGCAACGTTTAAAAAAGAAAAAACTGACCCTAAAAGACCGGATCAAAGAGCTCGAAAAAATACTCCTGCCAGACATTATCGCCTAGGCGGCCTCAGCAAATTCCAACAACGTACACAACAGATCCAACTCAGGATCGTCTTGAAGCAAACCACGCGCTCTCCATGCAATAGACAGCGCACATTTGGCTGCGGCCCACTGCAATAGTCTCTTTTTGTCGACGTCAAACTCTTGTGACCACAAATTTGCAATGCGCTCTATCCGTTCTGGCGAACACACCAATCCCGGCGCACCTTTTGGATTGCGAAAGGCATTTGCCAACTCATAGGTTTTCTCACCAACAACACCTTTTGCATCAAAGGCGCAGAAACCTCGATCTGTGCCGCGAATGTTGTCGTGATGCAAAACACGCACATCCTCTTGTGACGACAGTAGCAGTTGCGCCAGAAATTTTGTTTTGCTGACAGCCGCAGAATGTCTAGCGCTGACTATCATTGCGACTTTGAGCTTGAACAGACTTTGAAACCAACGATCCAGCGTTGGGTATTCGGTTGGCAGGCCAAGTGCTTGAGCATGAATTCCCTTTGCTACGGCGACCAAATGCTGACAGGCAGCCTCGTCATCGCCCTGCCGTGTCAGGTCGCCCAATGAAGCGCCTGGAAGCCATTCAATCAATGCCACACGTCCTTCGACAAAATAGACCTCTGCAACAAACTTTGCCGCGTGAAGAGTTAGGAAATCAAAACCCGTTGTTTCACTCCCCATTCCTTTTTCATGGTAAAGTTTAAGTGCAGCCAATGTTCCATTTGCACGCGTTACTCTCCAAACAAAGGCGAACGCAGTTTCATCCACAAACTGCGGGTCGCTTAGCTCTAGATCGTGCAATATGCCGGGATTGGAGGTGTAAGAAAATTCCATGGGCTAAACGTAAATCGCTGTTGAACCATGGTCAATTCCGCAAATTCAGTGCCCATTGTTGTTGAGCGAATTGGTCGCATTAGACTACTGACCACTTGCGTGAGGCTCAAAGGTAGGCTAAACGCCTTTTTTGACGTAATGCGAGAGGGCTAAACATGCCTGCGAACCCGCCAATTGCCATCGTCATGGGCAGTCAATCTGACTGGGCCACAATGCGCCATGCTGCCGAGACTTTAGATCAACTTGAAATCGAGTATGAGGCGCGCATTGTTTCTGCGCACCGTACACCTGATCGCATGTATGACTTTGCAAAGTCAGCGGACGAAGACGGTTTCCAAGTCATCATCGCAGGAGCAGGCGGGGCAGCCCACCTTCCCGGCATGATTGCTGCCCTAACAACTGTACCCGTTTTCGGCGTGCCTGTAGAAAGCCGCACAATGAAGGGCTTAGACAGTCTCTATTCTATCGTGCAGATGCCAGCCGGCGTGCCTGTTGGCACTATGGCAATTGGCAAAGCGGGCGCGACAAACGCTGCATTGCTTGCTGCCGCCGTTGTTGCATTACATGATGACGAAGCGAAAAACGCATTGGTTGATTATCGCGCCAATCGCACCGCTCAAGTCACTGAGTTTCCGGTAGACGAATAATGTTAAAATCTGGCGCGACAATTGGAATTTTCGGTGGCGGACAGCTTGGTCGTATGATGGCGCTTGCGGCGCATCGACTTGGCTTAAACACCCACATATTTTGCCCTGATCCAAATAGCCCCGCTTTTGCTGTAACGCCGCATAAAACCATAGCCGACTATGAAGACTTTGCGGCGCTCTCAGAATTTGCAAGCAAAGTGGATTGCGTCACCTACGAATTCGAAAATGTACCCGCTGCTACAGCAAGCGCCATTATCGAAGCAGGGACAGAATTGTTTCCGTCTGCCAAGGCACTTGAAATTTCTCAAGACCGTCTGGTCGAGAAGCGCTTCATTTCAACTGTTGGCATTAACGTGGCACCATTCGCAAAAGTCGACAGCCAAGCAGAACTTGAAGCCGCAGTTTCCAAAATTGGCTTACCTGCTGTATTGAAAACAAGACGGTTCGGATACGACGGAAAAGGGCAAACGATTCTGCGCTCGGACGAAGATACTAAGACCGCATTTAATGCCATTGGCTCTCAGCCTGCGATATTAGAAGGCTTTGTGCCATTTGACCGTGAAATCTCTGTCATTATTGCGCGAGACCAACATGGACATGTGGCACCGTATGATCCTGCAGAAAACGTGCATGAAAATCACATTCTTAAAACATCCACTGTGCCGGGCAATATCAGTAGCGAATTGGGCGAGGCTGCAAAGAACATCGCCAGCCAAATTGCTATCGCATTGGACTATGTCGGCGTGATGGGCGTTGAGTTTTTCGTACTACCAACCGAAAATGACGAACAGCTGATCGTCAATGAAATCGCACCGCGCGTGCACAATTCTGGCCATTGGACAGAAGCTGTTTGCATTGTCAATCAGTTCGAACAGCACATCCGCGCAGTTGCAGGCTGGCCACTTGGTCAAGCTGATCGGCACTCGGACGTAGTGATGGAAAACTTGATCGGCGATCAGATTAATGAGGTCACCACCGCAGTAGAATCGAACACCCAAATCCACGACTATGGAAAAGCAGAAGTGCGTGCTGGTCGAAAAATGGGTCATATCAATCGCATTTTTCCGAAAAATTCCGATCAATAGGCCGTAAATCGGCGATTTTTGGACGTCGGGTGCTGGACAACCCTTATTAGGTTTGTTATTCACCACCCCAACGTATGGCTGGAGATGCTGGCCACGCGCTTTTAGGTTTTTGCCGATGAGCGTGAATTAAGTTTAACTCTTTTGAAGGTGGTGTGCCGCGTGCAAGTAGTCGTTCGCGATAACAATGTAGATCAAGCTCTTCGAGCTTTGAAAAAGAAACTTCAACGCGAAGGTGTATTTCGTGAAATGAAGTTGCGTAACTACTACGAAAAACCTTCCGAGAAGAGAGCCCGTCAAAAGGCTGAAGCAGTACGTCGCGCCCGTAAGTTGGCTCGCAAGCGTATGCAGCGTGAAGGTTTGGTTTCTAGCGGTCGTCGCTAGTACTAGATACGCATTACAGAATTTAAAAACGCCGCTGATTTTTCAGCGGCGTTT